>Ga0157371_10001871_pt1 | contig 21063 bp, 16 predicted proteins | sample C45metaG_FD_113462 | JGI IMG/M metagenome (GOLD analysis project Ga0157371, IMG submission 113462) | Corn rhizosphere microbial communities from Kellogg Biological Station, Michigan, USA - C4-5 metaG | ecosystem: Host-associated > Plants > Roots > Rhizosphere > Soil | place: USA: Michigan...
AATATATCTTTCTCCAATATTTCCACATTTGTTGGCGCAATCAAAAACAGGCAAATGTTCTGGTTTTAAATAAGGCGCGCCTTCAACAGTCATTGTGCCACAAACATAAATATTGGTTTCTTCAATTTGCTTGTCGGTAAAACCTAATGCTTCCAGCAAACTCCATTCATAATTATTGTATTGTTCTGCAGTAAAACCCAGGCGTTTTAAACAATCTTCACCAAGGACAAAAGCATTGAAGACAAAGCCAATTTCAAAAGCAGTCGGCAAAGCAGCTTCTATTTTGATGATCTCATTTGCAGTAAAACCTTTTTCTTTCAGCGTTTCAAAATTGATATGTGGTGCATTTTTGATAGAAGCATGACCTTTTGCATAATTGACAATTTCTTCGATTTCCGCTTCTGAATATTTCAGATTTCTCAAAGCTTGCGGCACACTTTGGTTGATAATTTTGAAATATCCGCCTCCACTTAATTTTTTAAATTTCACCAAAGCAAAGTCTGGCTCAACACCGGTTGTGTCGCAGTCCATGACGAGGCCAATGGTTCCTGTCGGTGCAATAACCGTTGTTTGAGCATTTCTGTAGCCATATTTTTCACCCAGCTTCACTGCGTCATCCCACGCTTTGGTAGCAGCTTTTAATAAATAATCGGGGCAATCTTTGGCGTTAATTCCCTGTGGTTTTATTTCAATTCCTTCGTAAGCTTCAGTAGCATCATAAGCTGCGGCGCGATGATTTCTCATTACGCGAAGCATGTGATTCTTATTTTCTTGATACTTGCGGAAAGGGCCGAGATGCTGGGCGAGTTCTGCAGAAGTTTTATAGGCAATTCCGGTCATGATAGCGGTGATCGCGCCTGCAATTCCTCTTGCTTTATCGCTGTCGTAAGCAATTCCGCTTACCATCAGCATGCTTCCCAAATTAGCAAAACCCAGTCCCAATGTTCTGTAATCATAACTTAACTGAGCCACTTCTTTGCTTGGGAATTGCGCCATTAAAACTGAAATTTCCAAAACCGTTGTCCACAAACGAACAGTGTATTCAAAACCAGAAACGTCAAATGTGTTATTTTCTTCATTAAAGAATTGGCGAAGATTTACCGATGCAAGATTGCAGGCTGTGTTATCTAAAAACATGTATTCGCTGCATGGGTTGCTGGCTCTGATCCTTCCGCCTTCAGGGCAGGTGTGCCATTCATTGATAGTAGTATCATATTGAGTTCCGGGATCAGCGCAACGCCATGCGGCATAATTAATATCGTCCCATAATTTTTTGGCTTTTATTTTCTTCATCGTCCTGCCATCGCTGCGCGCTTTCAATTCCCAATCGCTGTCATTTTCCAAGGCACGAAAAAATTCATTAGAAATACGAACCGAATTATTACTGTTTTGCCCGCTTACGGTTCTGTACGCCTCACCTTCATAATCACTTGGATATCCGGCAGCAATTAAAGCAGCTACTTTCTTTTCTTCTTCCACTTTCCAGTTTACGAAAGTTTCTATTTCAGGATGGTCGATATCAAGACAAACCATTTTGGCAGCACGCCTTGTTGTTCCGCCACTTTTAATAGCGCCCGCAGCACGATCACCAATTTTTAAAAAACTCATCAATCCGCTGGAAGTGCCACCGCCACTCAGTTTTTCACCTTCGCCACGAATAGAACTAAAGTTGGTTCCTACGCCGCTTCCATATTTAAAAATTCTTGCTTCGCGAACCCACAGATCCATAATTCCACCTTCATTTACCAGATCATCATCCACACTTAGAATAAAACATGCATGAGGTTGTGGTCTTTCATACGCTGAAGTTGATTTTTTCAAAACACCATCTTTTCCATCTACAAAATAATGTCCCTGCGGCTTTCCGGTGATTCCATACACTTCGTGCAACCCGGTATTAAACCATTGCGGAGAATTCGGAACACATGCCTGGTTCAAAATGCAATAGATCAATTCATCATAAAAAACCTGTGCATCTTTTTTGGTAGCAAAATATCTATTGCGTTCGCCCCATACGCGCCAGCAATGCGCCATTCTGTGAGCTACTTGTTTGACAGATGTTTCGCGTCCTGTTCCACCACTCGGCTGAGGCACGCCCGCTTTTCGAAAATACTTTTGTGCCAAAATATCCGTCGCGATCTGGCTCCATTGTTTTGGAACTTCCACGTTGTCCATCTGAAATACAACTTCACCGGTCGTATTTTTTATCACAGAAGTACGGTAATCATATTCAAACATATCAAAAGGAGAAATTCCTTCCTTTGTAAAATGCCGGTCAAAATGAAGACCGGAAGCAGGTTGTTTTTTTACAGGCATGGGTAAATAGTATTTTCGTTTATAATTTATTTTTCAAAAGCGGGACAACGAAAATATTTTTTCTAAATCGAAAAACATATTCGAAAATATCCACTTTCTGTGGAAAAGAATTGTGTATAAATTTTTAAAGCAGGCGGGTATTGAATCGAGCGATTTTTGCACACGATGGGCATAAAAATAATTTGTGTTTTTGCGCTTTTGGCATTAATATTTTATGTAATAATTAAATTTTGAAAGCAATATGAAAATAGTGATTCAGCGAGTATCAAAATCGGCTGTAACCATTGATAATACTATAAAATCTGCAATAAATGTTGGTTTACTGGTATTAGTTGGAATTGAAGACGCAGATAATGAAGAAGACATTAAATGGCTGAGCAATAAAATCGTAAATCTTCGCATTTTTGATGATGAAAACAAGGTTCCGAATCTTTCTGTGAAGGAAATAAATGGAGACATTTTATTGGTAAGCCAGTTTACTTTGCAGGCATCAACTAAAAAAGGAAATCGTCCTTCATATTTGAAAGCGAGCAAAACAGAAATCGCCATTCCGATATATGAAAAAATGATTCAGCAACTGGAAACTGATCTTGGTAAAAGAATATTTACGGGAGAATTTGGAGCTAATATGAAAGTGGAATTGGTCAATGACGGACCGATCACAATTGTGATTGATTCGAAGAATAGAGAATAAATAACGAGAATAAAAACATTTAAACAAAAAAAAATGACAATAACACAAGCACAAAAAGAAATTGATTCGTGGATCAAAACCACTGGTGTCCGGTATTTTAATGAACTTACCAATCTCGGAATTTTGATGGAGGAAGTAGGGGAGCTTTCAAGAATTATGGTAAGAAAATATGGCGAACAATCTTTTAAAGAATCCGATAAAGGGAAAGATCTTTCTGATGAAATGGCTGATGTGCTTTGGGTTTTAATTTGCCTCGCTAATCAAACCGGCGTTGATCTTACGGAAGCATTAGAAAAAAACTTTCAAAAGAAAAATCTCCGAGATGCGCAAAGACACCAGCAAAATGAAAAACTGAAATAAAGTACAATTCATTCTAATTTTGCGGTGGCTTTTTCACTTTACCTAAACATTTTGTTTTCATAACTTTTCCAAAAAATTTTTATTGTGTTTCGCCAATTCTTTTTTATTTTATTGATTCTTTTTTCTTCACCGCTTTTTGCCCAATACAATGCGCCTCTTTATACTTCTTACACAACCGAAGCGGCAAGGGCAAAAATGAACGCGAACCTGATCAAAAACAGTATCATCAAAAATTTATCATTGCCGCTTTCTGATTCTACAGAAGAAAACTGGCAGGAAGCTTTTGATGCAATGGAAGTGATGCAATACAATTCGCCTTTCATTGAAAGCAAGATGAGAAGCGCTTTTGACGGCATTGAAACGAGAAGCACTTATTTTCAAAGAGCGCTTTTAGAAGTTGCTTACAGTGATTATGAAGGGAAATTTCTTGCTCCGACAAAAAAATTATTAGACAAAACTTTGGATCCAAAAATATTCGCGATGTGTGCTGAATATTTAATTCAAAATCAAAAAAATGAGACAGAAAAAAGTCTTCTTTCGAAAAAGTTATTAGAAAAATTTGGTGACACTGCTTATAAAAATCCGGTTCTTTTTATGTTGGGAACAAGGCTTTCAAAAGATCAAGTAGGGGCTCAGTCAATGAAAGATGTTTTGAATGAATTGGTTTCCAAAAATTTTCTTCCGGGTGAAATTGTGATGTATAGTTTTCAAAGAAAAGACCGCGATTATCCGGGAATGGTTTTGATCAGAAATGCCGACGGGGATTTTGTCACCGATTCTTCAGGACATATTTTTCATGTTCCTCAATTGGCAAGAAGCATTACAAATCTTCCGTTTTATTTAAGAAATGGAAATACGCCGCAGGGAATTTTCAGAATGTATGGTTTTGATGTTTCGATGAGCAATTTTATCGGGCCAACGGCAAATGTTCAATTAGGAATGCCGGTAGAATTGACTTTGCAAAAATATTTTAATGACACTACGATTTTAGATTCTGTTTGGACAACCAATTATTATCAAAAATTGCTTCCAAAAAAATTAAAAGATTATTTGCCGTTGTATGGCTCTTATTATGCAGGACTTGCAGGACGAAGTGAGATTATCGCTCATGGTACAACAATTGATCCTCAGTTTTATTCGGGTAAACCATATTATCCTTTAACGCCAACCGAAGGTTGCCTTTGTACAAAAGAGATTTGGAACGGCGCAAGAATTGAAAGCGATCAGCAAAAATTAGTAAATGCTTTGTTGAAAGCCGGTGGTGCCAACGGATATTGTGTGGTGATTGACATGGATGATAAACATGCGCCGGTAACGATTAGTGATGTGATGCCTTTTTTTAAAAATAAAAAGTAAAAATTTCTGATTTCTGATTTTTTGGATTTATGATTTGTGATTGCATAATTTAATAATCGAAAATTTAATACTTGGCTTCAATTCCTTTAGCAGAGCGGCTTCGGCCACAAACATTAAATCAACTTATCGGTCAGCAACATCTTACCGGCCCGGGAAGTATTTTGCGAAAAGCGTTGGAAAACAAAAAGATTCCTTCCATGATTTTGTGGGGGCCGCCGGGAGTTGGAAAAACCACGATTGCCAATATTATTGCTCACACTTTAGATGCTCCATTTTATACATTAAGTGCCATCTCTTCCGGCGTAAAAGATGTTCGTGAAGTGATTGAAAAAGCAAAAAGTGAACAAAATGCAATTTTGTTTATTGATGAAATTCATCGTTTCAATAAAGGTCAGCAGGACGCTTTGCTCGGCGCTGTTGAAAAAGGAATTATTATTTTGATCGGCGCTACCACAGAAAATCCTTCTTTTGAAGTAAACAGCGCCTTGCTGAGCCGTTGCCAGGTTTATATTTTAAAACCTTTGCAAAAAAATGATTTGATAGCATTGCTCAATCATGCGATCAAAGAAGATGAAATTTTATCCAAATTAAATATTGAAATCAAAGAAACAGAAGCGCTCATCAATCTTTCCGGTGGCGATGCAAGACGACTATTAAATCTGCTGGAACTTAGCGTGGATCAGCTTTCCTTAAATGAAAATGCAAACAATAAAATCATAATTACTGACGAGGCTGTCATCAATGCCGCACAACAAAAAGTGGCACTTTATGATAAAAAAGGCGAACAGCATTATGATATTATTTCTGCTTTTATCAAATCCATTCGCGGCAGCGATCCAAATGCCGCAGTTTATTGGATGGCACGAATGATTGAAGGCGGAGAAGATGTAAAATTTATTGCGAGGAGAATGGTTATTCTTGCCAGCGAAGACATTGGAAATGCGAATCCGACGGCTTTGGTTTTGGCAACCAATACTTTTCAGGCGGTAAATATGATCGGCTATCCGGAAGCAAAAATAATTTTGTCGCAATGCGCCACCTATCTTGCTTCTTCACCAAAAAGCAATGCAGCGGTGGTTGCCATCGGAAAAGCAGAATCTTTGGTAAAACAATATGGCGATTTGCCTGTGCCGTTGGCTATCAGAAATGCGCCAACAAAACTGATGAAGAAACTGGATTATGGAAAAGATTACAAATACGCCCACAATTTTGAAAACAATTTTGCAGAAATGGAGTTTCTTCCTGAAGAAATAAAAAATACACTTTTATACAATCCCGGAAAGAATGCAAGGGAAGAAGAATTGCGCAAATTTTTAAAACAACGGTGGAAAGAAAAGTATGGGTATTGATCAATAGAAAATTGTTTTTTAGCAGTAACCAAACAAATAATTCCCTTTTCTATTTTAATTTTATTGCTCAATCTTATTTATAATTTCTTCCTATCATGGTTAGCTGGCAGTGCAAATTTTTTACAGAATTAACCAACTTTGAAGTGTATAAAATTCTTCAATTACGAAATGAGGTTTTCATTGTTGAACAGAACTGTGTTTACCAGGATTGTGATGATAAAGATTTAAAAGCTTATCATTTTATGGGCTGGGATGATGATAAATTGGTTGCTTACACACGTTTACTTAGCCCTGGAATTTCTTATCCTGATGCAGCTTCCATTGGCCGCGTCATTACTTCTCCATCAGTAAGAGGAAAAAACGTTGGAAAAGAATTGATGACCAATTCTATTGCAGAAGTGTATCGTTTATTCGGAAAAATTCCGATCAGGATCAGTGCGCAATTTTACCTGAAACGTTTTTATGAGTCTTTCTCTTTTGTGCAATACAGCGATGTTTACATGGAAGACGGCATCGAGCATATTGGGATGAAGAAATGATTTTGTTCCCGATACAATAAAGCCATCTTTTCTGTCGTTATCGAACTGCTGCCGGAAAATTTCCGGCAAATAATCTTTTATTCATGAAAAATAAATTGATGTGTTTTGAAAAAACGTTTACACATTTTGTGGCGCACGTGTTTCATGCTCACAACAATGATTTTATTTTCTGAAGTAAGTTTTTCTCAATCGATCATAATCGGAAATGAACAAGCAAGGTTTGAAGTGGGAGTAAATGTTGGGCCGGATTTTTTTCTTGGAGATCTTGGCGGCCACAGAGGAAAAGGAACCCGATTTATAAAAGATCTGAATTTACCACTTACAGAAATGATGGCCGGAGTCTTTGCCACTTTATATCCCAACGAATGGCTGGGAGTAAGACTGGCAGCGCAATACGGGAAAATCTCCGGAAATGATGATCTGATAACAACAAGAGGAACCTGGGAATTATATCGTAAACAACGCAATCTGGATTTCAGATCCAATCTTGCCGAAGTTTATGTAGCCGGCGAGATATTTCCTCTGATGTTTTTAAATAAAAACCGTGATGATTATAAACCAAGATTAAGGCCGTATGGAGTTATTGGAGTTGGATATTTCCATTTCAACCCACAAGGTTCTTTGACAGATGCCAATGGTAAAAAAACATGGTATTATCTTCGTCCATTGCATACAGAAGGCGAAGGTTTTCCTGAATATCCCAACAGAAAGGAATATTCGCTCAATCAAATCAATATTCCTTCCGGAATAGGACTTAAATATTACATCACACAAAGAATCAACGTAAGTTTTGAAATTTTATTAAGAAAATCATTTACGGATTATATTGATGACGTGAGCACCACTTATATCAATCCCGACTTGTTCGATAAATATTTATCACCGCAGAATGCAAAAATTGCAAGAGAGATTTCTGATAAAGTCTATGCGATTGTAAGCCCGGGATTATCAAGAAATGCACCTGGCGAAAAAAGAGGAAACCCGTATCAGAATGATTCTTATTTTACTACTTTTTTAAAATTTGCGATACGCCTGGGCCCCATGTTTGAAAACAGTTTTAACAGTAGAAGTTATGATAGAAATGTGGCGAGCAAAATGAGATGTCCGCCCAGGTTTTAAAAAATGTAACCGTTGGATTCTTGCCTCTGAATATGGCAAAGTATATAATAAAAGCTAAGCCCGGAAAACGTTGCATACTCCTATGCACTGGAAACCCCTGAAACTACAAATTTTTAGCTTTGTTACTATGCTTTGCTTTTTTTGTAATAATTCAATTCTTCTTTTAAAAAAGTAGCCGTAAAACTTTCTTTACTCTCAATTAATTTTTCAGGTGTTCCTTCAAATAAAATTTTTCCACCCGCATCACCACCTTCGGGACCAAGGTCAATAATATGGTCGGCGATTTTGATAATGTCCATATTATGTTCAATTACCAAAACGGTATTTCCGCGATCAACAAGTTTATTTAAAACATCTGCGAGATGTTGAATGTCTCTGAAATGCAAGCCAGTAGTTGGTTCATCAAGAATGTAAAAAGTTTTTCCTGTATCTCTTTTGCTTAATTCAGTTGCCAGCTTTACACGTTGTGCTTCGCCACCACTAAGCGTTACAGCACTTTGACCTAACGTAATATAACCAAGCCCTACTTCCTGCAACACTCTAATTTTGCGATAGATATAGGGAACATTTTGAAAAAATTCAACCGCTTCGTCAACCGTCATTTCCAATACATCACTTATCGATTTTCCTTTATAACGGATTTCCAAAGTTTCGCGATTATATCTTTTGCCATTGCACTTTTCACAGTTTACATACACGTCGGGAAGAAAGTTCATTTCTATTGTACGCATTCCACCTCCCTGGCAAACATCGCATCTTCCGCTTTTTACATTGAATGAAAATCTTCCTGCTTTATATCCACGAATTTTTGCTTCCGGCACAGCGGCAAAAAGCGTTCTGATGTCCGTAAAAAATCCACAATAAGTCGCAGGATTGCTTCTGGGTGTTCTTCCAATCGGTGACTGATCAATTTCTACGACTTTATCAACGTGTTCGAGGCCTTCAATATTTTTGTAAGGCAACGGATTCATTTTACTGTTATAAGCATGAATACTTAAAAGCGGATAAAGCGTTTCATTGATCAAAGTAGATTTTCCGCTACCGCTTACGCCTGTGATACAAATAAACTTGCCAAGCGGAAAAGTAGCCGTAATATTTTTTAAATTATTTCCTGAAGCGCCTTTCAAAATTAAATTCTTCCCGTTTCCTTTTCGTCGCTTTGAAGGAACTTTTATTTGAAGATCTCCATTTAAATAAGAAGAAGTCAGCGTATTTAATTGCAAAAAATTTTTCGGCTTTCCTTCTGCCACCACTTCTCCTCCATGCTTTCCGGCGTCAGGGCCAATGTCAATCAGATAATCTGCAGCAAGCATAATGTCTTTATCGTGTTCTACTACCAAAACACTGTTTCCGAGATCACGTAAATTTTTTAAAGCTTTTATTAGTTGATGATTGTCTCTTTGATGAAGCCCGATACTTGGTTCATCCAAAATGTAAGTGATTCCCTGAAGCTGAGAACCGATTTGAGTAGCAAGTCTTATCCGTTGAGATTCGCCGCCACTCAGGCTTTTAGAAGGTCGATTCAACGACAGATACGTTAAACCAACATCCAAAAGAAATTGAATTCTTTCCCTGATTTCTTTTAAAATATCTCGCGCGATAATATTTTGCTTTTTATCCAAACGATTCTCAATTCCATCAAACCACTTTAATAATTTCACGAGATCCATTTCGGATAATTCAGCGATATTTTTCCCATCTACTTTAAACCAAAGGCTTTCTTTTTTTAATCTTTTTCCATGGCATGAAGGGCATGCTTCTAGCACCATAAATTTTTCCACCCACGATCTCAAACCTTCATTGGTATTGTCGGAATGAAACCAGCGTTTCAACATATTCACTACTCCTTCATATTCATCAGAAGGAATTTCTTTGGAAGTTTCGGTTTCAAATTGGCCGAAGTCATCAATCTGATCTTCATCCGGTTTTTTATTTCCAAATAAAATAAGATTCAAAACGCTTTCCGGAAGATCTTTTATTGGCTTATCAAGACTGAATTTATATTTCTTCGAAAGCTGCTGAACCTGTTTAAAAATGTAAGTTTCGCGCTCTTCACCAAGAGGAGCGATAGCACCTTCGTTGATACTTAAATTTTTATCCGGAATAATTGTTTCCAGGTTTACCTGGTAAACATTTCCCAAACCCTTGCAAACCGGACATGCACCATAAGGAGAATTAAATGAAAACGCGTTGGGAGAAGGTTCTTCATAACTGATTCCTGATTCTTCACACATAAGCTGCCGGCTGTATTGTATTAATTTCAGTTCGTCATTTAGTAATAAGAACAGCAATCCATTTCCGAGCTGCAAACCTTTTTGAACACTTTCGCTGAGCCTTACTCTTTGCTCTTTATCAGCCACCAACCGATCTACTACCAATTCAATATCATGAATTTTATAACGATCGATTTGCATTTTTGGAACCAGATCTTTTATTTCTCCATCAATTCTGATTTTTAAAAAACCCTTCTTTCTTACTTCTTCAAATAATTCGCGGTAATGTCCTTTTCTTCCCCGAACCAGTGGCGCAAGTACCACAATTTTCTTTCCTGGAAACCTTGCTAAAATATTTTCAACAATTTCTTCCTCACTCCATTTTACCATTTTTCTGCCCGTGTTGTAACTAAAAGCTTCACCGATTCTTGCAAAAAGCAACCGAAGAAAATCATACACTTCGGTAACAGTCCCTACCGTGCTTCTGGGATTTTTATTAGTAGTTTTTTGTTCTATGGAAATGACAGGTGAAAGACCGGTAATTTTATCTACATCCGGCCTTTCCATATCGCCAAGAAACTGGCGCGCATAAGCAGAGAAGCTTTCCATATAACGCCGCTGTCCTTCAGAAAAAATAGTATCAAAAGCCAGTGAAGATTTGCCACTGCCGCTGATACCGGTAATAACAACAAGACTGTTTTTAGGAATGGAAATATCTATGTTCTTAAGATTGTGCTCTCTTGCGCCAAATACTTCTATATTTTCATTTTCTGTAAAAAACTCCGCTGAATCTTTTTGCTGTATTTTAGCCATAATGAAGTTTGCAAAATTACTATTTAATCATGCTTGAGAAAAGAGTTAACACTTCATTTTTCATAAACCGCAAAAACAGTAAAAGAACTTTTAAAGACAATTTCTATGTTATTTCCACGTTAATAAAAAAAGGCAAAGTAATTGCATGAAGTAAATGAAAGTTTAAAGCATTTAAAAACCTTTGGGAAACAAGAAGTAATACGAAAGAAAGTTTTATAAGAAATCATTCCGGAATTTTTTCTTTGAAATTTTTTTAAAAAATGCACTTTTATTCATTTGTTTTTGTAGTTTTAGTTTTCGTTTCACTACCTGAAATTAACTTTTTATATGAAAGCATTTTTTAAAAAATGTATTGAATAGTTCGTTACTTTGTTTCGCATTCACCCAAAAGATATTTAAAATAATTTGATTCTTTTTTACAATAATTGAAATACTTGCTCGTTTTAGATTTATGTGTCACTTCTTTTTTAAGAATGAAGAGGCTAAAAACAGGCATGATTTTAAATAAATATTACATTTGCCTTTACCCTTAAAGTTAAAACAATGAAAAATGCATTTTTCACGACCCTGGCAGTTGCAGCAGTAATCTTATCCGGCTGCGGCAAGTTTGGTAAATCCTCCAAAGGTGGTTTACCGGATGATGGCCAACTTCACGGAGTGGCTCCTGCAGGCCGTTACATTATGACCAAGCCGTTTGGAATGGTATATGTTCCGCCCGGAACATTTCATATGGGACCAAGTGATGAAGACATTAACTACACGTTTACAGCAAGGAACAAGCAGGTTTCCATTAGTGGATTTTGGATGGACGCAACTGAAATTACTAATAATGAATACCGTCAGTTTACCAATTATGTTCGTGATTCTATCGGTGGTAAATTAATGGGATTGGTAAAACAAGGGGCTGATGGCAATGAATATCTGGACTGGCCAAAAGTAAAAGCGATCAAATGGGACGATAAAGCAACTTTAGAAAAAATTGATGCGATGATCGTAACTCCTGATAACCGCATTTTTGGAAAAAAGGAAATCGATGCTTCAAAAATGATCTATCAGTCAGAAACTTTTGATTACGCAGCAGCAGCAGCAAATCGTGATCCTAATGTTCCTCGTAGTGCTTTTATTGTAAAAAAGAACATTCCTATTTATCCTGACACGTTAGTTTGGGTAAGAGATTTTGCCTATTCTTATAATGAACCAATGGCAAAACAATATTATAGCCATCCTGCTTTTGGGAATTATCCTGTTGTAGGCGTTAACTGGAAACAGGCAACGGCTTTTTGCGAATGGAGAACTCAATATTTAAATTCATATTTGACAGGTAAAAAAAGATCTAACGAAACTGATTTCCGTTTACCTACTGAAGCACAATGGGAATATGCAGCAAGAGGCGGAAGATCACAAGCTCCATTCCCATGGGGCGGACCTTATTTAAGAAACAGAAAAGGTTGTTTATTAGCTAACTTCAAACCGGGAAGAGGAAATTATCCCGAAGATGGTGGTTTTTATACCGTTCGTGCAGATGCTTATTGGCCAAATGACTTTGGATTGTATTGTATGGCCGGCAATGTGGCAGAATGGACTTCATCTTTATATTATGAAGGCGGTTACAATTTTCAACACGATATGAACCCTGATATTCGCTGGAATGCAAAAGACCAGGATGCGCCGCGTATGAAACGCAAAGTAGTGCGCGGAGGAAGCTGGAAAGATGTTGGATACTATTTAAGAGTAAGCACCCGTTCTTTTGAATATATGGATACTGCAAAATCTTATATCGGATTTCGTTGTGTAATCGACTTGCCACCATCAACTGGTAAAAAAGGTAGAAAATAATTAAGCAAAATTTAAATTTAACCCATAGAAAATTTTTAGTTCAACATTTTACTGCCTGTATTAATTGTTACGTTTAGTAATTAATATGGGCATTTTTTGTATGAGCTCAAAAACAACAAAAAACAAATAAATTAAAAAGCAAAACAAAAAAATCAAAACTATTATGAACCAACAACCCAAAAGAAACTTTTTAACCCTAATAGATGTACTGGTTAGTGCCGGTGCCGCAGTTGTAATCTTCGCTGCCTGGGCAAAATTAACTCACCAATCTTATGCAGATACAATGCTTACAGTTGGTATGTGGACTGAAACAGCCATATTTATGGTGTATGCTTGTATTGAATGGGTAAAACCGAAGCCTCATGAAACAGCTCATGCAGCTCCAACTCACCAGGCAGTAGAAGGAAATCCTGCGTTACAATCAATGGAAAAGATGATGAAAGACGCTGAAATTACTCCTGCCAACATGAAAAGACTTGGTGAAAACTTTCAGAAATTAGGTCAGACAGTGTCACAAATCGGTGAAGTAGGTGATGTGGTAAAATCAACCGGCGATTTTTCAGCTAAAACAAAAGAAGCAACCAATGCTCTTGGTTTGATGAAAGATGCTTACACCAATTCTGCCAACACAATGAGCAATTTCAATAATGCTGCAGATAGTGCAAAAGGATTTCATGAGCAGGTTATGGTTTTGACAAAAAATCTCGGCTCATTAAATACGATTTATGAACTGGAATTGAATGAAAGCAACAACCACTTAAAAACTTTGAACAGCTTCTACGGCAAAATGGCTAAGGCAAGCGAGGTAATGGTAGCAACAGTTGATGATGCACAAGCTACAAAAGCACAAATCTCCGCATTGGCAGAAAATCTTGGAAAATTAAACCAGGTTTATGGAAACATGCTTAGCGCAATGCAGGGAAGACAATAAAATAATAATTAATCCAGAAATTCTAAAACTAACAGTAAATTAAAATAACATGGCAGGACTACCCAGAGATCCACGGCAAAAAATGATTAACGTAATGTACCTCGTACTTACGGCGATCCTTGCCCTGAATGTATCTAATGAGGTAATAAATGCATTTAAAGTTGTAAATAATAGTTTGTTAACTTCTAATAGCAACATTACTGCATCTAATAATACCTTATATAAATCGTTAGAAGAAAAACTAACCAAACCGGAATCTAAAGAAAAAGCTGAAATATGGGAACCGCGGGCAATGCAGGCAAAAAAACTTTCAGACGATATGAATAATTATATCAATGGCCTGAAAGCAGATTTGCTGAAAGCTGCAGACCTTAGGATGAAGTGGGACGAAAAAACAAAAGATAGTGTGCAGGATTACAGGGAGGATAATTTAGATGCTTCAACCCGTCTTTTCGAAACCAATGGAAAAGGAGAGGAACTGAAGAAAAGATTGGATCAATACAAAGAAAGTATGCTGAATATTGATCCGTCAATCAGGCAACAGTTTCAAAATAATTTTCCGGTAAATACTGACACAAAGGATTTTAAAACCAGAGAAGGCCATCCGAAAGATTTTACACAAACTTTCTTTCATATGACTCCTACTGTTGCTGCATTAACCATGCTCAGCAAGTTTCAGAATAATATTAAGAACGCCGAAAATATGGTAGTTACTTATTGTCATTCACAAATCGGAGCAGTAGAAGTTCACATGGACCAGGTTGGAGTAATTGTAGGACAGAATTCAAGCTACCTGATGCCAGGTCAGCAATTGACCGTAACTGCCGGAGTTGGTGCTTACAGTTCAAGTGTAAAAAGCAATATTACTATTAACGGGCAACCTGTAAATATGGTAAACGGGCAAGGACAATATACTACTACCGTTAGCGGAGCCGGCGAACATACCGTTCAGATTAATGGTTCATTTATCGGTGAAGATGGTAAACCTGTTCCGATTCATCAGACTGTAAGTTACACGGTCGGTACTCCGGGTGGAGCAGCAGTAATGTTGGATAAAATGAATGTGTTTTATATTGGAGTTCCAAATCCTGTAACTATTTCTTCCGGAACTGGTTGGGATAAGACTCATGTTTCAATGGCAGGAGGAACTTTGACCCCTTCTGGAGGACCAGGAAAATTTACAGTGAAAGTAAGCCAGATTGGTAAAGCATCTATTACGGTAAACGCAGATGGAAAAGCAAGTACTTATGATTTCCGTGTGAAAAGAATTCCTGATCCGGTTATAAAAGTTGGACCAAGTGGTGGAGGAAGAATTCAATCTGTGGTATTTAAAAATCAAAATTTCGCAAGAGCTGACCTGGAAGGATTTGATTTTGATGCTCATTTTAATATTGTAAGTGCTACTATATATTTTTCCGGTGCTAATTTTCCAACTGTTCAATCTGCAGAAATTCATGGAGGCAGCCTGGAAGGAATTAAAGGAATGCTGCAAAGGTGCATTCCGGGAACTTCAGTCACTTTTGATAATGTAAGAGTTCAAGGTCCAGATGGAGTGGTAAGAAGTATTCCCGGTCCAGGATTTATATTAAACTAAACACAAGAAAAATAAAAGGCTATGAAAACAATTATTATGAAATTGCTCGTGCTTGCTCTCTGTTTTGGAGTGGTCTGGAATTCTGCAGACGCTCAGGCAAGGAAAAGAACTGCTAAGAAAAGGACTACTACAAGGAAGACAACAACTGCGAATAAAGCAGCTACCAATCCCGTTGCAGTTGATACTGCAGTTGTGATGGCGCCTGCGGTTGATACCAGTATGAAAGATAGCCTTCCTATTACCGCGGTTAAGCCTTCTCTGAGACCTGAAACAGCACTTGACAATCATAATGCATTGATATCAGACCGCACTCCGCTTCCTTACCAGCAGCTTCGTGCAGAAGATGCGGCCTATGATGAACGAATCTGGCGCGAGATAGACACCCGGGAAAAAATGAATCTGCCTTTCAGATATTCGGCAGATGAAGACAATGGAAATCAAAGATTTATTTCAATTCTTTTTAAAGCAATTCAGGATGGTCCGGATAACGGTGGTGTTACTGCATTCAACCCTATAGACGATAGGTTTACAACTCCAATGACCAAGGCTGAAGTTTCTAAAGCAATTTCAGGAGGAGCAGTAAGTGTTCCGATAACAGATTCTCTTGGAAACATTACTTCATATAAAACAGTCACTGCCGAAGTGAATCTTGATTCATTTTACAAATTCCAGATTAAAGAAGAAGTGATTTTTGATAAACAGAGTTCCAGATTATTCTGGAGAATACTGGGAATTGCGCCAATAAAACGCGTGATTACTTCATCTGGCGTTGATTTAGGAGATGCACCTTTATTCTGGGTTTATTATCCTGATCTGCGTCCCATACTTGCCAAATATTATGTTTATAATGGCAAAAACTACGGCGCAAGGATGACTTGGGAGGATTTGTTTGAATCGAGAATGTTTCATGGCCGCATTATAAAAAGCACGTTGGACAATCCATTTGATCAATATATCAGTAATCAAACGGGTTTAAAAGATAATAAAATCCTTCAATTGCTTCAGGGAGATAAAATTCAGAATGAAATATTTAATTACGAGCAAAATCTTTGGAGTTATTAACGATTTTAGATTGTTAAATTTAATATTAAGGGAGCCAGAAATGGCTCCTTTTTTTTCGTTTAGGGTTACGATGTAAAATAAAAATCAACTTTATTTGTTGGTTTACTCTGATGGTCTAAAAAAGTAATTGGAAATAATTCTACAATTTTTCATACTTGTGGAAAAATAACTTTTTATCGGTTAGTTATAAATGCTGTATCGAATTGTGTTCTTTGCAAAAGCTTTGCTGTAAAAGACTTCCACGGATTTTCATTTCATCAGGGTTTCAAAATAAAATAATAAACGGCATAGGAATTGTTTTAAAGACATTAAAAGAAACAACTATAACAACCCTTAAAAAATTATTTTATGAAAACACTATTCTTGTCTTTAATCTGCACTTTTATGTGCTTCTCTTTGTTTGCACAAGTTGACAGTACGAACAATTCTAACAACATGAATAATACGAACAATACAAATGCGACAACGCCTCCAACAACACCGCCTACTCAAATGAATAACAATAATTCGATGACAACTAACCCAACCGATACATCGAATATGAGCAACATGAATAATAACATGAACTCGAATAATAACATGAATTCAAACAACAACAATATGAATTCGACCAACAACAATAATGATAGCAGCTCAATTTTGAATTCAGTAAATACAAACAATAATAACATGAATTCAAACAACAATATGAACATGAACTCAAATAACAATATGAGTTCTATGAGATCAGACAGTTTGAATATCAATAATTCAGGAATGATAAATCCGAATAATACTCCGGGTCAGGAAGGTTATGCTTCACTTCCCGTTTTAGAAACTTATGTTCCCGATAATATTGTTGCAGATGTAAAGCAACGTCATCCAAATACAGTGATCTATGATATTACAGCAGTAAAAGCTCCGGTTGATTCTAGTGCAATGAACCAAGGAATGTCAGGAATGAATGATTCAACAATGAATCAGAATAGTACCGCTAATTCAACAACAAATCAGAATTCAACAACAATGAATTCGAACAATAACAACACAACTACAATGAATTCAATGAATTCAAACAACAATATGAACTCGACAGGAATGGCCCAAGATTCAACAATGTCAAAGCCTGAAGAGCATAACTACATTGTAAGATTCGACCAGAATGGGCAGATGACAGAAGAAACATTAAATAACGACGGAACTGCATTGGTTCAAAGAAATCCCGGATGGAACAATCAAAATAATCAGTAAAGTAAAATCAATAGCAGTAAAAAACCGTTCGTTCTGAACGGTTTTTTTTTATATTTCCTTGGGAATAATTTTTAAAATAAACGAAGAAATAATTCCGTTTTTTATTTAATCTCCTTTAAAATTTGCTTTCCTTTTTTCAATAAAAGCGGTAACACCTTCCTTGAAATCGTTGGTAGAGGCGGCTTTCTGCTGAAGAATATCTTCAGTTTGTAATTGTTGTTCAAGATTTTGCTCCAATGATTGATTTAACGCCTGTTTGGTAAAAGCCAATCCTTTGGTTGGCAATTCAGAAAGAGTAATAGCTATTTTTTCTGCTTCTGAAATAAATGTTTCCTCAGAAAAATATTTGTAGATCATTCCCATTCTTTCTGCTTCAATAGCAGAAATTTTATCTCCCATCATCATTAGTGCTGAAGCTTTTTGGAAGCCAATTAAGCGTGGTAAAAAGAAAGTTCCTCCGCTGTCGGGAATCAATCCGATTTTACTGAAAGCCTGGATGAAAGAAGCGTTTTCTGAAGCAATTACTACATCGCAACATAAAGCGATATTCGCGCCGGCGCCCGCAGCAACTCCATTTACAACTGCGAAAACCGGTTTATTCAAATTCCTGATTTTTCTGATGATTGGATTATAATATTCAGAAAGTATTTTCTCCATTCCCGGGCCATCAGGATCAATCACTTCAGAAAGATCCTGTCCCGCGCAAAACCCTTTACCAGCGCCAGTTATAGAAACACAACGAACAGAAATATTTTTTTCACACTCGTCTAACTTTTCCTGTAATAACAACGCCATTTCACCGTTGAAAGCATTAAACTTTTCAGGACGATTTAATGTGATAAAGGCGATGGAATTTTTTATTTCAAAAAGAATGAAAGGCATGGATACAATTGAAAGTGAAAGATAAATTTAATGACATTTAAAATAATCAAAAGGCTCGCCGCAGTCATTGCATTGATAAATTGCCTTACAAGCCGTAGAACCAAATTCACTGATCAATTTTGTATTCATAGAACTACAATGTGGACAAGGAACAGGCAGATTTTCCAAATAGGTTTTATCAAAAGTTTTAGAGACGGGAGGCGCAATTCCAAAAGATTTCAATTTCTGTTGACCTTCTTCTGTCAGCCAATCGCTGGTCCAGACAGGAGAAAGTTGATGAGTGATCTTTATTTTTTGAAAACCATTTTCAATTAATGTTTTCCTGATGTTCATGCCAATAAAATCCATTGCAGGGCAGCCGCTGTAAGTTGGCGTGATAATAACTTCTACTAGATTATTTTCAAAATGAATAGCGCGAACAATTCCGAGATCAAGAATTGACAAAACAGGAATTTCAGGATCACAAACTTGTGAAAGGATTTTCCAGATTTTATTTTGTGTTTCGTTTTCTAAGCGAATAATATGTTCTTTCGTTTCATTCATTTTCTAAAAGATATTACCATTCTAATCCGGGATAAGCTCTTTGTAAAAATTGCATTTCCGCAAGAATAAAGCCGAGGTGTTCTGTATGAATTCCTTCTTTTCCTCCACGTTGCATCCAGGTATTTTCTGAAGGAAAAGGAAGTGTTGCTTCTTCTAAAACTTTTTTCACTTTATTCATCCAATCATTTTTGATGTTGCTAACATCGATGTCTAAACGTTTTTCTTCATTTACCTCAAACGCAGCAGCAATCAACATTTCACCGGTGTATGGCCATAATTCTTCAATTGCATTTTCCATTCTTTTCTTACTTTCCTTCGTTCCATCGCCCATGCGAATCACCCATTCGGAGCTCCATTTGCAGTGATATGTTACTTCTTTTAAAGATTTTTCAGCAATTGCAGAAAGTTGTTTATCAGTCGCTTCAATTAACTTTTTATAAAAATAAAATTGCCAGTTACTGAAGAAAAATATTTTACCAATCGTCTTTGCCCAATCACCATTCGGAAGCTCAGTCATCAATAAATTTTTGAATTGATGTGCATCACGCAAATAAGCCAGATCATCTTCCGTTGTATTTTTTTCAGGATGAATTTCATTGACAAGTTTTGCAGCATGTTGATAAAAGTTTCTTGCCTGTCCGATGAGATCTAAAGCAATATTGCTGATCGCAATATCCTGCTCAAGCATAGGCCCATGGCCGGTCCACTCACTCAGCCGGTGCCCCATTATTAAAGAACTATCTGCGAGAAAAAGAGTAAAATCTGCTAAATAATTTTTCTCATTATTTGTTGGTTTACTATTCATACGATCACTTTTTCTACATGTATTTTAATTCATCCGGCAGATTATAAAATGTAGGATGGCGATAAATTTTATCATTCGCAGGATCAAAAAGGCTTTCAGAATCATCAGGATTCGTAGCAAAAATATTTTTTGATTCAACCACCCAAATGCTTACGCCTTCCATTCGCCGTGTGTAAACATCACGGGCATTTTCAATTGCCATTTTTGCATCAGCAGCGTGAAGACTGCCAACATGCTTGTGTTCCAGCCCTTGTTTGCTCCGGATGAAAACTTCCCAAAGTGGTTCTGATTGGATCATTGAGTATTGATTATTGATATTAATTATTGATTATTGTTGTCATTAGTCATTTTTTCGCCTTCCAAAACTTCCTCATCTTTCAACTCTTTCTTCTTCTTTTCTGCATAAGCCAAAGCCGCTTCTCTCACCCATTTTCCTTCTTCATGCGCTTTTATTCTTGCTTCCAAACGTTCTTTATTGCAAGGGCCATTTCCTTTTACAACGTTCCAGAATTCATCCCAATTGATTTCTCCAAAATCATAATGCCCTCTTTCTCCATTCCATTTTAGATCAGGATCTGGAATCGTAATTCCTAAAATATCTGCCTGTTCTTTACAAACATCTACAAATTTTTGACGAAGCTCATCATTTGAAAACCGTTTAATTTTCCATTTCATGCTTTGAGCTGTATGCGGTGAGGAATCATCACTTGGCCCAAACATCATTAAGCTGGGCCACCACCAACGATTCAAGGCGTCTTGCGCCATCGCTTTTTGTTCTTTGCTTCCCCGACAAAGCGTTAATAAAATTTCATAACCTTGTCTTTGGTGAAAACTTTCTTCTTTACAAATCCTGATCATTCCTCTTGCATAAGGCCCATATGAAGCGCGGCACAATGGAACCTGGTTCATAATGGCAGCGCCATCGACAAGCCAGCCAATGGCGCCCATATCAGCCCACGAAAGTGTTGGATAATTAAAAATTGAAGAATATTTGGCTTTACCCGAAAGCAACTGATCTATCATTTCATCGCGTGAAATATTTAATGTTTCGGCGGCACAATATAAATATAAACCGTGCCCGGCTTCGTCCTGAACTTTCGCCAATAAAGTTGCTTTTCTTCTCAATGTCGGAGCTCGTGTAATCCAATTTGCTTCCGGCAGCATACCTACGATTTCGCTGTGAGCATGTTGGCTTATCTGCCTGATCAACGTTTTCCTGTAATCATGCGGCATCCAATCTTTTGGTTCAATTCTTATTTCATTGGCAATTTTATAATCAAATGTTTCTAATAATTTTTCCTCGTCCATGTCAGAAAACTTTATTCTCAAAGTTACTGATTCCATTATGCATTTGATAGGTAAACAGGTTAATTTTCGAAAAAGAAAATACCTAAATTTTTTAAGCCTGATCGTAATCCACA
>Ga0157371_10001872_pt1 | contig 21059 bp, 17 predicted proteins | sample C45metaG_FD_113462 | JGI IMG/M metagenome (GOLD analysis project Ga0157371, IMG submission 113462) | Corn rhizosphere microbial communities from Kellogg Biological Station, Michigan, USA - C4-5 metaG | ecosystem: Host-associated > Plants > Roots > Rhizosphere > Soil | place: USA: Michigan...
GCCAAGACCGGTCTGTCCGCCCAGGACATGAACCTCACCACCATTTCCAACAACCTGGCCAACGTGTCCACCACGGGCTTCAAGCGCGACCGCGCCGAGTTCCAGGACCTGCTGTACCAGATCCGCCGCCAGCCGGGTGCCCAGTCCACCCAGGACAACCAACTGCCGTCCGGCCTGCAGCTGGGTACCGGTGTGCGCATCGTCGGCACCCAGAAGAACTTCACCGAAGGTTCGCTGCAGACCACCGACCAGCCGCTGGACATGGCCATCAACGGCGATGGTTTCTTCCAGGTGACCATGCCTGACGGCACCATCAACTACACCCGTGACGGCACCTTCCACCTCAACGCCGATGGCCAGCTCGTCACCGCCAACGGCTTCGCGCTGCAGCCGGCCATCGTACTGCCGGCCGACACCAAGACCTTCACCGTCGGCGAAGACGGCACCGTGTCGGTCACCACCGCCGGCCAGGCCGCGCCGCAGGTCATCGGTAATCTGCAGATCTCCCAGTTCGTCAACCCGGGCGGTCTCCAGGCCGTGGGCCAGAACCTGTTCAGCGAAACCGCTTCCAGCGGCGCCCCCCAGGTCGGCACCCCGGGCCTCAACGGCCTCGGCACCGTCCTGCAGAGCACCCTGGAAAATTCCAACGTGAGCACCGTCGAGGAGCTGGTGAACATGATCACCACCCAGCGCGCCTACGAGATGAACTCCAAGGTCATTTCCACCGCCGACCAGATGCTCGGCTTCGTCACCCAGCAGCTCTAATCCCCTGTGAGGACGCGCTCCATGAAACCTCTGTTCGCCGTCGCCCCGCTTCTGGGAGCGCTCGTACTCGCAGGATGCGTAGCCCCGGCCGCCAAGCCGGACGATCCCTACTACGCGCCGGTCTTGCCACGCACGCCAGTGCCGGCGGCGCAGAACAACGGCGCCATCTTCCAGTCGGGGTTCGAGCAGAATCTCTACACCGACCGCAAGGCCTTCCGCGTAGGCGACATCATCACCGTCACCCTGCAGGAGAAGACCCAGGCCAGCAAGAACGCCAGTTCCGACGTCGCCAAGAACAGCAAGACGGCCCTGGGGCTGACCTCACTGTTCGGCGCCAAGCCGTCGATTCCCAATCCCCTGGCCGATGGTGACCTGAGTCTGGATGCCGGTTTCTCCGGCAACCGTTCCAATACCGGCAAGTCGACGGCAGCCCAGGGCAACAGCCTGTCCGGTTCGCTGACCGTGACCATCGCCGAGGTGCTGCCCAACGGCATCCTGGTGGTTCGCGGCGAGAAATGGCTGACGCTCAACACCGGCAACGAACTGATGCGTATCCAGGGCATGGTTCGCGCCGATGACATCGCCACCGACAACACCGTGTCGTCCACCCGCGTGGCCGATGCGCGTATCACCTACTCGGGCACCGGCGCCTTCGCCGATGCCAGTCAGCCGGGCTGGCTGAGCCAGTTCTTCGGCAGCCCGTTGATGCCCTTCTGAGGATGAGCGCCATGTTCAAGACTCTCATCGCCGCTGCCGCTCTGGCCTTGGTCATGCCCCTGGCCCAAGCGGATCGGCTCAAGGACATCGCCAGCATCCAGGGCGTGCGGAGCAACCAGCTGATCGGCTACGGCCTGGTGGTAGGGCTGCCTGGTACCGGCGACCAGACCACCCAGACGCCCTTCACCGTACAGACCTTCAACAACATGCTGGCCCAGTTCGGCATCAAGGTGCCGCCGGGCACCACGGCCCAGCTGAAGAACGTCGCGGCGGTGTCCATCCATGCCGATCTGCCAGCCTTCGCCAAGCCCGGCCAGACCATCGACATCACGGTTTCCTCCATAGGTAACTCCAAGAGCCTGAGAGGCGGTAGCCTGCTGCTGTCACCGCTCAAGGGTATCGATGGCCAGATCTACGCCATCGCCCAGGGCAACCTGGTGGTCGGGGGTTTTGACGCCGAAGGTCGCGATGGTTCGAAGATCACCGTCAACGTTCCGTCGTCCGGACGTATTCCCAATGGCGCGACCGTCGAGCGCCCAGTGCCGAGCGGCTTCGACCAGGGCAACAGCATCACGCTGGACCTCAATCGTAGCGACTTCACCACCGCCAAACGCATCGTCGACAAGATCAACGAGACACTTGGCGCGGGTGTTGCATCGGCTGTTGATGCCGGATCGATTCGCGTCACGGCGCCGGTGGATCCCAGCCAGCGCGTCGACTACATCTCGATCCTGGAGAACATGGAAGTGGATCCGGGGCAGGCGGTGGCCAAGGTCATCGTCAACTCCCGTACCGGGACCATCGTCATCGGCCAGAACGTCAAGGTCTCGCCGGCGGCGGTGACCCAGGGCAGCCTGACCGTGACCATCAGTGAGGACCCCCAGGTGAGCCAGCCCAACCCCTTGTCGGGTGGGCAGACGGCGGTGACTCCCCAGTCGACCGTCAAGGCCAAGCAGGAGGCCAAGCCGATGTTCAAGTTCGGTCCAGGCACCACGTTGGACGAGATCGTGAGAGCGGTGAATCAGGTGGGTGCTGCGCCCAGCGACCTGGTGGCCATTCTCGAAGCGTTGAAACAGGCCGGCGCCTTGCAGGCCGATCTGATCGTAATTTAAGGAGAGCGGGCGATGGAATCTCGTCTGGGTGGCAACTACGGCAACGTCAAGGATTCGGGGGCCTTCACCGACCTGAATCGGTTGGCCCAGATGAAGGGTAAGGATCGTGACAGCGCGGAAAACGTCAAGAAGGTCGCGGGCGAATTCGAGTCGCTGTTCCTGAACCAGATGCTCAAGTCCATGCGCAGCGCCAACCAGGCGCTGGCGGACAAGGACAGCCCCTTTTCCAGCGAGACCACCAAGCAGTACCAGGACATGTACGACCAGCAGCTGGCCGTGTCGCTGTCGCGAGACGGTGGCGGCATCGGTCTGGCCAACGTCCTGGAGCGCCAGTTGAGCAAGACAGCTCAGCCTGCGGCGCGCCCCAATCCCTTCGCCCAGGTCGGCCAGGCGGCACCCACCGAAGGCCAGCTGGCCGCCGGTCGCAATGCCAAGCTCAACGAGGTGGGTAGCCACAGCCTCAAGCCGACGATGGCCGCCGCTTCCGGGCGTGACGACTCCGCCGCCCTCAATACCCGTCGCCTGGCGCTGCCTGGTCGCCTGGCCGAGCGAACCGCCGCCAATATTTCCGGCGCGGCGGAGCAGGGCGCGGCCCTCAAGCAGAGCTTCCAGGAAGTGGCGGCCGCCCAGAGCGCCTGGCGCCAGCAGGCCACGCAGACGACTGGCAAATCGGCTGCCTCGGCCGATGCCGTGGCCAGCGTGGACAATGCCTCGGCTACCACCGGCAAGACCCGTTTTCGCACCCGTCAGGAATTCGTCGACACCATGATGCCGATGGCCGAAGCCGCGGCGAAGCGCCTGGGCGTCGATCCCAAGTACCTGGTGGCCCAGGCCGCGCTGGAAACCGGCTGGGGCAAGCACATGGTCAAGCAGGCCGATGGCAGCAACAGCAACAACCTGTTCGGCATCAAGTCCCACGGCTGGGACGGCGGCAGCGCCACGGCCGTGACCCAGGAATTCGTCAATGGCAAGGCAGTGAAGGAGAGCGAGAAATTCCGCACCTACGATTCCTTCGCCGACAGCTTCCACGACTACGTGAATTTCCTGCAGAGCAACGATCGCTACGACAAGGCGCTGTCCACCAGCGGTAACTCCGAACGCTTCATGCAGGGGCTGCAGCAGGCCGGTTATGCCACCGATCCGCAATACGCCCGCAAGGTGATCCAGATCGCCCGCAACATGAACACCTACCAGACCGTCGCCTCCCTGGGCGGCCCGTCGTCGCGGGGCTGAGGAGTGACCCATGGCTGATCTACTCTCCATCGGTCTGTCGGGACTGCGCTCCACGCAGAACGCCCTGACGGTCACCGGCCACAACATCGCCAACGTGAATACCCCGGGGTATTCGCGGCAAGAGGCCATCCAGCAGACCAACATCGCCCAGTTCAGCGGTGCGGGTTACATCGGCTCCGGTTCCCAGACGGTGGACGTACGCCGGCTCGCCAGCGATTTCCTCACCAGCCAGGTGCGCACCGCCAACAGCCAGAACAGCGAGTTGCAGAGCTTCAAGACGCAGATATCCCAACTCGATGGCCTGCTCTCGGACAGCACCACCGGGATCACCCCGGCCATGCAGAAATTCTTCGCCACCTTGCAGACCGCCGCCCAGGACCCGTCCTCGGTACCGGCGCGCGAGGCCGTGCTGGCCCAGGCCCAGGGGCTGACCAAGTCGTTCAATACCCTGTACGACCAGATCGACAAGCAGAACGGTCAGATCAACGATCAGCTCACGGCGCTCACTGGGCAAATCAATGCGTTGTCCAAGACCGTCGGCAGCCTGAATGACGCCATCGCCCGTTCCAAGGCGGCAGGGGCTGCGCCTAACGATCTGATCGATTCGCGCGAGCAGGCCATCAAGCAGCTGTCCGGTATGATCGGTCTACAGGTGGTCAGTCAGGACGATGGTTCGCTGAACCTCTTCGTGGGAACCGGTCAGCCACTGGTGGTCGGCAGCAACGTCTCGTCCCTGACCGCACAGCCGGGTAATGACGATCCGTCGCGCTATCAGATCACCCTGACGGCAGGCAGTACCTCGCAGATCATCACCTCGCAGGTCAGTGGCGGCGAGATGGGCGGCCTACTGTCCTACCGGGACACAGCGCTGGACCATGCCTTCAACAGCCTTGGTCAATTGGCGCTGACGCTGACCGATACCCTGAACAAGCAGTTGGGGCAGGGCCTGGATCTGGCGGGCAATGCCGGCTCGCCGCTTTTCAGTGACATCAACGGCGGGCAGAGTACCGGGTTGCGCGTCATGGGGCGGTCGACCAACTTCGGCTCGGCTACCGCCACGCTGAACATTACCGATACGTCCAAGCTCAACCCCAGCGACTATCGGCTGGACTTCGACGGCTCCAACTTCAAGGCGCTGCGCATCAGCGACAGCACCAACATCACGGTAACCCGTAGCGGTACCAATCCGGTCACCCTGACCTTCGCCGATGCCAGTGGCACCGATCAGGGGTTCAAGGTGCAGTTCACTGCCGCCGAACTGGCCAAGGCCCAGGCGGGCGATGTCTTCAGCCTGCAGCCCACCCGCCGCGGCGCGGCGCAGATGAACGTCGATCTGGCTCAATCCAGCCAGTTGGGCTTCGCCGGTACCGCCAAGGCCGCCAGCACCACCAACAACCGTGGCACCGGCGCCATCACCCAGCCCGATCTCAATAGCTCTCCCTCGCCGGTGAACACCGCCGACCTGGGTCGCCTGTTCGGCAGCACGGGTCTGAAGCTGACGTTTGGTTCCGCCACCGGGACCCTCAGCGGCACCCTGCCCACCGGCGCCACCCTCAGCTATGTGTCGCCGTCGACGACCGGCCTGACCTCGGGGCAGACCAACACGCTCCGCCTGCAGTACACCGATCCGACCACTAACAACAGCTACAGCTACGACTTCAACATCAGCGGCGTGCCGCAGGATGGCGACAGCTTCACCCTGGGCGCGAACAGCGGCGCCGTCTCGGATAACCGCAACGCCCTGAACCTGGTGGCGCTGCAGACCAAGACCACCATGGGGGGCTATGGCACCACCGGCACCACCTACAACAACGCCTATGGCGGCCTGGTGGAGCGGGTCGGCACCCTTACCGCCCAGGTGCGGGTGGATTCGGCCGCCAGCGAGACCGTGCTCAAGCAATCCGAAGACAATCGCGATTCCCTGTCGGCGGTGAACCTGGACGAAGAGGCGGCCAAGCTCGTCCAGTTCCAGCAGTACTACGGTGCCTCGGCGCAGGTCATCAAGATCGCCCAGTCACTGTTCGACACCCTGATCGGCGCCTTCAGATAAGGAACCCGCCCATGCGCATCTCTACCGTCCAGGCGTTCAACAACGGCATCAGCGGCCTGCAGAACAACTATGGCGACGTCAGCCGTACCCAGGAGCAGATCAGCACTGGCAAGAAGATCCTCACCCCGGCGGACGACCCGGTGGCCTCGATCAAGCTGCTGCAACTGAGCCAGGAAGAGGCGCTCAACGGCCAGTACAAAACCGGCATGACGGCCGCTCAGAACGGCCTGAATACCGAGGAAGCCATGCTGACCTCGGTGGAAACCGTCCTCACGCGCATCCGCGAGATCGCCGTCCAGGCCGGCAACGGCACCCTCGACCCGACCGACCGCGCGTCCCTGGCCAAGGAAGTCGGACAGCGCGAAGACGAGCTGATGAACCTGATGAACAGCAAGGACGCCAGCGGCAAGTACCTGTTCTCCGGCTCCATGGGCGATACCCAGCCCTATGTGCGCAATGCCGACGGCACCTACAGCTACAACGGCGACGAAGGCCAGCGCAGCGTGCAGATCGCCAGTTCCACCTTCGTCCCCATCAGCGACAGCGGCAAGGACGCCTTCGAGAACAACTTCAACGCCAATCGCGTGGACACCGCCAAATCGGCGACCAATACCGGCACCGGGCGGATCTCCCTGGGACTGGTGGAGGACAAGGGCGCCTATGATTCGACCTTTCCGGCCAGTTCCCCGCCGGTCAGTACCGACGGTATCGGCATCCATTTCCTGGATGACAAGAAATACGTCATCTACGATCTCAACAATGCGCCGACCGCAGCGCAATGGGCGGCCTACGATCCGGCCAGTCCGCCGGCTGGGCAACTCAAGGCGGACAGCCTGAACAGCAACCAGGAAGCCAGCAAGTTCATCCGCTACGGTGGGGTCAAGGTGCAGCTGGATGGCGCGCCGGCCAGCGGCGACGAATTCAAGATCACCCGCGATACCGCCAACGAGAAGCGCAGTCTGCTCAACGTGGTATCCGACCTGCGCAAGGCCCTGGAGAATGGTGATGGCAGCAACGAAGGCGTCTACCAGATCCGCGACAGCGCCGCCGTGGCCCTGAGCAACCTGGACACCGCCTACACCCAGGTCGACGGGATTCGCGGCAAGGTCGGCGCGCGTCTCAACGTCATCGACTCCACCAGCGACTTCATCGCCAACGTCACCCTGGTGAACAAGTCGGTGCAGTCCGATCTTGAAGATCTCGACTATCCTGAAGCCCTGTCGCGCTACGCCCTGCAGAACACCGTGCTGCAGGCATCGCAGCAGAGCTTCGTGAAGATCGCCCAGTTGAGTCTGTTCAAGTACCTGTGAGGCGCCAGGGCTTCGCTGAATTGGCTGGCTTCTTGCTGCTACTCTTCCGGTAAGCTTACTGCGACGGTTTTCCGACGAAGTAGCCGCTCGACTCATCGCGAAGGGATAGCAAAATGTTTGATGGCATGTCGATCTTCATTTCGGGCGGCACCGGGTCCTTCGGGAGGGCCTTCGTCAAGCGCCTGCTGAGCGACTATCGCCCCAAGCGGGTGGTGGTCTTCTCCCGCGACGAGCTCAAGCAGTACGAGATGAGCCAGGAGTTCGACGCCCCCTGCATGCGCTACTTCCTGGGCGACGTGCGTGACGAGCAGCGCCTGCAACAGGCCATGCGCGGTATCGATCTGGTCGTGCATGCCGCCGCCCTCAAGCAGGTGCCGGCTGCTGAGTACAATCCCACCGAATTCATCCGCACCAACGTGAATGGTGCCGAGAACATCATCGCCGCGGCTTTGCAGAACGGCGTGAAGAAGGTCATCGCCCTGTCCACCGATAAGGCGGCCAGTCCGATCAATCTCTATGGCGCCACCAAGCTGCTCTCGGACAAGCTGTTCGTCGCCGCCAACAACATCGCCGGCAGTCGCGATACCTCCTTTGCCGTGGTGCGTTACGGCAATGTGGTCGGCTCCCGCGGTTCGGTGCTGCCGCTGTTTCGCAAGCTGATCGCCAAGGGCGCCGGGGAACTGCCGATCACCGATGCGCGCATGACGCGCTTCTGGATCACCCTCGACGAAGGGGTGGATTTCGTGATGCGCAGCTTCGAGCGGATGCAGGGGGGCGAGCTGTTCGTACCCAAGATTCCCTCGGCGCGCATCGTCGACCTGGCCACCGCCCTGGCACCGGATCTGGCGCAGCGCCAGATCGGCATCCGGCCGGGCGAGAAGCTGCACGAGATGATGATCTCCCGGGACGATAGTCCCCATACCCTGGAATTCTCGCGGCATTACGTCATCGCGCCGGCGATGAATTTCAGTGAGCCGTGCAATTACAGCCTCGACGGACTGGGCGAGCAGGGGATCCCGGTAAATCCTGGTTTCGAATATCTGTCGGACAGCAATCCGCACTACCTGGATGTCGCGGCCCTGCGCCAGTTGGTCGAGCGCTGCCCATGAGCGGCATCCCCTACGGTCGACAATCCATCAGCGAAGACGACATCGCTGCGGTGACCGCGGTACTGCGTTCCGACTGGCTGACCCAGGGGCCGATGATCGAGCGCTTCGAGCAGGCAGTAGCGAACCGTTGCGCGGCGGCCCATGGCGTGGCCGTGTGCAATGCCACGGCCGCCCTGCATCTCGCCTGCCTGGCGCTGGACCTGGGGCCGGGCGACCTGTTGTGGACCTCGCCCAATACCTTCGTGGCCAGCGCCAACTGCGCGCGCTATTGCGGCGCCGACGTCGATTTCGTCGATATCGATCCGGGCACCCTCAATCTCAGTGTCCCGGCGCTGGTGGCCAAGCTGGAAGTCGCCGAACGGGCAGGGCGCCTGCCCAAGATCCTGGTGCCAGTGGCCTTCGCCGGCCAGAGCTGCGATATGGCCGCCATCCAGCCTTTGGCACGCCGCTATGGCTTCAAGGTGATCGAGGATGCTTCTCACGCCATAGGGGCGCGTTACGCCGGTCAGCCCGTAGGCTCTGGCGCCCAGGCCGACATCACCGTGTTCAGCTTCCACCCGGTGAAGATCGTCACCACCGGCGAAGGCGGTCTGCAGACCACCAACGATACCGCCCTCGCCGAACGGCTGCGGCGGCTGCGCAGTCATGGCATCACCCGTGATCCAGCGCTGTTGCAGGCCGGGGAGCAGGGTGCCTGGTACTACGAGCAACTGGAACTGGGCTTCAACTATCGGATGACCGACATCCAGGCCGCGCTGGGCGTGTCGCAGCTCGAACGGCTGGAACCCTTCATTGCGCGGAGGCGTGGCCTGGTCGAGCGCTATCGTGATCTCTTGGCGGACTTGCCGGTTGGTCTCATCGGTGATCAGGCACAGGCCGAGTCCGCCTGGCACCTCTTTCCCATTCGCCTCGACGAAACCCAGCGCGATCACGTCTTCGCCGGGATGCGAGCCGCTGGTATCGGCGTCAACCTGCACTACATTCCGGTTCACCTGCAGCCCTACTACCAGGCGCTGGGTTTCCAGCGTGGCGATTTCCCCGAGGCCGAGCGCTACTACGCCCAGGCCATGAGCCTGCCGCTGTACGCTGACTTGAGCGAGGCCCAGCAGGATCGCGTGGTACGTACGTTGGCTGAGTTGCTGAAGTAGAGGAAAGGACCATGCGAGAGATGACCGCGCAAGAGCGCTTCTGGCAGGGCGAATTCGGGGACGCCTATGTCGACCGCAACGCCGGCGCTGCGGCCGTGGCCAGCAGCCTGGCCTTCTTCGGGCACGCGCTGGCGCGGGCCGGCGGCCTGGGTAGCGTGCTCGAGCTGGGCACCAACCGTGGCCTCAATCTGCAGGCCCTGCGAGCCCTGTTGCCCCAGGCGCAGTTGCACGGTGTGGAGCTCAACGGCAAGGCCTGCGCCCTGGCCCGGGCACTGAATGTAGCCGAGATATGGGAGGGTTCGCTGTTCGACTACCCCGTGACCGAGGGTTTCGACCTGGCTTTCACCAAGGGCGTGCTTATCCATCTGCCTTCTGACTTGCTGCCGGCTGCCTACGACAAGCTGTACCAGGCCAGCCGACGCTTCATCCTGGTCGCCGAGTACTACAATCCCACACCGGTGGAAGTGAGCTATCGCGGCCATGCCGAGCGGCTGTTCAAGCGCGACTTCGCCGGTGACCTGCTCGACCGCCATGCCGATCTGCGCCTGTTGGACTACGGTTTCGTCTATCACCGCGATCCGCTGTTCCCGGCCGATGACATCTCCTGGTTCCTGCTGGAGAAACAGGCGTGACCGCCATCGCCATCATTCCCGCCCGGGGAGGCAGCAAGCGCGTTCCGCGCAAGAACATCAAGGCCTTCCACGGCCGGCCAATGATCGCCTATTCCATCCAGGCGGCCCTGGAGAGCGACCTGTTCGCCCGGGTAGTGGTCAGCACCGACGATGCCGAGATCGCCGAGGTAGCCCGGAACTGGGGCGCCGAAGTGCCCTTCCTGCGTCCCGCAACGCTGGCGGATGACCATGCCGGCACCGTCGAGGTGATCCAGCATGCGGTGGAGCTGCTGCGCGAGCAGGGCGAAGACTTCGCCTACGCCTGTTGCCTCTACGCCACCGCGCCCTTCGTGACCCCAGCCGATCTGGCGCGGGGCCTGGAGGCGCTCCGAGCTCATCCGGACAAGGCCTATGCCTTCACCGTCACCGATTACGCCTCGCCGGTGCAGCGGGCGTTGCGGCTGCGCCCGGACGGCGGGGTCGAATCGCTCTATCCGGAGTTTTATGAAACCCGCTCCCAGGATCTGGAGCCGGCCTTCCACGATGCCGGCCAGTTCTATTGGGGACGCACCGACGCCTGGATGCAGGGCGCGCCTCTGCATGCGCCGCATTCGTTGCCGGTGCGGCTGCCGCGTCATCGGGTGCAGGATATCGATACGCCTGAGGATTGGCAGCGCGCCGAGGTTCTGTTCGCCGCCCTTGGAGCGGCGCCCCGGTGATACGGATCCTGGTGCGCGTGGATGCCTCGCCTGTGCTCGGCAGTGGCCATCTGATGCGTTGTCTCACCCTGGCCAGGGCGCTGGAGGCGCACGGTGCGCAGTTCACCTTCGTCTGCCGTCTGGCGGAGCCTGCGTGGCGAGAGCTGATCCCAACTGCCTACGAAGTGCTGCTGTTGCCCCCGCTGGGAAAGGTGCCCAACTGTCCCGAACAGCGGCTCGATGCCGAAGAGGATTTCCTGGCGATGCAGTCCGTGTTGGGCGAACGTCGCTTCGACTGGTGCCTGGTCGATCATTACGGTCTGGCCGCGGATTGGCATGCCAAGGCCCGTTGCCATGCCAGGCGTATCCTGGTGCTGGACGATCTGGCCAATCGGCCTCTGGATTGCGATCTGCTGCTGGATCCTGGTGATCATCCGGAGCCGGAAACGCGCTATGCGCCGCTGCTCCAAGGCACCCCCGTGCGACTGTTCGGGCCAGACCATGCGCTGCTGCGCGACGAGTTCAACCAGACGCGACAAAGCCTGGCGCCGCGCGCGGGACGTCTGGAGCGGATCCTGGTGTTCTTTACCGGTGGCGACGACAGAGGGCAAACCAGGCTGGCACTGCAAGCCTTGGTCAACTGGCGCCCGACTCTTGCCATAGATGTGGTAGTGGGAGCCGGCCAAGCTGATCTGGCCGAACTGCGAGTGCTGTGTGATCGGCAAGGATGGCAACTGCACGTGCAGATCGACTACATGGCCCGGCTGTTGGCAGCCGCCGATCTGGCCATAGGCGCCGCGGGTGCCTCGTCTTGGGAGCGTTGCGCCCTGGGGGTTCCGGCGTTGCTGGCAATCCTGTCCGATAACCAGCGCGAGTTGGCGGCCGGTCTGGAGCGCCGCGGAGCTGCGCTTGTCCTGGGGGAAGGTGCCGAGCTTGAAGTCGATGATTATCAGCAGGCCCTGGAAGCCCTGACGCCTGAGCAATTGGCTCTGATGTCGGCGCAGGCCTGGAAGCAGGTGGATGGCCTGGGTACCCAGAGAGTCGTTCACGCCCTAATGGAATTGTCGGCCGCACGCTGAGGCGGTGGAGGAAAGCTCGCATGTACCCACGTCCATTCGCTATCGCCGGCCGCGAGATTGGGATAGCGCACCCGCCGTACTGCATCGCCGAGGTTGGCATCAATCACAATGGTGATCTGGACACGGCGTTTCGTTTGATCGAGGTGGCCAAGTCGGCCGGTGCGGATGCGGTCAAGTTTCAGACGTTCAAGGCCGAGGATTTCTGCGGCGATCCCGAGCAAACCTTCACTTACAGCTCTCAAGGGCATACGGTCACCGAGCCCATGCTGGCGATGTTCCAGCGCTACCAGTTCGCTCCCGCGCAGTGGCATGCGATCAAGGCGCATTGCCAGGCCGTCGGTATCACCTTCTTTTCAACGCCGCAGAATCGACCCGACCTGGATCTGTTGCTGCAGATCGGAGTACCCGCCATCAAGGTCGGATCCGACGACTTCACCAATCTGCCGCTGCTGGAAAGCTATGCTGCCGAAGATCTGCCGCTGATCCTGTCATGCGGGATGAGCGATCTGGCCGAGGTGCATCAGGCGCTGGAGAGCGTCGGCTGGTTCGCAGGTCGACCGCTGGCACTACTGCTCTGTACCTCCCAGTATCCGACGCCGCCAGGCGATGTACACCTCAGCCGCCTGACTACTTTGCAGCAAGCCTTCCCCGGGCTCACCGTTGGGTTTTCTGATCATACCCAGGGCCCGCTCGCTGCAGCTTTGGCGTTGGCCCTCGGCGCTCGTGTCTTCGAAAAGCATTTCACCCTCAATCACGATTTGCCTGGGCCGGACCACTGGTTCTCCGAGGATCCGCACGGCCTCGCGCGCTGGATCGAACACATCCACCAGGCGGCGGCAATGATGGGTCGTCCCTATGTCCGTCCGACCGAGGAAGAACTGAGGAACAAGCGTGAGTTTCAGCGTGTGCTGGTGGCCTCCCGTGATATCCGTCAGGGCGAGCGCTTCAGCGCTGACAACCTGGGTGCGCGACGGGTAGCGGGGGGGCTCGGACTTCCACCGTCCTTCCAGAAACGCTTGTTGGGGCGATCGGCTTCGCGGGATTTCCTGGCAGGCGCGGTGATCGACCTGTGAAGTCGAGGATCTGCCTGCTGCTCAACGACCTGGCCGAGGCGCCGGCCGCTACGTTGCTGGAACGTCTGCTGCCGTCATCTCGGGTGATCGTGGACCTGACCATGCACTATCCGGCAGAACCGGAGCGCTACACGGCCATCGTACCGTTCAACTATCGCAGGTTGCTGCCCGCCGAGACGCTGGACAATGTACTGGTCTTCCATGCGTCGGCTTTGCCCCACGGCAAGGGCTGGGCGCCGATCTACTACAGCATCGTCGAAGACCAGCCCTGTTATGTGTTGACCGGCTTTCGGGCCGCTGCAGCAGCCGACACGGGCGATTTGATCGTCCAGGCCAGTTTTCCATTACGTCCCGAGTACACCGCGGCCTATCTCCGTCAGGTGGACGAGCCGCTCTTTCTACGAGTACTCGGTCAATTGCTGGAGCGCTGGCCAGCAGGCGATTTTCCCGCCATACCCCAGTCAGGCGAAGGTACGTTTCGCGAGCGCCGACGGCCTGCGGACAACGAGATAGACCCGACGCGGCCCTTTGTGGACTGGATCCCGCATCTGCGCGCAGTGGAGGCGGCTCATCCAGCCTTCTTCTATCACCAGGGGATCAAATATCTCGTTGAGGTTCGTCCCGAGATACCTCCTGCCTTTCCGCCGCCCTTGCGCCTCGAATACTGTGCTTCGGGTGAAGTCGAGCGGTTGGAGGACTGGGTATGAGAGTGGCCATTCACCAGCCTGCTTACCTACCCTGGCTCGGTTACTTCGATCGCATCGCCCGGGTCGACCGTTTCGTCTTCCTCGATACTGTGCAGTTCGAGAAGAACAGTTTCATCAATCGCAACCGCATCAAGACGCCCCAGGGCGTCCAGTGGCTGACCGTACCGGTATCCAGTCGCGGCCACCTGAGCAGCGATCTGCGCGAGACCCGTATCGACAATTCGCGCGATTGGCGTGGTGACCACCTCAAGGCGCTGGCCCTGAACTACCGGCGGACGCCGCATTTCGCGATGCGCTTCGCGCGTCTGGAAACCCTCTACGCTGAGCCTGAGGAGTTGCTCTCGGCCTGGTGCTGGCGCCAGCTGCATTTCTGGCTTGAGGAGCTGCAGATCCCGACGCCGGTGCTGCGCGCGAGCGACCTCGATCTGCGGCAGTGCAAATCGGCGTTGGTGCTGGAAATCTGTCAGCGCCTGGGCGCCCGACATTACCTGTCGGGCAGCCTGGGCCGCGACTATCTGGATGAGGCATCTTTCGCCAACGCCGAGATAGCCGTGGAGTACCAGGCCTTCGTGCCCCAGCCCTATCCTCAGCTCTGGGGCGAGTTCAGCCCCGGTCTCGGTGTGGTGGACTGGTGGTTCAATCAGCCCGAACTCGCCACCCCCTTCAGGAGCCAGCCATGACCTTTTCCGCCGAGTGGGAACAGCGCTACGCGGCCAATACCCATCTGTCCATCTGGCCCTGGTCGGATGTGGTCAGCCTGACGCGGCGCCATCATCCCGCGCTCGGCCCGGGCCATCGCGTCCTGGAGCTCGGCTGCGGCGCGGGCGCCAACATCCCGTTCTTCCTGCAGCTCGGGGCCGATTACCACGGCCTCGATGGCAGCCCGACCATGATCGCGCAGTTGCAGGAGCGCTTTCCGCCGCTGAAGCAGCAACTGCTCGTTGCCGACTTCACCGAGGCCTGGCCGCTAGCGCCTGGATTCGAGCTGATTCTCGACCGCGCCAGTCTGACTCACAACACCACCGCCGCCATTCGACGCTGCTTGGCCCAGGTGCTTGCTGCCCTGCAGCCTGGTGGGCTATTCATCGGCGTGGACTGGTTTTCCACAGCGCATTCGGAGGTCGTCCACGGGCGGCCCGAGGCCGATGCCAATACCCGTACCGATTACATCTCCGGGCCCTTTGCTGGAGTAGGGCGGGTGCACTTTGCCGATGAGACACAGCTGCGCGAACTCTTCGCCGATTTCGACCTGCTGCACCTCGAAGAAAAACGTGCCCAGCGCCTGGAGCCAGCCGATGGCCGGTGCATCGCCACCTGGTCACTGGTAGCGCGCAAACCCGAGAAGGAAAGCCCATGAGCAACGAACGCGTACTGGTCGTCGCCGCCCATCCGGACGATGAGATTCTCGGCTGTGGGGGCGCAATCGCCCAACACAAGGCGCGGGGGGATGAGGTCCATGTCGTCATCATGGCTCAGGGACTCTATAGCCGCGGTACGCCTGAAGAAGCCGAGCGTCTCGCGTTGCAGAGGGCGTCCGACGAAGCCAATCGCATTCTCGGTGTGGATCGCCTGCAACGTCTCGACCTGCCGGACAACCGTCTCGACAGTCTCGATCTGCTGGATCTGGTCAAACCCATCGAAGCGCTGGTTGGCGAGCTACGGCCTGGCATCGTCTATGGCCATTGGTGCGGCGACGTGAATGTCGACCATCGACGCCTGCACGAGGCGGTAATCACCGCCTGCCGACCACAACCAGGCCATCCGGTGCATACCCTACTGTTCTTCGAGGTCGCTTCGTCCACCGAATGGCAGCCTCCCCACAGCGCACCGGCATTCCTGCCGAACTGGTTCGTCGATATCGATCCCGTGCTGACGCTCAAGCTGCAGGCGCTGGATGCCTATGCCATGGAAATGCGCGAGTGGCCGCATCCGCGCTCGCTGAAGGCGGTCGAGCACCTGGCCCGCTGGCGCGGCGCCTGCGTCGGCATGGCGGCGGCCGAAGCCTTCGTGCTGGGCAGGCGGCTGCAGCCATGATCGACCATGACGACAGCCAGTCCTCCGCCCGGGACTGGGGCTCAACCGACCTGCCACTTTCCGACGGCCCCTGGCTCTTCGGCAATGCCGGTATCGATCAACTGCGGCGGCAGGTGGAAGACGCCTTCGCCCGGCGCCATCTGCATCCCGCTGCCGAGACTCGGCGCGTGGGTGCCGACCAGGTGTCCGTGCCGACTACCTACAACCTGCAAGCCTATGCCGCGCTGCCCCTTGATCTTCCGGCCGAACAGCGCTGGCGTGACTATGCCGCAGCGCTGGAGGAGGGTGGGCGACTGGTACTGGACGTGCGTCCGGCAGAGCACTGGCAGGCGTTCGGACGGCGACTGACGGCCCGGGATCAACTGACGCCGTGCTACGCCGTCAGCGAACTGGTTGGCCAGTTGAGCGGGCTGGGCCTGGCGGTCGTCGCCATCGAGCCCTATGCCGCGCTCTGGGACAACGCCTGGCTCTATCGCGGCCTCAGGCACAGACACAAGTGGCGGCGCCTGCTGTCCTGGCTCGCCAGCGACGAGCCGCTGCTGACCTGGGCGCTGCGCCTGGAACAGGAGGTCTTCGCCACGCTGGCGCCGCGGGCGAGTGGACGCTGCCTGATCGCGGCAGAGAAACGCCCGGCGCCGGTGGATCCTCAGGGGGTATTGCAGCAACTGGCCGAACGCGACCGGGCCTTGCGCGATCCCCTGGGCCTGTCGCCCGGTGCCGAAGCGCTGGCAGCAAGCCAGGCGGAGGTGACGACCTCCCTGCGCGCCCAGCACCTGCTGCTCATGCTCGGCGAGGTGCTGCAGCGGCACTATCCAGAGCTGGACTGGCTGGCGCTGCTGCCTGAGCCGGCAGCTCGGCAACTGCGCGACTGGCGCTCCGCCGAGGTGATCGATCAGCAGGCCATGACGATCCTGGAGGCGTGGCGTCTGGGATCCGGCGAGCATGAAGAGCTGTTGCGCGGCCTCGACTATTCCCTGATGACGCCGCTGTTGCGGCAGTATTTTCCGGCACGGAGAACGCCCTCGTGAAAGCCCCGGCCATCGTCGCCTTCCTCTGGGACTCCCAACTGTCGGTACTCCGGGAGTTCTTCCGTCGCCATGGACCCCTGACCCTGGTCACGCTGTCGCCCTACGTTTCCCAGGCCCTGCTGGACGTGGTGGAAGAGGCTGGTAGCCGACTCTTCGTACTGGACCAGGAACTGGACGATGCCGGGGTGTTCGCTGTCCAGCGGGATTTCCAGCACTGGTACCTGCGGTTGCAGGCCTGGTTCGACCAGGGGCCACCGGCACGGATTGCCGAGGAAGACTGGATGTCCCTGCGCAGTCTGATCGACGCAAGGCTACAGGCGGAATTGCCGACGGTGGTCACGCTGCTGGAAAGCCTGGAGCGCGCCCGAAGCGACTACCAGCTGAGTCTCGTCTTGGGTAATGAGGACGTCATGCTCATCGCCAAGGTGGCAATGCTCTGGGCACGCCAGCACGGCATTCCTTCCCTGCACCTGTCCCACGCCCTGGCCCTGAACGACCCCTACACGGTACATGCCCGCCAGGTGGCCGATATCACCGCGGTCTACGGCCAGCGTGGTCTGGAGGGCTATCTCGACTACGGGGTGCCCCCCGAGCGTCTGAGGGTTACCGGTAATCCGGCCTGGGACGAGATTCCCGCGCGCCGTGCCGCGCGCGCTGAGCACGGGGCGACCCTGCGCGCCAAGCACGGGCTGCGCGCCGGGGAGCCCATCGTGGTGTTCGGCACTACCTGGGCCAGCCGCCATACCGCCCATGGTGACCAGGCCATCTTCGAGCGTACCGTCGCGGCGTTCATCGACGCCTGCGAAGCGCTGTTCCGGTCCGGCCTGGTCTTCAATCCGGTGATCAAGGATCGGCCACCCAACTTCCAGTTCGGCGAGTCCTGCGTCGCCGAGCTGCTGCGCGAACGCGAGGTCGCGCCGGGCCGCTACTTCTACCTGGTCGAGGATGGTCCGCTTTGGCCGGTGGTCGCCGATGTCTTGGTCGCGGTGGATTCGAACTACTGCGTGGAGGCGCTGCTGTGCGGTACGGCCACCATCAACCTGCGGCATCCTGGCAACATGCCCTTCGGTCCCTGCTATGCGGCGGAAGCCGGGATCGCCGACGTCACCGCCGCGGAGCTGCCCGCGGCGCTCGGCCGCCTGCTGCGCGATCCTGCCGAGCGCGCCCGCCAAATTGCCGCCAGCGCTCGCAATGCGCCTTATTACAACCTTGCGCAGCAGGGCGATGCCGCCCAGCGCGTCGCGCTGCTGATGGGGAACATGGCAGTTGGCCTGGTGCCTCGGTTGCTGGCTTGGCTGGATGCCCGTCTGCCCATCGCGGCAGAGCGCCTGGCCTTGGAGCATCCTCTTGACGAACTGGGCCGCGGCCGCCACCTGCTAGGTATCCTGATTCTCGATACCGACCAGGACGGCAGCGCGGTGCAGCGGACCCTGCTCAGCCTGCAGCAGGCCTTGGGATCAGCCTGGACGCCGGTGGTCGTCAGCGCCATGCCCCGGCCCGTCGCCTTGGAAGACGACGTGGAGTGGTTACCCGTCGGGGCCGGGGAGGTTATGGCGGGTGCCGCGGCACGGATGCTGGAGCAGGGCGCCATGGCTTGCGACTGGTGGCTGAGCGTCGTGGCTGGCAGCGAATTCACCCGCAGTGGTCCGCTGCTGTTCACGGCGCTGCTGGCGCGCCTGCAACTGCAGGAGGCCCAGGGACAGTTCAGCCACGCCTGTTTTGCCGACGAGCTGCAACGCTCGGCCGAAGGCGCTATCGGTGCCTGCTTCCGCCCTGATTTCAACCTGGACCTGTTACTGAGCTTCCCCGGGCTATTCGGGCGTCACTGGGCCGTGCGCCAGCGCAGTCTTAGCGAGCTGGGTGGGCTGGAGCCAGCCTATGGCGCCGCGGCGCCGCTGGATCTGCTGCTACGCCTGATCCAACGCCATTCCGGCGCGGGCATCGAGCACCTGCCCGAGGTCCTGCTGGTAGCGGACGCTCCGGCCCTGGTGGTCGAGCCGGCCGAGCAGGTCGCCTTGGAGCAGCATCTACAGGCGCGTGGCTATGCCGCCGCCCAGGTCGAGGCCTTCCTGCCCCGGCGTTACCGCATCACCTATGGACACCGGACGACGCCGCAGGTGGCGGTATTGATTCCGGTCCAGGATCAACTGGAACTCGTCCAGCGCTGTCTGGACAGCTTGTTGGAGCAGACCCGCTATCGCTGTTTCGAAGTCCTGTTGGTCGATTGCGCTAGTGGTCAGCCGGAGACTCAGCGCTGGCTGGACGATCTCGAGGCGCTGGGTGCCGAGCAGATCAGGGTCTGGCGTTTCAGCGGCGAGCCAAATCGCGCCGCTCTGGTCAATGCCGTAGCCCAGGCCAGTACGGCGGAGTACCTCCTGCTGCTTGAGCCGAGTTGCATCCTGATCCAGCCTGATTGGCTTGACATCCTGCTCGATCAGGCGCAGCGACCGGAGGTCGGCGCCGTAGGCCCGCGGATCTGTGACGCCCAGGGTCGGATCCTGGAGGCGGGCATGCTCCTGGGCCTGGACGATGCAGCCAGTGCCGCCTTCGCCGGTGAATCCAGCCAGGCCCCGGGTTATCTGAGCCGTCTGCAACTGGTTCAGGACTACAGCGCGCTGGGCTCGAACTGCCTGTTGCTCAAGCGCGAGCTGGTCCTGGCCCTGGATGGCTGGGATGCCGAACGATTTCCGTTGGCCTACGGTCAGGTCGACTTCTGCTTACGCCTGCGGCGTGCCGGTTATCTGAATGTCTGGACCCCCCAGGCGACCGTCGTCCAGGACGGTCTGGACGGCGCCGCCGTCGATCGGCAGCGCGAACGGGAGCGCGAGGCGCTACAGGAGCGCTGGCTGGCCGTGCTGGCCCGTGATCCCGCCTACAACCCCCAACTGTCGCTCGCCGGTAGCGGCTTCACCTTCGAATACGGTACGCGCCGGCTGCAGCAGGCCGTCTTGCCGCAGATCCTCGCCTGCGCCGCCGACCAGGCGGGCTGTGGTCATTATCGGGTGCGCCAGCCACTGGCGGCTTTGCGCGACGCCGGCCTGGTGGAGGGGCTGATCTGCCCCCAGCATCCGAAGCCCTTGGAGCTGGAGCGTTTTGGCGTCGACGCCGTGGTCCTGCAGCGTCAGATCACCGACGCCCAGCGTGACAGCCTGCGCCAACTGCGCAAGCTGTCGCGGACCTTCATGGTGTTCGAGCTGGACGACTATCTACCCAACTTGCCGGTCAAGAGCCTCTATCGCAGCACCATTCCCAAGGACATCCTCAAGGCGCTGCGCCAGTCTGTCGCCCTCTGCCATCGTCTGGTGGTTTCCACGCCGGCGCTGGGCGCTGCGCTGGCGGGCATGAACGACGATATCCGAGTAGTGCCGAATTTCCTCCCGCCCCGTTGGTGGGCCGGGCGCCAAGGTCAGCGGCGTCAGGGCCGCAAGCCGCGGGTCGGCTGGGGGGGTGGGAGCAGCCATACCGGCGATCTTGAGCTGGTGGCGGACGTCGTCCGGGCGCTAGCCGATGAGGTGGAGTGGGTGTTCTTCGGTATGTGCCCCGAGCGCCTCAGGCCTTATGTGCACGAATTCCACCCAGGAGTCTTCATCGATGACTACCCAGCCAAGTTGACGAGTCTCGATCTCGATCTGGCCATAGCCCCCCTGGAAGACAACCTCTTCAACCGCTGCAAGACCAACCTGCGACTACTCGAGTACGGTGCCTGTGGCTTTCCGGTGATCTGTTCTGACCTGGAACCCTACCAGGGCGATCTGTCGGTCACCCGGGTGCGCAACAGGTTCAAGGACTGGCGCGATGCTATTTACGAACACTTGGCGGATCTTGACGCCACGGCACGGCAAGGCGATCTCCTGCGTCAGCAGGTGCTCGGCCAGTGGCTGCTGGAAGGCGAGAATCTGCAGCTGTGGCGCGCGGCGTGGTTGCCCGACTGACAGGAACGGCGCCGGTCGTTGCGATTTCGCGCCTATTCCGCACTCCTCGAGCGACCGTTTGGTGTCTTCCATGACCGCCGAGCGCCTTTGGTAGAGCGGATCTTTCAATGGTCGGTTTGGCACGCTAAATAAATCCGCCCCCTGGTCGATAACCTAGGTGCAAGCCCTTGGTGCTAGCAAAGCTGTCAAGCCCCCGGCGAAGAAAATCGCCAAAAAATCCTAAAGGTTTGACGATAAGCACCGATAAACCTCTTGAATGCGAATTACAGGGGCGCCTGAGCAAGCAGGCCCCGCTCGCATGCTCAGGCACACAAGGTTCTACTGGAGGACGCCACCATGGCCCTTACCGTCAATACCAACATCCCGTCTTTGAACACCCAGCGTAACCTGCAGAACGCGTCCAGCTCCCTGGCCACTTCCATGCAGCGCCTGTCCACCGGTAGCCGTATCAAC
>Ga0157371_10001875_pt1 | contig 21040 bp, 14 predicted proteins | sample C45metaG_FD_113462 | JGI IMG/M metagenome (GOLD analysis project Ga0157371, IMG submission 113462) | Corn rhizosphere microbial communities from Kellogg Biological Station, Michigan, USA - C4-5 metaG | ecosystem: Host-associated > Plants > Roots > Rhizosphere > Soil | place: USA: Michigan...
TACAATGACTATGATTCAAGTGTGCTTGGTTCTAAGACTAAATCAAATGAATTGATTGTTGAAGGTAGCTTAACCATGCCATTTGAGCTAATGTTTAATCAAGTCTTAACTGTTGGCGGTCAATGGAAAAAACAAGAATTAACCAATACTGACACAATTGGTACTCTACCTGGTGGCAGTTGGGATGGGAAAAGCTATACCGACCCTAAGGTGGATAATAAAAATTGGGCATTATTTCTTGAAGACAATATTTCACTGCTCGATAATTTGACATTAACAGTAGGGAATCGTTTAGATCATGATGATAAATATGGTGATCACCATAGTCCACGCGGTTATTTAGTTTATAGTCCAATGGATGATCTTGTGATTAAAGGGGGGATTGCAAAAGGTTTCCGTGCACCAACTGTGAAAGAATCATCTCCTGGTGGGGCAACTGAATCTGGTGGGAATGGTTGCAATGGGTTAAGAGGTAAAATTTGGTATGACAGTAAGCAAAAGCCAGATATCTATACGGGTGGTAGCTGCTTTATGACAGGTAATCCAAACCTTAAGCCTGAGGAAAGCACAAACTATGAAATTGGTGTAAATTATACTGGTTTTGGTACAGATTTAGGTTTGACATTCTTCCATACAGATTTTAAAAATAAAATCACTTATTCGCCGTTAGGTCACGAAGGTGGTATTTGGTTTACTCGAAATGAAAATATTCAAAATGCAGTAACGCGTGGTCTAGAAATTGTTGTAAATTTCCCAGTTTTAGACAATCTAAAATGGAATAATAATGCAACGTATTTCTTAAAAGCAAAAAATGAAGATACTGGTGCAACCTTATTGACCACTTCAAAATTAACGGTAAATTCAGCCCTAAATTGGCAACCGATAGATCCACTCAATGTAGAATTGTCTGCGCAATATTTAGGTAAGCAATATTTAACTGATAAAAGCGCTACTCCTACGATGCAAAAACCGCATACGATTGTAAATCTAGCAAGCAATTATCAAGTCAATGATAAGCTCACTGTACGTGGTGGCTTTACTAATTTACTTGATAAAAAATTGTCAAATGGTGCAGATGCATACTTCGTTGAGCGTCAAAAAGTATTTGTAGGTGCAACCTTTAAATTTTAATCAATTATTTTGAAATGAAGATTGACTTCACTTCAATTAATAAATCATGCGTTAGAAAAACCATCTTCGGATGGTTTTTTGTTATGTATTTTTATTAGGAAGTGATTTTATTTCGATGAATCAAGTGCTGTATATAAAATAGTAAAGAATGATCTTCAGAATTTAGGACTTTTTTGTTCGCACCAAAAATTTCCCCCAATATTTTTTTGATAATTTTATAGTTTAATAAAATCAGTAGGTTATATGTTTTTTAAAAAACTTTGGGTATTTTATGGTTTTTATATTTAACTTGCTGTTATCAGAATGTTTTTTGATTTAAAATTATAGTTCACTGCCATATAGGCAGCTTAGAAAAAGTAAAGGCTATACTTTTGATGAAATCATTAGTTCACTGCCATATAGGCAGCTTAGAAATAAACGGATTTCACCAAACTCACCTTGTGGAGGTTCACTGCCATATAGGCAGCTTAGAAACATAAATAATCGAGCTACAATCTCAAATGGAGGTTCACTGCCATATAGGCAGCTTAGAAAAGAAAAAGAAGAAGAACCAGATAGACCCGAAAGTTCACTGCCATATAGGCAGCTTAGAAAGTCAGGTGTTGGTAATGAGCCAAATAATGATTGTTCACTGCCATATAGGCAGCTTAGAAATGTGTAACCACCAGATGAGAAACCTATCGAACGTTCACTGCCATATAGGCAGCTTAGAAAAATCATTAAAAAGCTGAGACGCAATATACGCAGTTCACTGCCATATAGGCAGCTTAGAAATCTTGATGTTGCTTTATATCGTGCTTGCAAGGGTTCACTGCCATATAGGCAGCTTAGAAATGACTCAAAAAAACCTAGTATTTCACCACCAGGTTCACTGCCATATAGGCAGCTTAGAAATGTCAAGCAAACCATCTTCCCAGCCAACTTTAGTTCACTGCCATATAGGCAGCTTAGAAATTGATCTTTTGCTTGAGTCACTAAACGATCGTGTTCACTGCCATATAGGCAGCTTAGAAATACACTTGGTGACAGAAGAAAAGCTGGATTTTGTTCACTGCCATATAGGCAGCTTAGAAATTCAATAATGGCTTCAAAGATGTTTGCTTCAGGTTCACTGCCATATAGGCAGCTTAGAAAGAACCAGTTCAAAGCATAGTCAATGAACCTACTGTTCACTGCCATATAGGCAGCTTAGAAATATCCCGACAATGTAACTCCGCCTACTGACGGGTTCACTGCCATATAGGCAGCTTAGAAAACGATGAATAATCATCATTTGTCATGTTTCCTGTTCACTGCCATATAGGCAGCTTAGAAAAAGCTACACCAATCGTCGCAGCAGCAGTTACAGTTCACTGCCATATAGGCAGCTTAGAAATAGTGCAAGAGGTTTGCGATACCTGCAAAAATGTTCACTGCCATATAGGCAGCTTAGAAATGATTCAAACTTAGAATAAATGCTTCAACTTCGTTCACTGCCATATAGGCAGCTTAGAAAAAATGGTGATGCAAAGTGTGATAAGCCATAGTGTTCACTGCCATATAGGCAGCTTAGAAATTCTTCGCCAGAAGTTAAAAGAGTGCGTTTAGGTTCACTGCCATATAGGCAGCTTAGAAACGAAGAAATCAAAGCTGGTCATCGCATTGATGGTTCACTGCCATATAGGCAGCTTAGAAAAACAAGGAAAGCCAGACGGTCAGTTAGACTTTTGTTCACTGCCATATAGGCAGCTTAGAAACTACAAACGAAGCTACAAGCATTGCCCACATGAGTTCACTGCCATATAGGCAGCTTATAAATAATTTATATCAAGTCCTGAACTTCAGCATAAAATTATTGATTTGTACTAAAGCGAGCATTTGATAAGTATGGTGCGGTAGATGCAGCACGTTGGTGGTATTTAAATAATTCCAATCCATCTAATAGATGATCTACACTTAATGAACAAAGTCCGAAGGAGTACGCTACAAGTGTTTTGAACAGAATGATGAAGGAGGGACATAATAAAATTCTGTTACGACTCCACAGGTGAATTTAACAGTGCAAAATACTATCCATGTCAATACTGTAACAACAACTAAAGTCACAACACTTCAAGGCATTAAAATAAAATATAATGCGCTGGGTGTTATGAATTAGGTTGACTTTAGTTTTTCTTAAATATAAAAATAAAGCAAGGAAGCTAATTTTCTATAATCGAGATAAAAATGAAAAAATTGATACTATTTTATGGCTTGTTTATTATTTTTTCACATTCTACATATGCAAAAGAAGAAATAACAAAAGATAATTTCATAGAAGTAATATGCGGAGAGTCTTCAGATTATGCTTTGCAAGTAATGCATAAAAGGCAAACTGGTGTAACGATTACTGAGGCTTTAAATGAAGTTAATAGGATCAGTATGCCTGGTCCAAGACGTACCTTTTTTAAGTCTATTGTTTACAATGCTTATAAAGGACCTAGAGTTATTGATGAAAAGCAAAGGTCTACAATTGAGAGTGAATTTAGCAATGAAGTCTATCTGTCTTGCGTTGAATTATGGGGCAGCTCTGAATTCTAAATAAAGGTAATTTGTGTGAAAAATGTTTTATTAATTAAATTACAACCTAATACTTACCATGCCTACAGATAGTGAGTAATTGAAAAAATGAAATTAGTAATATTGACTATTTTAACAATAAATATTGGGGCTATTCATGCAGCGCCTATAGAGTCGCGCCCATTAAATGTGGATTCAAGATCATTGGATGAAATCCCAAATATGCTAGAAAATAAAAGTGCTTGGATAACCAATACTAAGATAGATAATAAAAATAATATTACTGAATTTCAGGCTAAATATCAGGATATGAAATCTGAAATATCATTAATATATGTGATACCAATGAGTTTAGAGAGTAAAAATTTTTATAATACTAGGGGTGACAACCATGATGCTTGTAAGCCAGAATATATAGTTATTGAGTTTGATGGCAAGAAATTTAATGAAAATAAAACCTACTTTTCATCTGGTAAAGTTTGGACTGATAATTCGAGATATTTCGATCTTAGTGAGAATATAAAGCTAAATTCAGAGGGTAATTATTATAAAAATTTAAAATTGGAACCTTTTGACCCTTTTTTAAGTCATGAAAAAAATCTTAAGATCACATCAAACCAAACTAATGATTTATATATTCCTTTTGTTGGTGCTAAAACTCAGCTTCAAAATGCACAAAATGATTGTATGAGGTATTTAAAAGATGAAAAAAATAAACTCAAAGCACAAGTCGCGAAAGCAGAGGCTGAAGCAAAAGCTAAGGAGCAAAAAGAACAAGCAAGGATAGATAAATTAAATAAAGAATCTAAAGCTAGATATTTAGCTCAGATGAAAAAACCTGATGTTCAAATTGGTATGACTAAACAGCAAGTAGTAAAAAATACTCGTTGGGGCATGCCGATGAGGGTTAACTCTTTAACCACAAAATATGGAATCACTGAGCAGTGGACATATTGGGGTTACAAGTATTTATATTTTACAAATGGCAAACTTGTCGCTATTCAAAAATAATAGGCACAATTTTTTTAGATGTAAAGAAAGTCTCCTTTAAGCTAACTTTCTCTACATCTAACTCATTGGTTTATTTAAAGCTAAATCAATGTTTAGCTAATTATAAATAGGTTTTAGAATTACCAATCGTATTTTAATCCCACTCTAAAATTAGTTGGTGCACCGTAGTAACTATTCGTTGTGGCTAAATGATATTTTTCATTAAACAAGTTATTGATATTTAAATTCAGTAATAAATTTTTATTGATTTTATAGCGTGCCATTAAATCAACCAAAGTATAGCTGTCTTGGGTAAAACGAGTCTTTACAGGGAGCGTTATATCAGAATAAATATCACTTTGCCAACGTAGGCCACCACCTATTGTTAGAGCTTGATCAAAGTAAGGTAGAGTATAGGTACTAAATAATTTAGCAGTATTATTTGGAATGTTGGTGTTTATACTATTACCTTGACTATTTTGTGATAAATTTCGAGTAAAACTTCCTGAAATTTGCCATAACTCAGAGAGTTTTCCCGTGGCTTCTAATTCAATACCGCGGCTTTTGGTTCCAGATTCCGCTGTATATGCTTGAGATCCATCGGGAGCAATGTGTGAATTATTGGGTTGTTCAGGAACAGCGACTGCAAAATTATCTTCTTTAGTTTGATAAACAGCAGCACCTATATTCAACTGATTATCAAAAAATTCACCTTTAATCCCTAGTTCAGTACTATTGCCGACAAGAGGGTCTAAATAGTCCCCCTTAACTGTCTTTTTATCTTGTGGTGAAAAAATATTGGTATAACTGGCATATGTTGTCCAATGGTCAGTTAAATCATAGGTAAGTCCTACATAGGGGATTACTTCACCACTTTCTTTATGGGTTTTGATATCTGTTGTATTTTTAGTATTGTCATGATTTATAGCGACACGTTTCCAGTCTTCTACACGTGTTCCTAAAATAATTGCTGCCTTATCTGATGGTTTTAACCGGACAGCACCGAATATTGAATGACTACTGTCATCGCCACTATACCAGCCGTCAATCATCGTCTCAGGTCGAGTTGGTGTATTGCCATTCCAACTGAAAATATTGTCTAATTTTCCATTCCAAGACATGCCATTATTCCAGCCTGAGTAGGTTGGACGTTGGTTCTCACTTTTAGTAAAAGTTGTTCCTAAAACTAATTCATGGGTTTGGTTGAACAAATTAAATGAGCCATTCAGCGTTAAATTAAATAAATCTTGAGTAGGTTCATAATCCCAACGTGTTGCGTAAATTAAAGCACCTTTTCCAGTTTGTTTATCTATCCCTGAGCTATAAGCATAACCAACAACTTCATCTGAAGAGGTTTTTGTTCGAGAAAGAATACCTTTAAGTTTCCAATTGTCATTGAACTTGTGTTCAATATCTGCAAAAAATGCAGTAGTTGATCGATCTGAGTACGTCCAGTCTGCAGCAGCCGAATCAGAGCGCGACCATTCAATTAAAGATCCATCAGTATAATATGAAGGTAATCCCCCACGGGCGATGCCTGAAATATCAATTTGTTGATAGCTAATTCCAAGACTTGCTTTGGTTCGATCTGTTAAATCTGCTTCAAGTACACCATAGGCAACTTTGCGTTCTTCTGCATAACGATCGATATAAGAGTCACCATCTTGATAAGCCAATACAGCACGACCACGGAGATTACCAGATTGATTCAATGGTGATGAAACATCGATATCTGTTCTATAGGCGTCCCAAGAACCAGCACTAGCACTTACAGAAGCTTTAAAATCTTGTAATGGTTTTTTTCGAACCATATTAATACTAGCACTTGCAGAACCAGCACCAGTCATTAAACCATTTGCACCACGCACAATCTCTATTCTGTCAAAGAGTGCAGTGTCTTGACTTTGAAAAATACTAGAATATGAGTTCAGTAATTTCACACCATCTAATAAATAGTTGTCTACAGTTTGACCTCGTGCATAAATTGGTGAGTTATCTGAGCCAATATTTCCACCTTGATTAATTGTTAATCCAGCAGCTTGTGTTACGACATCAGTTAATTGTGTTAAGTTTTGATCCTCCATTTGCTGACGTGTGATTACACTGACCAATTGCGGTGTTTCTTTTAGGCTGAGTGCCAAGCCTGTTGATGCGGTAGTAGCTTTAGCGGTATATAAACCAGAGCTTTCGGTTGTAAGGCTATTGGTATTATTGGCAGATACAGTGATGGTAGGAAGCTGAGTAGAGTTTTGTTCTTGGCCATCAGATGGGTTCGGTGCTGCAAATACAGATCCATGTATTAAAAAAATAGATCCGCCCCAAATTGCAGTTCGAATTGCAATTGCTAATGCATGTTTGCTTTGATGTTCCTTCATTAGATTCTCGTATGAGTCATATTCATCTACTTAGTCGTTTTTATTTTAAAAAAAGCTCATTTTTTATGATTTAAATGAGGGATATCGTTGGATGTAACAACAATAGCGAGCAGGCGCGAATAGGGAAGAGGGTTATAACTATTTGTATGATCAATAGATCGATGTCATGTAAGTTCGAGATGGATTTTTAAATATGTCTAATTGGCTTTATCTATTTATTTTTATTGAATCGTTTGTTTTATAAGTAAAAAAATTATGAGTTAAATGTCGTAGTATAAATACTAGAACAGGCTAAAAAAGCTTGTTTCATATCTCGTTTTACTGTGGCTTCAGAAATATTAAGTTTTTCACCGATTGCGCGGTAAGTCATATCTTCCATTTGTGATAATAAAAAAACCTGTGCGACGCGTTCGGGTAGCTTTTCTAGCGTTTGTTGAACTTGATAGACACTTTCTCGAATACATATTTCATGTTCTACAGATGGATAGCCATCCTGTGGTGTATGTATTAGTGCATCTAGATATAAGTGTTCAACTTGTTGGTGGCGCCAATGATCAATAATCACGTGTTTCGCAATTCCCAATAACCATGCTTTGGGTTCTTTAATATTTTCAAAACAGTAGTTACTTTTTAATGCACGATAAAAAACTTCCTGACTAAGATCTTCAGAGTGGTGATGGTTGTGAAGTTTATGTTTGAACCACAAAAGTAAAGTATTTTGATGGTCTTGATAAATATGATCAAACCATTGCTGCTTTTGTACGTTCAAATTCATAAGCGTTGCCTGTTTGAAAAGCCAACAACATGGAGTTTTATTGGTTAAAGTAAGTGTTGAAAATAATGATAGTGATAATGATTATTAAATGCAATAATAAGAATTACAAAATGCAACATGATAATTAGCGAGTTAAAAGACTATTTCTTCTTGATTATTAATGAGATGGGTGGTTAGTAATTGTGAAATTTCACATTATTATCTAATTGATAAATGATGAATAACTTTGAAATTTCACTTTATTTATTTCGCAATTGTAAATTTTGATCGTTCTGCGACTGTATGAATAAGAGTTTTTATGAGTAAGCCATCTGTAAATGTAAACCCAAAAAAAAGTTTTATTGGCCGTAAGTTTAAATATTTAATTGGATTTATGCTGCTGATTATTTTCGGACTAGCAGGCTTCTATTGGAAAAAAACCTCATCCAAACCCGCAGAGGAATATAGCCAATGGAGTAAACCTGTACCCGTGCGAACTGTGCCAGTACAACGACAAGATTTACAGGTTGAAATCAAAGCAATTGGTACAGTCATTCCTACGCATACTGTGAATGTACAAAGTCAGGTTGCTGGGGTTTTACAGCAGATTTATTTTAAAGAAGGGCAAACCGTAAAAAAAGGACAGCTCCTTGCACAAATTGATCCAGCGCCATTTCAGGTCGCACTTGCACAGGCTGAAGGAACACAGCAGCAGAATTTAGCACAGTTGCACAATGCTGAAACAGAGTTGCAGCGCTATCAATTGCTGTTTAAACAAGATTCGATTGCGAAACAACAAGTAGAACAGCAATTGGCGCTGGTCAACCAGCTTAAAGGTCAGATACAGGCGAACAAGGCGCAAGTAGATGCTGCAAAACTACAGCTGTCTTATACTAAAATTTATGCACCTATTGAGGGGCGGGTTGGATTTAGACAGAAAGATGCTGGCAACCTTATTCAAGCCAATGAAAGTGCTGGTTTAGTCAGTATCACTCAAGTGCATCCAATTTTTGTGCAATTTGCAGTGGCAGAAAACCATTTAGTAAATCTGCGTCAATCCTTAAAAAATGGCGATAAGGTGTTGGCAAGTGCTTGGGATAAAACAGAACAAAAACAACTTGCGCTAGGGCATGTACAAGCAATAGATAATCAGATTGATATCAGTACTGGAACTTTAAAAATAAAAGCAATTTTTACAAATCATGATGATACTTTATTTCCAAATCAGTTTGTCAATGTGCGTTTAAAGACTCAAACCATTCAAAATGCAATCAGTATCCCAAGGGATGCCGTACAACATGGTGCAAAAGGCAGCTATGTTTATATTATCAATCCGCAAAACAAAGCCGAAATTCGCATGTTAAAACTGGGGATGACCTCAAATGGTCAAATTGAAGTTTTAGACGGATTAAAGGGGAGCGAAAAAGTAGTACTTGAAGGAATTGATCGTCTTTCGGAAGGCAAAGAAGTTCAAATTGTTGCAGAAAATCAACAGCCAATTTCTACGGCCAAGCCAACTGCTGGATAAATCATGAATATTTCACGATTCTTTATTTTACGTCCAGTCGCAACCACATTATTGATGTTAGCACTGCTGTTGAGTGGTTTCTTGGTTTGGCGACTGCTACCTGTCTCAGCCTTGCCACAGGTCGATTATCCAATTATTCAAGTCTATACTTTTCAACCTGGGGCCAATCCCGATACGGTACAACGCACAATCACCGCACCACTCGAACGAGAAATGGGCAAAATTGCTGGTTTAAAACAAATGTCTTCCAGTAGTTCAGTGGGCGCATCCGTCATTACCTTGCAGTTTGAACTGAGCGCGGAGCTTGGTGTCGTTGAACAGGAAGTACAGTCAGCACTCAGTACCGCCAGCAGTAAATTACCCAATGATCTACCAGCACCACCGATTTACCGTAAAGTAAATCCTGCTGATGTTCCTGTGATTACCCTTGCCATCAGTTCAGAAACTTTACATTTAACAACAGTCTACGACATGGTGGACACCCGAGTTGCACAAAAGCTGTCTCAGCTTTCAGGTGTAGGGATGGTTAGCCTTGCGGGTGGGCAACGTCCAGCAATACGCGTGCAAATGAATGCTGCGGCACTTGCTGCCTATAAAATGAGTGCTGAAGATGTGCGATCCGCAATTAATTCTGCCAATGCAAATCAACCCAAAGGCAGTTTTGATGGACCATATCGCACCACCATGTTGGATGCCAATGATCAAATTCGTTCGATTGCAGATTATGAAAATCTAATTTTACGCTGGAACAATGGCGCACCGATACGTCTTAGAGATGTGGCAAAAGTCATAGAAGGGAGCGAAGATCGCTATATGGCGGCTTGGGCAGACAGTCAAGCTGCAATCTTGGTCAATATACAGCGCCAACCGAATGCCAATGTGATTCAAGTTGCAGATCAGATTAAGCAAATATTGCCTGAGCTACAAAAAAATCTGCCTGAAAATGTCAAAATTCGAGTGTTAACCGATCGAACTGAGAGTATTCGTAGCTCCATTGATGATGTGCAAAAAGAATTGGTTTTTGCCGTGTGCTTGGTGGTGATGGTGACTTTTTTATTTTTAAGAAATTTATCCGCTACGATTATTCCTAGTATTGCCGTACCACTGTCGATTATTGGTACTTTTGTCGTCATGTATTTTTTAGGCTTTTCTGTCAATAACCTGACTTTAATGGCACTCACCATTGCGACAGGTTTTGTCGTTGATGATGCAATTGTGATGTTGGAAAATATTGCACGACATCGAGAGGCCGGAGAAAGCTTATTACAAGCCGCGCTTAAAGGGGCTAAAGAAATCGGCTTTACCTTAATTTCCCTGACGATTTCCCTAATCGCAGTATTAATCCCATTACTGTTTATGGGGGATGTGGTTGGGCGACTGTTCCATGAATTTGCTGTCACTTTAGCAGCAGCAATCGCAATTTCATTGGTGGTATCACTTACATTGACGCCAATGATGTGCGCATATTTATTAAAAAATGCCAAACATTCCAGTTCACACAGTCGCTGGAGTCTAGATCGAATTATCCAGCAATACGGTAAAACTTTACAGTGGGTTTTTCGGCATCAAATACTGACTCTTGCGGTGATGTTGAGTACCGTCATTTTAGCAGGTCTGCTGTATTGGATGATTCCCAAAGGCTTTTTCCCTGTACAGGACAGTGGGGTCATACAGGTGGTGACTGAAGCGCCTGATGATATTTCATTCCAAGCCATGAGTGAGCGTCAACAAGCACTTGCGGGGCAGATCTTAAAAGATCCTGCTGTGGAAAGTTTGTCTTCATTTATTGGTATAGATGCCAATAATCCAAAACTGAGTAATGGACGTATTTTAATTAACTTAAAACCGCATGCTGAAAGAGATCCTGTAGATCAAATTATGGCACGACTTAGAGGACAGTTCGCTCAAGTTGAAGGGATTCAAGGCTGGATGCAACCAGTACAAGAGCTGAGTATTGAAGATAAAATTAGTCGTACTCAATATCAACTGAGTATAAGCGCTGCTAAAACGACAGATTTAGCCGAATGGACCCCTATATTTGTTGATGCTTTACGACAACAAGCTGAATTTGCACAAGTCACCAGTGAAGAGGGCGGACAAGGCTTACAAGCATTTATTGATGTCAATCGAGATGCTGCAGCACGTTTGGGTTTAAACATTGAAGATATCAGTTTAGCTTTACAAAATTTATTTGCGCAGCGCCAGATTGCAACTTTATACACGCAATCTAATCAATATCGTATTGTTTTAGAACTTGACCCAACATTCACTCAAGGTATAGATGCTTTAGGGCAAACCTATATTCATAATAAAAGTGGAGAGCCGATATTACTCAGTTCCGTTGCCAATATTGTGCAAAAACGCGTGCCTATTATTCTGCAACAGCAATCACAATTTCCAGCCAATGGGGTGTCTTTTAATCTTGCATCAGGGGTTGCGCTGGGGGATGCGATCAAAGCGATTGATCGCGTACAACAGCGTCTAAATTTACCACCAGAAGTGAAAGTAAAACTACAAGGTGCAGCCGCTGCTTATGAGAACTCGCAACAACATACGTTCTGGTTGGTGATTGCAGCAATAGTGACCATGTACATTGTGTTAGGCATTCTGTACGAAAGTTTTATTCACCCGATAACCATTCTTTCTACCTTGCCCTCTGCTGCAATTGGTGCTTTGTTGGCATTGTTTATGGTCAATCGGCCATTGGACATGATTGCCTTGATTGGAATCATTTTATTGATTGGTCTGGTCAAGAAAAATGGCATCATGATGGTGGATTTTGCTTTGGCTGCACAACGTCATGACGGATTGTCAGCACAGCAAGCGATTTATCAAGCCGCACTGATGCGTTTTCGCCCAATTTTAATGACCACACTTGCGGCACTGGTTGGGGCAATTCCGTTGATGCTTGCATCGGGTTCAGGGGCAGAATTACGTCAGCCTCTCGGGATCGTCATGGTCGGTGGTTTGATTTTAAGCCAAGTCCTTACTTTATTTACTACACCAGTGGTTTATTTATTTTTTGATCGACTGCAATATTCATTGCAACACACCAATTCAGATTTATCTGTAGATGATTTACCAACAGATCATGATACGACAAGGAGAGAGTTTTGACTTTTCTCTCGACCTTTATTCACCGACCTGTTGCCAGTATTTTACTGGGAATCGCAATTGTATTATTGGGTATATTGGCCTATTTTCGCTTACCTGTAGCCGCTTTACCACAGGCAGATATTCCAACGATTGTGGTGCGAGCAAATTTACCGGGTGCAAGTCCTGAAAGTATGTCTGCCACCGTGGCGACGCCGTTAGAGCGTGCCATGATGGGCGTTTCAGGGGTAAAAGCGATTAATTCTTCAAGTAATCAAAGCGCAACCCAAGTGGTTTTGCATTTTGATTTAAACACTGACATCAATGAAGCCGCCAGAGAGGTCCAAGCCGCAATCAATGCTGCGATGTCACAGCTGCCTTCTGGAATGCCAAGCCCTCCTGAATATTTCAAGATCAATCCAAGCCAGAGTCCAATTTTTTATTTGGCATTGAGTTCAGAACATCTTTCTGCGGGCAAACTCTATGAAATTGCCAGCAATCAGTTGCAGCCAAATCTTGCGCAAATTAATGGGGTTGGTGAAGTTGTCATTGACGGGGCATCTATGCCAGCTGTGCGAATTCAACTCAATCCAAATGCCTTGATTTCACAAGGGGTATCTTTGGAGCAAGTTCGGGAAGCGATTGTAAAAAGTAATATAGTACAAGCCTTAGGGGTAATTGAAGCTGAACAGTTGCGTTGGCAAGTTGAGCTTCCAAGTCATTTAAAAAAAGCGGGTGATTTTGCCAATTTGATCGTACATCAAAATGGTCAGACCGTTGTCCGTTTAAAAGATGTGGCTGAGGTACAGGATTCGGTCGAAAACCGTTATGTAAGTGGTTTTCACAATGGTAAACCCGCGGTCATTATCAAAATCAGCCGTCAGCCCAATGCAAATACCGTTGCCACAATTGAAAAGATCAAAGAAAAACTACCAGAGTTAAGCAGATTAATTCCAGCAGATTCACAACTGACCACAGTGATGGATGGATCGGAAATTATTCGGGCAGGCTTAAATGAGGCAAGGGATACTTTATTATTTTCCTTGCTTTTGGTGATTATTGTGGTCGCTCTGATGTTAGGTCGTCTGCAAAGTGCTCTTGTACCAAGTATTGCTTTGCTGGTGACTTTGATTGGCGCATGCAGTCTGGTTTATCTCGCTGGATTTTCATTGAATAACTTGTCGATTATGGCGGTGATTGTTGCGATTGGACTTGTGGTTGATGATGCAATTGTGGTTTTGGAAAACATAGAACGTCATATAGAACAAGGTGAACAGCCTATACAGGCTGCCTTAAATGGTATTCGAGAAGTTGGTCTGACCTTGCTGGCAATGAATTTGGCTTTGGTGGTGATCTTTATTTCAGTGCTATTTATGGGTGGTGTCATCGAACGATTATTTAGGGAGTTTTCTTTAACACTGATTTTTATCATTATTTTATCTGTATTTGTCTCCCTAGTCCTTACGCCCAGTCTATCTGCACGTTGTTTAAAGCCATTGGAGCGTTATCAACATCAGGCTTTATATCGCTATAGCCATCGTGTGATGCAGGGTTTGAGTCAGCTCTATTTGCATTCACTGAAATGGATGATTAAACATGGTTATTTGGTCATTTTGCTATGGGGCGGTGCAATCGCTGCTTCTGTATATGTCTATCAAACATTACCCAAACGGGTATTACCTGAGCAAGATACTGGACGGGTTGAAGCTTTTATTCGGGGGGATGATGGCTTCTCCTTTCAAATTATGCAGCCTAAAATCGCCACCTTTAGCGAAAGTGTATTAAAGGATACTGCAGTCAAAGATGTGATTGGTACGTCTGGTGGTGCTGGCGGAATCACCAATTCTTTTTTAATGGTGAGTTTAAAACCCAAAGCAGAGCGAGATGGCAAATCTTCACATGAAATTGTAGATAGAATTAAAAAAAATGCCCCATGGCTGGCAGGTGCGATTTTTTCTGCACAAGTCAAACAGGAACTAGAATTGGATGATCCATTTTCAAGTGGAAGTGGGCAAGATTATTTGTTGTTACTGCAATCTGATGATGTTGCGTTGCTACGTCAGTGGGTACCTAAAGTTGCTCAGGCAATGCAAAAGCTTCCAGAGTTAGAAGAAGTTGAAACCATGGGCGATGAAGGTGCTCAGCATGTGACTTTAGACATTGACCGTGAAGCAGCACGTCGTTTGGGTGTGGATATAGACAATATTTCAAGTGTACTCAATAACTCATTTTCGCAGCGCCAAATTTCGACTATTTATGATCAAACCCAACAGTTTTATGTGGTGATGGAAGTCGATAAACACTTTACTGAACACCCTGAAGCGCTGGCAAATGTACGCATTCCAAACCAACAAGGTATTGCTGTACCACTTAGTAATTTTGCCACATGGTCTTATGGCATCACCAATGATCGGGTTTATCGACGCAACCAATATGCCGCAATGGGGATTGGTTATGTGGTTAAACAAGGCTATAGCTATGAACAAGCGGATGCAGCTATTCGTAGTGTCTTGCCCGAAGTCATGTTACCCAATGAAATTTTTATCATGACAGATAAAGATGTCGAGGCAGAAAGTTTGCAGGCTGGTTTATCGACGCCGTTACTTGTCTGTGTGGTGATCTTACTTATTTATATCGTTCTCGGGGTTACCTATGAAAGTCTACTTCATCCATTGACAATTTTATCGACAGTACCCGCAGTGGCATTGGGGGCTTTGTTGACCTTATGGTTATTTAATTTCCAATTCACCTTAATTGCACTCTTGGGCATGTTTTTATTGATCGGAATTGTTGTAAAAAATGCCATTCTTTTAATTGATTTTACTTTATTAGAAAGAAGAGCAGGCAAGACTGCATATCAGGCTATTTTATCTGCGGCAGCACTTCGTTTCCGTCCAATTCTGATGACCAATACTGCCGCGTTACTGGGTGCAATTCCACTGGCACTTAGCTGGGGAGAAGGGGCAGAGCTACGTCAGCCTTTGGGGGTGGTCATTGTAGGTGGTTTAGCCTTGGGTCAATTGTTGACATTGTATACAACGCCTGTCTTGTATTTGGTGTTGGAAAAATGTGCTGAATCTTGTTTGAAATTAAAAAATAAATACGCACTTCATTGAGGTAAATAGGAAAATATAATGCAGAGTTTAATCGTTAAAAATGTCATGTGCCTTAGTGTGTTCTTGATATTGACTGCATGCAATTCTACTGTTGTGTTGCATCCGCCTGAATATAAAGTGCCAGTCCTTCAAACGGATGATCATTATAAATATGCTGTTTTAAATTGGAAAAAAACCTCAAGCTTAGACGTCAATGCCAACACTTGGTGGGAAATCTTTCAAGATCCTATTCTCAGTCAATTGATGCAACAATTGAATCAAGAAAATTTGAGTCTGAAACAAGCAGAAGCACGATATCAACAAGCCAATGCCTTACTTGAGCAGCAACGTGCTAACCGTTTGCCAAGTTTAAAGTTAAATGGTTCTGCACAACGTAGTGGAACAAAGGACAGTACGCCAAATAACCTATTTACGACGGGTGTTCAGGTCAGTTGGATTCCTGATTTATGGGGCAGAGTCGCCAAAGCGGTTGAAGGGCAACAGGCAAATTTAGAGGCTTCACAGGCTGACTTAGCCGCAGTCAAACTCAATCAACAATTATTGGGCACAGAAAGCTATTTGAATATCCGAGTACTGGATGCGCAGTTGGATGTTTTCCGACAAACCCAACACAGTTATCAGCGTTCCGTCAAAATTTTAAATAACCAATATGTTGCTGGAATGATCGCGCGCGCGGATGTGATACAGGCTGAAACACAGCTCAAGCAAGTGCAAATCCAGCAGATAGAAACCCAGCGGGAACGTGATTTACAAGAAAATATTTTAGCTGTGGTACAAGGTAAAACAGTTGCTCAATTTCAATTGGCCAAACAGAAACAGCACTTTCAAGTTCCACTATTACCCACTCAGCTACCAAGTCGGATGCTGATCCAGCGTCCTGATGTGATCCGTGCTGAACGTGAATTGGCGGCAACACATGCCCAATTGGGCTTGGCTCAAACAGCATGGTTACCTGATCTCAGTATTGGTTTAACGGGTGAATTAAATAGCCGCGTGTTGAGTCAACTGTTTCAAGCACCACAGTATTTGTGGTCGACGGGCTTACAAACAACGGCATTGATATTTGACGGTGGAAAACGTAAGGCTGAGATTGCACAAGCACAAGCGAGTTATGCTGAAAAAGCAGCAGCGTATAGACAGGCTGTTTTAACGGGCTGGAAAGAGGTGGAAGACGCGCTTTTACAGTCATCCAGTTTTAAACAGCAACAATCTGAGCAGGCTCAACTATTTAAACTTGCTTTAGAAAATGAACAAGTTGTAACTCGTCGCTATAATGCCGGCTTAGTCAGTTATTTAGAGGTGGTTACAGCACAGAATTTAACCTTACAGGCGGAACAGGCAACTTTACAGCTCAAGCAGTTGCAGTTAAAAAATACAGCCCAACTGATTGCAGCCTTAGGTGGCAATATAAGTTGAAGGCACGATGTAAAAACTTAAGTGACTTGGCTTAAATCTTTGAATAGCGTATTTAAACATTACTGATTTAAAAGCTTACACACTTTAAAAGCTTACATGCATTTTAAAGTGTGCAAGCTAATCCGCCTAAGCTATTGTTATTGAAAACTTTATGCATTTAAAAGCTGTGTTTGATTGATCAAGTTTAATGTTGTTTTTTAATCATTATTTAAAATAAATAGCACCATTTTAGATGTATAGCAGGCTCTAAAATTTAGTATGCACTATAAAAGCGCAAGTTAATACTTGTGATTTGTCAGACAATTTTATTGTTAAAGTGTTATTTATGTCACATTTATGCGTATAATCAGCGAAATTTATACCTTGATTTGATTTTGAAATGGTAAAACTTGTAACTTTTTTCGTGTTGAGTAGTGTGATATTTCTAGGCTATTTTTCTTATGTCGATTCGCAACAAAAAAAACAACAAGAAATGCAAGATATTATCAAAGATGCGAATTTAACCATTCGGAAAATTGAGTCTAATCCTAATAATCACAATCATCTCAAAGTAAGTAATACTGTGATTTGATTTAGGCACTGTATATCCTTAAAGCATTAAACTTCTGAGTTCACATGAATTGGATGACTAAAAGCGTCAGATTGATAAAATTATTTAAACTGTATGTTATAATTTGTAATATGTAATCGATAACGACCGTTAAACCTTCTAGAAAACGAAAGCTGCTAATCTGCAGCTTTTTTAATTCAAGTTTTTTATCGGAAATGTCATTTTGGTATGTTTATTGAATGCTGAATTATGGCCTTAATTGACGGCATTTAGCATTTTTTTAAATGAACTCGATTTTATCAACGAATAGCTCAAACTTAACAGGGGCTCAACAATGACGAATCCAAATCCTTCAGCGGGTTTGCTTGAACGCTTATTTAAACTGAGCGAAAACAAAACAACGTTTAGAACCGAAATACTGGCAGGTTTAACGACATTTTTAACAATGTGCTACATCATCATTGTTAACCCATTGATTCTTTCAGAAACAGGTATGGATCATGGCGCCGTATTTGTGGCAACGTGTTTGGCCGCTGCGATTGGTTGTTTGGTCATGGGGGTTGTTGCAAACTATCCGATTGCACTTGCACCAGGTATGGGGCTGAATGCTTATTTTACCTATTCCGTTTGTTTAGGTATGGGCGTTGAATGGCAAACCGCTTTGGCTGCTGTATTTGTTTCCGGACTTGTCTTCATCGCAATTAGCATGTTTAAAATCCGTGAAGCCATTGTCAATGCGATTCCAATGTCATTGAAATTTGCAATCGGTGGTGGTATTGGATTATTCCTTGCACTGGTTGCATTGAAAAACTCAGGCATTATTGTTGCAAATCAAGCAACTTTGGTGGGTTTGGGCGATTTAAAACAACCTACAGTTTTACTGACATTACTGGGTTTTTTCCTGATCGTGATTATGCACCACTATAAAATTCGTGGCGCAATTATTATCAGTATTTTAGCGGTCACTGGTATTGCAACAGCTTTAGGTTTAAATGAATTTAAAGGGGTTGTTGGTTCAATCCCTTCTATTGCACCAACATTCATGCAAATGAATTTTGAAAACTTATTTACGGTAAGTTTAGTGGGTGTGATTTTCGTATTTTTCTTGGTTGATTTATTTGACTCAACTGGAACATTAGTCGGAGTTTCACATCGTGCTGGTTTATTGAAAGACGGTAAATTACCACGTTTGAAAAAGGCGCTATTTGCTGATTCAACTGCAATTGTTGCCGGTGCTGCTTTGGGGACATCATCAACAACGCCTTATATTGAGTCATCGGCGGGTGTTGCTGCAGGCGGACGTACAGGTTTAACTGCAGTTGTTGTTGGTATTTTATTTTTAGCGTGTTTATTTTTAGCACCACTGGCACAATCTGTTCCTGGATTTGCGACTGCTCCAGCATTATTATTCGTTGGTGTGTTGATGATTCAAGGCATCATCAATATTGAATGGGATGATATTACCGAGGCAGTTCCAGCATTTTTAACCATTGTATTTATGCCATTTGCTTATTCTATTGCAGACGGTATTGCAATGGGTTTTATCAGCTATGCATTGGTTAAATTATTTACAGGTAAAGCAAAAACAGTTCCATATATGGTTTGGATCATTGCTGTGCTCTGGGTGATTAAATTCGTTGCATTTGGTGGTTAATAAATTTAAGTAAGAAAAGGGTGTAAACTCAAGTTTGCACCCTTTTTTGTTTTAATCAGATTGAAATGAATCCAAGCGATTTGGATGATTGAAATTTAATTTAATAAGTTTGAGGAAAAACGTGAATAGATTAGAACTTATTCGTGCCTTACCCAAGGCAGAACTCCATGTACATATCGAAGGCACGTTTGAGCCTGAGCTGATGTTTGCGATAGCTCAGCGTAATCAAATTGATATCCCGTATAAATCTGTAGAAGAAGTCAAACAAGCATATAACTTTCATAATCTACAGTCTTTCCTTGATATTTATTATGCAGGCGCCAATGTACTGATCAATGAACAAGACTTTTATGATTTAGCTTGGGCATATTTTGAAAAATGTGCAGAGGATAAAGTTGTACATACTGAAATGTTCTTTGATCCACAAACACATACCGACCGTGGTGTTGCCTTTGAAACGGTGATCAATGGCCTACAGCGTGCATGCGATGATGCTCAAACAAAGTTGGGTATAAGCTCTCATTTGATCATGTGTTTCCTACGTCACTTAAGTGAAGAAGCAGCATTTGAAACGTTAAAGCAAGCCTTGCCATATAAAGATCAAATTATTGCTGTAGGTTTAGATTCAAGCGAAGTTGGGCATCCACCAGCTAAGTTTGAACGAGTTTTTGCTCAAGCACGTAAAGAAGGTTTTTTGGTGGTTGCGCATGCGGGAGAAGAAGGGCCTGCTGAATATGTCTGGGAAGCTTTAGATTTATTAAAGGTAAACCGTATTGACCACGGGGTGCGTTCAGAAGAAGACCCAGCACTGATGCAACGTTTAATTGCAGAAAAGATGCCTTTGACTGTTTGCCCACTGAGCAATTTAAAATTATGTGTGGTGGATGATATGGCACAACATAATATTCACCGTTTATTGCAAAAAGGTGTGCATGTGACTGTCAATTCAGATGACCCATCTTATTTTGGTGGCTATATGAATGATAATTTTATTTCGATTGCTGAAGCGCTAGATCTTTCCAATACAGAGTTAAAGCAATTGGCAAAAAATTCATTTGAAGCATCATTTATTTCAAATGAAGAAAAGCAAAAATGGAACAATCAAATTGATCAATTGGCTTAAATCAAGCTATATTCTTTAAGCCTATAAAAGCAGTGTGTGAACACTGCTTTTTTTTTCATGAGGAAAATAGAATGAAATTTTTAACAAGTTTAACCTTATTCATTATTTTACCTGTGACTGTTGCATGTGCTGATTCAAGCACAGAAACGATTACGCATAAGATGTTAAAACCTTTAATCGAACAGCAGTGTGCCAGTGAATTAAAAGCGTCAAAGATTTGGCAAGTATCCTCATTTTTATGGACAGCTGCACAACAGCAACATGCACAGCAAAAAATCTGTGGCTGTGTCAGTGAGAATGCTTTGAATGATGTCCCTGCTAAACAGCTGGTTATGGCAACGTTTAATGAAGCTGCAAAAAATAAGTTGATTCAACAAGCGGTGATGAATAGTTTAAAAGGTTGTGCAAAGGAAGCATTAAAGTAAAGATCTAGAATTTAAGCAGCATAAATTTAAACCACAATAAAAATATAAAAAAGCACACCGTTTTGATGTGCTTTGCTAGATTTTTTAATTTATGTTCGACTAACCTTGTCGTGTCATACTTTTCAATACATTATCTTTATCAATGAAGTGGTGTTTGAGCGCAGCCAGAACATGTCCGACAAGAAGTAAGCCTGCAGCCCATGAAATATAAATATGTAAAGGTTTTACAATCGCTGTTAAATCAGGGTTATCTTGTACAAGTTTTGGAATCTCAAATAAGTACAATACAGGCACGGGATGACCAGCACTCCAGCTAAATAAACATCCTGTGATTGGCAATGCCAATA
>Ga0157371_10001876_pt1 | contig 21018 bp, 15 predicted proteins | sample C45metaG_FD_113462 | JGI IMG/M metagenome (GOLD analysis project Ga0157371, IMG submission 113462) | Corn rhizosphere microbial communities from Kellogg Biological Station, Michigan, USA - C4-5 metaG | ecosystem: Host-associated > Plants > Roots > Rhizosphere > Soil | place: USA: Michigan...
CCAAAGTCAGCGGTGGAAAGATAAACGGTATTTGTTGCCGGATCAAGAGCCAGCGTGCGCGCACCTCTTTTTGTTTGCACGTTTTCTACTACTTCAAATTTATCTTTTGAAACTTCTTTGATAATGGTGAGTGTTCCATCGCCATTTGATGAATAAACATAATTCAGGCTTGGATCGAACGCTGTTCCATCACATCCATCACCAATTGCCGGAGTGCTTACCACTTTTCCATTGTCAGCATTTAATACGACCAACATTTTATTATCACAACCCGCAAATAGGCGATGGTTTTTTCGATCGATGGATAAACCTGATGGTGATTCTCCGGGTGCAATCGGCCACGTTTTTTCTACTTTTAGATTTTTAATGTCCACTTCGCTGATAGCGCTTTTGTCTTCTATATTTACAAATACTTTTCCGGCTCCGTCGCTCACGGCGGTTTCAGGTTTGCCACTTAAAGCAATTGTGCCTACCACTTTATCGGTTGATGGATCAATCACTGAAAGGCTGTTCGCACGGCCATTGCAGGTGATTATCTTTTTTGAATAATCATCATAGAAGATGGCATCCGGATCTTTGCCTGTTGGTATCGTCGTTAATATTTTATCAGTTGCGAGATCGAAAACTGTTACCTGGTCTGCACCTCCATCACTTGTATATCCTTTGTTTAATGCATCTACAGATGCAATTCCGTGAACGCCTTTTGTGTCGGGGATAACGCCAAGGGAATCTCCGTTTTGTTTGTCAAGAATATTTACCTGTGACCCGTGAGACACATACAATTTGTTTTTGTTTATCGCCAGGTAATCCCACCAGCCGTTACTTTTAATGTGGAAACTATCTGCTAAATAATAGCCAGATTGAGCAAATGAATTTGTCTTTGCTAGGAATAGCACAACGCTGATAAATAGAATTTTTTTCATGATGGGAGTTTAAAGGATACCAAACTTAAAAAACAAATCTGTGGATAATCTGAAGATTTTCTTGCAACTTTTTATAGTGCCAACAGATTTTTCTACAATTCAATCCCAAACAATCCGTCTTGCAACGATTATTTGAGACTTGCATAAACCATATCCTTGAACTTTTGCGCCAGTTCACCGTGACTGTTAGGCGTTTGCTGCGTCATCATGAGGCAAACGAGATGAGCTTTTGGGTCGGCCCAATAAGTAGTTCCCCAATAACCACCCCAGGCAAACGAGCCTTTGTTCCTCGGATCTCTGTTTGCGCCTTTTTCTGACACTACTTCGAAGCTGAGGCCAAAATCGTTGACACCATCAAATTTGAAATCAAGCTGATTACTGATCATCAATTGAACCGTCCGTGGAGCGAGAATTTCATGGCCATTATAAGTGCCGCCATTCAGCAACATTTGCAGAAACTGCGCATAATCATAAGCGGTAGAAGTAAGGTCGGCCCCACCGGAAAAATAGCTTTTATGAATTAATGGATAATCCGGATCGACGCGGCTTTTTTCTTTGTCCCAGGGAATTATATGATTCAGCGAATCTTCTGTATAAATACTTGCCAAACGATTCGCCTTACTTGCAGGAACATTAAAATACGTGTCTTTCATGCCCACTGGCTGAAAAATATTTTCAGTAAGAAAGTCATTCAAACTTTTGCCGCTGACTACTTCGATCACACAACCGAGTAAATCAAAATTTAAACCGTATGTCCATTTTTCGCCAGGTTGATGGACGAGTGGAAGTTTTGCAAGAGTTCGCATGGCGTCAAGTAACGTTTGCCCTTTCTTCGCCAAATTGAATCCCGGTTCAAGGCCTGCTTTTGAATAGATGGCTCTCATATTTTCACTTCCGATACCTGCATAGTCAATACCTGAAGTGTGCGTAAGAAGATCTCTTATTGTAATATTGCGTTTAGCCGGCACCGTTGTATAGCTTGAATCCTCAGGATTGAATTTATCAAGTACAACCGGGTTTTTGAATTCAGGAATAAAATCTGCGACAGGCTCATCAAGATAAAGTTTTCCGCGTTCAAACAAAATCATAATGCCGGTAGCCGTAAGCGCTTTTGTTTGCGAAGCGATGCGGAACAGTTCATCTTTTTTCATGAGATCTTTTGTTGCCGCATTCGCATAACCATACCCGTTATATTGCACCACCTGGTTGTCTTTTACGACAATGGTCACAACACCCTTTACCCAATCTTTTTTTATATAATCATTTATTAATCCGTCAATCTTTGCTAATCTTTCATAATTCACAGAATTGTTTTTCCCAGTCAGCTGTAGCACCTGCGCGTGCATGTTGACAGGGAAAATGAAGAGTAACAATAAGAGGGAACTGTAGAGATGAGCTAAAAATTTATTCATGGCAATTTAATTTTTACAGAAGATGAGAAATCTGGTTTTGATGTATAAATGGTTGACAAAAGTCTCAGCAATATTAGTTACGCTATCAAATATACTGACAGGAATAGTAAACCGATAAAAAAAGCAAATTTTTGTTCGCGAAAAAGAAGATAAGGACGGGATTTGGTAAAAAAAACGGCTTTGCCGCTTTTCTTGTCCAATGTGTGGAATTTTCTCCTTAATAATTTGTAACCGCTAACTTATGCCTGCATCTTCTCTGTTTTGGGATGGCTGGCTTTTTTTGTAAATTTTACTGTTGTGGGTGATCTGTATGCAGAATGTTTTTCTAATTTATAATGAGTGTAAACCGGGAAGCTTTTACCTAAGAAAGGAGTAAAATATCCTTTTTCAATTACTGTAAAATTTTGCTCCAAAACGCTTGAAACTTTTTGTCTGGAGTCCGAAAACTCTTCCTTAGGTGATTTACGCAGGTAAAAGGAAAGGAAAAAATCCAACAGATTACTTTCCATGGGAAGGATGGTGATAAAAATCCCATCTTCCTTTAGTATTCTTTTAATTTCAGCTACAGCTTTTGGGATATCCGGTACAAATTCTAACAAACTTAAAGCAACAACGGCATCAAAGGATTTGTCAGGATAGTTAGTGCTGTCAATACTTTGGCTGCTCACGTTTAAATTATTGATGTTATATTTTTTGCATAAATCAGGAACGTGATCGAAATGGTTGTGAATATCGCAAGCATATAATTGGTTGCAATGTTTGGATAGCTCCGGAAGAAAGATACCGCTTCCCGTTCCGGCCTCCAGTATTGAGTTATATTTCTTATCACCTAATAAATCTAAAATTGTATTGTAACGATATTTCATAAGATATTTGAGAGGAAATTTATAACTCCAATGAAAGTAATCAAGCTCTCCTGTTTTTTTCAACAGTTTTCTATCCGGGAGAAGTAGGTGGTGTTTTTTCATATAAAAAAGTTTCTGAGATGGTATCTCTGCTGTGGTTTAGAAGCAATCAGAAACGTTAATACCATTTCCCTGCCAAACTTCTTTTATCTTGGATTTATCGCAGGTTGCAAAATAAATATTTTCCCGCTTGAGGAATACGCTAATCGTTTGGGCATTGCCGTTGAAGAGTAAACGCACAAATTCCTTTAATTTTTCTTCCATTAGAAAGTAGAAATTGAATTGAATAGTTCAGGAATAAAACAAAATTTTCGCAATTCTTCTTGGTTTTTGATTTCTCTTTTCAAAGAAGAATTAATAGTTTAAATAATGGCTCTTACATTGTAATCGATCAGATGCTCATGGCATTTACGGGGAATTTTTTAAAAGAATCGTTTTGAGTTCAAACACTTAATTTTGAATAGAACGATTTAATGAATCGTAAAAATAGAGAATAAGAAGAGATTGAAGTATTTGAATTCCATAAACTAAAACAATAAGTATGATGAAAAAATTTCTTTTCATTTTTTTATTGATCGGCAACAATTGTTTTGCGCAGGATTGGGTGGCCGAAATCATAGCCGGTACCACCGGGTATAATGGGGATTTAACGCAGCAAAGGGTGGCTTTCAATACCATGAGACCGGCGGTTGGTATTAACTTAAAATACAACTCCGGCAATTTTATCAATTACAGAATCGGTTTGATGTATGGAAGTATTGCCGGAAATGACAAGTTCAACAAAGACTCCTTTTTATTAGCCAGGAACCTGAATTTTAAAACCAATATTATTGAAGCCAGCGTTGGTGTGGAAATACCTTTGCAGGATCCGATTTCTTTTTATTCCTATCCTTATGTTTTTGCTACCGTTGGCGTTTTTCATTTTAATCCTTACAGTTACGATAACAATCATGTGAAAACTTATTTGCAGCCTTTGAGCACGGAAGGAGAGGGATTGGCAAGATATCCCGGGCGCAAAGAATATTCGCTCACACAGGTCTGCTTTCCCGTCGGTATCGGTTGGAAAGTCGTTCTCAGTGAGCGCATTGAAATTTGCTATGAACTTGGGTACCGTTTCCTTTTCACAGATTACCTGGATGACGTAAGTAAAACTTATATTAATCTTGATGCATTGAAAGAAGCAAAAGGAGACAAGTCGGTTGAAATGGCTTACCGAAAAGATGTTCCTTTCAGGGAAGAGGGTCTTCCACGCGGAAACCCGGGCAAAAACGATTCTTATTTCTTTACAGGAATCAAAATAGGCTTTGTATTGAACAACACTTCAAACTACTAAAGGTTCCACATCTGCAGGCTCTTAACTGCCTCCGCCGGCTTTCTCTTCTACAATGCTTGTTGTTGTTGAAGAAGTTTTATTAAAATTGTTGCCGGCAAACAACGTTTGAGTAGGATAAGCAAATTCAATATTTTCTTTTTCGAATGTCTCCAACAGTTCAAGGTAAATTTTTTGTTGGGCATCCATGTACTGGTTGTAATCAGGTGTTTCGATGAAATATACGGTTTCAAAATTCATACTGAAATCACCAAACGCTGAAAAATGACTCCGGTCAAAAGTAGCGTTGTCGGTAGAATCGATGATCGATTTGATAATGCCCGGAATTTTTTTCATTTGTTCGGACGTTGTCTGGTAAATAACTCCGATACTAAAAACTACCCTTCGCCGAAGCATTTTTTTGTAATTGTGCACCCGTGAATCGGTAAGATCTTTATTCGAACAAACAATTTGCTCTCCGCTGATAGCCCGCACCCGCGTCGTCTTTACGCCGATATATTCAACCGCGCCAATCGTTTTATCATCAAGAATAATAAAGTCGCCTATTTCAAAAGGGCGATCAAAAAATATCACAAAATAGCTGAAGAAATCGCCCAGTACGGCTTGTGCTGCCAGAGCCACGGCAATACCGCCGATACCCAATCCGGTAATGATTGTAGTTACGTTATAACCTAAATTATTGATCAGGAAAACAAGGCCCAGGATCCACACAACTCCCTTTAGAATAATAAGAAGGCTTCCCGCTTGCTTCTTCTTTACGTCACTGTTTTCCTGTTTTTCAAGGAAAGAGAAAATGAAGTACTGGATAGCCGAGTTAATCAACCTTAAAATAAAAAAGGTGATGATAAATAGCTTTGCCACCTTTATAACATGTGTAGTCACAGTATTAAAAGTGAGATAGTCGAACGCGCCAAAAATGGCGGCAAAATAGAGGAATGGAATCAACGTTCTTTCAATTCCCATTACAATAAAATCATCGAAAGTGAAAGTGGTTTTTTCGGCCCACTTTTTTAACTTCCTTAAAACGGGCCCCTTCAGGATTTTAATCAGGGCGAATGAAGCAATGACGATTCCAATTGCAATTGCCCAATCACTGAAAGGATTTCCAAATAAGATTCTGTCCCAGAAATTCATATTCAATCTTTAATTAAAAATATACGGTTCGTTTTGCAGACATAGCCGGATGGGCATAATGTAACACTTTTATTTATAAAGCAAAAGTACCGGCCTTACTGTAAAATATTTTTGCAAATGTAGCGATGAAATCATTTTTAAGTAAACGAACAAAAATCGAAATTTTTATTTTGAGTTCCGGTTGCTACAGCATTAAACGCGTCACTTCTTAACCGGTTCCTGGCTTGAGGTCAGCCTGGTCGGGCCGAAACTACTATTTCTGAAAAAAACTGATATTTGACAAAGTGCAAAAGGGGAAACGTCATAAGGACTTATATAAACGTAGAACGCCTGATGTGAAGAATATCAATACCATTGGCTCGTCATTGTTTGAAAGCAAACGAACAAATTCGCCACATTTTTAATTGGAGCATTTAGTAAGGCAAACGCGTTGTTAATCCCACGTCAAAGTTCCTGTATCAACTGATTTACGAATTGTGTGGTCATCGCGCTGACATCATTATCATAATCGGCGAGGTGTTCCGTTATGGCAGATTTCCACGACTGGAAAAACCGGAGATTTTTATTTCTCTCGGTATTTTTTACGGTGATGAGCCCGGTTTTAAGCGTGCTGTCATTTCTCATTAATTTGTAAGAAACAACCAAATCTCCGGGTTGCGGCTCTATATAAACCTTCTCCCATTGAATTGCATAAACCAGCCAAATGGCGTGCGTTTTATCAACCAGGGCAAAGGAGGAGGGCACTTGTTGTATGGTCAATTCAAGTTTGTTTCCGTTGAGTTTTTCATTCAATCCTTTGCTGGCTATTTTGTTGATGGTGTTTTCAAAATTCGCAGCCGCAATGCTGGAATTGAGAGTGCACGTTTGCCTTTCTTCGATATTCCAATAGACAATCAACGGCAATATTTTGGTATGTGATTCGGTGGCCGAGACAGTTGAAGGGGTGGCAGGAAGTGCTGATGTATACTCGATCTCAGCCGGCTGCTTTCTTTTATTAACTCGTGGAATTTCGTTGTTATATTGCTCTGAAATATATGCATCCATTTTCTTTGAAGTGAGGCAGCTACTTAAAAAAACAATTGACGATAACAGAATGGTTACTACAGTTAGCTTTTGGGTGTTAGAGAATTTCATAAGCGTGTTTGATAGACGTTCAAAAAAAAATTAAAAATAAAATTAAAAGTCGAGAATTGCCAGTAAACGAATAAATATTTGTAATTGTTATTCTGGACTAAAAAGAATGAAATTAAAACCAGCAACATCCGCAACAGAGAAATCCGGTAGTTCGTTCTCCAACCTAAACCTCCTGCCTCAACACTTCGAGCGGCGGTTTGTTCATAATTCCAAAACTGTTTAACACACCGGTAACTACCGTGAGAACGCAAACGGCTAACGCCAAAATTAAAACCGGCAACAAATCCGGATGGAAAGGTGAATCGAAAACATAATGTGCCAATGCCCAGCTGGCGGCAAGTGCTAAAACAAAACCTGTGAGTGCAGCCAGCAAACCGAGGAAAAAATATTCAAGCGCGGTGATGGTAAATATTTGTTTACGACTTGCACCAAGCGTTCGCAGCAACACGCTTTCCTGAAGGCGCTGGTATTTACTGATCAACACAGAAGAAATTAAAACAACAAGGCCGGTAAGAATGCTGAAGCCCGCCATGAACCGAATGACAAAGCCGATTTTACTCATAATAGCATTCAGCACCCGTAGCACGAGACCGAGATCAATGATGGAAACATTAGGATATTGTTGCACCATCTCACGCTGAAACTTTGCTGAAACTTTTTCAGATGGAACTTTGGTGAGTATCACTTCAAATTGAGGTGCATCATTGATCACACCTTCAGGAAAAACTGCCAGGAAGTTGGTCCGAATGCGGCTCCAGTCTACTTCCCTGAAACTACCGACAATCGTAGGAATCATCACACCCTGCACATTAAAAGTAATCGTATCGCCGATATGAATGCCGTTTCTTCGCCCATAATTCTCTTCCATTGAAATTGGCGGAAGCCCTGTTGACGGCGCATTTCCTATCCATTTTCCTTTTGTGATTTTTTCGGTAGAAGTAAGTGAATCACGAAACGTACATCGGTATTCTCTTGTAAAAAGATACCTCGAGTAGGGTAGTGTGGAATCCTTCTTCAAGTCACTTGCTGTATAACCGTTTACCTGCTCCAGTCGCATGTTTACGATAGGGATCATTTCCTTTACCGGAAGGCCGTTATTCTTTACAAGACTTGCTACACCTTGTTTCTGGCTGCTTTGTATGTCGAACAAAACCATATTCGGTTGATCTTCGCTCGTGGCAATACTTACTCTTCCCAATAATATTGATTGAATAAAAAATAATGTGCTGATAAGTGCCGTTCCAAGTCCAATGGAAATGATAAGAATGGTCGTCTGATTATTTGGACGATATAAATTCGCCAATCCTTGCCGCCATAAATAACTCCATGATGATGGAAAAAATTTTCTTACCAACCACATAAGTAAGCGCGCAATTGCAGTGAGGATTAATAAAGCAGCTGCAATGCTTAGCGTAAAATAAAAAGCTTTTTTCCAGTTGCTCATTTCCAGCCACGAAAAGCCGTACACGAGCACTGCAATAAGGACGTAAATCGCAAATTTAACCGGATCGCGCCCGCGATCTGCCGGCTCGAAGGAAGCGCGCAAAGCCTGTAACGGCGATATTTTCCGGATAGAAACCAAAGGCAGTAACGCGAACAAAACTGAAATGCCTGTGCCGAGGAGTATACCTTCAACAACAGCAGTCCATGAGATGGAAGTAGTGATGGCAACCGGCAAAAAATCTTTAAGAATGGAAGGTAAAAATTGTTGGATGGCTACACCCAATGCTGAGCCCAGTAACGAACCGATGAAGCCGATAAATACAATTTGTACCAGGAATATGACGAAGGCCTGCGAAGCTTTTACGCCGAGACAGCGAAGAATTGCGATTGAATTTATTTTTTCTTTTATGTACACATGCACTGCACTCGCCACGCCGGTGCAGCCAAGCAGCAAGGCAATAAAACCAACGAGCGATAAAAATTTGGTAAGATCGGCGAACGAGCGGCCTGTATCTTCCTTCTGCGTTTGCACGGTGTCGTAATGATAATCGTTGCTTTCAAGAACAGGCTTTATTTGTTGCACCAGTTCTTGATCGTCGACAGCGTGATTGAATTTAATAAAATAATGAAAGCTGATGCGGCTGCCCTTTTGCATCAGTTGTGTTTGTTTCAGGTAACGTAACGGAATGTAAACGATCGGTGCAATGGAAGAAGTGAAGCCGGTTTGCCCTGGCGCATTAATCAATCTGCCTGCAATAGCAAAAGTTACTTCACCCACTTTTATAGAATCGCCCACCTGCGCATTGAATTGCAACATCAGTGTTTCATCTACCAAAGCCTGTTGTTGGTTTCTAAACGATGTGGCTGCCGATTCGGGTTCTGTTTCCAGGGAACCGTAATAAGGAAATCGTCCACTCAGCGCACGCACCTGTATTAATCTTGTTCCTCCGTTTTTGAGAAACAAAACCATTGAGGCGAAATTTCTTTGCTGTGATTGTTCGCCGCCGAGAGAATCCAAAAGAGTTTGTACCGGTTCGGGAGCAATTTGGTTCCCGGAAATTTCCAAATCCGCACCAAGTAAGGATGCCGCCTGGTTATTCACTTCATCACTTAAGTTATTTCCGAGAGAATAAATAGCAACCAAAGCTGCAATGCCGAGGATGATTGAAGAGATAAAAAGAAAAAGTCGTGAACGGTTTCTGCGACTGTCGCGCCAAGCCATTTGCAATAGCCACTTAAATTGAAGCGAATTAAAATTTTGACTTTTTTGTTGCTTTACTGGTTCGCTTTCCTTCATCTTATCTTTTTATGCACCTCAAATGTTGCTGTTAACTTTTGTAGGATTATCAGAAATGATTCGCCCGCCTTTCAAATGAATGATTCGTTGTGTACGCGACGCCAGTTCGTCATCATGTGTCACCAAGACCAGCGTCGTTCCTGCTTCCTGGTTCAAACCAAAAATGAGGTCGACAATTTTACTACTGGTTTCTGCATCAAGATTTCCTGTTGGTTCATCCGCAAATAATATTGCGGGGCGATTGGAAAAAGCCCTTGCGATAGAAACTCTTTGTTGCTCGCCACCACTCAGTTGTGCCGGGTAGTGATGGCTTCTTTCGGCAAGTCCCACTTTGTCCAAAAACTCCATCGCTCTTGCGCGCACTTTTTTTTCTCCGCGAAGTTCCAGCGGAACCATTACATTTTCGATCGCTGTTAATGTCGGTAATAGTTGAAAATTTTGAAATATAAAACCTACGTAACGGTTTCTAACTCCAGCGAGCTGATCTTCATTTAAATTTTCCAAATGGTTTCCCTGAAGTTCCACGCTTCCGGCAGAAGGCTGATCCAGGCCGGCGCACAAGCCAAGCAACGTGGTTTTACCACTTCCCGATGGACCAACGATAGACACGGAAGATCCGGATCGTATCGAAAAAGTTACGTTTTCGAGCACGGTCAAAAGACTGCCACCGCTTTTATAATTTTTGGTTACGTTGTGAAGTGAAAGAATGTTTTCCATGAATTTATTTTACCAGGGCATAATTAAAAAACGCATCGCGGTATCTTTGTGAAAGATGAGGTGATGTAAATGAAAGTATTCAATAAAAATAATTAATTCTGTATTAATGCCGACAACTCCAGATTTTCGCGATGTAGTTATAAAGAGAATTCTTTTATGTTTTTTACTGGTTTCTTTTTTTTCATGCAACAACAATAAATCGGAACAACCAAATCAGCCGACGCCATCTTCAAAAGATTCTACGGCTTCCGTTTCGCCAAAAAAGAAAACCATTTTATTTTTTGGCAACAGCCTTACCGCCGGTTATGGAATTGATCCGTCAGAAGCGTATCCGGCTTTGATACAGGATAAAATTGATTCCCTTGGATTGAATTATAAAGTCATCAACGCAGGCGTGAGCGGCGAAACTTCAGCCGACGGCAACAGCCGCATCGAGTGGATCTTAAAACAGCCGGTCGATATTTTTGTTTTGGAACTCGGGGGCAACGATGGCTTGCGCGGCATCCCTTTGTCAGAAACAAAAAAGAATCTGCAGTCAATTATTGATAAGGTAAAAGCGAAATATCCATCGGTGAAAATTATTTTGGAAGGCATGCAGATACCTCCAAACATTGGACCGGCCTACACTTCAAAGTTTAAGGAGATTTATCCGGCGTTGGCAAAAGAAAACAATATCGACCTTGTTCCTTTCCTTTTGAAAGGCGTTGGCGGCGATCCCAAACTCAACCAGCGTGATGGAATTCATCCAACTGCTGAAGGTCATAAAATCGTTGCGCAGAACGTGTGGGAAGTGTTGCAGAAAGAGCTTTGAGAGTTTTCCGTTTTTAGTTCGAAGTTCGTCGTTAGTCTATTTCCTTTGAGAGTAAACCAGGAAATAAATTGCTTTTTTATTTTTCAAGCGCTGATCAATAAAACAATCCTTCCTTCCAATTAAAAATTTCTGGCATAGAAATTAGGATAAAGAATAAAGCTGTGATTTTCAAAATCCTATCAACATTTTATAACAAAGAAAGAGAACTAAAAATCATTCTAAAACTATTATATGCCTCGCAAAAAAAGTTCAAAAGAAGAGGAAGAGAAAAAGCCACAAAAAAGCCAGCAACTTATTTTAAAACATACGGAGGAAGCGGCGCTCACTGAGTTGAACCGTTCGTCATTGGGATTAATGTTGTCAGGGCTTTCAGGTGGACTGGATATAGGTTTTTCTGTATTGATGATGTCGGTTGTTTTAACATTATTCCACGGAGTTTTTCCTGACGCCGTTGTGCAGGTTTTGGTTGCTAATATGTATCCGCTTGGATTTATGTTCGTCGTTTTGGGAAGATCAGAATTATTTACAGAACATACTACTCTTGCGGTATTGCCTGTGTTGCAGGGATTGGCACCGATAAAAAAATTACTGAGGCTTTGGGGCCTGATCTATTTCAGCAATATAATTGGCGGGCTCATCTTTGCACTTATCCTTTGTTATTTTGCCAACACACTCCATTTTATCCAGGGCTGGGCCTTGGCAAAGATCAGTATTGATTTGATCGCTCATTCGTGGGTGGGAATATTATTAAGCGCCGCTCTAGCCGGCTGGCTCATGGGCCTGCTTGCGTGGCTCGTAGCTGCTGCAAGAGAAACGGTTAGTCAGATATTAGTTATTTGGATCATCACTGCATCTATCGGGTTGGCCGGGCTCGCTCACTCAATTGTAGGAAATATTGAAGCGTCTGTAGGCTTGATCAACGGCGATATTTCTTTTGTTCAATATATTAATTTCCTTGTTCCCGTAACTCTTGGAAATATCATCGGCGGCGTTTTTTTTGTAGGAGTTTTAAAATACAGTCATACTACTTTAAGCGGCAAGGAAGAAGAAGTGAACCTGGAAGATCACACAGAAAAAACGTAACAGTAAACGAAGTTTTAAAACAATTTTTTATTTTAACCATTCAGGATCAAATAAAGAAATGCAGCGATGGCAGCGCCGGCAAGTGGTCCTGAGATTGGGATCCACGCGTATTTCCAATCGTCTTTGTTTTTATCTTTTACCGGAAGAATGGAATGAACGATCCGCGGACCTAAATCTCTTGCAGGATTGATTGCATAGCCGGTTGTGCCGCCTAATGACAACCCTATTGCCCACACAATAAAGGCTACGGGAATGGCACCTATTGAACCGAGGCCGACCGGCGTTTTTTCTGTGCCTATTTCCCCGTTGGTAATATAAAAGACAGCCAGTAGTAAAACGAAGGTGCCTAACAGTTCACTGATGAAATTCAATTTTGTGTTTTTAATCGCTGGCGCTGTATAAAACACTGCGCGTTTTAGGGCACCTTCTTTGGTAGCAAAAAAATGGTCTTTGTACATTGTCCAAACTAAAAATGAACCGACCATTGCGCCCAGCACTTGCGCAACGATAAACATTGGAACGCGTGCCCAATCGAACTTTCCGGCAATCGCGAGACCCAATGTTACAGCGGGATTGAGGTGAGCGCCGCTGTAAGGCCCGGCAATTACTACTCCTGTGAAAACTGCCAGGGCCCAGCCGGTTGTAATAACGATCCAGCCGGAATTGTTACCTTTTGTATCTTTTAAAACAACGTTGGCGACCACGCCGTTTCCTAAAAGTATCAGAATCATTGTTCCAATAAATTCTGCGATAATCGGGTTCATTGGTTTTTTGGTTTGTCGGTTGGTAATTATTTTTTTGCTACATCAGCCCAATAAAGGCTTGCCTTTACTGCCCGGTGCCATTCCGTTATCTGAGGTTGTTTATGATCTGTTGATGGCACATAACTTCTGTTTATTTTCCATTGTTTTTGCAGATCATCGATATTCTTCCAAAAGCCCACAGCAAGGCCCGCGAGATAAGCCGCTCCAATTGCAGTGATCTCGGTTACTTCAGGCCGAACCACTGTCGCATTGAGAATATCAGCCTGGAATTGCAGCAACAAATTATTTTGAGTGGCCCCACCGTCAACTCTTAATTCGGCAATCGTAATTCCTGAGTCAGACTCCATGGCTTTCAAAACTTCCATGGTTTGAAAAGCAATACTTTCCAACGCAGCTCTTGCAATATGGCAGCGGTTGGTTCCCCGCGTAATTCCAAACATACTTCCGCGGGCATATTGATTCCAGTGCGGTGCACCCATACCGGCAAAAGCAGGAACGAGATAAACGCCGCCACTGTCTTCAACCTGTGAAGCCAGCTTTTCAATTTCGGGCGCGGAAGAAATAATTTTCAATTCATCTCTTAACCATTGAACTACCGCACCGGCAATAAAAATGCTGCCTTCAAAAGCATATTCTACTTTGTCGCCAATTTTCCATGCGATCGTTGTGATTAAATTATTTCTCGAGAGAATTGGTTTTTCGCCGATGTTCATCAGCATAAAACATCCAGTTCCGTAAGTGTTTTTCACCATTCCGGGTTTGTTGCAAATGTGGCCGAACAGCGCTGCCTGTTGATCGCCGGCTATACCCGCTATCGGAACTTTTGTTCCTAACAACTGTCCTGAACTTTCGCCATAAACTTCACTCGAAGAGCGCACCTCCGGAAGCATGCTCGCAGGTATTTGAAAAATATCGAGTAGTTCTTCATCCCACGAAAGAGTGTTGATATTATACAACATCGTTCGGGATGCATTGCTTACATCGGTAATGTGGAGAGCGCCTTCCGTAAGGTTCCATATCAGCCACGAATCCACTGTGCCAAACGCCAGTTTTCCCTGGCTTGCTTTCTCCCTTGCTCCGTCTACATTATCTAAGATCCATTGAATTTTTGTGGCGGAAAAATAAGCATCAAGCACAAGCCCCGTTTTCTCCCGGACGATCGAATCGAGATTTTTTTGCCTGAGAAGATCGCATTGTGCCGAAGTGCGCCGATCCTGCCAAACGATAGCGTTATAAACAGGTTTTCCGGTTTGTTTGTCCCAAACGATCGTCGTTTCTCTTTGGTTAGTAATTCCGATCGCAGCAATTTCTTCCGGCTGAATTTTTTCTTTTAAGATCGCTTCGGTTATTACAGATGCCTGCGAAGACCAGATCTCCATTGGGTCATGTTCTACCCAGCTGGGTTGCGGGTAGATCTGTCGAAATTCTTTTTGTGCCAACGAAACAATCTTACCTGTCTCATTAAAAAGGATTGCGCGGGAACTGGTGGTTCCCTGGTCAAGCGTAAGAATATATTTTTTCATTCCTGCAGTTATAATTCGAAATATTCCTTGCATTTCGGAAGAGGAATTAAGCAATACGACAGTAGAATAACTTATTCTGCCAATTTCTATTTTAAAATGAAAGGGATTAAAAATAAATTATTAGTTGGCAAATTAGTAATTTTCGCCGAAGTACTTTTTTTAATTTCAGAAAAGTTGAAAATCGCTGATGAATTTTTTCAAAAGAGAATTTCTGATAAATTCTTTAAAAGAAAATGCCGAATGGGATTTGCTGGTCATCGGAGGCGGCGCCACCGGCTTGGGCATCGCTGTGGATGCAACAAACCGGGGATTTAAAACGCTGCTCGTAGAACGGGAAGATTTTGCAAAAGGCACCTCAAGCAGAAGTACAAAACTCGTTCACGGTGGTGTGCGCTATTTGGCACAGGGAAATATACGGCTCGTGACAGAGGCGTTAAGAGAACGTGAATTTCTTCTGAAAAACGCACCGCATCTTACCAAAAACGAATCTTTCGTCATACCATGTTTCTCGTGGTTTACCGGGCTTTATTATGCAGCAGGATTGAAAATTTACGACTGGCTTTCAGGAAGGAAAAGCATTGGAAAATCAAAGTTGATCAATAGAAAAGAGGTTGAAAAAAGATTGCCAACGATAAAAAGAGATCCTTTGATCTGTGGCGTTTTATATCATGATGGCGTTTTTGATGATGCCCGGCTGGCTTTAAATCTTGCCCAGACGGCAATTGATAAAGGCGCGGTTGTCCTTAATTATTTCAAGCTCGTTTCTCTTATCAAAAACGAAGCTCGAAAGATTTGCGGCGCAACATTGAATGACGAAGAAAAAGGAGAAACTTATGAAGTGAAAGCGAAAGTGGTGGTGAATGCAACAGGCGTTTTTGCTGATGATATTTTAAAAATGGATCAGCCTTCATCTAAGAAAATGATAAGACCGAGCCAGGGAATTCATCTTGTGGTCGATAAATCATTTCTGCAAAGCGAAGATGCAATTATGATCCCTGAAACTGAAGACGGACGCGTGTTATTCGCAATTCCATGGAATGATCACGTTTTACTTGGCACAACCGACACGCCTTTAAGAACAGCATCAATCGAACCGGTAGCTTTGGAAAAAGAAATTGACTTTGTGTTGAACACAGCCCGCGCATTTTTATCAAAACCACCACAACGTTCTGATGTTTTAAGTGTTTTCGCGGGTCTTCGCCCGTTAGCTGCCAGCGACAACGATTCTGCAAAAACGAAAGAAATTTCAAGAAGCCATAAAATAATTATTTCAGAAAGCGGGCTGGTTTCGGTCATCGGCGGAAAATGGACCACTTACCGGAAGATGGCGGAAGATGCGCTGGATAATATTTTCAGCGCGCGCCTGCTTCAATTCAAAGACGGTTCTACCGAAAATTTAAAACTGCATGGATATACAATTGATGAAGACGGAAATGGTTTGTCGATTTATGGTTCAGACAAAAAGGAGATCGAAAAACTCGAACAGCAAAATCAATATTACTCTCAAACTTTAAGCGGGGAAACGTCCGTCACGGTCGCGCAGGTAATTTGGGCTGTAAGAAATGAAATGGCACGAACTGTCGAAGATTTTCTTGCGCGGAGGACACGTGTTTTATTCACAGATGCAAAACTGGCTGTCGATCTTGCACCAAAAGTTGCTGATGTGATGATGCGGGAATTAGGGCAAAACGAAGAGTGGAAAGCAGTGCAGTTGTGCAAGTTTAGACTGTTGGCAAAAAATTATTTTTTGAATGACTTAACCTAAAAATAAATTATCGGCTATGTGATAATTTCTTTCCTTTGCCCTTTCATATTTTCAAACAATTAATAGCTAATTTTATCTAATGCAAATTTCACCCAAGAAGCACTTCTTTATAATATTCTTTGTTTTCTCTTTTGCTGTTTATTCCTGCAAAACTTCCCATATTGTTAAATCAACGGTTGTCACTGATGAAAGTTATCACAGCAGTTATGACGATACCACTTTAGCTGTTGGCAATAGTTCTATCCTGATGCCTTACAATCGTTTTATTGATCCTGCAGGAACTGTAATTCGTTTTGGAAATAATGCGCTGGAAAATCACAGTCTTGATTGCGCCATGCTTCCGGATAAAAAAGTGTTGGCTGTGGAAGACAGATATGGCGTGGCCTTCATTGACGTGAAGGGAAAAAAACTTTTGTTTCATTTAGATTATACCGGCGATTACCGCGGACTGATGAGCACTTATTCGGGACTAAAAACTTACCAGGATGAAAATGGCCAACACGTTCTTTGGGGTGCGGCTAATCCCTATCAAAAAATGAATGTGATTCTTAATGCTGTTTGGGACGGCGAAAAAGCCCTGATAAAGGATTCCTTTTCTTTTGAGCCCGTTTCGCCTGCGCCATTGTCCCTGCCAAATGATATTGCCATCAATGATGAAGATGGGCAGAAATATTTGTATGTGGTGTTGAATGGAAATAATCAGGTTAAGAAAGTAAGATTGAGTGATAAGAAAGTCATCTGGACAACCTCTACCGGAATGGCTCCGTTCGGAATTGCCATCGCCGGTTCACAAGCGTTTGTTACGAACTGGGCTGGCCCTGTAGCAATAGATGCATCAAGGGAAACAGCAGGAATTCCTTATGGCAACGTATACGTAGATCCAAAGACGGGCGCTACTTCCACCGGTACCGTGAGTATTATCGATTTAAAAACAGGAACGGCACAAAAAGAAGTGGAGGTTGGGTTGCATCCAAATGCGATTATCGCTACTAAAGATCAAAAATTTGTTTTCGTGTCAAACGGCAACAGTGATAACGTTTCAGTGATTGATACACAAAAGCAGGAAGTGGTCGATTCAATTTCTGTGAGATTGAACGGCCCAGAAAACCGGTACATCGGTGATTCGCCGAATGCATTTGCTTTGAGCGACGATGGAAATACTTTATACGTTTCAAACGGAATGGACAACGCCGTTGCCGTAATAAATATTGCCAAATTTTCTTCGTCTGCTGAGGGAGCAAAAGTGATGGTAACAGGTTTTATTCCTACGGAGGCTTATCCGGCAGGATTAGCTTTGCAGGGAAATTCTTTATACGTGGCCAACCTCGAGGGTGAAGGCGCAAGAGTGGACAACAATAACCGTTTCAATGCGCATGAACAGAAAGCGACTATCTCTATAATTGATTTGCCCTCACAACTTACACTCCATGATTACACAAAGAGAGTAATCAAGTCGAACCTGTTATTTCGTACAAAAATTACGGAGCGATTACCACGCGACGGAGTGGCTGCGAAGCCCGTTCCGGAAAGGATTGGAGAGCCTTCTGTTTTTAAACATGTGCTCTACATCATAAAAGAAAACAGAACCTACGACCAGGTATTGGGAGATATGAGTAGTGGAAATGGTCAGCCATCATTGTGTATTTATGGAAACAAAGTGACGCCGAACCAGCACCGTCTTGCGCAGCAATTTTTATTGCTCGATAATTATTATGCTTCCGGCAAATCTTCTGCTGAAGGCCATTCATGGGCGGATGCGGCAATCGTGACCGATTATGTTGAGAAAAATGTACGTGCGTGGTTTCGCAGTTATCCTCATGTATTGTACGATGCAATGGTATACAATAAAAATGGTTTTATTTGGAACAACGCATTGGATCACGGAAAAACGGTTAGAATTTATGGAGAAGCGTGTGTGCCTGAATTTAATGGAAGTTTGAACTGGACGAGTATTTATCAAAATTATCTTAACGGAAGGCAAACGGATTTCACCAACTTAACCACCATTTCGCGGGTGAAGCCAATTATGTCACAAACCTTTCCATGTTACGACGGTCACGATTTTAATGACCAGATGCGCGCAGATGCTTTTATAAACGAATTGCATGAAGCGGAAAAAAGCCCCGGCGATGAGCTGCCGGAATTGATGGTGATGGCACTGCCTAATGATCATACCGCCGGTATGGCGCCCGGTTTCCCGACACCGCGCGCAATGGTCGCTGATAACGATCTTGCATTAGGCCGAATTATTGAAGCGATTAGCAAAAGCCGTTTTTGGGATTCGACGGTGGTGTTTGTAACTGAAGACGATTCACAGGATGGCTGGGATCATGTGTCAGCCTATCGAACCACGGGTTTTGTAATAAGTCCGTACTCACATTTGCAAAAAACGGTTCACACCAATTATAACCAAACCTGTATGGTGCGAACCATTGAACAAATTTTGGGTTTGCCGCCAATGAATATAATGGACGCTACAGCTTTACCAATGTTTGATTGTTTTTCAACGACCAGCAATCCGCGGGGCTATTCCTTTGTAAAAAACAATGTTCCGTTAAATGAAATGAACAAGAGCACTGCTTCTTTAAAAGGTAAAGCAAAAAAGTTTGCACAACTTTCTATGCTTCCTGAATTTGCGCATATTGACGGAGGAAATGATGATCTTCTCAACCGCATACTTTGGTTTGCTTCAAAAGGAAATACCACTTATCCAAAAGGACATACGTTACCAAAAACGGAAAGGAAAGATGATGATGATTGAATATAACGGTTAACAGTAAACGAAGAAATAAACCTGGTTTTTATTTTGGTTTGATCTTGGTCTGGAAAGGCGGTTGATTCAACTCGCATCTGCCATAATAAACCGGTTAATCGCTTCTATGTAATGGCAACCTTTTTGTTCGCTTTTTAGCATCTTTGCAGCCATGCCGTTAATTATATCCTGAATTCTTTTATCAGAAAAATCTTTTTTAGATCCAATTTCACTCGGTTCGTTATTAAGATTTATAAATTGGTTGATCTGTTTCAACGTTGATTTAATAGACCCTAATACCGGCGTTTGTTTACGTATCTCGAGCCATTGCATAAATTCCTGCATGTGAACATCAATGATCTTTTTTGCTTTAGGAATTTCAGCAGCACGCTTTTTCAGGTTCTCATCTTTTAATTTGGAAATTTTATCTACATGTACCACCTTAATATTTGGTAAGTCATTTACACCTGGTTCAACATTGCTCGGCATTGATAAATCGATAATAAATTTTTTGCCTTTATTTTTCAGGTGTGATTTCAAAACGACCGGTTCTATTGAATTTGTCGCAACTATAATAATATCTGAAGCGTCCAGTTGCGAAGCAAGAATTTCGCTCGAGACATAATTAATATTTAGTTCTTCAGACAGAGCTTTTGCTTTATCAATTGCTCTATTGATGACCGTTATATTTTGCGGTTCGAAATTACCGAGCAAGTTCTTACAAGTGTTCCTCCCGATTTTGCCGGCGCCTAGAACCAGTATTTTACTTTTACCATTAAAATTGGTTTGTTCTTTAATGTACCTGGCAGCAGAGAATGATACAGACACCGAGCCGCTACTTAATTGAGTGCGCGTTTTAATTTTTTTGGATGATTGAAATACACTGCTTATCAATCTCTCCAAGAACGAGCCCATAAATTTGTGATGGCGAGAAAAGTTAACCGCTTGTTTTAACTGGCTTACGATTTCATAATCGCCAAGTATTTGCGAATCCAATCCGCAACCTACATTGTATAAATGGCTTATTGCGTCCGTTCCGTTTTTTATATAAGCCGTTTGTAGCAGAAGATCATAATCACCGCTAGCCTGGTTATACAACAAATCCATTAATGAAGAAGGGTTCTTGGCAAATCCATAAATCTCCGTCCGGTTGCATGTTGAAAGCACGAACATTTCTTTCACTCCATGAGCAGGAGCCAATTGTAAAATTGATTCATACTGTTTAAAAGAAACAGAGAACTGTCCACGGGTAGGAGCATCGGTATTTTTATAACTGATGCCTACCACAAAAAACTCCTGTGATGAATATGCTTTTTTGCAGCTCATTCTATTTTTTTAATAATTACAGATTGTAGCGAAATGTGTTTCACCGATCCAAAAGGCCTTCCTGTTTTTTCAGAAAGATCCTTTCCCGGGAAAATTGAAAATTGATTTTAATCGGTTATTGCTGAACAACCTTGCCTCTTAATGATTCCACGATTTTTCCCACACTGATCAAAGCTGGAGTTGATGCCGGAACACCTGCTTTGGCGGCTCCCGCGAAGAGATCTTTTTCAAATGCATCCATGTCGTCGTTATCAGCTTTACCATTCATGCGAGAGTTGGTGGCGGGGTCATGGGCATCAACCATATCCAGCCCGGTATAGGTATAATCTTTAGCGCCGGTTCCCACAGCTACAAAATCCGTAAGATTTTTGCTGAGTTCCTGGAAGCCGCTTAGATTTCCATTACCAACTTCGGAAAGTAATACGGTGAAATGGCCGTTAATAGCGGTGTCGCCGGCGATAACAAAAATGGTGCTATCAATGATGTTACGGATCAGAAGTCTTCCTTTTTCAATTTGTGTTCCTGAATTTGCCGGGTCTGCCACCATAGTGGAACCTCCAAGAGAATCATATAGGGTGGGTTGGGCGGTTACAGGCGTATCGTCCTTCTTGCATGATTGGAAAATCGCTGCTGAAAAACATAAGGTGATGATAGAGACGATGATTAAATTTTTCATTTTTTGTTGTTTTAGAAATTTTA
>Ga0157371_10001878_pt1 | contig 21013 bp, 25 predicted proteins | sample C45metaG_FD_113462 | JGI IMG/M metagenome (GOLD analysis project Ga0157371, IMG submission 113462) | Corn rhizosphere microbial communities from Kellogg Biological Station, Michigan, USA - C4-5 metaG | ecosystem: Host-associated > Plants > Roots > Rhizosphere > Soil | place: USA: Michigan...
CCGAACTGTTCGCCGTAAGCCTCGGGCGTGGCCGTTTCCAGCAGGTGCCCCACCGCCCAGGTGACGGTGACGTTCTCGCCTGAAATATATCCCTGCCCGCGCTGGCTGACGCCCAGCACTCTGGCGATATCCTTTGCCTGCGACGGTTTTTCACAAAGATAAAGCTGCACAGCTGACCTCCCGGATTAACGGACCTTGCCTGATGCGACCTGCTTAACTTTCGTCATCAGATTTTCAAATGCGCTGCCGGTCAGGTGCGATGCCGACGGCGACCGGTATGTGACATAAGCGCGCGTGCCCGCCCCGTTTTTTTCCAGCTCAATCTCCATATGATCGTTGTCACCTACATCACTGCCCATTCGGTAAGAACTGCCCTGCACGGCTTCCCAGACCGGATGGCTGTCTTCTATCGCGGCGGCGGCCCAGCGGCTGTTACGGTCTTTATTGCGAATATGAGCGATCTCATCAGGGGTAACATAGCCGTAATGTCGTTTCAGGCGGGCGGCGGCGGTATCGATGTCAACCGGCAGGCTGAATTCGCGGTTAACACTCTCCGTTGCTCCCGCGGAAGCTTTTGTCATTACAGGCATGCCATTGCCTGAATCTCCACCACCACGCAGGGTTTTACTGACGCTGAAGGCAGTATCGCTGATGTTCTTGTTTATGGCGGCCAGGTCGGTGCCGGCACAGCCGGTCAGAAGCGCGCAGACAGCGCCGGTGATCAGTATTTTTTTCATGTCAGACTTTCTCAGCAGGGGTTGTCAGAAGTGGGGAAAAAGAGGATCGCTTTTCACCGGAGAGGATGGCCGGATCAATTTCGCCAAGCTTTTCAGTGGCGGCCATGCCGCGGGCAGTGTTATTGCGGATATCGTCATAGGTTACCGGCACAGTTTTATATCCCTGAATGACGCCGTAGACCTGACGCACGGCGTGACCACCAGCATTCAGATACTGGTCACGTTCTGACAGGGAAATCAGCCCGTAATGAGATGCCTGGAAAACTTTAAGGGCCAGCTGGTCAAAATGCACCAGAAGCCAGACGCAACGGTAGCCAAGAGGTGACCGGCTAAAGACTTCCAGATTCAGGGGCTCAACGGATGAGACCTCAGACAGATTGATACCTGCCGGGATCGCCGTAAGTACTCGCTCTATCTTTAGTACTGCTTCCTGTACACGTGCTGTGGCGGATTTCAACGTATCTTCAAGGCGAAGCAGAACCTGATCGGCATAGGGATTACCGGCGGCGGCGTCGCGGCCGGCTATGCCTGCGCGCGAAATCGCCTGCGGCATGCCGATAATTTCCGGTCTCTTTTTACCCTGCGGCTGAATGTCATCCCGGCGTCGACCTTCCCACAGACGGATGGCGTAGTGTGAATGCAGGTCGATGGAAAGTGAGGACTGCAGGGCTCCCGAGCGGCGTGGTGCGGCCTGAGGCGTGGTTTGTTCGGCCATAGCTGTCTCCTGATAGGCAAAGGCATCGATTATGCTGAAGGGGCATCCTCATTCCTGAGGAGCGAATGAACAATTCAAAATCAGTTTTTGAAAATCGAAAATTTCTGCAAGGTGGAATGAATCTGTGGGTGGAAGACCTTTAGCTGGCAGCAAAAAACGGAACAGTGCGGATCTGCCCACCAGCCTGGCGGCTATTTTTTGCACGCTGTTGCGGCCCGCAACACTGTTTGCTTTTTGGTCAGCACCTGATTCGGCGCGATCGACAACAGGTCTATTCATTGCCGTGCCTGTCAGAATGAATTTGTGAGCGCACACGACGAATAATATCCCGCACGCGGGCGTCGTCAGTTACCTGTCGGCCTGCAGGGCGTTTGGTACGAACAGGCCGGTGTTCAGGCCGGGAGGGAGCAGATTCGGCAAAGGATTCTTTCTGAGGCTGGTAAAGCTCACCTTTTCGGGCTTTTTTGAGCACGGTGAGCAACCATCCCACCGGATTTTGCAGGCTGCCTTCTTTCATAGCCCTGGAGAGGTTTTGTAAAACCAGTTGAGCCGGTTCTGGCTGCAGTGCCTGAAGCTGATCACTCAGCATCTTACGATCCTGCTCACTCAGCAGGCTGGCAAACTTCTCCGGCAGAACAGAAGCGCGCTCTACGTATGTATTTTTAGTATTGTTATTAACAATACGTACGTAACCGTTCGGTTCCCGAACTCTGTTGTTTTCAGTGACTTTCTTACCCGGTTCGGAATCCGAATTCGGTGATATTTCCAAGCTGCTTTCACTGAGTTCGGAATCCGAACCCGGATGCTTTACCTGCATCCGCTTTTTCATCTCAGCAGGATCCTGAACCGAACCCAAACGACTTTCGATGGCAGCCAGATGACTGCGATGATGACACATGGCGGGATCAAGGCAGACATCGTTGATGATGGCTTTTGCCGTCTGGCTTATCGTCTTATTACTGCTAAAACACGCTTCAGCTACCGTTTGAAGCCAGCGAGGATCCAGTAACTCTGCATCGGCGAACGTCAGCGGCTCGTCATGCTGCGCATAAATATTTCCTCTTATGCGCCCCTTATCATCACGAACGCGCTTACACAGGCTCAGCCAGCCGGTAATGCGCAGCATAAGCAGTACCCGACTGATGGTCTCTCTGGATGCTTTACCTTTGCCCGGCGTTGCCAGCTGAAGCTGCAGATCGTCATAAGAAGGAAATACCGCGCCGTCGTTATGCTGGGCGTGCAGGCGAATAATTATCCAGGCCATTTTATCGAGTGGAGACAGTCGGGTATCCAACAACAGCCGCCGGGGCAGCGCATCGTGCACATTACCCATGAACAGCAGTCCGCCACGCGCAAAGTTACTTTGCTCTCCCGAGTGGCGCGCCAGCAGACGATCGTTCATTTTCTCAACAGCATGGTTAATCAGGCTGTCATCCGGAAGCTTCATCGCTCTCCCTTATATGCATCGTGGTTATGAAAAGCGCTTAGCGTTATGCATCGGGTAGCACAACATTAAGCACTCTCAAGCAGGGGGTTAAGTGGCAGTTGGCCATGATTGAAACACCGGGCGGTTCCGGTGGCTTTTCAGCAGACAGCGGCTGAGACAACAGCCGGCGCTTTTAAAGTCAGGGTGATGTCATTCAGCTTCATGGTGCATCTCTTCTACTGACTACTGTGATTATTCATGCCCGCTCTGCCTGAAGCTGCTGGCAGGCTCTTATGCCATCTTCCTGCTTGCAGCAGTCAGTCGGTCACTTTCCCATTTACGGATCGCATTCCAGACAGCGGTCAGCGGAATATTCATTTCCTCGGCCGCAAGCAGCATGATCTCCAGACCCTCTTCCGTATCACAGGAAACGGCATTGCCATTCTTGACCCACATTGACCAAAGTCGGGCGCTCTCTTCATCGGAAATCACCGTTCCACGACCAGCACGTACTTTTATGCCGGCAATACGGCGGCGAGTGGCAACTTCGCTACTTGGCAGGCCAAAAAAATGTGAAAGCAGAGCAATGGAACCACCCAGCGCCAGGGCACGATCCAGCCGTTGAAGGCGAGTCTGTTCCGCACGCGCCTGATTCAACAATCGACTGAGGTTTTCATGGTTAATCTGAAACGACAGCACCGAAACCTCACTGTTGGAGATGTAGTGAATGTCCTCGATGGTCATATCCTTAAGTGCGGCAACCTCTTCTCCGGTCAGCCCCATTTTGTCGCAGCGCCGAATAAAGCCGTTTTTAAGCTCCATAACCAGATCGAGCAGGAAACCGTTAGCAGCGCGGGATAAGTTAGTGTTCATTGTTCAGCTCTTCAGTTGGTAAAGCAGAAGATGGCGCAGCGGCCTGGCGCTGCAGTTCACGAAGACGACGAAGCACCCTGACCAGGCGAAACAGCGTCAGGGTCATATCGTCATTTAATAAAGGGGTATGGGATTGTGATGACCCGATCAGCAAATTCACTGTGCGGCCCATGTCCAGCGTCTCTACGTCGCTGCCAGCCAGCGCAGACAACAGCAGCGCAACTGGATGTGAACCTTCAGCAGAGACCAGACGATAGCCGGGTGCAGTTTCGTCTTCATAGGCGGGCTCAAAATATTCAGCACAATCCAGCGCCTCGCTGATCTCCCAGCACAGGCGGTAAGCTATGCTCTGCAGATGCTCAATGTCATCCTGAAGCGCATTAATCTGCCATAGAGATGCCTCAGATTCGTTCATTTCACCAAGTAGGGCTGGTGGCCGTGATTCCGCAGCGGCAGGCTTTGTGCGGCTTTTGGAACCAGTAGGTTCTGCATTTAGATCCGAAGAAGGTTCATCTGTAAAATCATCAGCTGGGCCACAGACTTCAGGAGGTGTTTTTTCGGCGACAATCTGTGGTTTATCACCCTTTCCCGCATCCGCAACAGAGAAGTCGATGTCGGTTTCTACATCGCCAGCCGTTACTTCAACTTGCGGTATATCAAACCCGGCAGGACACGCAGGTATGCTCTGCTCAAGGTCCTCCCGCTGTAGCCTCGGTTTTCTGGCATCCCGTAACTCCAGCAGCCAGCGATCATAGTCCATGTCGTCATCCGGCAATGCTTCAGTCAGATCACCAATAAACTCATCGATGAACATCTCCTGGGACCAGCTTTCCGGATCGTCAAATTTCTGACAGCAGCCGCCGAATACCTCTGCGAAAGTTTTAACCGTCTCAATGCCTTTGTTAAGGCAGCAGCTGTCCCAGACTTTCTCGGCACTATGCCGGAGCGACAGAAGCTGGCTGATACTCTCCCTTTTAAAACCGGACATCAGCAGCGTCGGCATCCACGGATAGAGATGCTCAAGCGTGTCCTCCATACGGCTAATCGAGGAGTAGTGAACCGGCAGTCCCTGCTTTGCCAGAATCGCTGACAGCTCACGCAGTGAGACCTTTTTGCCAGATTCTTCCTCATGGATTTTTCGAGCCTGCTGCACACCTAGCGCTTTTTCAATAAAAGACAGTGAGCCACGCCCTTCATTTTCTGCGAGATGGCCAACCAGACAGTTCAGTCTGCCTGGCCAGGGCTTTACGGCGCATGTGATTTCATAGAACCGGCTTTCACCCGTTTCCTCCCAGAGTTCTTTAAGGATGGCGTATCGGGTATTTCCTCCATCGCTGAACGTCCAGATTCCTTCAGGCAGCCTGGGATCACGCGTTACAACAGGTACCGATGCGAGTCCGCGGGCACGGATTGATGCCTTGATATAGTCAAAGCATGGATTACGCGTCGTCCGCGGGTTATCAGGATTAGGTCGTAGCTGATCCAGCGTAAAAGCTTGAGTAAGGGTGCCTTGTTCGACTGCAACCGGGATATCAGAGGCGATTTTGCTCATCGCGATGATTTCCTGTAGTCATAGCCAAGGTCATAACTGCCTTCCGGATATTCAGAGAACAGCGTGTATTTACCGTCAAACTGCACTTTTAGCGTGCCGGTAGGCCCCTGACGCTGTTTGCTGATGATGATCTCTGCCTGGCCTGGATGATGGGTTTCCGCGTTATAAACCTCGTCCCTGTAGATAAAGCTAATCAGGTCAGCATCCTGCTCAAGCGCACCGGAATCACGCAGATCGCCATTATTAGGGCGTTTATCCGCGCGTTGTTCGACCTGACGATTAAGCTGGGAGAGCGCGAGTACCGGGCAGCCGAGTTCTTTGCCCAATGCCTTAAGAGAACGCGAAATCTCGGCGATTTCCTGTGTGCGGTTCTCCATGCCAGGGCAACGTACCAGCTGCAGATAATCGATCATGATGAGTGAAGGCTGCCCGTACTTACGGATATAACGACGCGCACGGGTACGGAGCGTTGCCGGGGTCTGGGCGCTGTTATCATCAATGATGAGGCGATTGCGCCATTCAGCCAGTTCGTGCGCCCCTTTACTGATGAGATCCCATTCTGTGTCCCCAAGATCGCCACTGCGCAGACGACTAAGCTCAACCCGGCTACGCATGGAAAGCAGCCGCATCATCAGCTGTTCGGTGGGCATTTCAATACTGAAGATAAAAACGCTTTTTTGCGGACGGCCCAGCAATGCGCCAATGCACCAGCTCAGCGCCATAGAGGTTTTACCCATTGATGGCCTGGCAGCCAGCAAAATCAGATCGCCTGGCTGAAGCCCGCAGGACATGTAATCCAGCGCGGCCATGCCGGTCGGCGTGCCGGTTATAAAATTGTCTGATGCCGTGGCTGACTCAAGTTTGCTGAGCAGTAAGTCCAGCGCTTCCGTTACTTCGATCTCTTTCGCACTTTGAATAACGCCCTGTTCGCTGAGTTTAAAGAGGGCATTTTCGGCATGCTCTGCAACCTCAGGCGCACTGAGCCGGTGACGGTGAACATCGGCCAGGATAGCGTTTCCTACCACCAGCAGCTCCCGCAAACGGCTTTTCTCAACCATAACTGCGGCATAGGCCATAACATTGGCAGCAGACGGCGTATTTTTTGACAACTCAGCGAGATAGGCAAAGCCCCCGCAGCGCTCAATATCGCCACTGGACTCCAGTTTTTCACTGAGTGTAATCAGATCAAAAGGCTGAGATAAGGTGGCCAATGAAGACATGGCCATGTAGATAGCACGGTGGCCAGCAATGAAAAAATCATCTTTCTTCAGCAGCAGATTGACGTCGTCCCACCGGTCGTTATCAAGCATCAGCGCACCCAGCACGCATTGCTCTGCTTCGGTCGAACAGGGTATGTCAGTGGCTTTTTCAGGCATGAGGAATTCCCTCCACGGTCAAGTGGATAATATTGATAAGGGGATGTTTTACTTGGTTGAACGAGCCGTTATTTCGTCGAGATAGATATCCAGATAACGGTCTATCAAGCCTTGTACGATCCTGGCTGCAGTGACTACCCTGCCTGATTCTGTACTGACTCTGATTGCCGAAAGCTCAGCTTTCATGCGCCTTTCTGGCCCTATATAGACCAACGGGGCAGGCTTTTTAACATCGTTTAGGGAGGGCATCACGACCGACTCCTGGTTAAGTTTTATTGAGGAATTCTCCTTAACGGAAATTCCGGATGAAAACGACCTGAGTCCCTGAGAATTGTTCAAAAGCGCTGGTATTACGCCAGAGCCAGCCCTTACCCAGACATGGCTGTGTTAAGGAAGGGCGTTTTTATGATAATGTTTAGCAATGAACTTATTTAATCATTAAATATTAACATTACTGATGTGATAAACGCAATTATTTTGCGTTGAACGATATTTTTTAACGTTCAGGGCCGTAACTTTTCCTTTAGAATCATCAGATTAATTTGCCTTAAGGTGCGGTCATGTTAGATACGATTGGGAAGCGGCTGAAATGCTGCAGAGCAGCAACGGGTACCTCACCGCAGGAAGTTGTTGCTTACGTACATGAAAAAAAGATGGACCTGTCCTATACCTCCTACACACGATGGGAAGCAGGAAGCGCCTTTCCTACCAAAAAAATTGAAGTGCTGAAGATAGTGGCTGACTTCTTCAACAAAAATGGGCTGCGCGTCGAAACGAACTGGATCCTGACAGGCGAAGGTTTCCCGCCTCAATTTACTGAATACACCACCCTCGACGAAGACACGCTTTTTATCCTTGCCAGCAGGCAAATTCCTGACGTTGAACTGATTCAGATTGGCGGCGTTTACGGCGAGCCTTACGTCAATTTCGGAGAGTTCTGTATTGTTTCTAACGAGAGAACTATCGACCCTAATAACGGCAAGCTATGTTACATCAGACACGCTGATGGCATAAAAATAGGGGTTGTCTTAGTTTTGGATGAAGATACCGTTCAAATTCAGGGCAAGGAAATTACAATTATAAAAAAAGAAAAGATTGTAGAGTGCCGGAGAATAAAGTGGATTCAAAAGAAATAAAAATTGATTTTCACCGCTGTAGTAACGAGGTGATCAATTTTTTAGACAAGTTTGATAAGACGACGTACGTCTCAACGCTACTTGTTGAAAATAATGTTATTTCAGCGCACCAGAGTAATGGTTATGCAGACTGGGATAATAAGTTCTATTACGAAGGTAAGTACAAAGATAGCCTGCTGATAAAAATAGGCATCGAGTTAACCAAGATAGGCAAGGGTGACGTCAGTACCGTTATATGGGATGAAGCCCTCAAAATTGACAGAGACAATGTCATCGATAAGCAGCGTCGCGAGCACAATATTTATCATGGCATTAGTTTTATCTATGGCATCGAAGACAATATGAGCATGGCGCTCAATGTCTGTACTGGATAAGACACATCGCAGAAGGAGTTCGAAAACCTGATGCTCCCCATGCGCTTTGCACTTCTGAATTACTTTAAGGACCTGTAATGTTTACTAAAACCTATTCCGTAGATGAAAAACACGTAGATTTTCAAGGCGTTGTTGATGGCCTTTACTACCCGTTCTACATGGAATGGACCCGCCATGCATTTATGAAAGAATCCCTCGGACTGGACCTTGAGCAAGAGTTTAGCGAAGGTCGTGTTCACATGATTCTGGAGCACACACTGCGCTTTAAGAAGAGCCTGCAGAAAGGTGACGAAATGCAGGTAACCTGTACGCTGGCAGCAAATGAAAAGCGCAATCGCGTTAACTTTGTGCAGCAGATTCTGGTAAACAATACGGTTTATGCTGAGGCAACGTTCGTTGCGACATGCCTGACCAACGGCAGACCATCAATTCCTGATGCGGTGCGCGAAGCTATCGAAGCATAACAAATAAGGGAATCCAGCTGGATTCCCTTATTTTATTCATTTATGGATATAAACTTACTGTCTGCTTTCAAGTTCATTTCAGGCGCGATAATTTTGACAGCCTTTATCATATACCCACTCCTTTTTTGGAACTTGCCCTCAAATTTATCATTCTGATAAATTTTTGCTTTAAAGAATCGATTATCATTTCTGGTATGTAAGATTTTCATCTTCTCCAGTGATAACTGTACTGCTTTTTTATCCACGTGCTCATCACACTTATCGATGTACTTAAATATGGTCCCGGGTAATGATATAAAAATAAAACCGCTGATGAGATGGAGCAGGCTATCCGGCTGATTAATTGTCAGCTCTTCTGAAAGCAGCGCACCTGAGACCCATTTTATAAATTTCTCCCCGTGCGTTGCTCCCTGAGGTTCATGCGTGGATAGCGGTAAGGGTAGCTCGCACGATTCTGCTCTTTCTCTTTCCTGAACTGCAACGCTATTCACAAGCTGATTAGATGTTCCATCCTGAATGGCGCACTGCTCATTTGTCCCGGCTGCAGACGCTAGCTTTAGGGCTGTTTCTGGTTCGTTGAGCTCTGGCATCAACACTTCGTTATTCATCTCCAACGGTTCAGATACGCTCACGTCCGTTGGTACCGTTTCGTCATCTTCAGACAATGACGGATCCACTGCACTGAACAACCCAAGAAGAACATCAGTGTCGCTATTATGGTGAGTAGCTGAGCCAGATTTAGAGGCCTCAGTTTTGTTATACGGGGCCCTGTTTTGTGAAGATGCGGAGATCAGGCCTAAAACCTCATCTGTAGTTGCGGCAGTATCCTGAGCTGTGGAGGTACTTAACAGACTGGGGAGTGCTTCTTTTGACAAATCCATTGAGGTAGCTGGAATCGCCACGTTATCGGCAGACTGCATTACAGAGCATGGTTCAGCGGGATTTGATGAGGTCTTCTGAGGTGAATTGACGAGCTCGCGAGCCTTAAGCAGAATTTCATTGATAGCGGGCATGGCCGTGGAATCATGATAAATGAAAGAAGCCAGCACACGCCATGCTTCAGGATTTGCTGCAAGCCATGCATATCCTTCTTGCGGCAGAAGCCGTGATGCCACAAGCCCGGCTGAAGCACTCCCATTATTGTCGTCTTTACTGCCCACAACCTTAAATCGATAAGGCGAGTCTGGCGCTATCACGCCCGGCAGCCACTGCCGGCCATCAAGTAGCTCACCCATATATCGATTAAGAAGCGGAAGATGACTGAACAGCGCCGACCAAAAAATAACGGCATTCCACAATGAATTCTGAGCTGATTGCTCCTCTGGCCGCGCACCGGGAGGGAACATATACCCCTTGGCCAGCCTTACGCTATAAGCACAGTATTGGAGGGTCAGATCAATATATCCCCCTTCCCGGCTCCACTCACCTTGAGATGCAGCCGGCACGTTCTGCACGGCGCTGGCGAGATCTTTGAGAGGCGCCAGATAAAGCTTTGCGTACACATCTTCAGGAAGTGAGCTGTTATCCCAGATTTGTCGCAGCATTTTTTTCCGGTGTGGTAATGACAGGAGATCAGCGGCTGATAACGGCAGGAAATAGCCATCAGGAGGATTTTGGGGTGCGCCAGCGACAGCGATATTTTTATCTAAAAACAGGTTTTTGAGTCGATTAAACATGCGGGTCTCCCGAGAATTCAGGAGGTAGTCTGCCCTGAGCAGGCTTAACGACAAGGTCTAATTAAACAGGGGATTGATGAAATTTACGCTTCAGCACAGAGGAGGCACCGGAGCGGTGCGGATGCAGAACAGCAAACTCTCATTGATGTCATTCCGCCCACCCGGTGCAGCATTAGTATGCCAGGGTGCCTTCGCTATCACAATGCAGTTTGCTTATTAACGTCTAAGATTTGTTAATAATCCACTTTGTGCCAAAAGTGAACGCTTTTAATTCCGCGCTGCATTAATTATGGGGAATCAGGCCAGCAATTCGCTGAAAACCTCTTCATGTATGGTAGGTCATAAACTTATATGAATAGTCGACGCCATATCTTTTTGCAGAGCGCGATAGAGGGTTTCTGCTGACAGGAAAACGATTTAGGGGCACATGGATAACAAAAAAATCCCCCACAAGGATAAGATTGCATTAATATCCGGTCGTTAACAGGTAATGACTTTGTTGGCATCATATTTGATTAGCCATTGCCTATTTTAATACACGTGTCGGTACTATCAGACATCCGGTGTTCAGTAATATCTGACGAGCTGATCCGGGAAAAGGCGTTTAATGATGCTCAGATATTGCTCCCAGTCTGTGAAGTTCATTTCGTACCCAAGCGTCACAATGTCCTCAAACTCTTTTCCGAGGTTACCTGAACGGTTTTCTGATTCGTTACACATGGCATTATAGATCGTTATTAATACTGGGCTAGCTAGATAATCCCTGAGTCGAGCCTGCGCCTCCTCCACATTTTGCCAGAGAGGCAAACCATATTGGTGGCTATCATAAGGTGGCTTTGCTCTCAGACGAACCTCTTTATCCTTGAGAAAATGCAGCAGCAGTGCTGGATCGATAATAGGGACGCCGTTGAGCGGATAGCCTGCATGAAACTGTCCGTTCACTATCACCAGCGGTATGACATCTACCCCCACTTCGCCCACAAGGTGGGGATAGTAGTCCTGACAAAATTCATTGAGATTACTGCGTACAAAATCGGCTTTTCGTCTAGCCTGATTGGTTTTTTTGATCAGGCCATTGTCATCATACATCTCATTTTCATAATCAAGAGGGGTGATAGATGTCTTGCGGCTGCGCGCCTCTGCCACCACCAGAACTTGACCAAAGGAAAAAGTTAGATCTATTTCTTCCATTTTCCCGTGGTACTTGAGCTTGACTGCGCCGGTATAACGCATATTCTCCTTCATTACCGGGTTGCCTTCTTTACACTCTTCAAGGACACGAAGCAGATCCTTTTCGAACATTTTTCCGCGCCGGGCGTCTTTCGGATCGATTTTCCCTATCCAGCAGTCTATATTGCGGGTCAGGTTGGCTGTCAAAAAAGCACTGACCGGGAATACGTAATGTTCCTCAATGATCACTAGTGGCTGTGCCCACAGATCTTCCTGTTGAGAGCGCCCTTTCCAAGTCAGGAGATCGAGCGCAGCGATAACATTTGCTTCGCTAAGATTACAACACTGACTGAGTAGGTTAATCAGAGTTGAACATCGAAACTGCGGAGCAAGTTTTATCAAAGCATCCCAGTCATAAATCTCATCATTGGTATGCAGGTATTCTTCAATCTGAATAGCCAGTACAGAAAGATGCGTCCATACGTCCAACAAGCTCTGAAGCGTACGCTCAAGACTTGGGTTATTCTGACGCGCCAGCAGTGGCTTCAGGTGATCGTCCAGCTGTGAGAATGCAGAAAGTGGCTGAAAACGGGCAATTGCCTGCGCCTTTTCTGACAACGTTGACCATGGGCTCAGACTTAATACATTCTCCGGCGTAAAATGAATATAAGATGACCAGAATCCTTCTTCGGGGAATGCATCAAGCATCATGCGCGCATCTGACATCGAGGTGATTATGAAATGTTCCCGGCGAAACTCTGCAACCGTTTTAATCCGGTGATAGTCTGGATAACGCTGAATGAAGTACACAGAACCCGGTTTAAAAGCAAAAGCAGTATGCCCATACAATATGTCCTGCCACAGGGTGGAAAAACTATAATACAGCTGCGACATCTTTACTTCTGCCAGGAACATATCGAATCTGGAAAGTTCAACCGGGCGCCCATCTGGAAAAAGCTCGTGCAGGGTATCTCTATTCCGGAATAGTTCCCATAAAGGACCCTTAAGACTGTCAAGCCTGTGCATATTTACCCGATTAGGGCCTACTGGATCGCTTTCACCTACCATATTAGATTTACTGGTCAGCATATTCTCGATAGCGGGATGCGCCAATCCCTCATAAAGCTTGTTCTGCTCGTCAGCAACCTGCCAGAAAGCGTAGTTTGCTCCAGCTATGTGTGCACGTACAAAATCCTGAAAAGAAGGACGATCACCAGCGGCAAAGCCTATATGTTTACGGGTGTTTTCAACCCGGTGAAAATGATTATTCAGCCATGTGGCTGCTGAAATATAGGCGACGGATTCAGTGTCCTTGAGACCAAGGCTTTCCATTAACTCTACCCAATGCTTTTGCTGGAACTTTCCGGTTTGACTTGGATGGGGAATTTTTTTATCCCTTGCTGCTTTAAGGAGCGGATGGATGATCTTCATTTCTTTCTTCTTGTCATTAAATGTGTCCCCGGCCTTCCCATATTTATAATCGTTCCAAATACTTACCCATTCTGCAGGCAGGCACCGATCAATACTAAGGACGATAACCAATCATCGCAATTTGACGTTATTTTTCAAGGCGTATTCGAAATAGTTTTAATGTACAAAGTGGCGCTGTATAAATAATGATCAGTGCATAGCCTCAGGTCCCAGCCGCTGGACCCTTGATAGCGTCTGACTAATCGATAGAGCTTACCAGCTCTGTCGATTAGCGCAGTAAGGCTGACGTCCTGGCTCTTCTGGAAAGCTTTGGGGCATTCATGAAAGAGATTGACCGCACCGCGACAGCTGGATTGCTGACCTAAGACGGCCGCCCGAAGAAGCAGTCAATTGACCGCATGCAGAATGCAATCTTTGCCCGAGCCTACAAAGACGTACGACTGATTAAGTGGGTATCCGAAGAGCCGGATCAGGATATGCGTAATATCCTGACCGCACTCAATACAGCGGCAAGTGAATTTGCGCAGATGCAGATACTATCCGGTGATGTCCATCGCCAAGCAGTCATCGGGCTGATAGATGTCGTGCAGTCGGTTGATGGTATCGATCAGCAGGCAATCGCTGCACTTTAGGACGCAATTAAACTGGTTCGCTAGGTGAAAGACAGCGGTCAGGCGATACAGGAAGTGCTGGCGCAGCAGGGCTATTTGAAGAATCCAGCAAAGAGACTGAAGCGCTGGCACTGTTTATCTTTGCCAACAAACTCATCGGGGCCGCATTTAAAAAGATGGGCAGGAGATCAACGACGAACTTCTATACCAGCAGCAGGCGCTGAAGAATATGTTAGACGGGGGGAGTTGTCGCTGACAGATGTTCTTACCGCTGTATCCGGAGAAATTGAAGAGGAGTTTGGCGAAGGTAAGGGGATCAGCTTCGCCATGTTGAGTCTACATGTAAGCTTTATTCATCTGACTAATAACATAGGACCATTCGCATGGTCCATTTTTTAGTGCATTGCAAAATATAAGCACATCCCAACAAATGCAGCTGCACCTAAGAAACTAATTATATTTCCTGGTCTCATTGCAAGCGACTTTTCTCTAACCTCATAAATAACTGACAAAGTCGGCTTAATGGCTTTTACTGAAGTATTGATGCCAAGCTCTTTATTAATGTCTATTAGTTCAATGAAGGGGATAGAATCAATGTTACGATAATTGCTAGTATCATGGTTTGGCGTAGCTTTTTGCGGGTATTTATCCTCACGAATTAATACTCGCTGCTTAGCTTCGATTTCAAATTTTTCAGGGTAGTAGAGATAACACTTACTATTATTATTGTTTACAATATAATCAGCTATTTTCAGATCATGATATTTACTGCCGTTGATGTAGGATGAATTACCATCCTTTATCACGGAGTGCATCTCTCTTTCTTCGGTATACGTGTAAACTTTCAGAATCTGACAATCCATTAGGCGCACAAGATCTGGTGCCCATGTGAGACCCCTTTTTTTCAGACTTTCAGCGCAGGCTGTAAATTCTGTCCTTCCCTGTAAATAACTAATATGGAGATCCAATACATCAATTATTTTTTGAGTAGGTGCTATTTTGTTTGTGTATTGTGAATATCCTTTTTCAACTAGCATGTTAATTGTTCTTAAGAAGCTAATAGCGGTTTTTTTATAATTTTCTGAATCTTCTATTGTTGTTTCAGGGTTGAATAAATTAATGGATCTTTTTAAATAGGAGCCAAAGCAATCGTAAAGTTTACTTGCTGCTTTTTCTATGCCGTTATCTAAGGCAGAGCGGTATGATTTTACTGATGCGTTGATATCAGCTTCTACACCTTCACCATATCTGAAGCAGTAGGCAAGATTATAATATGCTTTTGGATCTTGATTAACTTCGGCTAAATTTTTCCATTCTATAAACGCGCTATAGAAATCTTCGGGTAGTTTATTTCCAAGGAAAAATAACTCACCAGATTTTATAGCCTGATCAATTTTGTCTTTCATTAGTCATCCCTAAATCAAATTGGCTGAAGAGTAAGAGTTGAAAAAAATTTTCCCTAATTAAATCACAAACGTCCTAAAGTTGCCGCTCCCTTTTTTAGTAGTGGGTTAAAAAAATGGAAAATCAACTAAAGAGTAATCGTAAAGCCTTCGGCGATATGCTGGCCTTTTCAGAAGGTACCAGTACTCACCCATTAACCTGTATGAGAGGCTATAACGTCATCGTGACCAGGCAGGGTGAAAGCAAGGCGAAATGTGTACCGACTTCAGCGATCATCCGTTTGCAAATCGCCATCCAAAAGCGGTTAACAGTAATGGCCTCGCCTCAACCGCAGCCGCAGCCGCAGCCGGACGTTATCAGTAGCTTTACTGCTACAGGCTTATCTACGATTAATCAGATAACGTTCGGTGACTTCATCGCCAACTAATGCACGCAAGAGTACTATTCGAGCATTACGATTGCCGTGGATTGTAGCGATGTGGGGTCGGGTATGCTCAAGAACCTGAAGCACAGGGGCGAGCATGCAGTGAGTGTACGCTGGGGCAGCCATTCAGTGAGAAGATTAGGGAACGCTTCAAGAATCAGTTACGGCAGCAGATGCGGTCCGGCCGAGCAGGATACGCATTGGTATGCCACAGGACACGGCGAAGATACTGTACTTCATAGATGAAATGGGCCGGATCATGATGTTGCTTAAACCGAAGATGCGCCAAAACCCAACATCAAGTATCAAGTCGCCTGACAGCCAGGACACCTACTGCTTCATCTTCCTGTTTGGTTACCGTCCCACAGAGGGCAGAGCTTAGCGAGGATATGACTGATTTTACCGAGAGCAAATAGAAAAAATCGTGGCAGTTAGGCGCGCTGCTGGCATGACCACCAGCAAAGAAAAAGCGAAGCTGATGGGCCTCGCTTTGCTGTCATTCGGAAGGCAAGCCATATCCGGGGCTGGGATAGTTAAAGAATCTCTTAATCATGTAGGTATACGGGTCATGACCGAGCATAAAGTTTTCAACCACTCTATCGTCAAGAAAGCCAAAAACGTAGGCCAAAACAGCCAAGACAACCGGAACAACGGCAGCAATTGCTAGCGCCCTAAGTACTTTATTTAATACCTGTGGTTTCGTGTGCCACAGCCTGTTACAGGCATAACACAGTACTCCAAACCAAATTACCGCAATAATAGGCATTGCAAACGCAACACCCGCATCGCCAAACAAGTAGGCAAAATAGTAGGGTGCGCCAACTACCTTAACTAAAAGCGTCCAAGGGTAGTACAGGCAAAAACCAATCCAGCTGAACGGGAAATCTGCCGTTCTTAACAGCCAAGATGAGTTGATAGCCGGGAAGGCAAGTAACCAATAAGCCCAAAGAGGTGTAAATGGCTTGAGCCAGATATCAACAGCCGTATCACCTTCAATTTTGACGTATGGGGCGTGCTTATGCTGCACATCATCATAGCTGTCATCATTTAAAAAGGTAATATCATCACTGTTGGGCTGGTCATCAGGCTTATAGCCAAGATACGGCGCCTGATTTAATTTTTGATCATACTCTTGCGCCTGCCACTGCTCTTTAAAACTAGTGTATGGGTCTGAATGAGATTTGTAACCGTCCCTGTCTTGAAATGTACCCATTTTTACGTCCCCCCCTAAGAAGATTCTGAACGATTATTAAACGAGAAATAAAGGTTGGCAAGGCATTAAAAAAGAGCGCTTATGCGCACTTATCGTTTCCCTGCTGGCGGCATCCGACATAGTCAGCTGCTCTGTATCGCCTGGAGCTACTTTTCTATCAAGCAGCTCCATGATATGAACTTCCGAAAAGTTCCCGAATTTCAGTTCAACGCACACGCCCGGATCACTAGATCCGCCACTGTATGCAGTCGCGTAGATACGCTCACTGAGATAGAAGAGCCGACCGGATATGCGATTCTTAAACTCAATAAAAGCCCCCCTTCCGTGAACAGAGGATAAATTTCACGGACATGGGTTGATGGTAAGTTTCGTAGAAGAGCTGCGAGAGCTGTTCACTGTCAAAAGTAAACATAAGATCACCTCACTAAGTGGAAGGAATCTCATCCCGGCGGGATAAAATCCCTTCGGGGTTTAATGGTTGAGGTGTCGGGCCGGAAGTGCCTGCTACAGTGAACATCTCAGGCCGTAAAGCCTGTATTCAAATTCATTGATAAGCAGCCACTCCTGCGTTGTCACGACGCGTTCGGCTCCGGACGTCATCGCCAGCATGAGCTCATCGGCGGTGCCGTTGAACACGTTGTCGTCCCTGAAGGACGCGGGTGATGACAGGTTAAGCGTCGCGTCATGACGGCACAGCCAGCGAACCGGTAAGGACCAGCTGGCGGCACCGGCAGAAGACGTAATCTCAAAGCAGCCTTCGCAATGGTTATAAAGCAGAACCAGCGCGAGACGGATGAAAAGGTCAACTGGCTGGCCGTGGGGGGCGATAACATCCAGTTTGCCGTCGGTACTGTCGGATCGGGAACGTGTTATCAGCACGCTCTGGTCGGTAAAATCATCTCCATCCATGCCGGAGAAAAGAAACATTTCAGGATCCGGGAAAAGCTCCGATGACCGTTCCATGCGCAGTCCGTTAACGGGATTGCAGGGACGAAGATTCACGGGCAGATGCCAGAAAACCCCGGTGATCGCCAGGACAAACGTGGCCCACCGTTCAGGCGGGACGGTCGTCTTTTGGGTGACGGTATAATTAACATCTGCAGTACATGCGGGGAGTGAAAGGGGCGTCATAAATCCTCCTGAAAAATTTGGGGGATCAACGCCCGTGAGGGAGTTAAATCCCCCAAAGGGTTAGATGTGGTGTCTGAAATCAGATTGCAGCTTCTGAGGTTTCGCAGTCGGGCTCAGCAAGATAAAGCTGCGCATGATGCCTGCCTTCATCAGTGCCATAATCCCAGGTCCACGGGCAGATCTCTTTACCAAGGGTAGTGAGGCCAGCCAGCATGTCGGTAAAGGTTGAAGATGAAAAACGTCCGCAGGTGGTTGCATAGGCAAGATTACTGGCTACCCCCTCAAGCGCGTCATCGATGGTGTACGGATGCTTAAGCTGCTGCAGCTCCGGCAGATCAAGTTTCTGGCGGGCCTTCAGGTACATAAGTTCACCCTCAAGCATGGACAGGACGTGCATATCCCCGATCAGACCTTCAGATGATTCGTTAACTTCAGTTGACATATACATCGTTAAATTCTCCAAAAAAGTGGGAAGACTGCCTGCAGGAATTGTTCACGGGGGCAGGTCAGGTTAAAAATGGTCATACTCACCGTATTGATCAGCCCGAAAATCAAACTTTGCACTCTCAGCCGCAAACTCATAAAGCGCGGGTTCTGTGGTGATCCCCAGATTTACGACCGCTTCCACAAGAGCCATACACCGTGTATCGGCATAGCGTCCTGCGGCAAGCCCGTAATGAAGCCTGTGTATGACGCTGAAGATGCTTTCTTCTACGTCAGTAAGCTCCGCTGCAGAAGAGCGTTCGGTTCCTGTGCTCAGGCGAATGTTGGCCCGGGCAATAAGCAGATCACCTTCAAGAAGAGCAAGATGATGTAAATCACTGATCACGTTGTTCATCAATTTATCTCCCTGTCCCTTACTGATACGCATAACGCAAAGTTGCCATCTGATTAGCCAGTTTCAGTGCGAAACGGCGTGCCTGACTGCGGGTGCGGAACTGTTCAGAAGGGCTGTTAAGGGATCCAAACCGGTGATTACCGTGAAAGGTGCCGGAACGGGTAAGAATGCCTGCGGTCCACTTTCCTGACGGAAGTTGATGCAGCTGTATCCGGAAACTGAGGTTTCCTGAACGATTGGTTAGCCAGCAGTTTTCATCCTGTTGGTCGCAGAAACGCTTAACGACGGCGGACAGTTTTATGCTGCAGGCGGAGATAAATTTTCCGGGGTAAAAGGAGTGTGAAAGAGGCAGAGTAATCATGGTGTTTCTCCTGTAAAAACGGGAAACACCTGCCCTGTCGGGAAAGATGTTTCCCGGGGGGATCCACTGAGCGGATGGATGGTAAAGAAGGTAATCAGTCCTGGCTTATTAACCCGGTAAGTGTCGCCAGTGCTGACGTTGCCATTTGCGCCGTTTTACGGGCCGCTCTGAATGTATGAAACTCACCGTGACGGCTATGCACAAACGCTTCCGACGGCTGTCCTTTGATCATCTTACGAACCATAACAATGGCATGGTAGCGGCGATCGTCAAACCAGACGTGGGAGCGGTATTCATGCAGACCGGGGGTGAGGCAAGCCAGGGCGTTCTTCTGATGGCAGCTTTGAGTCGGGGACAGTCTGAAACAACGCGTGTTGCGGCAGAACGGGCCAGATCAAAGGGTTTACTGAGCTCAGAAAGAAACGAACGGATAAGTGACATGATTTCTCCTGAAAACGGGAGAAACATGTGCCCGATCGGGAATGTTTCCCCGAAGGACGTAAGGCCGAAGCCGGATGGTTAAGAAACCTCGATCGTCACGCACCAGGAGCGAAACCTGACGATATCTGCTTCCAGAGGTGAGCAGATGTACCACACTTTACGTGTACTTCCTTTCAGGCTTGGGAAGTGTTCTTTTGCAGCTACCCGAAGGCGGTCATCTCAAGCTACGAGACCATTGGTGGTTGTCCGAAGACAACGTAAGAAACAGGTTAATAATAGCGTTTACTGTCCCTTTTTTTCAAGGAAATATTATTCATCATTAATCATGCGATTATAAACGCGGGCAACATAGGCACCCCGCCCGTCGCCATGCCCGAGATCCATTGATACAAGCGCCTCGGCTTCCTTACGGCTCATTCCATTTTCAACATGAAAATTAACGGCGTCGCGGGAATATGCATATCGCAGGCTGTGGGGTGCATTAACGCCTGTCATACCATTTTCTCTCAAAACGTTATGAAAGCGATCAAGCGACTGGTGAAGAGTGGGCTTATTAATCAGCTTTCCGTTATTTTCGTCCGCGTAAGAAATAGCTTGATTCAATAATTGCATGACTTTTTCCCGTTCAAATATTGTAACGTCCCTTGCCCTTCCACCTTTCGATCCAAAAACAACGCTGATTTTATTTTCACCGGCAGCTAAAGTTTGCTTCCATGTCTTCAAAGATTTTGCTGACTGGACAACCTCTTCTGCACGAAGACCTATATATCTTGCAAGCTGAATACCGATTGCTACCCCTTCATCTTTAAGCGAGACTGCAGCGACGACTTCGGCCAGCCTTTCATCAGTAATTGCGATTTTTTTGCCCTCCCTGCTCGCCCCTGATATTTTAAGCGCCTCGTTGCTTAATTTTTCATGAGAGGGATCGGCAAGAATATTCCTTCCTCCCTGTGAAAGCACTGAACGAATAGCGGCCATTTCATTTTGCAGCGTCCGGGAAGAGATGTTTTCTTCCTGCCGGCTTCTTATATAATTCTCGATGTGTTTTGTTTTAATATGACTGACGTCCCGAATCTGAATATTAAGGGTTGTCAGTCGCTCCGAGAAGCGGCTGGCAATCTTTGAACGATCGGAGACTGTTTTAAAACTTCCTCCGCCCTGGCGTGCCAGCGTCACGAGTTGTTTACTTAATTTTTTAGACATATCCACCTCTGCCAGAATCCAGAACATTCAGCACACGCGTACTGATCGTTCTGTCACTCTGCGCACTTACATCTCTTCCCCGACGGCATGGTTGCCTTTGCGCTTCCTGCGGCTCAACTGGTATCTGTGCATCGGGGCGGCGAGATGTTGAGTTCTTGCGAGGCTTCCCCAAGTCTCTGACCTGTTTGCGGCTTGCGCCGTGCTGACGTTAGTCAGTCTGCCTCCGTACACCAGTTTCCTGATGTCGCCATCGATACCGAGTCGATCATTCTCCTTTTAATTAAACGCCCCTGACGTTTCGTTCGTCAGTGCCGCGTTGAGGTTGATAAATAGTCAGAGTTGTTCTGAAAACACGTACTACGTGCACGTCAGATTGTACCGGCCCGTTGAAAACCGCACTGTACGTGGGTTTGGACGTTATGCGCTGCGCGCGTCACTTTGTTCTCGTTTCACTCGA
>Ga0157371_10001881_pt1 | contig 20994 bp, 18 predicted proteins | sample C45metaG_FD_113462 | JGI IMG/M metagenome (GOLD analysis project Ga0157371, IMG submission 113462) | Corn rhizosphere microbial communities from Kellogg Biological Station, Michigan, USA - C4-5 metaG | ecosystem: Host-associated > Plants > Roots > Rhizosphere > Soil | place: USA: Michigan...
CAGCTCGACCGCTTCCTGATGCACGTGAAAATCGGTTTCCCGGACGCCGCCGTCGAACGCCGGATCCTGCAACAGGCCCGTGGCGAAGCGCTGAACGGCGAAACCAAACCCGAACGCCGGGTCAGCCAGCAGGCTATCTTCGCCGCCCGCAAGGAAATCCTTGGCCTGTACATGGCCGACGCCGTGGAGGAATACCTGGTGCAACTGGTCATGGCCACGCGCACGCCGGGCAAGTTCGACCCGGAAATGGCCGAGTGGATCGCCTACGGCGCCAGTCCACGCGGCTCGATCGCCCTCGACCGTTGCGCACGGGCTCACGCCTGGCTGGCCGGTCGCGACTTCGTCAGCCCGGAAGACATCCAGGCGGTGTTGTTCGACGTGTTGCGCCACCGCATCATTCTTTCCTTTGAAGCCGAAGCTGCTGGCATTGACCAGGACCGGGTGGTCCAGCGGATTCTCGACGTCGTAGCTGTCGCTTGACCCCGATGAACGCCCTCCTGCCGCCCGAGCCGGGCATCCGCGTCAGCCTCTCCGAGCTGATCGAGATGCGCCATCGCGTGCGCGAAGTGCAGCTGTTCTCCACGCCGAGCCAGCGCAGCCCGCTGATCGGCCTGCACCACTCCAAGCTGCGCGGGCGCGGCGTGGACTTCGATCAGGTGCGGGTCTATCAGGCCGGCGACGATGTGCGCACCATCGACTGGCGCGTCACCGCCCGGACCCAGGAACCGCACACCAAACTGTTCCACGAAGAACGCGAGCGACCGATTTTCATCATGGTCGAGCAAAGCCGCCGGCTGTTTTTCGGCTCCGGATTGATGTTCAAATCGGTGCTCGCGGCCCAGGCGGCGAGTCTGATTGGCTGGGCGGCCCTGGGTCATAACGACCGTGTCGGCGGGCTGGTATTCGGCGACAACGAGCACTACGAGATCAAACCCCGACGCAGCAAACAAAGCCTGCTGCAGTTGCTCAACCGCCTGGTCCGGGTCAACCAGTCGCTGCACACCGAGACCGAGCAGCACCGCGATTCGCTCAACCTGGCCCTGCGCCGCGCACGGGAAGTGCTGCGCCCCGGCAGTCTGGTGATCGTGATCTGCGATGAACGCGCCTTGACCGAAGGTTCCGAGCAGCAGCTGAGTTTGTTGTCGCGCCATTGCGACCTGTTGCTGCTGCCGCTGTCCGATCCACTGGACCACGCCCTGCCCGCCGCCGGGCTTTTGCGCTTTGCCGAGCGTGGTGCCCAGCTGGAACTCGACACGCTCAATTTCGACCTGCGCCAGACCTACCGCGCCCAGGCCGAAGCCCGCATCGCCCGCTGGGAACTGCTTGCGCAGAAGTTGCGGGTCTTGCTGATGCCGCTGAGCACCCAGAGCGAGATGGTCGAGCAGCTGCGCGAGTACTTGAACCCACAGAAACCGGGGAAAGGTCGATGAGCAGCCTCGATCAATTGCAACCGCTGATCACCCCGCCACCCATCGATTTCTGGCCGCCCGCGCCCGGCTGGTGGCTGCTGCTGTTGTTGCTGCCGCTGATCGGTTTCGGACTGTGGAAGGCGCGGCGCTTCATTCCGAACAAACGCCCTGTCGTGCGTGCCGAACAACCGCTGGATCCGGTGCGTATCGCCGCGCTGGCAGAATTGGCGCGGATGCCCAAGCCCTATGACGGCGCACCGGCCGGCGCCTGGCTACAGCAGCTTAATGGCTTGCTCAAGCGCCTTTGCCGCAACCATTACCCCTACAGCCAGAGCCACACCCTCAACGGGCGCAAATGGCTGGCGTTCCTCGACAACCGTTGCCCGGCCGCCGGCCTGACCCGCTGGATGGTGCTGGTCGAAGGCGCCTACAAACCCGAATGCAAACTCGATGACAAGGCCATCGCCGGCCTGACACAAGCCGTCGACACCTGGATTCGCAAACATGTTTGAGTTCGCCTGGCCGTGGATCTTTGCCCTGCTGCCGCTGCCCTGGCTGATGCGCATCCTGCTGCCGGTGGCCGACAGCGGCGAACCGGCGCTCAAGGTCAGTTTCCTCAACGACCTCGAGGGCCTGGCCCGTCGCCGCGCCCGGGCTAACCTCCCAGCATGGCGCCAACAAGCACCGTTCATCCTGCTGTGGCTGTTGTTGCTGATTGCCGCCGCTCGCCCGCAATGGCTGGGTGAACCGCTGCCAATCGCGGCCAGTGGTCGCGATTTGCTGGTGGCGGTGGACGTGTCCGGCTCCATGGATTTTCCCGACATGCAGTGGCAGGACGAAGACGTCAGCCGCCTGTCGCTGGTCAAGCATTTGCTCGGTGACTTTCTTGAAAGTCGCGAAGGCGACCGCGTCGGCCTGATCCTGTTCGGCAGCCAAGCTTACCTGCAAGCGCCGCTGACATTTGATCGGCACACCGTGCGCGTGTGGCTCGACGAAGCGCGCATCGGCATTGCCGGCAAGAACACCGCCATCGGCGATGCCATCGGCCTCGCTCTCAAGCGTCTGCGCCTGCGTCCGGCGCAAAGCCGCGTGCTGATTCTGGTGACCGACGGCGCCAACAATGGCGGTGAAATCGATCCGCTCACCGCGGCGCGCCTGGCGGCCAGCGAAGGCGTGAAAATCTACCCGATCGGCATCGGCGCCGACCCGGAGCAAAGCGGTACGTTAGGATTTCTTGGGATCAACCCGAGCCTGGACCTCGACGAGCCGGCCTTGAAGGCCATCGCCCAAGCCACGGGCGGTCAGTATTTCCGCGCCCATGACGGCAAGGAGTTGCAGGCGATCAAGGACACCCTCGACAAACTCGAACCGGTGACCCAGCAACCGACCCAGGCCCGCCCGGCTCAGGCGCTGTATCACTGGCCCCTGGCGCTGGCGTTGCTGCTGAGCATGTTGCTGGTGGTGCGCGAGCTTTGGCCGGATAACCCGCTGCAGCGACTGTTCACCAAGGATCTGTTTTTGCAAACGCAATTGCCTGACTGGCGCCAGCGGCTCAACCGCCTGCGCCTGCGGAGGCGCCGATGAGTGCGCTGTGGCCGTACTGGTTCCGTCCCTGGTGGTTGCTGTTGTTGCCCGTCTTGGGCTGGTTGATCTGGCAGCTCTGGCATCGGCAGAAACGTGCCGGACGCTGGCAGATGATTCTGCCACCGGCCTTTCACGCCGCGTTGCTGAGCGGTGGCGGCGGTCGCGACAGCAAACTGCCGTGGATCACCCTGGCAATTGCCTGGGTGCTGACCGTTCTGGCCTTGTTGGGCCCGAGCTGGCAGCGGGTCGAACAACTCAGCCAGAAACCCGCCGACCCGGTGGTCGTCGTGCTTGAACTGACCCCGGAAATGCTCGCCACCGATGTCGCCCCCAATCGATTGGAGCAAGCCCGACGCAAGCTGCTGGACCTGCTGCAAAACCGCAGCGATGCCCAGACGGCCATTGTCGTCTATGCCGGCAGCGCCCACACCTTGGTGCCGTTGTCGGACGACCTCTCCACCAGCCGCAACCTGCTGGACGCGCTCAAGCCTTCGCTGATGCCCGTGGCCGGCCATCGTGCCGATCTCGCGGTGACCAAGGCCCTGTCCCTGCTCCATCAGGCTGATTTGGGCGAAGGCCGGATCCTGCTGATCGGTTCAACCCTGACCGATCTGGAACGCGAGGGCATTCAACAAGCGTTGGACGGCAAATCGACGCAGTTTCTGATGCTTGGCATCGGCACCGCCGAAGGGGCGCCGGTGGCCCAGGAGGACGGCAGTTTCCTCAAAGACGATCAGGGCGCGATTCTGGTGCCGCACCTGGACAGCCCAAGCCTGAAAGCCTTTGCCAATGACCTTGGCGGCCGTTATCACCAGGCGCGTCTTGACGATTCCGACCTGCGCGGGCTCGGCCTGCTCGACGGTCCACGCAATCTGCGCAACGACGGTCAGACCCTGCGCCTCGACACCTGGGCCGATCAGGGTTACTGGCTGCTGCTACCGTTGTTGCTACTGGCCGCCTGCGCCGGTCGACGCGGCTGGTTATTCTGCCTGCTGCCGCTGTTGCTGGCGCTGCCGCAACCGAGCTATGCCCTCGATTTTCAAGACTTGTGGCTGCGCCCCGATCAACGCGGTTTGCACCTGCTCAAGCAAGGTCATCCGGCGAAGGCCGCGCAGCATTTTGAAGATCCGCAGTGGCAAGGCGTGGCGCTTTATGAAGCCGGCGACTACGTCGGAGCCGCCCAGCGGTTCGCCGAAGGCAACGACGCCCACGCCCACTACAATCGTGGCAACGCCCTGGCCCGAAGCGGCGATCTGGAAGCGGCGCTGGATGCTTACGATCAAGCGTTGGAGCGCCAGCCGGATTTGCGTCCTGCACAGACCAACAAGGCGTTGGTGGAAAGTCTGCTCAAGCAGAAAAACACCCCGCCGCCGGTCGAGCCGGACAAAAACCCAGGCGAGCAAACCGACACCCCCGCACAAGAGCCGCCGCCAGGAGCCGCCACGCACCCATCGGACAGTGGCGAACCACAAACTGAAGCCCAGCAGGCTGCATTGGAGGCGAATCAGTCGCCCAGCACACCGGCAAAACCGGGCACCAATGAAGTCCCGGGCAGTGAACTGGGGGATGAGCAAACCACTACGCCACCGCTGCGACCGGCCAACGAAAACATCGATGGCGAACAGCGTCAGGCCCTTGAGCAATGGCTACGTAAAATCCCCGATGACCCGGGTGAACTGCTCAGGCGCAAATTCTGGTACGAACAGCAACAACATCAGGATCAGGGAAAAATTCGATGACCCGCTCCACCCTTTTCATCCTCGCGCTGTTGTTCTGCGCCGTTCAGGCCCAGGCAGCGGAACTGGTCGCCAGTGTCGACCGCAGTCGCCTGAACTCCGGCGAGACGGTCGAACTGACCCTGGAATCCAACGACGTGACGCAGTTCGGCAAGCCTGATCTGGCGCCGCTGGAACCGCAGTTCGAGGTGCGCGGCACCCGTCAGGTCAACCAACTGACGACTCTCAACGGCGATAACCGCGCCACCACGCGCTGGATCATCACTTTGCTGCCCAAGGAGAACGGCAGCGTCACGATTCCTTCGTTGCAGTTGGGCGAGGCCAATAGCCAGCCAATCACCGTGCAAGTGGTCGAAAGTGAAACCCAGGACACCACCAACAAACTGGCTCCGGTGTTCATCGACGCCAGCCTGGATCAGACCAGTGTGTACGTACAGGCCCAGGCCATCCTGACCTTGCGCATCTACCATTCGGTGTCGCTGTACGACGACAGCAGCCTGACGCCGTTGCAGATTCCAGACGCGCGCATTGAACAGCTGGGCGAGACACGCACCTACGAAAAAGCCATCAACGGTCTGCGCCATGGCGTGATCGAAATGCGCTATGCGATTTATCCGCAACAAAGCGGTGAGTTGACCATCCCGGCGCAGATGTTCAGTGCCACGCTAGTGGACACCCAGCCCCCCCAGGATCCTGCAGCCCAAGGGGCAAAAACCGGAAAGTTGATGCGCGTCAGCTCTGCGCCGATTCTGCTGACAGTAAAGGCCAAACCCATTACCTACCCGGCTGACATGCCGTGGCTACCGGCGCGCAGCCTGGAACTGAGCGAAAGCTGGAACCCTGAACCGGACCACACTCAGGTCGGTGACTCGCTGACCCGCAGCCTGACCTTGAAGGCCGAAGGCCTGGCCAGCTCGCAATTGCCACCATTGCCCGCCACGGACGTCAGCGGCCTGCGCCGCTACCCGGATCAACCGGTGTTGAGCAACCAAAGCACCGAACGCGGCTTGGTCGGTCACCGTGAAGAACGCGAGGCCCTGGTGCCTGGCCGCAGTGGCGCCATCGAGCTGCCATCGGTGGAAGTAGTCTGGTGGAACACCTTCGAAGACCACCTGGAACAAAGCAGCCTGCCCGCCCGAACCCTGCAAGTGGCGAACAACCCAAGCCTCGTGGTCGACACCCCGGCCAGTGGCGCCCCACTCACGTCCACGGCCGACAGCGAACTCCTTTGGCGCTGGAAACTCAGCACCCTGATCCTCGCCTGCACCACCCTGCTAGGCTTCGGCCTCTGGTGGCGGGCGCGCTGGCAACCGGCAATATCGCGCACCGCGCAAGCCGGCCCGAGCCCTCGCACGGTGCTCGACGAACTCAAACGCGCCTGCCAGGCCAACGACCCACACGCCACCCGCCAGGCCCTCGACGCCTGGGCCCGGCAACAACCGGAAACCCTCGCCGACATGGCCGCCCGCTTCGTGCCGCTGTCCGACGCACTGGACGGCCTGAACGGCGCGCTCTACAGCGAGACCGGCCAGTATTGGCAAGGCGAAGACTTGTGGCGGGCGATCAAGGCAATCCCGATTGCCGAACGGGTTCATGATCCGGTGGGTGATAGTGGGTTGCCGCCGTTGTATCCCAAGTAATGCTCTCTAACTGTTGAGATGAAACTCGGCATCCAGATGAATCGCCTGTAAAAAAGCGCTGTCGTGAGAGACGACGATCAATGCCCCCTGGTACTGATTCAGCATCTGCTCCAGCGCTATCTTGCTGGGCAAATCCAAATGGTTATCCGGCTCGTCCAGCAACAGTAACTGTGGCGGCCGCTGGGCGTACAACTGCGCCGCCAAGGCTATTTTCAAACGCTCGCCCCCACTCAACTGACAGGTTTTGAGCGTCGCCCGATCCGCATCAATACCCATCTGCGCCAACCGGGTTCGTGCCTCGGCTTCAGGCAACTCCGGATTACTCTCGTAGAGCCATTGCACCGCCGTGCGTTCGGGGTGCTGCAACCCCGCGTGTTGATCCAGCCAGCCAACATGGCAACTGCGTATGAGTTCGCCTTCGCTCACCGGCAGTTGGCCAGCGATGACTTGCAACAGGGTCGACTTGCCGCTGCCGTTGGCACCTGAAATGGCCATGCGCACAGGCCCGGCCAGCGTTAGATTGATCGGCGCTGCGTAACCGAACGGGAGAATCACGTCATTGAGTTGCACAAGCAGCTTGCCATTGGGCACTACGCTTTCGGGGGACAACATCATCCGCTGAATATCCGGCGCACATCGCGCCCGGGCCTCGGCAATACGATGTTGCTGCTGCTCCCGGGCCACCTGCTGATTGAGGCGCAATTTCCCCTGACTGTTTTCGCTGCGCTCTTTTTGAGCATTGGTGATCAGCCTGGTTTGACTGCCGTCACGGGCCTGGCGGTCGCCACGTGCATTGCGCCGTTGCTGACGTTCCATCTGCACGACCATTTCACGTTGTTCGCGCTTGGCCTGTGCCCTCTCTCCTTGCAATGCCGACTGGAATGACTGCTGTTCCTGTTCGCGCGCCGCCACATACTGACTGTAGTTGCCGCCATAGGCCGCCAGCCCCAACGGCGAGAGCTCGACAATTTCGCTCATGTGTTCCAAAAGCCCCCGGTCGTGACTGATCAAAACCAGACCGTTGGACCAACGATTGATCTGCTGCGTGAGCTTGTGCTGCTGATCAATATCCAGGTGGTTGCTGGGTTCATCCAGAATGAGCCAGTCGGCCCGAGATAGCCAAGCCCCCAGCAGCGCCACACGCTGCCGCTCGCCCCCACTTAAGGTGTCGGTACGCGAGTCCGCTTTCAAATGCCCCAGACCGATCTTCTCCAGCTCCGCCTCAAGGCGCGTGGCGCAATCCCATTGATCGACCGCCAACGCATGGTCGTCATCGTCGATGCTGCCTTGTGCAATACGATCCAGCGCCGCCAGAATCGAGTCGACCCCAGCCAGCGCGGCAACGGTGGGATAGCGCTCGGGCTCCAACAGCTGCGCCACAGCGTATACCTGACCTTCGCGACGGACGATGCCGCTGGTGGGCAGTTGCTCCCCCGTCAGTAGACGGCCAAGCAAGGACTTGCCACAGCCATTGGCACCGACGATGCCGGTGGCCCTGGAGTTGAAGGTGTGATTCAAGTGATCGAACAGAACGCGCCCGTCGGGCAGATTGAACGACACTTGGTCAAGTTGAAGTAATTTTTGGGTCATGACGTCTCCTTTAATATTCAAATCTCCTTGGTGTTGCACGACAGCATCCGTCACGTCACTTCGGACTGCTGTCTACCATACTGAAACTTCAGACAATCGATAGACAATCCTTCAAAGCTTTCCGCATCTCCGGTCTTTTGCCATTAAACTCTCTCCCCTTTCGCCGCCATCATTTTCCTCGCGGCCATTACCTTATTTCCTACGGAGTTCGCCTTGCGTCTGTTTCACACCTCCGACTGGCACCTTGGGCAGAACCTGCACGGCCAGGACCGCGATTTCGAGCACGGTTGTTTCCTTGAGTGGCTGTTGCGCCAGCTGAAACTGGACCAGCCCGACGTGCTGTTGATCGCCGGCGATATCTTTGACACGGTCAATCCGCCGGTCAAAGCCCAGGAACGCCTCTACGAATTCATCGTCAGCGCCCACGAGCAGCAGCCGCTGCTGACCATTGTGATCATCGCCGGCAACCACGACTCCGGCTCGCGGATCGAGCTGCCGGCACCGTTGATGCGCCGTTTGCGCACGCACGCGCTCGGTCGGGTGTTGTGGCTGGATGATGGCCAACTGGATGCCGAACGGCTGTTGCTGCCGTTGCCGGATGCCAGCGGCGAGATTGCCGGCTGGTGCCTGGCGCTGCCATTTCTGCGCCCGGCCGAAGTGACGGGTGCGCAGTTGGGCGACAACTATTTGCGCGGTATCGGCCAGGTTCATGAATGGCTGATCGAAGCCGCCAACGCCAAACGCAAGCCGGGTCAGGCGCTGATTGCTATCAGCCATGCGCACATGGCGGGCGGTTCTGTGTCGGAAGATTCGGAGCGCAGCCTGATCATCGGCAACGCCGAAGCCCTGCCCGCCAGCCTGTTCGGCCCGAGCATCAGCTACGTCGCCCTTGGGCATTTGCACAAGCCGCAGAAAGTGAACGGTGAAGAGCGCATTCGCTACAGCGGCTCGCCGATTCCGCTGTCGTTCTCGGAAATCGGTTATCAGCACCAGATTCTCGACGTGAAGCTCGATGGCGAAACCCTGGTCAGCGTCGAACCGAAGCTGATTCCCCGCGCCGTGAACCTGCAACGCATCGGCCCGGCGCCCCTGGCGAAAATCCTGCTGCAACTGGCCGACCTGCCGAACATCGATTTGCTCGCCGATATCCAGCGCCAGCCGTGGCTGGAAGTGCGCGTGCGTCTGGACGAACCGCAACCCGATTTGCGCCATCAAGTTGAAAGCGCCCTGCAAGGCAAAGCTGTGCGCCTGGTGCGCATCGCCGCCGAATACGCCGGAAACGGCAGCCGCGAAGGCGTCGATGAGGGCACTGCGTTGATCGAACTGGATCAACTGACGCCTCAGGAATTGTTCAGCCGCGCCTGGCAGGACAACTACGGCAGCGAGGTCGATGAGCAAACGCTGAAGGACTTTGCCGAGCTGTTGCAAGACGTGCAGACGGAGAGCGAACAACCATGAAGATCCTCGCGATCCGCCTGAAAAACCTCGCCTCGCTGGCCGGGCCTTTTGAAATTGATTTCACTGCCGAGCCGCTGGCCAGCGCCGGCCTGTTCGCGATCACCGGGCCGACCGGCGCAGGCAAAAGTACGCTGCTCGACGCCTTGTGCCTGGCGCTGTTTGGCGCCGTGCCACGCTTGAGCAATGCCCAGGTGTCTGCCAAAGCGCCGGACGCCGACGGCGAAATCAGCACCGGCGACCCACGCACATTACTGCGTCGTGGCACCGGTGAAGGTTATGCCGAAGTGGATTTCGTCGGCATCGACGGCCGTCGTTACCGCGCGCGCTGGGAAGCCAATCGCGCTCGGGAAAAGGCCGGTGGCAAACTGCAAGCCAGCCGTCAGAGCCTGCGCGACATCGATCAGGATCAGTTGCTGGCCAGCCAGAAAGTCGAATTCAAGACCCAGCTCGAAGCCGTGCTGGGCCTCAACTTCGAACAGTTCACCCGTGCCGTGCTGCTGGCCCAGAGCGAGTTCAGCGCCTTCCTCAAGGCCAACGACAACGAGCGTAGCGAACTGCTGGAAAAGCTCACCGACACCGCGCTCTATACCCGCCTCGGTCGGCGCGCCTTCGACAAAGCCAAGGAAGCCCGTGAAGCGCACAAGCTGTTGCAGGATCAAGCCACAGGCGTAACGCCGCTTTCTCCCGAAGCCCGGGGCGAGCTCGATGAGCGTTTCAGCGAAGCGCAGCAGCTGCTCAAGACTCAACAGGCGCAGCTCAAGCAGCTGGAATTGCAGCACACTTGGCTCAAGGACCTGCGTCAGTTGCAGGATGAGCAACAGAGCGCCACCGAGCAGTTGACCAGTGCCCGGCACTACTGGGAAAGCCTGGCCGGCGAACGCTTGAAGCTGACGCGACTGGAACAACTGGCCCCGCAACGGCACCAGTTCGCCCGCAAGACCGAGCTCACCGCTCAGCTCACACCGCTGGCGGCGCAGATTCAGCAGCACACTCAGCAGCAGACCGAGCTGAACGCACGTCAGGCACAACTCGAACAGAGCCTGAGCGCTGCGCAGACAGCACTGATCGAAGCCCAACGCCAACACACATCCAGCGCGCCGTTGTTGCGTCAGGCGTTTGAAGCACAAAGCGCCCTCGCCCGTCTGGTCAAAGACGTCAGTGTCAGCGCCGACCTCAAGCAGCAAGCGGAACAGGCCTGCACGCAGGGGCAAGCCACGATTCAAGGCTTGCAGGAGCAGCAACAGCAAGTCGCCGCACGCCTGCAACGGATCGCCGGGGAGCTTGAGCAAAGCGCGCATCTGGCGCCATTGAGCGATGCGTGGAACGCCTACCGTGATCGCCTGCAACAGCTGATGTTAATCGGCAATCGCTTGAACAAGGGCCAGGCCGAGCTGGCAGCCCTGGAACAAAGTGCCGCCCGCGCCGGCGAAGAACTGGCCACGCAAAAACAGAATCTGGAAGTGCTCTACAAAGAGGCCGGCGCCGAGCCCGAGGCCGTGGCTGAACAGATCCAGCTGTTGGGCAACCTGTTGCAGGACAACCGCAAACAATTGCGTGCGTTCGAAGAGCTGACGCGACTGTGGGCCAGTCAGCTGGAGATCGACAAGCGCAGCGCAGAACTTCAGCAGCGCCAACTCACTGCTCAGCAGGAACGTGATCGTCTGACTCAGGACGGCGTGAAGACCAAGAATGAACTGGTCGTCGCCGAACAGACCTTGAGCATCACTCGGGAACTGCTGGAACGTCAGCGTCTGGCCCGCAGCGCCAGCGTCGAAGAACTGCGCGAACAGTTGCAGGATGATCAGCCATGCCCGGTCTGCGGCAGCACTGAGCATCCTTATCATCAACCCGAAGCCTTGCTGCAAAGCCTCGGGCGCCATGATGAAAGCGAGCAGGCCAACGCGCAAAAAGCGGTTGATCTGCTGAAAGAAAAACTCACCGACCTGCGCGCTGAAGTCGGCGGCCTGATTGCGCAACAGAAAGAGCTGTTGCAGCAACAGGACCAACTCGCCACCCAGCAACAAGGCCTGACGCCGAGCCTGGAAGCGCATCCATTATCGGCGCAGTTGCTGGCGCAGGATGCGATAAAACGCGATGCCTGGTTGCATCAGCAAAGCAGCCAGTTGAATCAGAGCATCGCCCAGGACGAACAGCGCCAAACCGCCCTGCTCACCCTGCAACAGGACGCTGCTCGCCTCGCGCAGCAACTGCGCAGCGCCGAAGCGGCCAGTCAGCAAGCGAGCCAACACCTGAGCAATCAGCAACGCGAGTTGAGCAGTGATCGCCAGCGTCTGGATGAAGAACTCAGCGCCTTCAGCGCCCTGCTCCCGGTCGACACTCTGGAGGCCTTGCGTCACGAACCAGCCGCTACGTTCATGCAGCTCGACCGGCAGATCGCCCAGCGCCTGGAGCAACTCGAGCAGCAACGCGATGAACTCGGCGAACAGCAACAACGTCAGCAGACGCTGGAAAAGGAACAGGACCGCCAACTGGCCCGCGCTCAGGCACTGGACGCGGCGCAACAGCAGTTCAGCGTCCTTGCCGAGCAACAACACGCCTGCCAGCAGCAACTGGCGCAACTGCTCGGCGAACACAGCAGCGCCGAACTCTGGCAGCAGCAACTCGATCAAGCGGTCGATCAGGCACGCAACGCCGAAGCCACGGCCAATCAGGAACTGCAAACCGTGCGCACGCGCCTGGTCGAACTGGCCGCCGAGCTCAAAGCCAAGCAAGAGCGCCTGCTGGCCCTGGAAACCGAAGACCGCGAGCTGAGCGCGAAGATCGCCGACTGGCGAGCCCTGCACCCGGAACTGGACGACGGCGGTCTGGAGGCGCTGCTGAGCGTCGACGACCAGCAGGTCAGCGAACTGCGCCAGCAATTGCAGCACAGCGAAAAAGCCATCGAACAAGCCAGCGTGCGCGTGCAGGAGCGCGATCAGCGCCTGCTCAATCATCAAGCGCAGCACAACGGCAATCTCGACGCCGAGCAATTGGCGACGGCACTGACCGAGTTGCAAAACCTGTCCGCCGCCAGCGAACACCGCTGCGCCGAACTGCGCGCGGAACAGGCCGAGGATCAGCGTCGGCAGAACGCCAATCAGGCCCTGGCGCAACAGATCGCCGACGCCTACGCCGAGTACCAGCGCTGGGCGCGTTTGAATGCGTTGATCGGCTCGGCCACTGGCGACACTTTCCGCAAGATTGCCCAGGCCTACAACCTCGACTTGCTGGTGCATCACGCCAACGTGCAGTTGCGCCAACTGGTGCGGCGCTATCGCCTGAAACGCGGCGGCAGCATGCTCGGATTGCTGGTGATGGACACCGAGATGGGCGACGAACTGCGTTCGGTGCATTCGTTGTCGGGTGGCGAGACGTTCCTGGTGTCGTTGGCCCTGGCGCTCGGTTTGGCGTCGATGGCCTCCAGCACATTGAAAATCGAGTCACTGTTCATCGACGAAGGCTTCGGCAGCCTCGATCCGGAATCCCTGCAACTGGCCATGGATGCCCTCGACGGCTTGCAGGCGCAGGGCCGCAAGGTCGCGGTGATTTCCCACGTGCAGGAAATGCATGAGCGGATTCCGGTGCAGATTCAAGTCCAGCGCCAAGGCAATGGCCTGAGTACCCTGGAGGTGAAATGAATACGCTGTATTCGTTCCGCCGCTGCCCTTATGCCATGCGTGCGCGCATGGCCCTGCGCTACTCGGGTGTGGCGGTGGACATTATCGAAGTCAGCCTCAAGGCCAAACCGGCCGAGATGCTCGCGCTATCGCCCAAGGGCACGGTGCCGGTATTGAGTGTCGACGGCCAGGTCATCGATGAAAGCCTGGCGATCATGCGCTGGGCCTTGGCGCAGAACGATCCGCAAGACTGGTTGCTCAAGGAAGATCCTGCCGGGCAAGCGCTGACTGGCGCACTGATCGAAGAGAACGATCAGGCGTTCAAGGTGCACCTCAATCGCTACAAATACGCCGAGCGTTATCCCGAGCAACCAATGGCGGTTTATCGCGCTGAGGGCGAGGTATTCTTGCGCAAGCTGGATGAGCTGCTTGATCGGCGCGATTACTTGCTGGCCGGGCATCCGACGCTGGCGGATGTGGCCCTGATGCCGTTCGTACGGCAATTCGCCCATGTCGATCGCGAGTGGTTTGCACAGACGCCTTACGTGCGGTTACAGGCCTGGTTGCAGCGGTTTCTGGAGTCGGCGTTGTTCACCGGCGTGATGCAGAAATAACCCCCGACTCAAGCGAACACATCACACATCTGCAGCACCGAGCAATCGACCTGGAACGGCCCGAAGAAATCGTCCTGGCGTTTCATCGGTGGATTGCCGGCCAGCAACCCCAGGGCTTTGGCCGTTTCAATGTTACGCGCCAGGTTGTGATTGGCTTCGATCGAGCGGGCCACGGAACCCGCCGAACCTTGCCCGAACCCCAACAGCGAAGCGCCATTGGTCATGAATGCCAGGAAGGCAATAACCCAGAGTTTGCCCCCTTTCATGCCCCTGCTACTCCCGCCAGTTCTGTCTGATCGATCATCACGTTTTGAGCGCGGTGTTCAAACTGGATGGCGGGATATGCGACCTGAATTGGCGCTTCGAAGGTGTGTTGCGACTGAGCCGTAATGCTGACCACCAGCACCATGGTCACATAGAGACCTATGGCCAGGTAGGCGCCGTATTTGGCAGAAGTGATGATTGAGCTGGCCATGGTGTTCTCCGTGGGCATGTTTCAGAGCCCACAGAATCGATCAAAAAAGCTGTGATAACCACTCAGCGTTATCCATAGTCACCATCAGCTTCGTTGATCATTAAGCCAGTCTATTTCAGTCTTCAATAAAACTCATCAAGCGCTCACGCGCCCCATCCGGCTCGTCTGGAACGGGCTGGGCAGCCGAAAGAATGGGGGTGGAATAGAGAAACAGAAGAACCACTGCCAGACGCATCGCCATGCTGCCGATCCTTGTTATTAGAGTATGAGTCAAAAAAACAACGTCAAATCTAATCGCATGGCCATGTGATATCAAGCAATGCATTGATGGCTATGTGATGCTGTCGTAAACGCGTTATGCAGGAGCGACATCACTCATCGTCTTTCGAAGCATTCAGTTCGATCGGCGCAAGTGACTTCGCTCCTGCATAAAAGGTGCAGGGCTGGAATTTCAGGCTTGGGTCTTGTGATCCAGTGCGGCGTAGAAGTTGGCGCTTTGTTGCAGGTATTTTTGGGTGTAGCTCTGGGTGTGGGTTTTTTTGTCGTTGATTTCAACGTTGGCGCTGGCTGGCAGAGCAACGGTGGCAGAGATGGCGGAAGCAGCGATGATGGAGAAGATATTGAAGTTCATGTCGGTATTCCTCGGAGTCAGTTGGCTTGCATGCCCGGTGGGGCCGTGAAGCAAACTTAACCTCCGAGGAACGACGCCTTGAAATGCTTTGTAGCATTACCAAATATCAGCGTCGTTGATACAAGGACGCAGGCCCCATCAATCGGGGCCTGCGGCCTATTGACGCACCAGGAACTTGAGGTCGCTTGGCGCAGCCATCGGCAGCTTTTGTACGGTTTTACCCAGCAGACCGGTATTGGCATCGCGTTCGATGACGACAATCTGGTTGCTCTTCTGGTTGGCAATCAGCAAGAACTTGCCGCTCGGATCAAGACTGAACTCCCGTGGGTGGTCACCTTCAACCGAACGGCGCTGCAGCTCTTTGAGATGGCCGGTCGCAGGATCGATGGCGAACACCAGCAACTGATTGGCGGTGCCACGGTTGCTGACGTATAGAAACTTGCCATCGGCTGAGGCGTGAAGTGCCGCCGCGGCCTTGTCCGATGTGGGCTGACCGGATGCGAGGTCGACCATCTGCGTTTGTTCAAGCTTGCCGTCCCGGTAATCGAACACGGCCACCTGAGCACTCATTTCCATGGTCAGCCAGGCATGCTTGCCATCCGCGCTGAACAGCAAATGACGCGGCCCACTGCCGGCCGGCAATTGCACGGACGCCGGCGTGGCAGGCGTCAACGGCAGTTGTGGGTTGGCCTTGGGGTCGAAGCGATAGACAAAGATCTTGTCTGCCCCCAGGTCATTGGAAAACACGTAATGGCCGTCGGGCGACGAGACGGTCGAATGCACGTGCGCCGACATCTGCCGCTCGGGATTGACCCGACTCGAGGGATGACTGCTCATCTGCACCACGGGTTTGAGCGTGCCATCGGCGCCCACCGGCAACACCGCCAGCGTGCCACCCGGGTCCTCAACCACCGAATAGTTGCTGACGAACAAATGACTGCCATCAACGCTGAGGCTTGAATGGGTCGGCTCATTACCCAGGCTTTGAACCTGATTGATCAGGCTTAGCGCGTGGGTCTTGGGATCGATCGCATAACTGCTGACGCGCCCGACAGGATCTTTCTGTCCCGGGCCGTTTTCGTTGACCACGAACAGATGGCGCTGGTCCTTGGACACGGTCAGCCAGGACGGATTGTCGCTCTTGACCACTTGCAGCGGCTTGGCGTCGATCTGCCCGGTGGCACTGTCGAATTTGAGGCGATAGATGCCCTGACTCTGCCCCGCCGTGTAGGAGCCGACCAGCAATTGATAGTCTTCGGCCAATGCCGCCTGGGCGCCCATTGCGCCAATGCTGCCGGCCATCAACAGCGGCCAGAGATTACGCATCCGCATTCGCTTCTTCCTCGTCGTCATCACCGCGAAACGCGGTCATGCACACCAAGCGGTGTTCGCCGGAACTGCCGGTGATCAGCCAGCTTTGCAAGTCTGGATCGAAGGTCGCGGCTTCGACTTCGGCCGGGGTGAACTCCCAGTGCTTGGACACACGACCGTCCAAGCATTCGATGTGCAGATTGTCGTCTTCATCGAGGGAGAATTCGAAGGCGTGAAGCCCGTCGATTTCCACCATATCGCAATGTTCGAGGGTGGCGAGCAAGGTGTCGGTTACGGCAGTCATGGCAGTCAATCTTTGAATGGGAAAGAGGCAATGATAGCTCAATGTGAGGGCGGCCCCGTGCCCGGCATAAAACCCGGTCACGAGCAGGAACAAATGTGGGAGCGTGGCTTGCCCGCGATGGCTGACTCTCATTCACTATCGAAGTCGACAGTCAGATTGCTATCGCGAGCAGGCTCGCTCCCACAGGGATTGCAGTTACTTTTTAGAGCGCATCGCGCGATGGCTTGCCGTCCACCAGGCGCTGGATTCGCAGTGGGTTAGCGTTCTTCAACGCCTCCGGCAGCAGACTGTCCGGATAGTTCTGGAAGCACACTGGACGCAAGAAACGGTCGATCGCCAACGTGCCCACTGAGGTGCCGCGTGCGTCGGAAGTCGCCGGATACGGCCCGCCGTGAACCATCGAATCGCAGACTTCCACCCCGGTCGGATAACCATTGAGCAAGATCCGTCCGACCTTTTGCTCGAGCAAAGCCGTCAGCTCGCCAAACTGCTCGAAGTCTGAAGGTTCGCCAATGATCGTTGCCGTCAGTTGTCCGTGCAGGCCGTTCAACGCAGCACTGAGTTGCGCTTGATCTGCGACTTCGACGAACACCGTAGTCGGGCCGAAGACTTCTTCCTGCAAGACCTCATCACCGTTGATCAACAGGCTCACATCGGCCTTGAACAGTTGCGGCTGGGCCTGATTGCCCTGTTGCGTGCTACCGGCCAGATGCGTGATGCCCGGATGAGCGAGGAGCTTTTGCAGGCCTTTGCCATAGCTGCTCAAGGTCCCGGCGTTGAGCATGGTTTGCGCAGGCTGATCGTTGATCAACCCAGCGACCTGTTGCACGAACGCACTGAACTGCGGCGAGGCAATACCGATCACCAATCCCGGGTTGGTACAGAACTGGCCACACCCCTGAACCACGGAGGCCGTCAGGTCGCGGGCGACGGTTTCAGCCCGAGTTGCCAGGGCCTGCGGCAAGACGATCACCGGGTTGATGCTCGACATTTCGGCGAACACCGGAATCGGTTGTGGGCGCGCGGCGGCCATGTCGCACAACGCGCGACCGCCCTTGAGCGAACCGGTAAAGCCGACCGCTTGAATCGCCGGGTGCTTGACCAGCGCTTCGCCTACTCCGGCGCCGTAGATCATGTTGAACACGCCAGCCGGCATGCCGGTTTTTTCTGCGGCGCGGATGATCGCGTCAGCGACTCGTTCAGCGGTGGCCATATGACCGCTGTGGGCCTTGAACACCACCGGGCAACCGGCGGCTAATGCCGAAGCGGTGTCGCCGCCCGCCGTGGAAAACGCCAAGGGGAAGTTACTGGCGCCAAACACGGCAACCGGCCCCAGGGCAATGCGGTATTGGCGCAGGTCCGGACGCGGCAGCGGCTGGCGGTCGGGCAATGCCTGATCGATCCGCGCACCGTAGAAATCGCCACGGCGCAGCACTTTGGCGAACAGACGCATCTGGCCACTGGTGCGACCACGCTCGCCTTGAATGCGCCCGGCGGGCAGCGCGGTTTCACGGCAGACCAGCGCGACAAACTCATCACCCAAGGCGTCGAGCTCATCGGCTACGGTATCGAGAAATTGTGCACGACGTTCGGCGCTCAGGCTGCGATAAGCCGGATACGCGGCGGCGGCAGCCTTGGCAGCAGCATCGACTTCTTCGGGTGTGGCCTGGAAGAAATCGTGTGGCAACGCTTCGCCGGTGCTGGCATCAACGCTCTGCAGTTTGAGCGAGCCGGCGGCGCTGCGCCGGCCGCCAATGTAGTTGTGACCAAGAATCTGGGTCATGCCTGTCTCCTTAAAGGGTGCCGATGGTGCCGGGCTCGAACGCCGCTTCAACCGGTGCAATCCCGTTGATCAATGGCGCGCCGAACTCGGCCTGACTGATCTCGAACACGTCACCCGGTCGGGTGCGAATGCCGTCGGCAAAGGACAGGGTCGCAGTGCCGAAGAAATGGATGTGTACGTCCCCCGGACGCAGGAACTGGCTGTACTTGAAATGGTGATACTCGAGGTTTTCCAGGCTGTGGCACATGTTGGCCTCACCGCTGAGAAACTCGTTCTGCCAGAGCACTTCACCGTCGCGCAGGATGCGGCTGGTGCCGGCCAGATGTTGCGGCAGATCGCCAACACGAAGTTCCGGGCCGTAGCTGCAACTGCGCAATTTGGAGTGCGCCAGGTACAGGTAGTTCTTGCGCTCCATCACATGGTCGGAAAACTCGTTGCCCACCGCAAAACCGAGGCGATACGGTTTGCCGTCGTGGCCGATGACATACAGACCGCTGATCTCCGGTTCTTCACCGGCGTCTTCGGCGAAGGGCGGAAGCGGGAAAGGTTTCCCCGGACGCACGACGATGCTGCCATCGCCCTTGTAGAACCACTCCGGTTGCACGCCGGCCTGACCGGCCGCCGGTTTACCGCCCTCCACGCCCCATTTGAAGATGCGCATGGTGTCGGTCAGCGCGGCTTCGTCGCCGGCCTGCTGATGCATTTTGTCCCGCGCCGAGGCACTGCCCAAATGGGTCAGGCCGGTGCCGCTGACCAGCATGTGCGCCGAGTCCGGGTGATCCAGTGGTGGCAGGATCTGCAGGTTGGCCAGCAGTTGTGCATAGTCACGGCTGATGCCCAGGCCGAGGGTTTTCACCTGTTGCTCAAGATTCACGCCCGCTTCGATCGCCGCCAACGCCAGGTCGCGCACCGTGCGCGCATCCTGCACTTCGCGCACCTGGCCTTCCTCGACGACGCCAACCCGGCGCTCGCCGTTACTCAATTCGAACTGAACTAAACGCATGAATTTTCTCCAGTTATTCAAAACATCACTGTTCCCTGTGGGAGCAAGCCTGCTCGCGATGAGGCCATACCATCCGACATCAACGTTGAATGTCAGTCCGTCATCGCGAGCAAGCTCGCTCCCACAGTTGATTCAGGTCAGGCCTCAGGCTGGGTACGGCTCGCGCCACGCGCACTGGCCGCGAATTGGTCGGTCGGCAATACATGCTTGCGCTCCAGCAGGCGATACACCACGCCGGTCAACACCAGCCCGAACACCATCACCCCCGACAGGAAATACAGCCCCGACGCCAGGTTGCCGGTGTATTCCTTCAGCGCACCAATTACAAACGGACCGATATAGCCGCCGAGGTTGCCCACTGAGTTGATCAAGGCGATCCCCGCCGCCGCGCTGGCGCCGGCAAAGAAGCGACCCGGCAAGGTCCAGAACACTGCCGTGCAGGAAAACAGCGCGAACGCCACCAGGCACAACGCCGCCAGTTGCAGCACCGGCAACGTCAGCCAGGCGCTGAGGAACAAGCCGATGGCGCCCAAGACATAAAGCACCGCCAAGTGGCCGTAGCGATCATTCAAACGGTCGGAACTGCGCGGAATGATCAGCAAGCCAATGATCCCGAAGATGTACGGCACCGAAGACACGAAACCGGTCACCAGGTCAGTCCCGCCGAACTGTTTGATCAGCGTCGGCAGCCACAAGCCCAAGCCATAAATGCTCAACGTCACCGGCAGATAGAACAGCGCCAGCAACAACACGCGTTTGTCTTTCAGGGCATGCAGCGGATTGCCGTGGCGAGTCTGGCCGTAGGTCTCAAGGTCTTTTTTCAGTTCAGCGGTCAGCCAGTCCTTCTCGGTCTGGTCCATCCATTTCACCTGTTGCGGGCCATCCGGCAGGTAACGCAGCACCGGCCAGGTCAGCAGAATCGCCGGCGTGCCGATGACGATGAACAACCACTGCCAGCCGTGCAGGCCAAGGGTGCCGTCCATGCCAAGCAGGCCGCCGGACACGGGGCCGGTGATCATCATCGCGATGGGTTGGGACAGGATGAACAACCCGAGGATCTTGCCGCGATGGCGAACCGGGAACCATTGGGTGATGTAGTACAGAACACCCGGAAAGAACCCGGCCTCGGCGGCGCCGAGCAGAAAGCGCATCACATAGAAGCTATGCGGGCCCTGGACGAAGGCCATGCCGATGGTGATCGCGCCCCAGGTGACCATGATCCGCGCAAACCAACGGCGGGCGCCGAAGCGTTCGAGCATCAGGTTGCTGGGGATTTCCAGCAGGAAGTAACCAATGAAGAACAGCCCGGCACCGAGGCCGTAGGCCGCGTCACCGATGCCGATGTCCGCGCCCATGTGCAGCTTGGCGAAGCCGACCGCAGAGCGATCCACATAGGCGATCAGGTACAGCAGGATCAGGAAGGGAATCAGTTTCAACGTGATGCGACGAATAAGCCGCAGTTCCTGGCTCATGAGATCGGTCTCCGATTGTTGTTGTTATAGAACCTCGGGGGACGCCTCTCGCCAAAACTGCCAGGGCCATCCCTCCGTTGAAAACGACTATATAGTAATACTAATTACCCAACAACACTTCCAAATGGTCGAATTTGAGCTTATGTTACGCCTTAGCTCGAACAATATAGTCATACAATAAGAGAATCGATCATGTCTGATAAGAAACCCACCCTGCGCTCCGCCCAATGGTTTGGCACTGCCGACAAGAACGGCTTCATGTACCGCAGCTGGATGAAGAATCAGGGCATCGCCGACCACCAGTTTCATGGCAAGCCGATCCTCTGAACCTGCACCACCTGGTCGGAACTGCCCCCGTGCAACGCGC
>Ga0157371_10001882_pt1 | contig 20993 bp, 17 predicted proteins | sample C45metaG_FD_113462 | JGI IMG/M metagenome (GOLD analysis project Ga0157371, IMG submission 113462) | Corn rhizosphere microbial communities from Kellogg Biological Station, Michigan, USA - C4-5 metaG | ecosystem: Host-associated > Plants > Roots > Rhizosphere > Soil | place: USA: Michigan...
CAGTAGCTTCCATTACGCCGATTAATTTGCATTTGATAATGCAGCCAGGCCATGATAATTCATCCAATAAAACCAATACATCCAGCGGATCGCCGTCTGCTGCTTTTGTATAAGGAATGAACCCAAAATGAAATGGGAAAACCTGGCCTTTCGGAAGGATTTTTTTTAGCTTAAACATTTGTAAATCCTGATCAAAATCGTATTTAGCTGCTGATCCTTTCGGCGTTTCGATCACTGCATGAATAAACTTTTGATTTTTGCTGAATGTAGAAGGAAGTTTCATATTTACGCAATAACAATATTTATACCTGAAAATTTAAAAGCGATTGATAAACTTAGCTTTCAATGATTAATTTCGCAGGATAATGAAATCGGGATTTGTAAATATTTTTGGAAAGCCGAATGCCGGCAAAAGCACGCTGCTCAATGCTTTGATTGGCGAAAAGCTTGCAATAGTTTCTCCAAAAGTACAGACCACGCGCCATCGCATCAAAGGGATCTTAAATGACAAAGATTACCAAATTATCTTTTCAGATACTCCTGGAATTATTGAGCCAAAATATAAGTTGCATGAAAAAATGATGCAGGCAGTTAAGGGAAGTTTGGAAGATGCGGATGTCGCTTTATTGATCGTTGACGTAAAAGATGATCTTGAAGAAGCAGATGAAATTTTTTCTTCTCTCTCGCTGAAAGCACCGGCAATAGTGGTTCTGAACAAAACTGATCTCGTTTCAAAAGAAACAGTTGAAAAAGCGGTTGCATTTTTTTCTTCCAGAAAATATTGTAAAAAGGTCATTGAAATTTCTGCTTTAAAAAATAAAGGCATCCAGGAATTGATTGACGCCATTGTTTCAATGCTTCCTGAAGGAGAACCTTTTTATACTGATGATAATTTGAGCGATCTTCCGATGAAATTCTTTGTGAGTGAGTTAATTCGTGAAAAAATATTTTATTTATACCAGGAAGAAATTCCTTATCACACTGCAGTTCTTGTGCAGGAATTCAAAGAAAAAGCAACGCTTACAAAAATTACAGCAGACATTATTGTGCAAAGAGAAACTCAAAAAGCGATCGTAATTGGGGAAGGTGGAAAAATGATCAAACAGCTTGGAACCCTTGCCAGGAAAGACATTGAGGAGTTTATTGGAGGAAAAGTTTTTCTTCAGCTATTTGTGAAAGTGCGTCCGAAATGGCGCGACAATGAAATACATTTAAGAGAGTATGGTTATTAATTATTAGTTTTTAGTAAAAAAAGAGATAATGAACTCATTTGGAAAAAATTTTAGAGTTGAAATTTTTGGTCAATCACATGGCGAATATGTTGGTGTTATCATTGATGGTTGTCCTCCTGGTATTGGCATTTCTCCGGACGATTTTAAAGAAGATATTGAAAGAAGAAAACCGGGAGCGAAAGGAACTACACCGAGAAAAGAAGATGATATTCCGGAAATCATCTCTGGTGTTTTTAATGGAAAAAGTTCCGGCGCACCGATGACCATTTTATTTAAAAACAGCAATACACGAAGTGGTGATTATGAAAAACAAAGAGCGGTTCCGAGGCCAGGACACGCTGATTTTGTTGCTCATAAAAAATTCAAAGGATTTGAAGATTTCCGTGGTGGCGGCCATTTCAGCGGAAGGCTGACAGTGGCTTTGGTTGCTGCGGGAGTAGTTGCCAAAAAAGTGGTTGCTTCTTTTTCTACTGATAAGAAAATCGAAATTCATTCATCTATTTTAGAAATAGGCGGCGAAAAAGATCTGGAAAAAGGTTTACAAAAAGCAGTTGACGCAAAAGATTCTATCGGAGGAATTGTGGAATGCAAAGTTTCCAATTTGCCAATCGGCTTGGGCGAGCCATTTTTTGATTCTGCCGAATCACTGATCAGTCATGCTGTGTTTTCAATTCCGGCGGTAAAAGGAATTGAATTTGGTGCAGGATTCGCTGCGGCAAAAATGTTCGGAAGCGAACACAATGATCCTATTATTAATCCTGACGGAACCACAAAAACGAATAATGCGGGAGGAATTGTTGGTGGAATTACAAATGGCAATGAACTTGCTTTTCGCATTGTGGTGAAGCCCACTTCTTCTACACCAAAAGTTCAGGAAACATTAAATGTTGAAACAGGAAATGTTGAACCTTTTTCTGTAAAGGGAAGACATGATCTTTGTATTGCGTTGAGAGTTCCTGTTGTGCTGGAAGCAGTAACAGCAATGGTTTTGGCCGATTTAATGCTGCAGCAGTAAGGAAAAAGTTATAAATAATCAGTGAACGAATAAATAATCCGTTTTTTAATTTTCTGGGCTAGCGAATGTAAACATCTTCAATAAAAAAATATTCTACCGGTTTGTTTTTTTGAATCGTGATGGAAAGCACATCAAACTGGATCAATTTCCATTGAGGATTTAAGAAAAGAAATTCTTCAGAAGCATTGATGAGATTTTCAATTTTCTTTTTTGATACATCATCTTCAGGATAACCAAATTTTTTTGTTCTTCTTGTTTTTACTTCTATAAAATGCAGGATATCTTTTAACGAAGCAATAATATCCACTTCCCAATGACTGTGCCGCCAGTTTTGGTAAAGAATTGAAAAGCCTTTTTGCTCCAGATATTCAACCGCCATACTTTCGCCAAGCAATCCTGTATCGTTGTGATGCGCCATGAAGGTATCAGGTATGAAGTATGAGGTCAGAAAAAAAGAAAATTATTTTGCTACAGTTAACGGCTTTACTGCATTTCGTGTCATCAGGTAATAACTTCCAAACAAAATTGCGGCAAAAATAAAAGTGGAAGCAACACTCCACGGGTAAAAAGGCAATCCGTCTGTATAGCACATCATCAGGCCACTAAAAGTCTTCGGCCTTGACCAACCTGCCAATGGAGAAGAACTTGCCCACACTAAAAAATTAGAAATTAAAAAATAAGCGGTGGGTGCGGAAATGGAAGCGATAGCAATTCTTTTTACATTAAAATTTTTAATGAAAAATCCGAAAACAGTCATGCCGGCGAACAACAAATAATTGATCACTTGCCCTTCATAAAAACCGGGAATATTTCCGACTCCGTTGATGTATAACAACTGATACAAACCATCTGAAACGAACATTGCTAGAAGAGGAAGAAGGAAAGCGAATTTTTTATCTTTAATAACTGCGCCGCCAAAAATTGCCATTGCGATCATTGGTGCAAATCCATAAGGACGGCCCGGCATAATTCTGTATAAAGAAGCAATTACAATTAATAAAATAAAACTTGCTGCAAGTTGTTTCGAGATTTTCATTGTCGATAGTTTCCGCAAAAATAAGAAATTAACTTTTGGGAAGCGATGGAAATTATGACCCATTTGCGGAATTTCTTTTTTAAGCAAATGTGTTGAAAAATCTATTTATTATTTTTCAATACAAAATCGAATCTTTGTGGTCGAAATAATGCATTCAATGAAGCAGGATTTCAATAATAAAAGGAACGTTTTAATAATTATCGTTGTTTTTATGATAACTGCTATTGGTATGTCTTTTTATTTTCTTAGAAAAAATAAAACAATCGAGCAAGACAAATATTCAACTGTCAAAATCAATAAAAATTCAAATCCTAAAACCTGGAGACCTCCTGATGAATCTACCATTCCAGCCGGAACATCAGGTGATGAAATCAGGTATGGAAAAGCACTGATCGCACACACTGCCATCTATTTTGGTCCGAAAGGAAAAGTCAGTCGCATTTCAAACGGAATGAACTGCCAGAACTGTCATAACCAGGCCGGTACGAAATCCTATGGATTTAATTTTTCTCAAGTTGCTACTACATTTCCACAATTTAATAAACGATCCGGATCATTTATTTCAATTTCGCAGAGAATTAGTTCGTGCTTCCATCGCAGTTTGAATGGCCAGTGCCCCGATACAAATAGCAAAGAAATAAAAGCAATGATTGGGTATATGAAATGGGTTGGAAAAGACGTTGAGAAAGGTGTTTCCCTGACAGATGCCAAAGCAGTTGAGGTAAAATATTTAGATCGTGCGGCAGATCCGGAAAAAGGCAAAAGTATCTATCTCACCAAATGCCAAACCTGTCATGGAAAAGATGGACAAGGTCATCTGAATGAAAAGGGAACAGAATATATTTTTCCACCATTGTGGGGACGGCATAGTTACAATGACGGCGCCGGGCTTTATCAACTGGAAACTTTTGCATCTTTCGTGAAAGGTAACATGCCCTTTGGTACTACCTATAACCAGCCGGTACTTACGGATGAACAGGCATGGGATGTTGCTGCTTTCGTGAATTCACAACAAAGACCTCATAAAGATCAGTCTAAAGATTATCGGATCATTAGTAATAAACCGGTTGATTTTCCCTTTGGCCCATACCCAGATAGTTTTTCAGAGAAGCAACATAAATATGGTCCTTATTTGCCCATCATTGATGAAGAAAAAAAGCTCGCTTTAAAAAGAAATAATTTTAAAAAATAAAATAAAAAATCATGAAAAAAGTTTCTTTACTGTTACTTGCCTTTGCAACAATTTTATTTGTAAAGCCAACACACGCTCAATCTGCTGATCAAAAAAATTTTAGCGGTGCCACACCAACACTAAAACATTACAAAGCCCTGTATATTTTAGATGAAGATGATACTAAAAAGATTACCGGCACTTTAAGAAACATTAATAATGCACTTGAAGATCCGCGCTTAAAAGGAAAACTTGAGGTGGAATTAATTGCATTTGGAAATGGTGTCGCTGCATATGAAAAAAGTGGAACTTTTGAAAAAACTTTGCAGAATCTCCAGGCAAAAGGTGTGTTGCTGGCGCAATGTGAAAACACAGTGAGGGAAAGGCATATCGATAAAAATAGTTTGTTCCCTTTTATCTCTTATGTTCCGAGTGGCAACGGAGAAATTATTATTCGTGGCGCAGAAGGATGGGTCGTGGTGCATCCGTAAGTTAAGTGCGATTTTATAGAAGAAAATAAAAGCAAACATTTGTTGATTTACTGTGATTCTACTTCATAAAAGTTCCTTTAATTGATTTATAAAATCAGTTGAATTATATTTTGCCATTCCTTGATGCCTTAAAACAATTTTTCCTTCTTTATCAAGAACAATGGTTGTGGGTAATGTACCACTAAAAATTTCATTCGGAACATCTCCTGCTGAATAAAATAAAGGAATGGAAAAATGATTCTTTTGAAGGTACTCAATTGCTTTATTCCTGTCATTATCTTCATTCATAAACAGGAAAACAATTCTGTTATCATTTTTCAATTCCCTATATAAATTTTCTAATGATGCCATTTCCGCGCGACAAGGCGGACACCATGAAGCCCAGAAATTTATAAACACGACTTTACCTTTTAAATCTGCCGTGGTAGCGGTTTTTCCACTGGCATCGGTAAACGAAAATGAAGCGGCTTCCTGTAAAGTTTTATCTGAATCTTTTTTAATTTCTGCCTTTAGTAAACCTGTTGAAACAATTTGCTGAAGTAGCCATGATTTTGCTGCAGGACTAAAAATGAAAATAATAATGGCAGCATAAAATAAAATACTAAACCATCTCTTTTTTATTTCCTGTTTTAAATTCATAATGATTGGATTTTTAAAAAATACAGTAAATCATTTTGCCAAATTCATCGTGACTTTTCATATCCTTCGTCCACCGACAAATTCTTCCCATCAGCTGCTTTTGTGGCAAGGATATCACAACGATTATTCAGCACATTCTCAGCATGTCCTTTCACCCAATTAAAATGCATTTTATGCTTTTGTGAAAGCTGGTGATACCTTAACCAAAGATCCTTATTTTTAATGCCTCCTTTGAAATCAGTTCGCAACCATTTTTTCAACCAGCCTTCCATTACTGCTTTCACAACATAGCTGCTGTCGGAATGAATGATAATGTCAAGATCAGTTTTTTTCAAAGCTTCCAAAGCAGCAATGACAGCCATCAGTTCCATCCGGTTATTGGTAGTAAGACGATAACCCTGTGAAATTTCTTTACTGATTTTTCCCCAGATCAAAATCGCTCCATAACCACCAGGGCCGGGATTTCCACGGGATGAACCATCGGTATAAATTTCAATTAAATTTTGCTGCACAGAATTTAAAATAGAAAATGAAGTAGATATTTTTAATTAAAAACTTTTAAAATTAAACCTGCAAAATACCTGTTTTAAATTCTTCCATCTTTGGATTATGATTTGCGGCAGAGAGACTTTCGGAAATTATTTTTCTTGTTTTTTGTGGATCAATAATTGCATCTACCCATAACCGTGCTGCCGCATAAACAGCTGTTGTTTGCAACGCATATTTATCCATCATTTCTTTCAATAGTTTTTCTTCTTTTTCAGCGGTTATTTCCTGGCCTTTTGCTTTTAAAGAAGCTACTTCAATTTGCAATAAAGTTTTTGCTGCCTGCTCACCACCCATCACTGCTATCTTTGCTGATGGCCACGCATAAATGAACCGAGGATCATACGCTTTCCCACACATTGCATAATTTCCTGCACCATAAGAATTTCCAAGAATAAAAGTGATTTTCGGAACCACAGAATTCGCAACAGCATTTACCATCTTCGCACCATCTTTAATAATTCCCGCATGTTCACTTCTGGTGCCAACCATAAATCCTGTGATATCCTGTAGAAAAATTAATGGAATTTTTTTCTGATTACAATTCATAATAAATCGCGCCCCTTTATCTGCACTGTCGTTATAAATTACTCCGCCAATCTGCAATTCACCTTTTTTATTTTTAATGTTCAATCTTTGATTAGCCACAATTCCAACAGCCCACCCATCCACTCTTGCATAGCCACAGATAAGGGTTTTACCATAATCCTTTTTAAATTCATCAAAGGAATTTGCATCGATAATTGTGTCAATTATATCGTGCATGTCATAAGGTTTTTGGTTTCCTTCAGGAAAAATACTGTAAACTTCCGAAGGATCTTTTGCAGGTGGAACAGCAGAAATCCTGTTGAACCGTGCTTTTTCTGATTCGCCAATTTTTGAAACAATATCTTTCACACAATCGAGACATTCTTCTTCTGTTTTAAATTTATAATCTGCGATGCCGCTGATCTCAGTATGAGTTGCGGCTCCGCCAAGAGTTTCATTATCTGTGTTCTCTCCTATTGCTGCTTTTACTAAATAAGGACCTGCTAAAAAAATAGAACCATGACCTTCCACCATAATTGTTTCATCACTCATTATGGGAAGATATGCACCACCGGCAACACAAGGCCCCATTACCACTGCGATTTGTGTAATGCCCATCGCTGTCATCTTTGCATTGTTTCTGAATATTCTTCCGAAATGTTCTTTGTCAGGAAATATTTCATCCTGCATAGGAAGAAAAACTCCTGCACTATCAACAAGATAAATAACCGGCAAATTATTTTCCATCGCAATTTCCTGCATTCTCAAATTCTTCTTTCCTGTTATTGGAAACCACGCTCCTGCTTTTACAGTTTGATCGTTTGCTACAATCACACATTGCTTGCCGCTAACATACCCGATTCCTGCAACCGTGCCGCCAGCCGGACATCCGTCAAATTCTTCATACATTTCATAACCTGCAAAAGCGCCAATTTCAATAAAACTTTTTTCTTTATCTAGAAGATATTGGATACGTTCCCTTGCTGTTAATTTGCTCCTTTCCTTTTGTTTCTGAATTGCTTTTTTGCCTCCGCCTTCTTCTATTTTTTCCAATAAATTTTTTATACGACTCCATGCGGTTTTGTTGGCGTCTTCATTTTTATTCATCTCTATATTCATGTGTTTCTTATTCTTGTCAAATCTAAAACTTTAATTGCTTTAAATTGGAACTTCATTTGCTTTACGATCGCATAACTATTTACGATTGTCAAAAAAATTATTAGTCATTGCTCTTTCTCTGTTACTGGTTGCAGCAGCTGGTTACTTTATCTGGGAAAAATATAAATACAAAATCATTAAAAGCACCGTAGAATCTACAGTTTCGCAGCAGACAGATAGCCTTTATTCGATTAAATACGACTCATTGAATTTTGATCAGGAAAAGGGATATGCTTTTTTAAAAAACGTTCGAATAACCGCAGACACCGACCGTTTAAAAAGAATGGCTGTGGAAAATTTGCCCGATATTATATTAAATGCGACAATCCAATCTGTTACAGTTACCGGAGTAAAAACCGCAGAAGCGTTACATGGAAACAAGATTGAAGGCGACTCAGTCGTCATTGATGATCCAAGAATTACTTTGTATTCCTTAAAACCACTGCAACGGACCACGATACTTCAAAACGAAGCAAAGTCTCTTTATCAACAGATTTTAGGCAAATTGGACTTTATAAAAGTTGGCTTTGTTTTTATCAACAACGTTAATGTAAACAGCTTTAATTTTTATTCCAAAGAAAAAAACTTTGATTTTATCAATGGAAAAATATTGCTTGAGGATGTGCTAATTGATAGTGCTCATAATCTTGATACCAACAGAATTTTGTTTTGTAAACAAGCTGCTTTTACCGTTGATTCATTTTTTTCGTATAACCATAACCGTAGAGAACTAACTGTGAAGAAGGTTCATTTTATGGGAAAACAAAAACAGCTTTTGTTTGATCAGATTTCTGTTAACCGGTTTGCTAATGATCGTTCAGAAGGAATTCGTCTCTTAGACGCACATAAATTAATACTGAATGGTGTCAACACAAATGAAATCGTAAAAAATAAAAATCTGGTGATTGATACGATTTTATGTAATGATATCACTCTTTATGAATTGCCTGTTGAAAACCTGAAGATTTCAACTGCTAAAATCAGTAAATCAGCTGATAGCACGGGTTTCATGAATGTGTATGGTGTTTATATGAAACATTTAGACTTTCCAAAGGTGACGTTTGTGCCTTTTGCAAAAAGCAATTACACGTTAGGCAACATTGCAATAAAAGTGAACGATGTAAAAGCGAATCAGCTCATTGATCTGCAAATGCATCCAATGAACTTTACGAAAGAAGCAGAAGTTACTCTTGCCAGTTTTTCGACTTCATCAAAAGATAGATCTTATCATTTTTATTTTAAGAACATGTCGTTGAATTCTTTGACAAAAGAACTAAAAATAGGTTCATTCAATGTGAATCCATTTGGATCGGAAAAAATTTTCGCGAATAAATTTCGTTTTCAGCGTGATAGATTTGACATCACTTTTACAGGAATTTCTTTAAAGAACATCAACATGAACAGCTTGCTGGATAAGCAACTGATCGCGTCTGATCTTTTGATCAGCAATGCAAATGCAAAGATCTATCGCGATCTTCATAAGCCGCTGGAGAAAAAAAGCAGGGTTGGAAATTATCTTTCTCAATTATTAAAAAAAATAGATCAACCACTGAATATTTCGAACGCTACAATTTCAAATGCTTTCATTCAATACAGAGAAAATGAGTTTGTAAGTGATAGTATTGGCGTTGTTACTTTTTTAAATTCAAGATTAAATATTTCAAATATTACCAATATTCCTTCTGCCATTCAGAAAAACAATGAACTCAATATTTCTTTTGATACAAAAGTATTAAGTGAAATTCCTTTGACCGGCAACTTTAAATTTATTATGAACAGCAATGATGGCGATTTTGTTGTAAATGGCCACGCTGAAGGCTTTGATGCATTATTGCTGAATAAAATTTCTATTCCAATGACATTAATAAAAATTAATTCCGGAAAAATTAATTCAATAGATTTTCATTTTAATGGAAATAATACAAGTGCGGCTGGAGGATTTATAATGAAATATAATGACCTGAAACTGGATGTTTTAAAGCGTGATAAAAATACCAACAAAGTGAAGAAAAGGCACTTTATGAGTTTGGCCGCAAATTTCCTGGTTCAAAATAATAATCCCGGTTCTTCCGGACTCCGAAAAGTAAATGCAAAATATGAACGCAACATTTACAAGTCATTTTTCAATCTTGTCTGGAAAACGATTTTTGCAGGAATGAAGGAAACTGTAGGAATTCCCTAAAAATAAAAATGAATATTTATTTGTTTACTGGAAGATGTTTTCGCTTAATCAATTATTGATCAACAAAGAGAATAAAAAAATCCTGTTTTGAAACAGGATTTTTTAAAGATTTTTTTAAAATTCCTATTTAGGGACAACAGTACAATAAACTACTACATCATTGAAGTCATTGTCGCATGCCGGATTGGTTCTATCGGTATCTTCGAAACCAATTAGAATTTTATTTTCAGGAGCATAATTAATTAATACCGCATGCTTTTTCAGGTTTGGATCAACTTCGGGATTTAAAGCATCATTTGTACAAAAATGAACAGCATCGTTGTTAAGTGTATGATTAGTGGTGTCCCATGCATTTTGCATCAATACAAAACCAAGAGACGTGCCAACATCAAAAGTTCCTAAGCTCACTTTATCTCCTGGTTTTAAACCAGTAAGGTGACCAGCATTTGGAAAAACATAAGTAATTTTTTTTACGTCTTGAGCGCTTGCTGGAGGTTGACCAGTTGTGTAGGTATAGAAAGCAAGCGAATTAGAATTTAGACTATTTGTGGAAACAAAAGTTATAAATACTTCAGATTTGCTGGAAATCGTAACGTCACCAATGGCTGAATTAGTAAATAAATCCGGCCGTCTTTTCACCAAATTTACTCTATCAGGAAGAGTAGTATCAATGAAAGTAATTAATGCGGGGGAAATGGTATCCTTTAATAAGACGTCAGGTGTACCAGTTGTTGGATTGTAACTTGATAAATTTTCATAAGTTGTCGAAGTAAAATGTACCGGCTTGGTTACCGGATCTTTTTTGCAGGCTGCAAACAAAAAAAGTGGTACGAATAGAAGTAAGTAATTTCTTGATTTCATGATCGTTAATTTACAAAGTAGATAATAGTATAATGAGGAATTAATTTTGCAAAGACAAAAAGTTTGCCATAAAGTGGTTGCTAGCTATTATTGGTAAAATTCTCATAAGCAATTCTTTAAAAATTCAGGGACTTGATTGAAGAATATCTCTCCCTCAGCTTCTTTTTTTCTAAATCTGCTGAAAAATAAACCTTTTCTAAAGCCGAAATTAATTCCCTTTTCTGAAGATTCAAAATGCAGAATAAAAAAGGCTTTCAAAAATGAAAGCCGAAAGGATTTGTGACCCCGTCAGGATTCAAACCTGAAACCTTTTGATCCGTAGTCAAATGCTCTATTCAATTGAGCTACGGGGCCTGTAATTAAAAATCCTTCTTCTAATTATTTAAAAGAGGCGCAAAAATAATAAATTATTTCTCAACTCCATTTCTTCTTTTACAATTATTTGCAGTTTTATTTGTTTGAAAATCAATTTTAAATTCTGCAATAAAAAATTCCCTTATTCGTTAATTATATCGCGAAAGCCAAAAAATTCTAATCCAATAATAAAACTATGAGAATTTCAAAAAAAGGACTGCTTATTGCCGGTATTGTTTTTCTTGCCTCGATATGCCTTTTTATCTTTATCAATGAGAACCATAAAAAAATCACAGAAAATTCCACACAAAAACAAACGATTCGTGAGAATGTAAAAAGCATAGACGCTACCGTTTACAAAATCAACGAACTCGAATTAAATACTCAAAGATTTATTATTACCGGCGATCCGCTTTTTCAAAAAGAAGCTTTAGGAAAAATAGCGGATCTGAAACAAATGGCTCAGGAATTTGATTCAGAAAAATCATATCATCCCGAATATCTTTTTACTCCATTATTATACAAAAAATTAAATCTTGAGCAAAAGTTGCTTTCTGTTAGTGAAGTATCTACTAAAGATGCTATCGCAATTTTGTCCAACCAGGAAAATAAAGACATCACTACATTTCTTTATCAATCCCTGAGCAGTTTAAAAGAAAATTATCTTCAGCAAATAAATGTTTTAAATGAAGAAGCAAAAGCTATTGATATTTTAAATTTTAAAACTTCCATTACTATTATCCTTGGCTCCATAGTTTTGATTCTTCTCACTTTGTTTAACGTCTTCAAAAATAGACGTCTCAGGAAAGTAGCTGAAACAGATTCGCGTGAGATTGAAATAAAATATAAAAATCTTGTTGAAAATTGTGGCGCTGGCTTATTAACAACAGACCTAAATGGAAACATAACTTTCATTAATAAAAGAATTACCTCATTTACTGGATTTGAACCCGATGAAATTATTGGGAAAAATTATTCTTCTCTTGTAGACACTGAATGGACAAATGTTATCAATGAAAAATTTAAAAAGCAATTCCTGATTCGTAAATCTGAGTGTTGCCTTGAATTCCCTTTGAGAGTTAAATCCGGCAGTATTATTTGGGTAGAGCAAACAAGCGTTATTTTATCTGAAGAAGGAGAACCAAAAGGTTTTCAATGCCTGGTAAAGGACATTACCGACAAAAAAAACGTCGAAGAAGAATTAAAAAAGATTGAGCAGCAAAGAGAAGAATATCAGTTCAGATTACAGTCCATTCTTGATAATACTCCATTGATCGTTTTTATTAAAGATCTTGAAGGTAAATATCTTCTCGCTAACAAAAGCTACAGAGATGCCTTCCAATTAACTAAAGAACAAATTATTGGAAAAACAGATTTCGATTTGGTTTCGGAAGAAAATGCAAGACGTTACAGAGAGATTGATGAATATGTTATCCGGGAACAAAAGAATACAGAAGTTGAAGAAACCATTCAACTCGGTGGTGAAATGACAAATTTGTTGATCGTGAAATTTCCATTGTTTGACAAGGATAACAATATATATGGTATCGGTGGAATCGCCAGTGATATTACTGAAAGATATTTATATGGAATGCATCTGATAGAATCCAAGAGCAAAGCGGAAATGGCCGAGCAATTGCAGGAAGAATTTCTTGCCAACATGAGTCATGAAATAAGAACTCCGATGAATGGAATTATCGGCATGACGAATATTTTATTAAATACTTCCATGACCGACGAGCAAAAAGATTTTCTCAAAGTAATTAAAAAATCCTCTGACAATCTTCTCGTATTGATCAATGATATTCTGGATCTTTCTAAAATAAAAGCTGGCAAACTTCGCATTGAAAAAATTGATTTTCGTCTTCGTGAAACCCTTGAACATTCCATAAATACTTTCAGGTGTTTGATCAAAGAAAAAGGACTGACACTAAGAATTTCTGTGGATCTGGATGTGCCTGATTCTTTAACCGGTGATCCGCATCGGCTGAATCAAATCTTAAATAACCTCATCAGCAATGCAATAAAATTTACAGTAAAAGGAGAGATAAACCTGGAAATTAAAGCGATCCAGCAGGAGAATAAAGAAGTAGACCTTTTGTTCTGTGTGGCAGATACCGGAATCGGAATTGCGAAAGAAAAACTTCAAACAATTTTTGAAACTTTTTCGCAGGCAGAAACGGAAACTTCAAGAAAATTTGGAGGAAGCGGACTGGGATTGTCCATTACCAAAAAATTAATTGAACTTCAAAAAGGAAGCATTCATGTTTCAAGCACGCCAGGCGAAGGAACAACATTTACATTTCATATAAAATATGCAATAGCCAACAACACAGTTGCAAAACAATATGGAAATGTAAAACAGGATACTTTAAAACAGGACGGTTTATCAGGAAAAAGAATTCTCATCGTTGAGGATAATGAAGCCAATCAAAAGGTTATTTATCACATGCTACATAACGCAGGAATAGAGCCAGATCTGGCTGACAATGGAAAAGTAGCGATTCAATTATTAGAAGATGGCTTTGAATATGACCTCATCATAATGGATCTGCAGATGCCTGAAATGGATGGTTTTGAAACAACTGTTTACATCCGTCAAAAGTTGAATCTGAACATTCCAATTATAGCAATGACAGCAAGTGCATTGAGAAATGAAAAAATAAAATGTCTGGAAATTGGAATGAATGAATATATGAACAAGCCTTTTGTTCCATCAGATCTTTTCAGAGAGTTACGAAGGTTTTTATTAAAATCTGAAGAGATAGAAACTGAAGAAACTCCGGTGATTGCTAAAAATGAATCAAAAAAATTATACAGTCTAAACCATTTGATCGAGATGGATGACATGGATTGTCTCTGCGAGGTTTTGCAATTGTTTTTAGATTCTGTACCGATGATTATGGTTGAAATAAAGGAAGCGATCATTGAAGAAAGATGGGAAGATGTTTATAAAAAAAGCCACAAGGTAAAAAGCAGCATTGGCATATTACAAATGGGAAAACTGATGTCATTGATGAGCAAAGTGGAATTAGACGCAAAAGAAAGAAAGAACCTGGATGAAATACTTCCCAACTTTGAAAAAGCAGAAGAGCTTTTTGAAAAAATAAATCCAATGATAGAAGTAGAACTTGCCTCTGCATTAGCTGTTGTTCAAAAAAACTAGAAACAAAAAAACCACAAAATGAAAATACTGATTTCTGATGATGAAAAGATCATGCTAAAAATTATTGAGCTACGCCTAAAAAAAGATGGGCATGAAGTGATTGTAACATCCAATGGAAAAGAAGCAATAGAGCAAATTAAACTTCATGATCCTGATATGATCATCGCAGATATAATGATGCCGTTTACTTCTGGATTGGAAATTGTAAGTATGGTGAAACAAAATCATCTTCATCGCAAAGTTCCGATCATTATTCTTTCTGCTATGGGACAGGAAAATGTCGTTCTCGAAGCATTTAATCTTGGCGCCGATGATTATATCACAAAACCATTTAGCCCCAATGAACTTTCAATGCGGGTGAAAAGATTAGCTGCATCAATCGTTTCAAATCCAAAAAATAATTAAAAAATATTGGAATACTTTTTTTCTAATCGCTCAATAAAGAATCATGCAACCCTTACAATTTTTATTTACTGATCCAATTAATGAGGTTGTAAGCTATTTGCGTTACAGTGTTTTCAAAGAACAACTTTTATTAAAGACCATCTTACTTTTTTCTCTTTTAATTCTTGTTTTAATCTCATTTATCCTCTACTATCTTTTGAGAAGATCAAAGCGTGGAAAACGAAAAGTTTTTCTTCAAAATATGTTTAATGATCTTATCAGTCAGATTGCAATTTGTGAATCTGAAGATGAATTAAATGAAGTGTTTTTTCAGCCTGATTCACAAAAAATTATTCGGCAATTTCAAAAAGAAAAATTTCAAAAAAAATTGCTTATTTCTGAATTGGCCAAAACTTCCAAAAAATTCAGAGGATCAACACTTAAAAATATTCAATGGCTGTTTCAAAAGATGCAATTAAAAAATGAATTACTGAACAATTTAAACAGTAAAGAATGGCATGTAAAGGCCAAAGCAGTACAGCAACTGGCGTGGTTGCAACAAGATTGGAGCATTGAGGAAATTTTTACGCTTACCAATCACGAAAACATTCTTCTTCGCATGGAAGCACAGATTGCGATCGTAAAACTTACTGGTTTTGAAGGATTAGATTTTTTAAATACAATTCGTCATCCGATTTCTGAATGGCAGCAATTAAGATTGATTGAAGAACTTTCAGGACAAGCATTGGAAGAAAAAGTAAAGCTGAATGAATGGCTCAAATCAACAAATGAAAGTGTTATACATTTTGCGTTACGCTTGATTGAAATATATCAGCAGTACAGATATTACGATGATGTAGTTGCCTGCCTTTCTCATTCATCATTTGAAATTTGCAGAACTGCTGTTGTAACATTAAGCTATATCAGCAAGGAAACAACCGCTGATTTATTGATCGCTCATTATCCGGATTATGACGCAGCCACACAATTGGAAATTTTGAAAATTTTACAAAATGAAGGCACAGAAAGTCATCTTGAATTTCTGCTTTCATTGCTTCGTCATCCTGACGATTCTTTTAAAATGGCCGCTGCTGCTGCGATTGGCAAAATACGCATAGCAAGTATGGAAAAAATTGAAGCATCAGTTGAAACATCTTCTCATCCCTGGAATGTGATTTTACCTCAACTCAAAATGGAAAGTATCGCATGAAAGTAATTCACGTTTTATTCGAGATATTAACTTACGGAATTTTTATTTATTCTATTGCACTGTTATTATTTTATCTATGGATAGTTGCTTATTCAATCGGTGAAATAAAGCTATATATGCGAAAAAGCAGTTTTACTGATTATGATCTTCTGGCTTCCTCTGAATATGCGCCTACGATTAGCATCATCGCACCGGCTTATAATGAAGAAGCAAATATCATCGAAAATGTTCGTTCACTGCTGGCCGTTCATTATAACAATATTGAACTGATCCTGATCAATGATGGCAGTAAAGATCAGACTTTGAGCAAGCTAATCGAAGCATATCATCTGATCAAAGTGCCTTATTTAATAAATGAAAAAATCAAAACAAAACCCGTTAGAAATATTTATAAAAGTACCAATCCGCTTTACCACAAACTGATTGTAATTGATAAGGAAAATGGTGGCAAAGCAGATGCGTTAAATACCGGAATTAATGTAGCAACGAATAAATACATCGTTTGCATTGACGTGGACTGTGTTTTAGAACAAGACGCAATGCTAAAACTCATCAAACCATTTTTAGAAGAAACAGACAAGCGTGTAATTGCAACTGGCGGCGTTGTTCGTATTGCTAATTCATGTGAAATTGTAAATGGAAAATTAGTAAATGTTCATCTGCCCAAAAAACTGTTGCCAAGAATACAAACACTCGAATATATCAGAGCATTTTTGTTGGGAAGAATGGCGTGGAGCCGCATGAATGGATTGCTGATTATTTCTGGCGCTTTTGGCGCTTTCGATAGAGAAATTGTAATAAAAGCAGGAGGCTATAATCCAGCAACAGTGGGCGAAGACATGGAGTTGATTGTTCGTATGAGAAGATATATGCACGAAATGAAATTGCCTTATAAAGTATGTTATATTCCTGATCCTTTATGCTGGACAGAAGCACCATCTTCTTACAAAATTCTTGGGAGACAACGAAATCGTTGGGCACGTGGAACCATCGAAACTTTGAAGATCCATAAAAAAATGTTGCTTAACAAACGGTATGGAATTTTAGGGATCTTAAGTTACCCATATTGGTTCCTGTTTGAATCATTAGCGCCGGTTATTGAATTCACAGGACTCGTTTTTTTATTGATCACAGCTTTATTTGGTCTTGTTTCGTTGAAAATATTCTTGTTACTGCTTGGATGTATTCTCGGTTTTGGATTTTTATACTCCATATTTGCCATACTTATCGAAGTCACTACATACAATCAATATAAAAAGCGGTCGTATATTTTCAAACTCATCCTGACAGCATTCATGGAGCCATTCATTTTCCATCCTTTTATTGTCTGGTCTGCTGTTTGTGGCAACCTGGATTATTTACAAAAAAAGAATTCATGGGGAGAAATGACGCGCCAGGGTTTCAATACAAAAACTAAATCAAAAATATTTAAATGAATCATTCCAACTCTGGTGTTCAATCACGATCAGGTTTTATGAACGGATTGAATTCTTATTCTTTACAATCACTAATTTTTTTGATCCTAATGTTGCTGATAGGCGTTTATGAAATATGTCTCGATCACAAATTACAAAATGCAAATATTTCTTTGTTTGCTGTCGCCGCCACTACCCTGATCAATTATGTTTTTTATTGTCTAAAAGCTTATTTCTTTCTTTTAATTCCATTTCTTCTTATTTATTTTTTTTCAAAAAAGGCTGCCCATTTTGCGTATGCTTTTTTCGCAATTTTTCTTCTCCTAATTCAATTGGCGCTGGTTCAATATTTTAATAAAACAATGGTTCCCCTTGGCTCTGACCTTTATGCATACTCGCTTTCAGATATCCGGCAAACCATTGGTGCATCAGGAAGTATTCATTTATCAACTTTCATATTTGCGCTGCTTTTGATTCCTGTTTTTGTTTTTATTTTTATTTATTTTCCGAAGAAAGTTAAAGCAGGAAAATATTTAACTGCGGCAATTCTTGCTCTGTCAATTATTATAATTACAACCGGTTTTACTTTGCCAAATACAGGTACACTTAAAACAGAATACGCACGAACCGCTGTGATCAATAAATCTGATTTTTTTATCAAACAATCTTATCAATATTTTTTTCCGAAGCCCGTTGAAAATGATATTTACTCTGATACCTACTCCGGAGATTTTGGTGATAATTCTGCAGCATCGTTGAAAGATTTTGTTTATATAGATGAAAGCAAATTTCCTTTTTTGCATAAAGATGAAACGCCAGATGTGTTATCTCCTTTTTTTAATAAAGCCGATCATTTACCGAACATCGTTATCATTCTTGTAGAAGGACTTGGACGGGCTTTTACCAATGAAGGCGCGGTTCTTGGAAACTTCACACCTTATCTTGATTCGCTTTCCAAACAAAGTTTATATTGGAAAAACTTTTTGAGTTCGGGAGGAAGAAGCTTTGCTGTTTTGCCGTCTGTACTTGGTTCCTTGCCCTTTGCAAAAAATGGTTTTAATGAATTGGGAGATCAGATGCCGCCGCATCTTTCATTAGTAAGCATTGGGCGGCACAATGGATATAAAGCGTCATTTTTTTATGGCGGAGATTCAAGGTTCGACAACATGAACCTTTACATGAAAAAAGATGGTGCGAATAATATTTATGATGAGTTTACTTTTCCATCCGGGTATACAAAACTTCCTTCCGAGAATGGATTTACATGGGGCTATGGCGATAATGAATTATTCAGAAGATACGTGGAGTTATTGCCACAGCAAGACAATCAACCGGAATTAAATGTGATGTTTACCGTGGCCACTCACAGCCCTTTTTTATTAAATAACCAGGAAAAATATAATGAACTTTTCGAGGAAAGAATGAATGAGCTTGGATTTTCTGCAGAAAAAAAAGCAGCTTATGAACAATATAAAGCCCAATATGCGAGCATATTATTTCTGGACGAATCCATTAAAAATTTTATTGAAAAATATAAACAAAGAAGTGAATATAAGAATACCATTTTTATCATTACCGGCGATCATCGAATGCCCGAAATACCAATGATTTCAAAAATGGATCGTTATCATGTTCCTTTGATCATTTATTCTCCATTGCTAAAACGCACTGCTACTTTTTCATCAATATCTTCGCATTTTGATATTACTCCAAGCCTTCTTGCTTTCTTAAATACCTCTTATTCTTTTGAAAAGCCAACGCTTGCAACCTGGATTGGGAGCGGCTTAGACACTACACGAGCATTTGGCAACATTCATCATTATCCATTAATGCAAACGAAAAATGAAGTAATAGATTTTGTGCAGGGAACGTCCCATCTAAATGGCCAAAATACTTTTTCAATTTCTGAAAGCATGGATGAAGAGCCAATGAATGACAAAATCAAAACTGAACAATTGCAACATTCTTTTGATCTCTTCAAAAGCAGAAATCAAAAATTTATTGACGGCGCCAAATTAATTCCAGATTCTATTTATCAGAAATATTATCCACGTTAGTTTTTCATTTCAAGATTGAATTCTCGTGCTACTAAATTTTAGAAGATCAGTTTGGAAAATCATTTGATCGCGTTAGAATATCAACCTGCCGTTTCTAAAATACTTTTTCTATCGTGGAAATTTGAAGGAAGAAAGATTAAAATCCGGATGAAGTTTTTCTCATTTTCCTGATCATTTTTTCACTGTGGTTTCAAAATAATTATTGGTGATATGGCTCATAAGCGGAAGATAAAAATTCCAGAAAAAGCTGCGCCTATCAGCGTCTTCATTTGTATAAAATATTCTTTTGAGAAAGCTGATACCTTTAAAGTAAGAACTGCTCATTGAAACAGGGTTATCACAAAAATTTCCCGAAAAATAATAAAACTGGTAGTCCTTATTTTTATGCCTCAGTACTGCGGGAAAAGAAAACGGAATATTATTTTGCTTTAATATTTTTTTGCCGGAATCGTTCAGACTTAAATTAAATTCGGAAATCGGCTGATTTAAAGCACTGTCATATTGCATCACATCAAACCAAAACGGATAGCTCGTTTCAGCAGGAAGATCAAATTTTTTTTGATTGATATCATTTGTCTGAATCATTGGTAATGCTTCTGTCAAATCTCTCCCTTCTTCCAGCACTACTAAACTCTGCGACGTATTTATAAAAACAATCCCTGCATTATGAAAAGGCCATTGATACTGATGACTCTTTTTATAATTATTCACCACCCATCCAGGCAATTCAGAATTGATCTGAGGATCAAGAGAAGAAAAATAACAACCGATCCAACCTGTCCATTTTAAGCCAAAAAGATTTTCAAAATCTTCACGGATATTTTCAGAAGTTGGAGTGCCGATCGTATTGAATTCAGAAACGATCAGTTTATGTTTCGACTTCATTAATCTTAGTAATTCAATATCCTGTTCGCTCATTCCGCCATAAAGAATGCCATTGTCCGCATTTTTATTTTTTTGATACCATTCATTTTTATAAACTCCGTAAGTGTCTGTAAAATAAACCATGTCTGCATCGTTGCTCAATTTATTCAGCATTTCTGATGAAAAACGTTCTAATCCTTTGATACGGAATTTTTCATTTTCAAGGGGGAAGAATCCAAAATAATCACGTGTATTATTATAAAGACTGGTTTTTGTTTTTGAAAAACGGTCATTATTCAGCACCCACGTAAATGATGTATGTTGCTCAGCAATCGGTTTTTCAACAGTTTTGTCAACAATGATGGCAATTAATTTTTTTTTAGAAGTAGAAAGCCATGCAACCCACATCCAGAAAGGAATTGATAAGATAGCAGCGGCTAAAATAATTACTTGTTTTTTCTTGATAGTCATGCCGTTAAAATCTTCTTTGGTAGGTTAAACTAAGCAGATATTGGTTTCCGGTTTCTTTTGGCTGGTATTCCTGTTGTAAAATTGAGCAGTTAAATAAAATAATATTCATGCGGTTAAATGTCTTTCTATAATCTGCAGAAATACGATAAGATTTCAACTTATATAAGTTGTGAAGTTGAATATTATTAGCAGTTTCATCAGGCGAAATTCCGG
>Ga0157371_10001883_pt1 | contig 20991 bp, 21 predicted proteins | sample C45metaG_FD_113462 | JGI IMG/M metagenome (GOLD analysis project Ga0157371, IMG submission 113462) | Corn rhizosphere microbial communities from Kellogg Biological Station, Michigan, USA - C4-5 metaG | ecosystem: Host-associated > Plants > Roots > Rhizosphere > Soil | place: USA: Michigan...
CATCGGGAGGCCGAACGCAGGTTCTGCGCAGTGGGCAACCCGGCATGGATGCGGGGTTAGCCGCCCCCGGCCATGGATGGCCGATGGCGGCGGGCCCACGGAGCAGGACCGGAGTGAGGGAATGCCGAGCCACAGCGAGGCACCGGACGTCAGGGGCGCTAGCGTTTGGTTACTTGGCGCTTCTCCAAGTGCCCCGCCGTCAGGGCGGAACCAATAGTCGCCGTTACCCCAAAAACGGATATGTACCCAACCCCAACCCTAAAACTTTCTTAAGTGAACCGCAGTAAGGCCCCATCCGCCGGACATGTTTTTTCAGCTATGTTTAGTGCCTGCACAAAACCGCCAATGCACTATGAATGCCTCGCGCCAAACAACAGGAGTTGAAAATGTCTGAACCGAAACTGCACCCCAATGCCGCGCAATCCCTGAAACAGTGGCACGACATGATCCGCAAGCGTGACTTGAGCGACCTGCCCGGCTTGCTGGACCCACAAGCGATATTTCGCTCACCAATGGCGCACAAGCCTTATCCGGGAGCCGCCGTGGTATCGATGATCCTCAACACCGTGGTCAACGTATTCGAAGACTTTGCCTACCACCGCGAATTATCGACAGCAGACGGCCTGAACGTAGTCCTGGAGTTCAGCGCCAAAGTCGGAGACAAAGAACTCAAAGGCATCGACATGATCCGGTTCAACGAACAGGGAAAAATCGTCGAGTTCGAAGTCATGGTCCGCCCATTCAGTGCCCTGCAAGCCTTGGGCGAACAAATGGGACAACGCCTGGGCGCTTACCTGGCGGCCAGCAAAACCTGATGTCCTGACAGCGTCCCAAGCTGCCAACACCAGTGCCGGACAGCAAAACCCGGCACCTCCGGCTGTGTATCACAGTGTGTCTGGCCAACCCCTTGATACATGAGTTTTCACCTGGCCTGCGATTCGACACAGGCCAGATACGTCACCGAGTTCAAATGCATGCAAGGTTTCAAGGGGCTCAGCCGGAACCCCTGGCCAATGGCATGCGACGGAGACATCACGATGAAGATGGCATTGCACAACAAAAACCCTAAACCCCAAGGCCGTCTGATCGGCTCGTCGGTCCTGGCGCTCGCCCTGTTCGGCGTTCTCGGTGCCGCACACGCACAAACATCCGTCGCCGCGCAGCCAACGACGATCAAGGCCGATACCGCCCATGCACAACCCTCCCCGTTCGGTCCGCTCAAGCACGTCAACGCCGGTCTGTTGACCGTTGCATATGCCGAAACAGGCCCAGCCAACGGGCCTGTGGTGATTCTTCTCCACGGCTGGCCGTACGACATCCATAGCTATGACGAGGTTGCACCGCTACTGGCCGCCAAAGGCTATCGCGTGTTGATGCCGTATGCGCGGGGTTATGGCGATACGCATTTTCTCTCGGACAAAACCGTTCGCAATGGCCAGCCAGCCGCGCTGGCCAGTGACGTCATCGACTTCATGGACGCGCTGAAGATCAAACAAGCCGTGCTCGGTGGCTACGACTGGGGCGCGCGTTCGGCCGACATCGTTTCGGCGCTGTGGCCAGAACGGGTGAAGGCGTTGGTCTCGGTCAGCGGCTATCTGATCGGCAACCAGGCGGCCGGCAAGAATCCGCTTCCGCCCAAGGCTGAACTGCAGTGGTGGTATCAGTTCTACTTCGCCACCGACCGTGGCCGTGCCGGCTACGAGAAAAACACTCACGACTTTGCCAAGTTGATCTGGCAACTGGCTTCGCCGAAATGGGCGTTCGATGACGCCACGTTTGACCGCAGTGCCAAGGCGCTGGAAAACCCCGACCACGTCGATATCACGGTATTCAACTATCGCTGGCGCCTGGGCATGGTCCAGGGTGAGCCTCGGTACGAAGCGCTCGAGCAGAAACTGGCCACGGCGCCGTCCATCAGCGTGCCGACCATCACCCTGGAAGGCGATGCCAACGGTGCACCGCACCCCGCTCCTGAGGATTACGCCAAGCGCTTCACCGGCAAATACGAGTTCCGGCTGATCAACGGCGGCATCGGCCACAACCTGCCCCAAGAGGATCCGCAGGCGTTCGCCAAGGCAATCATTGATGCGGACCACCTCTGAAGCGCGCACAAAAAAAAGCCCCGCAACCAACTGGGCTGCGGGGCAAAAAATTGGTTGGTTGCGGCCAACCAAAGGAGCTCGATAAAAAAGCGATGTCTGCGTGGATCAGATGCAATCCTGTGCCGCGCGTTCAAAACTCGAAGGCAGGAAGTTGGAAGCCAGCAAATGCCGCTCGTAGATGAACACCTTGCCACCGCTGCCGGCCTTGTAGGCTTCCAGCACGTTATCCGCCGAGACTTTGCTCGGCACCACGATGCGGTAGCTGCGTTGAGTCTGTGAAACCGTCGGGTTCAACGCGCTGCCCTGCAATTTCGGCACGACGCAGTCTGCGTATTGGGCTGGCGTCTTGCGGGTCTGCAAGGTCATGGTCGGATCGTTCGGTGCAGAGGCACAACCGGCGAGCAACAAAGAGGCAACCGCCGTGGCAGGGACGAATAAAGCACGCATCAGTCTCATCCTGAAAATGAAAAGTTCGGTTCTTACAGCTAGTGGAGGCGATTTTCCGACGTTTGACGGTAAAGCAGAACTTGCGTTTGGTAATGGTCACTATTACTTCTAACGATAGTTGTGCGCCGCGCGCGAGAATGCACAACCAATCACCACTGGAAATGACCTTAGTGAGGATCTCACCTTGAGAACTTTTGACCTGATCCGCGACGCCGTTCTGCCCGACTTCCGTGACCGGGTAGCCGATTACTTGACCCAATACGAAAGCGTGCTGTTGGGCGAAACAGCCGCCGAAGCTGAGCTCGTACGCGATACCGCCAATCAATTGCGTGGTTATTTGCGCGGATTGAACACCACGCGGGTGCTGGGCATGGCGGATTGGGAGGAATTGGATCGACGGGTGACTAATACGTGGCTGCCTGAGCTTTCGGAAACCAGCCAGGATTAGCTCTCGGAGGAATTGTCCGCGTCCTGACTGGTTTCAGCAGCCAGCTTCAGTCGGTCAGCCTTACTGATGTATTTCGACTTGCTGGCAGGTGCCAATTTGGCACTGGCCTTTTTCGCGTGAGCCTTTAATAACTGCGTGATCTTTTTACGACGGTTCATGTTTTTTGCTCGGCGTGTAAGTGCCCGAATGATACCAGCTTAAGAAATCGGACCAAATCACCAGAGCGCCATCACCGCTGGTCGTGAACGCCTATTCACGGTCCTCGCCCTTCCCTTCCAGCCCCTTCCCACGAAGGGTCTGCAGATAACCGCTGACCGCCGTGTCGACCGTGGGGAAGAACGCCGTTTCGCCGAGGCGAGCGAACAACCCGAATCGCTTCATCTTGTCCTTCACCGGATCCTTCATTTCGGCCACGCATAACTTGATGCCGCTCGCGTGCAGCGTATCGTCAAGCTCGGCCAGCATGTCGGCGGAGGTCACGTCCACGCTGGTGACCGGCTCAGCCGCCACGACCAGCCAGCGTACCGGCGTCGGCGATGCGGCCACGGCGTCCAGCACCCTGTCATGAAAGAGCTCGGCGTTGGCAAAGAACAGCGGCGAATCCCAGCGAAACAGCACCAGGCCGGGAATAAGCTGCGCATCGGGATAACGCGTGATGTCGTGATAGCCTTCGACACCTTCGGCGCGCCCCAATACCGTCGAATAGGGACGCCAGCCATCCCACAGAAACTCGATGACGGCGATGACGATCGCCAGGCCAATGCCCTCGATCGCACCGAATACCGCCACGCCAACGGTACACGCAATCGACAGCCAGAACTCCCAATGCTGGATGCGATAGATGCGCCGCAGGTCAGTGATCTCGATCAGGCCGATGGCCGATGCGATCACCACCGCTGCCAGTGCGCTAGTGGGCAGATTCTTCAGCAAATCGGGTTCCACCACTAACAGCAAGGCAACCGCCAGCGCACCGACGACGCCGGCCAGTTGGGTCTTGGCGCCCGCCGCTTCGGCGACGGGAGTACGTGACGAGCTGCTGCTGATCGGGAAACCCTGGAAAAAACCGCCGGCGAGGTTGGCGACGCCGAGACCGACCATCTCCTGGTTCGGATCGACATAGGTCTGGGTTTTCGCCGCGTAGACCCGCGACAGCACGCTGGTGTCGGCGAACGACACCAGCGCAACGGCGAAGCCACCGATCAGTACCGGGACGATATCGGCACGGGTGATCCAAGGAATGACGAGCGAAGGCAGGCCTTGTGGAAGTGTGCCGAGAACCGCCACGCCGCGTGCTGCAAGGTCGAGCATGCCGACGACGAGGGTAGCAGCGGCCACGGCGATCAGAATGCCCGGCACGCGCTTATAGTTCTTGAGGGCAAGGATCACCACCAGGGTGACGGCGCCGATCAGGAATGTGATCCAGTTGGTTTTCCCCTCTATCACCGCGCTGGCAATCGCCCACAAATTTCTCAATGGTCCATCGGATTCGATCTTGAAGCCGAATAACTTCGGCAACTGGCTGATCAGAACCGTCAGTGCGATGCCGTTCATGTAGCCGTAGCGAATGGGTTTGGACAGCAACTCGGTGATGAAACCCAGCCGCGCTAACCCCGCCAGGATGCACACCGTACCGGAAACGATCGCCATCATGCCCGCCAGGGCGATTGCACGATGCGGGTCGCCCCCGGACAGGGGCAGGATCACAGCGAGAATGACCGCTGCCAAAGACGAGTCAGGCCCCAGCACCAGAATGCGGCTGGGTCCGAACAAGGCATAGGCAAGCAAAGGAACAATCGTCGCGTAGAGGCCATAGATGCCCGACACACCCGACGCCACCGCGTAGGCGATACCGACGGGCACCAGCATTGTGGTCAGTACCAGTCCGGCCACGATATCGCGCGGCAACCATTCAATCTTGTAGCTGCGCAACGTCTGTAACCCGGGCAGCCAACGACTCCAGCCAGAGGGCTTGGTTGTGCGGCTACGCGCAATGCGGCCGGGTTCCGGAACGGGAGGCGACGACTGCGAATCACTCATACGACTTGCCTTTTGCCATGGCCAGACAGTTCGATGCGCCGGTAACGGCGATTTCAGAGAGCTTAGTCGTTAGTTCCACAATACAAATAAAAGTAAAGGCGCCTGATTTCGGTTGCTCTGCCGTTTCGGCATATCGTCCAGTTCGAATCAGCCTAAGCAACGATAAAAAACATGAATACTCACGGTAGGAGTCATCGAACGCATCGGAAATCACTGTCTATGCTGTGACCTAGGTGCAAAGCGCTCTGACCGAGATCCGTCACTGCTTTGCCGGCCATCACACGGAATAGAAGGCTCATGAAACCGATCCGCGTTCTTGCCTACGCTGTGGCTCTTGTTTCAATCATCCCCACTGCCGGCTATATAGCCCATGCCGAAGAAGTGCCGTTGGGCAGCACTACGATGAAAGGTCACATGGTCACGCAAGTGCTGGCCGTCGATCCGGCGAACTATCAGATCACCATTGAAGGCGCCGACAAAAATCCGGTGCCCCTCCAACTTACCGACAAAGCCAAGGCACTGCACAACTTGAAAGTCGGCGACAAGGTCGACATCCATGTCATTCGCACAGTCGCCTACACGCTCGACACGAATGTCGACAGCACGCCAGGTATCAGCAACGAATCAAAGACCGTGCGCGCCAGCAAAGACAACCCCAATCCGGGCGGCGAGGCGATTCGCCGGGTCAAGGTCACTTCGAAGATCACTCACATTGATTTGAAAAAACATGAAGTGACTTTGCTTCCGCCGGAAGGAGAAACGAAAGTCATGAAGGTCGAGGACCCCAAGCTCCAGGCACGAATGAAGAAGCTCCAGGTGGGTCAGACAATCAACGCTATTTACACCGAAGTAATGAGTGTCAAAACCTCACGCTAGCAGCGTAGGCGGGCAACACAGGCGTCAACGAATACGGTCTGCATGACCACACGAGGGTGGAGCGATGCGTAATTCATTGTTTTACGCGGTGTCAGCGGCGCTGCTTTTAGGTGTCCCCTGGTGTCTGGCGCAGTCGTTGGAGGCACCCGCAAATGCTGCCGAGGCAGCGCCCGTGACCGCAGCGGCCAAAGAGGCCGTATTCAGTCAGGAGCAGTTGGATCAGATGTTGGCGCCCATTGCGCTTTACCCGGACCCACTGCTGGCGCAGGTACTGATGGCTGTCACGTACCCGGGGGAAATCGCCGAAGCGGTGACGTGGTCAAAAGCGCATCCGGACGCCAAGGGCGATGATGCGGTCAAACAGGTGGCGAATCAGCCCTGGGATCCGAGCGTTCAGGCGCTGGTCGCCTTCCCGCAGGTGTTGGCAACGCTGGGACAGGATCCCGTCTGGGTACAGCGCCTGGGTGACGCCTTCCTGGCGCAACCGGACGATGTCATGGGAGGCGTGCAACGCTTGCGTCATCAGGCGCAGGCCGCTGGCAACCTCCAGAGCAACCAATATCAGAATGTGACGGTTCAGAACCTGGCACCGCCAGCACCCTCCTCCACAGCGCCAGCCCCTGCCAGTAGTACCTCCACCATCATCATTCAGCCTTCCGATCCGCAAGTGGTGTACGTACCCACCTATAACCCGACAACAACCTACGGCACCTGGGCCTATCCGGCGTCGCCACCCACGTACTATCCACCGCCGCCCGCGTATTACCCCGGTTCGGCATTGGTGGCCGGGCTGGCGTTTGGTACCGGTGTGGCGATCGTCGCTTCGTTGTGGGGCAATTGTAACTGGGGCAATAACGACGTCGATATCAACGTCAACCGCTACAACAACATCAACCGCAATAACCAGATCACCCAGAATCAGAACAAGTGGCAACACAACTCCGCTCATCGCGATGGCGTTCCCTATCGGGACAGCCGCAGCCGTGAACAATACGGTCGACAACTCAACGGTGCCAATCAGCGCGAGGCCTTTCGAGGGGACAATGCCCAACGAGCCCAGGCTCGCGAAAAAGCCCGCGGTTCAATGGACAAATACGGTATCGAACGACCTGCCACCAGCAATCGCCAGGCCCGTGATCAAGCGCGTAAAGCTCAGTCCACACCTTCAGCCGGCAATCGCATGCAAGCCGGTGCCGACAGACCCAAGGCGTCCGACCGGAGCCAAGGCACTGCACGAAACACTCGGGAAAACCAGCAACCCAGGAACCAGGCAGCCCAGACAAATCAACGCAGGCAGGACTACTCGCAGACGCGCCAAGGCACGCAAAATCGAACGGCTGCCAGTGCGGGCAGTGCCCGCAACAACGCATTCGCCGGCGCGCGCTCACCGTCCCAGACCAGCGCACAAGCCGCCCGGGGCCGAACCAGTGAGGCATCCGCGCGGCGCCCCAGTGCCCAGCGATCGGCTGGCCACCAGATCAGCAGGCCATCCAGTCCCCCCATGCGACAACGATCGGGAGGCCGGCGGTGAAAAACCATGCTCGAGTGACCGCATTTATGGGCTTGCTCCCGCTTATCCTGACGATCACCGTTAGCGTGGCGTGGTCGTGCATGGCAGCGGCACAGCAAGCATTCCCAACGCCGGAAAAGGCTGCTGAAGCGTTCGTCGAAGCGCTGGGTACGGAGCACGCCGATCAGGCACGCCTGACAGAGCTGCTGGGGGATCAATGGCGCAGCCTCATCCCGCAAGGTGGTGTGCAGCGCAGTGACGTGGATGCTTTTTTGAAGCTGTATCACGAACAGCACAAGATCGAAAAACCCAGCGATCGCAAGGCCATTCTGTCTGTCGGCAACGATCAATGGACGCTGCCGATTCCCCTGATAAAAGCCGGGAACGGTTGGCGCTTCGATATCAAGGCCGGTGACGCCGAAATCCGTGCACGTCGCATCGGCAGGAACGAACTCGCCGCGATGCAATCGGTGATGACCTATCACGACGCCCAGATGGACTACGCGTTAGTGGATCATAACGGTGACGGCGCACTCGAATATGCGCAGAACATCTTCAGCTCACCCGGCACGCACGACGGACTCTATTGGGCGGACGACGACAGTGGTCAAATCAGTCCTTTGGGCCCCCTGTTCGGCGAAACCATCGCCGGAGAGGATTGGCATGGTTACCACTTCCGTATCCTCAAGGGACAAGGTCCCTCGGCACCGGGTGGCGCCTACAGCTACCTCATTGGCAACAAAATGAGCCGTGGCTTTGCGCTGATCGCCTGGCCGGCAAAATACGCTGACACCGGCGTGATGAGTTTCATGATCAGTCACGATGGCCAGGTCTTTGAGAAAGACCTGGGACCCGAGGGTAATAAAGTGGCGCAGTCGATGAAGCGTTTTGATCCTGATGACAGCTGGCAGGAGATTACCGAAGACCAAAAGCATTGATGGATTGTGATCCCGCAAACTTGCGGTTCAATCAACATCGACCTGGAGTTCACGCAGAAGAAACCCAAGTGAGTCCGGGGCTGCGCGATGACTTTTTTCCGAACGTTGTTGATCCCATGGCATCGCGTCATCGGTGCAGAAATCGCCGACACACACCATGCTCGACTGGACATCGAGAAGTCCAAGCGGAATCCAGAAGTAAGGCGTTTCGCGAAGAACATTGGGCACGGTCGAGCCACATTGCGAGCAAAAGTCATTTCTGTACCCGCTGGGTTTGCGCCAACTGGCGATCACGTCTTGCCCTTCTTCCCACTGAAAGTCGCGCGCGTTGACCAGCGTCGCGAGATTGTGGCCGACTCCAGTTTGTTTACGGCACAGGCTGCAATGGCAGCGATAGAAAAATCGTGGTTCAACCGCGAGGGAAAAGCGTACAGACCCGCAAAGACATTGTCCTGATGCCATGAATATCTCCTTTGAAAAACAAGTTATCGGTGCCTTTCCTGTAGAACTTTGCTATTGAAACAGCGGTAGCCCACATATTTACCATGGACGCAGGCTTAGCAGGAGGCATGCAATGGAACTGAAGTTCAGTCACGTCGATGTACTGGTCAAGGATCTCGAAGAAGCCTGTGCCTACTACGCGCAGATATTGAACGCGAGGATCTCAAAAACACTGGTCTGGGAACGCGGTGGCCTGCACGTGCGCTATGCAATTGCATTGATCGGTCAAGAGCGTTTCATGCTGGTACAACCGTTGGCGGGAAACCTCAAAGAGCTGATGGACTCATCGGGCGAGGGAATGATCTACCGCCACTGCTACTCGACGCCAGACATCGAGAAAGCCTATGACGAATTGATCATCGCCGGCGTTCAGCCCGAGGACGAAAACGGCGCGCCATTGACCCGTGAGAATCTGCAGTCTCCTTCCGGAACACGCATCATCTGGCTACCCAAGCGCTTCGGGCATTTCTCTATCGAGATTTTGGAAGATGAGGCGCTGGAGGCGTTTATCGAGGCGGCGTTTGTTTGAGGAGGGGCCTGCGCGACAGGCAAAAAACGGCCAAAAGCGGCGCAGTCTGTTTTTGAATCAAGGTTGCTTGCGGAAGAACAAGGTGATCTGGCCTACCTCCACCCCGAACTTGGACATGAACGAGCGATTGATCATGGTGTTCTTGTCCATAAGGTACATCCAGTCGTCTAACTGAACCTGATACTCCTTGCCATCCACCGGCAGGCTCAGCACATAGTTCCAGCGCAGCGTATTGCCTGCCACCTCACCCAGCGCCTCGCCCACCACGTCGCCAGCGGTTCCGCGCCATTGACTGGAGCCAACCGGGGTTAACGTCCACACGCGTTTTTGCTTGGTACCGTCGCTGTAGGTAAATGATTCGTCAAGTATCAGCTTGCTACCTTCGGAGTGGCCATTGATCTCCACGTGGAAGCGTTTGGCGACCAAGCCAGAACGCTTTTGAAACATTCCCCAGGCTTCAACCCGGCCCTCGAAGAATTCGCGCAACTCAAGCGCGGGCTTCTCCTGACTGTAGGTGTGCACATCCACCTGGCTGCAACTTGCAAGGCCAATGCAAAGCAGCAGTATGCCTATCTTCAACATGTGCATTTCCTCAACGGTCTCAGGGTTTAGCTACACCCAGCAATTGGGCGCGCAGTTCCGGGTTGCGTGTTCGGGGGTCTAGCCATATCGCAAAAAAGGCTTTGGCGAACGCAACATCCCTCACCACATGCCGAAGGTGCTCACCGACATAAAAACGTACGCCCTCTCCGGGCATATAAACTCCGGTGATGCGGTCACCGGCATGCACATCGACAAACGCCTTGGACATCTCCGACGCCCAGCGAGCCATCAGCTCTGAATTCGGAGTGTTGGGCGACAGACGACGGATTTCCTTGATGCTGGCCTCAACCAGATCATCGCGACTGATAGCGCGACGGTAGGTCAGCTCCAGCGCAAAAGGCACATCCGTATCCAGCGTTTCACCGGCAATGAGGCGTGAGCTCCAGAACTGCGCGCTGTAGATGGAAAACCCGAATACGCGCATCTCCCCATACCCCAACCGATGAGCGTTGGGAACAGCCTCGCGCCAGTCAGCAAGCAGTTCTGCGCTCTGGAGCATCAGAACAAAACAGATAGCGTGGCGGATGAAGCGGCCCGTCTGCACAGTCATGCAAAGCCCTCGATCTGACTCAATAGGCGCCTTTGAAAGTTATACCAACGTGCCGAAGTGGCCATCGCCAGCTGGCTTTCTAGGCCTATCTTGTACAAAACATATACAAACATACCTGCCGTGTACAATAAAAAGCAGTGATCACTCACGCTTTTCTTAGATTTGGTTTGAGGATTTCCCACGCTTCGGTAGTAAAGCGGTAGCTCTTGTCCGCTTGAAAAACGATCACGCCTTCCTCAGCCAGACGCTTCAGTACTTCACGCACACTGACGAGCGTCAGCTCAACAGAGGACGACTCTAAACAGGCACGCACCCCACACACACCGATCGAGCGCCCCTCCTGCGTAGCCAAGACCAGTGCTTTGATAACTTTAAGACGGAACAGACTGGTGCGCAGTCCATGCAAACGGAGCAGCTCACGAATATGACCGTTCGCACTGCGATCGGATTCGGGGGGCAGTGAATGAGTCGTTGCGAGGAACGGACGACGTTTAACAGCAGAGGACAGGTCGTGGTTGAACAACATGCAAATACTCCTGTTCAGGAATGATCAGGTCGGGGCAACAACGCTCAATGGTCGCTCCCCCTTCCCGTCCTTCTCAAAAATCGACCGTGGCCGATAACTGCAAGGTGCGCGGATAACCAGCCGAGAACGCGCCGTAGGAGGCGACGCCCGACCAGTACTCACGATCGAATACGTTCTGTACGGTGGCGCGGAAGGTCGTCGGCCGCCCTTCGATTTTGGTGGCGTAACGCGCGCCGGCATCAAAGCGAGTCCAGGAAGCCAGCTCCTGGGTATTGGCTTGATTGACGTATTGGCTGTCGGTGTAAATGGCACCGCTGGTGAGGGTAAAACCCTCAAGCCAAGGCGTGTCATATTCGGCCCACAGATTGGCTTGCACGTCTGGCACGCCTACCGGTTTGTTGCCGCGATTGGCGGCCGTGGCCGAATCGGTCAACTCGCCATCGAGCAGCGTCACGCCCCCCATCAAGCGCGTGCCCGGCGCCACTTCGCCAAACATGCTCAACTCGACACCGCGGTTACGCTGTTCGGCTTGCACCGAAAACACGTTGTCGGCACCGACTTCGCCACTCGGTTTTTCGATCTGAAACAACGCCAGCGTGGTCATGAACGTGCCGTGTTCATACTTCACGCCGATTTCATGCTGCTTCGATTCGTAAGGTGCGAACGTCTCGCCGGCGTTGGCCGCCGAGCCCGGTGCGATATCGCCTTTGCTCAAGCCTTCGACGTAGTTGTAGTAGAGCGAAACGTCTTCCCAGGGCTTGACCACCACGCCAACCAACGGGGTCGTGGCGCTCTCGTTATATTTCGAGCTGACCGAGCCTGCCGCGTTGTAATTACGTGACTCGATGTCTTGTCGACGCACACCCAGGGTCAACTGAAAGCGGTCATCAAGCATGGACAGCGTGTCGGTCAACGCAACACCGGACAAATCCGATTCGGAAACACGGAGCACTTGGGGAGAGTTGATAAATTGCTTGGGCACTTCCACCGGATGGTAGATGTTCGAACGCACTTCAGTGCCGTTATTGATCCCTCGGGACAGCTCATCCTGGTATCGGGTCGCCATCAGCGTCGTCGTGTGGGTGACGGGACCGGTTGCGAACACTCCGCGGATCCCGACGTCGGCGGTAGAGCGGTCGACGTTGAATTTGTAATACCCGGGAATGTTGCTGGTATCGCCGGCCTCATTGATGATTCTCGGCACCTGGTCGGACATCCGCTTGACGTCTGACTTGCCGCCCCCCGCATGGGCAAACACGGTGACCGTATCACTCAGGTCATATTCGCCGCCCAGCAATGCCGACTGCTCCTTGGTATCTGACCAACCCCAGTCCTGCGACACATTGGTCCGGCCATTGGGGGCGGAGGGAATATCAATTCCAGGGGCGACAGTGAATGGCCTCGACGGTGCATCGAAGCTTTCTTTCTGGCTGATGAAATCGAGGTTCAAGCGCAAGCGCTCGCCTCGATAATCCAGCGCGATGGCACCGATCCCCAGGTCTCGGTGCTGATCATCAACGGCAGTGTCACCGCCTTGCAGGTTGCCGTTGAAGCGCACGCCGAACTGATTTTCTTCACCAAAGCGCCGGCTGACATCCAGGTGACCACCGACTTGGGAGTCCGAGGCGTAGCTGGTGGTAACACGGGTCAGGTCTTCGTCCAGTGGGCGTTTGGGAACGATATTGATCACGCCACCGACGCCACTGTTTGGCGAAATGCCGTACATCAGGGCGCCCGGCCCCTTCAGCACTTCGACACGCTCGGCGTACTCGGTGAATACCCGGTAGTTGGGTGCCACGCCATACACGCCATCGAACGCCAGTTCGCCGAGGTTGCCTTCACCCACCGGAAAGCCACGGATGAAAAACGAATCGACGATGCCGCCCGTCTGACCGGTGGAGCGCACCGAAGGGTCACGTTCCAATGCATCGGCCACGGTCACCGTTTGCAAGTCGGCCAATGTCTTGGCGGTGTAACTGGTCACGCTGAACGGGGTGTCCATCACATCTTTGTTGCCCAGCATGCCCAGTCGGGCACCGCGCGCCACCTGGCCACCGGCGAAAGCTTCCGGCAACGCGGTCGGACCGCTGTAACTGGCGTTGATGTCAGTGGTACCGAGGGTCAGCGTATTGGTGCTGTGTTCGGCCGACGTCGCGGCCGGAGTGTTCGTGGTTGTGTCAGCGGCAACGTCCTGTTGCTCAGGGACTGCGGCCCAGGCGTTGGCGCTTCCTGCGACCAAGACAAAATTCAGCATGGCGGTACGAATGGCGAGTGTTAACACGCGCTCACCGCAAGGACGACTGACAACAGGCATGACGTGAGGATCCTTTTCAAACAGGGAAAATGGTAATCACTCCTATTGCCAGTCGGGATGCGAAAAAGTATCACTCTCAGTAGAGTTTTTTTGCCGCTGTGCCTCCAACGCTAGGCATACAGGCGCTCCAGCGGTATCGCGATCACCGGCAACGCCGGGTCAAACGCGTGCCGGGTGGTCTTGTAGGGAAAGATTTCACCCCGGGCGATCGTGGTGAAAATCCGCGCCACTTCAAACGCCTGGCCGGACTGCCAGTGCCGTACACACACCCGCGGATCGGTGTAGTCGAGCTGGATGCAGGGCACCCTCTTCAACCCCAATTGCAACGCCGCGTTGAACCGGTGATTGCCGTCCATCACGATGCCCAGCGAGCGCTCGACGATGATCGGTTCCAGCCAATGGCCGGCCCGCACGATGGACTCGCGCAGCAACGTCACATTGGCAGGGTCGACCTGCTCGGACTGCAGCACGTCACACAGCGGCCGCAATGCAATCTGATAACCGTGTTCCATGGTTGATCTCCTGAGTCGTCGGGGCTTCAGCAAGCGTCTGCGTTGGCAATCGGCGCGTATTGGCGGGCCACATCGAGCAGACGCTGGGCGTGTTCGATCAGCGGCAGATCAACCATCTCACCATCCACTTGCACCGCATGGCTGCCGGTGGCTACGGCGCTCATCACCCGATCGGCCCACGCCAATTGCCGCGAATCCGGCAAGAAGGCGCGCTGCACCGTGACCAGTTGCGAGGGATGGATGCACAGCTTGGCGCCGAACCCCAAGGAACGTGCGTAATGGGAGTCCTTGGCGACCACCGCCAAATCGCTGATCGCCGGCGTGACGCCGTCGATTGGAGACGGTAAATCCGCTGTGCGCGAAGCCAGCACGATGCGGTTTCGAGCGAACAGAAACGCTTCGGGACTCTGGCTGCAATTGATATCGAGGGAGAAATCCAGTGAGCCGAACGCCAGTCGTGCAATCCCTGGAATCGCGGCAATCGATTCCACCTGTTGCAAACCTTTGGCCGTCTCGATGATCGCGATGATCTTGAGTTCCGGTTGCCACTTCAGCAAACGTTCGACGACCTGGGTAAGGGCCTCGGGGCATTCCGCCTTGGGCAGGAAAATCCCGTCGCAACGCTCGGGATAGCGCATGTCGTTCAGCCAGGTCAGGTCCTGGCGGAATAGCGTGCTGCTGACGCTGTTCAGGCGGATGTAACGCTCGCAGGAAACCCTCGGCGTACTCTCCTGCCATGCCCAGATGGCTGCCCGGGCAGCGGCTTTGCTGTCCGGATGAACGGCGTCCTCGAGGTCGAGAATGATAGCGTCCGGCCCCGCTTCGACGGCTTTGGAAAAACGTTCGGGACGGTTGCCCGGCACGAACAGGTAGCTGATCGCGAGTGAGTTGTTGCGGCTATGTCGAACGGATGTCATGGCGTTACTCCTTGGCATGAAACGTTGTGAATCTGGAAAAAAACTGGCCCTGTCAGCGGCGGATTTCCGCGCCTGCCTGTGGCTGCTGGCACCTTCCCGTAACGCCTTGTTCATCAGGGTATTACGGGGTTTTTTTAGATAGGACGAACGCGTACTTGAGCGTGTAAATACGCACTCATTCATTCGCCCTGCGCAGGGTGTTATTCAAAAATATTTGAAGACATTACTTGATAATCATTCGCGTTAGCAATATTGTTCACGTCGCCGGAGGAACTATCCCCGCTTCAAAGCACGTCATCACTAGCAATGGGAAGTACACGCCAGTAATGGCACATGAATGTCAGTTACTGATCATTCACACAGGCTGGCCATCAACTAGTGGCCAATCAGAACATCCGTACAAACCTTATGGAATGGGTTTCTCATGCAATTGTTTTGTGAATCATTTATTGCGATCCGCGTTACAAATTCGTCTTCGGGTTTCGCGTGGCATCCGCCTCCGCCTCATCTAAAAACTCGGATCTGACGAGCGAAAATACTGCTTCCGTCGATAACTTATGGTTGTCGAATATCAATGGCTAAGTTCTATTTCAAGCCAGAGGGCTAACTATGCCTGCACTTAATGCGCAACCCGTTGAACAGCGAATAGAAGTTCATCATCCTGAGACGCTAAAGCCGCTTATCGACCTTGTTATTGCCACACTTATCAACCATTTTCCGGGCACACTTTCAGATCTGGTCAAACAACATGGCTCACCGTTAAATCTGGTCTGGCCACATGCTTTCGAGTTGAATACGAAGGCGCTGCAAACGGTGTTGAATCAGCACAATGTCTGTCACGCCATCTTCTATGGCGCCAAGGCCAACAAGTCTCAGAGCATGCTCAGTGCTGCGGCAAATTCGGGCATTGGCGTCGATGTTTCGAGCATTCATGAGCTGCAGGCAGCACTGCGAGCTGGTACGCCAGCGGCAAAAATCTGTGCGACCGGCCCGGCCAAAACTGTCGTGTTTCATCAAGCGCTGATCAGCGCAGGCTCACTGATTTGTGTGGACTCGCTGGAGGAATTCGATCACCTGAAAACAGTGATTGAATCTTTTCCAGCCCCCGCCAAAGCACGGGTTTTACTGCGTTACAGGCCAACGAGCTGTCCAAAGAGCCGATTTGGAATGGGCTTTGAGGACATGCTTGAATGCCTTCAACGGCTGACCCGACAACCTGAGAATTTTCACTTCGAAGGGTTCCATTTCCACTTGGGTGGTTATGGATTCGAATCCCGTGCGCAAGCCTTCCGTGAAGTCACGGGGTTTGTCGAGGCCGCCCGAGAAATGGGACTGAATCCGCAGATGATCGACATCGGCGGCGGCCTGCCGATTCGCTATGTCGAGCCTCAGGCCTATAGTCGGTTTTTACAGAACGACAATAAGCCCGACCATTATTACAACCATGTAGTGCCCGACTCTTATTATCCCTACGGCAGTGAACTGAACGCGCCCCAATGGTTGACATTATTCCTCCAGGCCGACCACTCGCCCGGGCTGTCCATTGCCAATTATTTGAACATGCAAAAAATAACGTTGGCACTGGAGCCCGGCCGAAGTCTGGTTGACCAGGCGGCTATTTCCTTGTTTCGCATCACACGAACAAAAAAACTGGCCGACAACAAAATCGTCATCTTTGTTGAAGGCAGTAGTTTCAGCGCCTGTGAAACCTGGTTTTCATCGGAGTATCTGGTTGATCCGATACTCATCAGCACAAACAAACTACCGCACACCCCGACGCAAGCGTATATCGCTGGACATAGCTGTCTGGACGATGACGTCATTACCCATCGCCTGATCAACTTTGGCACTGCCCCGCAAGCAGGCGACTTGTTGATTTACGTTAATACCGCCGGTTATCAGATGGACTTGCTGGAAAACGAGTTTCATCGCCATCCCCTGCCCCGGCGCTTGATGGCGACCTGTTGTACGGAAGGTAACTATGCATTTTCACCTGACTACTAAAGGGAATAATTGAAATGATATTGAATAAAGTTTCTGATCTTATTGGCAATACGCCAATGTTGGGTATTGATGTTCCAGATACCGACGCCAGGCTGTTACTCAAGATTGAAAAGAACAACCCCGGCGGCAGCATCAAAGACCGCATGGCACGCAACATGGTGCTGGCCGCGCTCAAGTCCGGGCGGCTGAAACCGGGCGGCGTCATCGTCGAGTCGTCGTCCGGCAACACCGGCATTGGCTTGGCCATGGCCGCCGTCGAATTCGGCCTGCAGTTTATCGCCGTGGTCGACCATCACGCGGCTCAGGACAAGATCGCCGTGATGAAGGCGCTGGGCGCCGACATTCGATTCGTTAAAGGCACCTATCGCGAAGACGAAGTGGCGGTGGTCGAGCGCCAACGGCTGGCGGCTGAACTCGCGACCGACATTCCCGGTGCCGTGTTCATGAATCAATCCGACAACGCCGCCAATGCCGGTGGCTACAGCGATTTCGTCCGCGAAACGATTGCTCAGGTGCAAGGCTCTATCGGTGCCTACGTCGGCTGCGTCGGCACCGGTGGTTCGATGACCGGTATCGCCCGTGGTCTGAAACTGCACAATCCCGACACCGTGACCGTTGCGGTGGAACCGGCCGGCTCCATTGTCTTCGGCCATCCCGGCTATCCCTACTATCAGTCCGGTACCGGCACCCCGGCCGGTGACACGGTCGGTCTGGTGCTCGACTACAGCTGCATCGATCTGGGCGTGCAGGTCACCGACTCCCAAGCCTTCGAAACCGCCCGCTACATCGCCCGAAACCTGGCGCTGTTGGTGGGAGGCTCGACCGGCGGTGCGATTTTCAAGGCATTGGAGCTGATCCACAAAGGCGTGCTGACCGGCAACGTGGTCGTGCCGATAGCCGATGGCGGCGAAAAATACCTGCACACGGTGTTCGACGATAAATGGCTGCAAGAACGTGATTTGCTCGACCCGAACGTCGCACCGCAACTGGATGCCTGGCTGGGCAAGACCCATTGGCTGGACTCCGTTTCCGCGCCGCTTCAATTAAGCGTCGCATGACCCACCCATCACTCAGGAACGCCTCTCGATGAATCTGTTGAAAGTCGCCATCTGTGGTGGCGGCAGGACCGGCCATCTCAACGCCATCCTGTTCAAGCAGCTGCCCAATGTTCAGGTTTCGATGCTCACCAGCAATCTGGAGATCATTGAACAGCACGCTCGTCACACGCCAATGCAGGCCTTGTTGCCGGATGGCTCGACTCTGGACGCCCGGCTGGATCGGGTAACCACCGATGCCAGGACTGCCGTTGAGGACGCCGACATCGTCATCATTACCGTGCCCGCCCATGCCCGGCCGCAAACCTTGCAAGCGATTGCACCCCACCTGAGTTCAAGCAAACCGGTGTATATCGGCGCGATTCCGGGGTTTTGCGGTTTCGACTGGCTGGCAGAGTCCACCTTGGCCGATCGCCCCAACCTGGTGATCTGGGGGATGAAGGACGTCCCGCATACCGCCTTCGAGCTGACCCCCGGTCGATCGATCAAAATGGGCGGAGGCAAAAGCCGGTTGTACGTGGCGACGCACGCTCGGGAATCGCAAGAGTCCCGTCAGCGGCTCGAGGAAATCCTCACCGTGTTGTACGGCCCGTGCGTGACGATGCTCGACAACTACCTGGAAATAACCCTGACGCCGGGCAACCCGATCATGCACAGCTCGGTGATCTACGGGCTGATCGGCCCCTTTGGCCAATGGCATCGCAAAATTTTCCCGCAACGCATGTGCTGGTGGACCGAGTGCCCGGAACTGGGTGCCTACTTCCTCGAACGCATGGATCAGGAAAGCCAGGAGCTGTGCGCCGTCATCAGTCAGCGCATGGGCATCGACCTGTCATCGGTCAAATCCTTGAAACAGGAAATTGTCGAGGCCTACGGCGAACAGATCCGCGACCAGAGCAGCATGCTTTCGATTCTGCGCACCAATCAGGCCTACAACGACATCCTTGCCCCCATGGTGCCTGCCGACGGCAACCGCGCCGGCTACGTAATCGAACGCGAGAGCCGCGCCTTCAACGAAGACGTTGCCTATGGCCTGGTGTTGCTGGTGGAAATGGCCAAACGCTTTGAACTGAAGGTGCCCTACATCGAGGAAGTCTTGCAGTGGAGCGTTGCCTACATGCAAGGCCTGCGCGATTCGGCGCTCGACTATTTCCCAAGCCACTGGCCACGCACGGCATGAGCCGTGGGCTTGATCTTTTTCTTTAATTTTCGACGAGCAGACAGCAGATATGGATGACTTCAAGACACTGATCGCCTACTCCCGCAAAAACGCCATGCGACGCTTGATCCGTTGCCTCTTTGCGGAAAACATCCTCGACCGTTCGGCCCTGAACTTTTCCGTCGAGGGGAACCAGGCCACCTACCCGCTGAAGGATGCCCGCGCCCACCTGTTTTTTTCCGACATCGCCAAAGGCCCGGCCGATACCGTGGTCAATGACGGTGAAGTGGTGCTGTTGACCGACGAAGGCGTACGCCAGGTGATCACCAGCCATCAGGATATGTTGGATGTGTTGCGTGACAGCTTCGACTTCGAGCCGACCGACGAAGGCGTGGCCGGGCTCAAGGCCGACATGGAAAACAGCCTGACCAACGATGCCCACGCCCGTCAGCATCGCCAGCAATGGAACGCTCGACTGGAGCAGGCGGCCAGGGATCAGGGCCTCAACAGCTTCACCGACTACCTGCGCCAGCATGCCACGACCAAAGACGCCGCCATCCTGCTGGACCAGTGGGGTTCGCTGGAAGGCCATCCGTATTACCCGACGTGGAAATCCCGTCCGGGCCTGACCGATGCCGAGGTCGAGCAACTGTCACCCGAGTTCAACGCTCAGGTACCGCTGCGCATCGCCTCCTTGCGTGCCGAGCATTCGAAAAGCGAAAGCATGCCGCACGTGACCGGATACCGCGAGTGGTTCGCCAGCAACTTCCCGGCGCAATGGGAACAATGGAAAGCCTCGCTCAATAGCAAAGGGCTGGATGAAACCCAGTGGCTGCCGCTGCCGATTCACGCCTGGCATTTGCAGGCCTATGTGCTCAAGACGTTTGCTGCGGAAATCGAAGAAGGCATCCTGATCACCGACGGCCCGGACATTCAAACCCTGCCGACCATGTCCTACCGCACCATGATGCCGGTGCTGGACGAATGCGCACCGCTGATCAAATTGCCGATCGCCGTGTGGATGACCAGCGAACTGCGCAGCCTGCAAGCCAAGTCGATTCACATGGGGCCGCGCATCAGCGCGGTGATCACCCGGATTCTGCAGGCCGAAAATGGCTTCGGGCAACGCCTGGAAATCTTCCCGGAAGAAATCGGCGTGCGTTATAAAAATGCGATCACCCAGGACGATAATCCCGGGCGCCATCTCTCTGTGGTCTATCGCGCCAGTCAACAAGCGTTCGAGCGCAGCGACAATTGCCTGCCGATTACTGTGGCATCACTGTTCACCAGGTTGCCCGGCAGTGGCCGGCCGTTATTTACCGATCTGATCGAACGAGATGGCGTGCGGGCCACTGCTGACCAGGTTGAAGACTGGTTCCGCGAGTACGCCAAAGTGGTCACCCACCCAGTGGTGGCGATCTATTTGATGTATGGCATCGGGCTCGAAGCGCATCAGCAAAACACCATGGTGCTGTTCTCCCCCGATGGCAAAGCACGTAGTCTGCTGATCCGCGATTTCGGCGATGGCAGGACTTATGCTCCGCTGCTGGAAGCCCGTGGCTACACGCTGCAGCCACATGTGCAGCCGGGTATTTTGCCGACGGTATTCTCAGGCGATATCGAACCGGTGCGCATGTTCGTGCTGGACGCTGCGTTCCTGACGCACCTGCACGAAATGGCCCTGTGGCTGACCAAGGAATACGGTTTGAACAACACGCGGTTGTGGCAGGTACTGCGCGAGGAAACCGATCTTGCATTCGCGGCCGTACGCGACCGTGTCTCGCCAGACCTGTGGGAAGTCGAACATCAGGCGTTTGTGGAAGCTCCATGGCCAACCCGATCGTTGTTGCGCATGCACTTGATGCAGTACTCCAACTATCGTTTGCAACACACCCTGACCAACCCGCTCGCTAGCGTTTAACCACCGAGGCTGACTCATGTCCCATGCAGGTGCCATCCAGGG
>Ga0157371_10001884_pt1 | contig 20990 bp, 18 predicted proteins | sample C45metaG_FD_113462 | JGI IMG/M metagenome (GOLD analysis project Ga0157371, IMG submission 113462) | Corn rhizosphere microbial communities from Kellogg Biological Station, Michigan, USA - C4-5 metaG | ecosystem: Host-associated > Plants > Roots > Rhizosphere > Soil | place: USA: Michigan...
CCGGCAAATCCCAGCCGCACAAATACCTGATCGAAACCAACCCGGTACTCACCGACCTCAAGCAATTCATGAGCTCGGACTACCTGCTCCAAGGCTTGGGCTACAACCCCGACCAGAGCGCCAAGCGCCTGGGCGACGGGCTCTTCGAACAGAAACTGATCCAGCAAGCCGTGGTCGCCCGCACCGGCCAGCGCTTCATCGACGGCCAGACCTCGGACGAGGCGGTTTTCAAGTACCTGATGAACAACGCCATCGCCAGCAAGGACGCGTTGAACCTCAGCCTCGGCGTCACCCTCACCGCACAGCAAGTCGCGGCCCTGACCCACGACATCGTCTGGCTCGAAGAGCACGAAGTGAATGGCGAAAAAGTCCTGGTGCCGGTGCTGTACCTGGCCAACGCCAACAACCGCCTCGCCGCCAACGGCGCGTTGATCCAGGGCAGCGACGTGACCCTGATCGCGGGTAAAGACCTGAACAACGCCGGCACCCTGCGCGCCAGCCAGAACCTGGAGGCAACGGCCAAAAAAGACCTGGTCAGCAGCGGGTTGGTGGAGGCCGGGGAACGGTTGGACTTGCTCGCCACCAATAACCTGACCAACAAGGCGGGGGGCATCATTGCCGGGCGCGACGTAACCCTCAGCGCCACGAACGGCGACGTCGTCAACGAGCGCACGGTGACCTCCCACGACAGCAGCGTCGGCGACTACAGCCACGCGCGCGACTTCGTGGACAGCGCCGCCCGCATCGAAGCCGCCAACAAACTGGTGATCAACGCCGGGCGCGACGTCCTCAATACCGGTGGTGTATTGAAAAGCGGCGGCGACATGACGATCGATGCCAAGCGCGACGTCAGCATCACCGCCGTGGAAGAACGCCACTCCGACAGCCGTACCGACTTCCTCAATTCGAGCATCACGCAGCATGGCGCCAGCGTCAGTGCAGGCGGGGACCTGACCGTCAATTCCGGCGGCGACGTAACCGTGGTGGCGAGCAAGCTCGACGCCAAAGGCGACGTGACGATGGACGCCAAGGGCGACCTGCTGTTCGCCACCGCCGCCGACGAACAACACAGCTACTTCAAGGACAAAAAGGAAACTCGCCAGGAAGACCACGTCAGCCAGATCGGCACCTCACTGGATGCGGGCGGCAAACTCACCCTCAAGTCCGGCAAGGACATGACGCTGGTTGCCAGCGACATCAGCGCCGGCAAAGAAGCTTATCTGCATGCCGACGGTGATCTGCAACTGCTGGCCGCACAGGACCGCGACTACTCGCTGTATGACATGAAAAAAAGCGGTGGTTGGGGCAGTAAAAAGACCCAGCGTGATGAGGTGACTGATGTGAAAAACATCGGGAGCCAAATCACCACAGGCGGCGACCTGACCCTAGTCAGCGGTGGCAATCAGCGTTACCAGGGTGCCAAGCTCAACAGCGGCGGTGACCTGACGCTGGACAGCGGCGGCAGCATTACGTTTGAGGCAGTGAAAGATACGCATCAGGAAAGTCACGAAAAGAGTGATACCAACCTCGCGTGGATGTCGATGTCAGGCAAGGGCAGCACCGATGAAACGTTGCGCCAAAGCGTGCTAGCCGCGCAGGGCAATGTCGCAATAAATGCGGTAAATGGGCTGCATATTGACCTCAAGCAAGTCAATCAGCAGACGGTGAGCCAGGCCATTGATGCGATGGTGGCAGCCGACCCGCAAATGGTCTGGCTGAAAGATGCTGAGCAGCGTGGGGACGTGGATTGGCAGCTAATTCAGGAGGTGCACGACTCTTACGAGTACAGCAACTCCGGGCTCGGTCAAGGGGCGATGCTGGCGATCATTATCATTGTCACTGTCTTGACTGCTGGCTCGGGCACTGCCGCAGCTCTTGCAAGTTCCGCTTCCGCCGCGGCACAAACTGCCGCGTTGGCTGCTGGTATGTCAGCAGCCACTGCAGCAACTATTGGCGCCGCAGCAGCGGCTGCTGCAACGGCGAGTTTCTCGGCCGTTTTATCGCAGGCAGCCATCAGCGGGATCAACAACAAGGGCAACTTGGGTGCCACGCTCAAGGATGTGACCTCTTCGGAGAGCCTAAAAGGGTATGTAATTAGCGGGCTGGTAGCGGGCTTTGCGGCGGGTGTCCTAGACAAAGCATTTGGCGTGACTGCCGAAAGCGCGGGCAAGGCCACTCATGGTTTCGCATTGGGTGAGCTGGACGGTTTCACCAAGTATGCCGGATACACCTTGGCTGAAAATGGCTTCGCCGCTTCGGCAAACGCAGCGCTCAATGGCGGCAGCCTCAAAGACGCACTGGCTGAAGCTGCCATAGGCAGTGTTGCCGACGCATTGTCGGCCTCTCTCTATAACAAGCTTGGGACCCAACTGGAGTTTTCAGGACTCGCTGCAAAAGTTGCAGCACATGCATTGGTGGGGGGGCTGATCGCAGAGTTGGCTGGCGGTGATTTCAAAATGGGCGCTCTGGCCGCCGGGGCTAATGAGGCATTTGTTGCCACAATTGGCGATTCCATTTTCAAAGGCGACGCACACGATCAGCTTCTGGCGCTGACTTCACAGCTGATCGGTTTGTCTGTGACTGCCGCTGCTGGCGGCTCGGACAAGGATCAGGCGATATCCGGTTGGGTCGCCGCCCAGGCGACAAAGTTCAATAGCCTCGATCATCCAACGGCTGAAAAGCTTTTGAATGAGATCAAAGACTGCAAAGCGAGTGGCAATTGCAGCGAGGCCAAAATTCGCGAGGTGATAGCGCAATACGAGAAAATTTCGTCTGCGCGATCTGCCTTGATCGACGCTTGTACGACGCGTGCATGCGTCGAATCTATCCAAGCCAATACCATCGCCATGGACGATCCGGTTGCAAAGGACCTGTTGAACCTGTTCAAAACCTCCATCGCATATGACATGTATGGCTTGATGGTGGGCGATCCGAGCAAGGTTGCCATTCCTTCACAAGGCATGGATGCGTGGGGAGGCACTTTTGTTACCGATGATCAACTAGCCTTTGCCAAGTACATCCAAGAAGGATGGTTGACCACTGCGGAGCAAGCTCATCTAGACACTTGGACTAAAGAAACGTCTTGGATGGACAACGCCGCTGGGCGGGTATTGAGTGTTTCTGAGAAGGCCGGGATGCTGCTCAACCTCGGCAATACGATGTTGACCGAGGGGTGGGGTAAGGCCGCAAATGGCAATTCGCTTGGCAATGGTGTAAAAAAAGGGGATGGAATCTCCAAGGATGCTGATGGATTTGGAGAGGGTGCAAAAGGTAATCAGCTCATTAATGGGAAATGGGTTGACGGTGAAGGGCTACCATTACCTGTTCCTTCCAGTGTAGGTGCGTCCGGCCGAGTACCTAATGTTTTGCAAACAGGGGGCAATACTCTAAACAAAAGCACAGCCAACGGCTTGAATGAATATTTTGGTGAGAGCTTAACTCCGCGTGAGTGGGGGAGAGCGCTTGAGGCACTAAAAGCCGATGCTGGCAAACTGCCTAACAATTTTCACGGTCGAATACTAGATAATGGCGATTATGTAGGTAAGACTGGCGAAGTTATCGGGAATATTAGAGATTATCTGCCATGAGTGTAAAAGCCAGAATTACACCTGTAGCATCAGATTATGAAACCTGTGCTGAGTGCTATGTCAGGCTAATGATTTTTTCCGGAGAATTTCATCCAGACGAAATTACTAAGCTTTTGCAGATTCAGCCTACAGTCGCAAATTTTGCTGGGGAAAAGGTTACAAATAGTCGGGGGCTTACCAGGGAAGTAAAAAACTCGATGTGGTTCCTGTCTACTGAAAGTAACATATCCTCTAAAGATATCAGGGAGCATATCGATTGGCTGGTCGAAACTATTTATCCGCATCGTGAATCACTAAGTAAAATTCAAGAGATGGATGGTGTTAAAGTCACCTTGAAGTGTGTATGGTTTTCTTTATTAGGGCACAGCGGCCCAGTACTTTGGCCTGAGCAAATGCGCGCTTTGGCGGATCTGGATTTAGAGTTGTCTTTTGATATTTATTTTGCCGAAAATTAGAGGGTGCAAAAGCAATCGATGATTCAGAAAAACGGGGACAGACCACGTTTATCCTGAGAATGGCAGAGAATGGGGGCAGACTACGTTTTTCTGTGTCGCACTTTAGTGATCTGAAATAGTGTGAAATAGATAGGGGGATTGTTTTTCATAGAATTGACTAAGCTATTGGCATCATTAATTGTGAACGGATTCACCATATGCCACGCAGAGCACGTCTCTTGATGCCAGGTGTCCCCTTGCATCTGATTCAACGAGGAAATAATAGATCAGTTTGTTTTTTTTCAGAGGATGATTACCTTTTTTATTTAGAGCTGCTTGCTGAACAGGCCAACAAAAATTCGTGTGAAATTCACGCATGGTGTCTTATGACTAACCATGTCCATTTGTTGATTAGCCCTCATGAGCACAGCAGTACCAGTTTGCTTATGAAAGGAATAGGGCAACGATATGTGCAATACATAAATCGTACATATGGACGTAGTGGGACTTTATGGGAAGGACGCTTCCGTTCGTGCCTTGTTCAAAGTGATAGTTATGTATTGGCCTGTTATCGCTACATTGAGATGAATCCTGTCAGAGCCAAAATGGTTACGCATCCTGCGGAATATCGTTGGTCGAGTTATCGTGCTAACGCATAATCAGAGTTTTCGCATCGCATTACCCCGCATGCTCAGTACCTATCGCTTGGGGACACAGATGTGTCGACTGCTGAAGTCTATCGCGAGCTTTTTAGAAGCAAGTTGGAGATAGGATTGGTTGACCAGATTCGGGCTGCCACCAATGGCAACTATGTACTTGGTGGTTCTCGATTTGCAGCCGAAATTGAAGCTATGATTGGGCGACGAACTCGGCGGGGATGCCCGGGCAGACCGAAAAAGCACTAGATTTTTTAGATGGAAAACGTGGTCTGTCCCCGTTTATACCGGTACGGTCCGTAACTTCCACACGAGATAAGTTGAGGGGGTAAAGCTGTGAACGAATTGTTTGGTAAGCCCTACGATCGACGGGATTTGCATTGGGTTATTGAAGCCTATTTCGACCGGATGTACGACGATGGAAGATTTGTTGAGGCTTTGGAACATATTGTTAAGCAGTGTGGTTTTAGTACGGATGGCGCATATTGCAGTTTTCCCGATATGAACAGTTATTTTGAGGAAGACCATTTCGAAGGTGTCAGATTTTCCAGTGGGTATCTTCTGGAGGAGGATGTATCGGTAGTTGTAAGCTACGAGAAGTTTCGTGAGTTTCTAAGGCTCGCTTGTGCTAAGTATTTAAAACGTCACCCCGGAGATACAGGGAAAATAAGTGAGTTGTTGGGCTCCTCAAACTAAGAAGAAAAGGGGCAGATCTATTTGTTTGTCATGTCCCATAAAGATTAGAATGTGTAAATCTTATTCAGGACTGGACAAACCAGAAAAAATAGATCTGTCCCCTTTTTTTCAATACGATGAGCGCATTGGTGAGTTTCTACCTAAGCCACCTGGTGATCTGCAATCTTGGGTGCTGCAACCACAGTCTGCTACATCCAAATACATTGGAACACCCGAGGCATATTTGCGGGATATGGATACAGAGTTCAAAATTCTTGAAACTGTCGCTCAGCGGTTAGGAGACAATCCGAGTGCTGTTGGGCAAATAAATCTAATATCGGAGAAGTCGGTTTGCCCTAGCTGTACTGATGTGATTAGACAGTTTCGCGATCGATACCCGAAAATTCAGTTGAACGTGTTTACAGTGGAGAATTAACGTGAAGGTTGATCTTGATTTTCATGATGCGGTTTGTTTGGTAAAAAGACTTTATAGTGATGCTATTGAAGGGCGAAAGTTTCGGCCTGAACAGGCGTTTGCATATGTCCAAGATGAGACGGAAAGTTTGCTTCAGGATGGTTCGCCAGGAATAAATGCGGTTCTTCAAACTGCTATATATATTGAAGGGGCCCATCGTGGGTTGGTGTTGTCAAAGGATAGCCTGTACGCGCAGGAGATATTGGAGCTTTTAGCTGATATATATGGGAAGTGTGCTGTGCAAGAATTAATAAAAGTTGGGATGGGTGGAGAGGATTTGGAGCGTATGAAATTAGAGATGGATTTTGTGAAAGAAAATTTTTTAAAGTGATCGTGCGGAAAATTAAATAGGGATTTTGTAGTGGTCTAATTTTCGGATTCCTGGATAGGTGGAAAATACAGCTTTCGAGGACTTTTTAGGATTTTTGATAACAGCTTGATGTACTGAGTGGTGACGAATTTATTTATTGTCCAGAGATAAATCTCTCCCTGAGAAAATACCGATTTTTGTATGAAAAATCGATGAGTCGAGACTATTATTTTTTTGTATCAGCCATATGAAACGGGCGACCTACAGGTCGCCCGTTTTCATTCACTCCGCAGCCTGCGCCCGCAACCGCCGACCAATCACATCCATCAAATCACAGCCATCGCGCAACGGTATGGCGAGCAATTTTGAGAAGTCAGTTAGCACGACGGTGTCGCAGCCGATTTCTGCGCGAAAGGCGAGTTCTCCAATACCTGGGTAACCGTGCGAATACGGTAATCCGCCATTGCTTGCAGGACATCCAATGGCGCTTGGGTGTCGATGAGTAGTGATGCCGGGATCAGGTCGATTCCGGTGAGGGGCATGTATCGATTCATTTGAAAATCTCTATTTTGATGAGCCAATGCCGTCACTCAGTCGTCGCCAAACGATTAGGTGGCAGCTGTGCGCAGGTTGGCGAACCGGCATAGAGAAAACCGGCAGATCCGAAGATCTCCCGCGCACAGCTGCCATAAATAGCGGCTTTGCGGGTGCGTCGGAACCTGCAATTAAGCCGATAGCCTTCGCATTCTCTATGATCAGGTCGCCAAACCTGAATCGCCATATGGACGACGGGCGGACTATAAGCTTCATCGTTCCAGCGGTGCAAGGTGCCTGATTCCGAGGTTGGTGTAGGACCTTTACGATCAACCGCGTCCAAGGCCTGCCAAGCAACGCCGGTAAATACCAGCCGCACAAATACCTGATCGAAACCAACCCGAAAAGGGGAAAGATCTATTTGTTTTGCCTGTCCCGTCCTCCATAAAGATCAGAAGGTTCCTGCAATGACCGCGACTCGCTGCCTACTGCCTATCCCCCATGGCAGCAACTCTGCGATCCCTTTTCTTCGTATTTGTCGTGATGCCTCACCCACTCCATGATTTCCTCTTCATTACGGCCCTTGGGCGTCAAATCCAGGTAGTTATAGGCGCCAACCAACAGGTCAAGCCCCCGCGCATAAGTGGAATACGTGTGAAAAATTTCACCCGCTTCACTGCGATAAAACACACTGAGACCAGGCAGTTCTTCCTCGGCGCCGTCAGACTTTTCGTAGTTGTACGTAGCTTTACCGGCGACAACGTCCTCGGCTCGGGCTGATACGCCGAAGTCGTAGTTGAAATCACTGCCTTCTGACGACACCCAGTCAAATTTCCAGCCCATACGCCGTTTGAAGGCCTGGAATTCGGCGAACGGTGCGTGGGAAACGGCGACTACGGCGACGTCATGGTGGGCCAGGTGTTGGTTGGCGCCGTCGATGTGGTCGGACAGGAACGAGCAGCCGGGGCAGCCTTCGTCCCATCCTGCGGCGAACATGAAGTGGTAGATGACCAGTTGGCTGCGGCCGCCGAACAGGTCGGCGAGTTTCAGTTCGCCGTTCGGGCCCTGAAAGCGGTAGTCCTTGTCGATTTTCACCCAGGGCAGGGCGCGGCGTTCGGCGCTGAGTTTGTCTCGTTCCTTGGTGAAGGCTTTTTCGTGGGCCAGGTGTTGTTTGCGGGCGACGAGCCATTCTTCGCGGGACACGACGGGATGATTCTGAATGTTCATGGCTTTCTCCTGCGATGTGCTGGGAGGTGACTGACAAAGCCTAGTCGTTTGACCTACGCCAAATTCGACATGCCGCCGGTCGGTGCTGTTCGAAACCTCGGCTGAACGGCTGCACACCCAGTGGGTCACAACTTAAGAAGGCCATTTCACTCACAGGCTTCGGAGGTTGAATCAGGATGACAACTTACAACTGGGATTTGATTGAACGCTTGCTGCACGAAGTGCAGAACGGTGCCGCCAGCTTTACCCCACGGCCCTATGCCGAACAGTACGCGGCGGAGAAAGCTATGGATGGAGAAGAGCCGGAAAACCTCGATCACCTGAAAGCGGTGGCCGGCGAGTACGAAAAGTTGCTGCTGCAGCGCGGCTATATCGAACCTCGGCCTGAAGAGCAGGGCGGTACGGGCTCCAATTACATTTTGACGCCGCGGGGCTCGGGTTTGTTGAGCCTGATCGACAGCAGCATTCCGGGTAATGACCATCCGCGCCAGGTATTGGATGAACAGGAAGATGCGCTGGATGAGGTGACGTTTGATGAGGTGGCGTCGAAGGCGCAGATTGCCTGAAAGCCCATCTGAAACCAATGTGGGAGCGAGCTTGCTCGCGAAGGCGGTGTGTCAGTTAACGATGATGTCGACTGATATACCGCCATCGCGAGCAAGCTCACTCCCACATTTGTTTTGTGTTGTGCTTAGTTTTGTTTAGCAGCTTTGAGGCACTTCAGATCGTTGAAGTCTTTTCTCACCCCTTCGATCTTTTTCAACAACCGCTGGCGTTGAGCCGGTGTGCTTTCGGCCATCAGATCCACAATCAATCCCCGTGCCTGAGCCTCAGTATTGGCGTAGGCCTGACGGTAAGCCGGTGTCCATAAGCTCTCGCGATTGACCAGAAGTGTCTCGATTCGCTGTGGGAATTCTGGACTGTGCCGTTGCTCGACCGCGGCACTGAACTGTTTCTGCCAGTGGGCGCGGTTGGCGATCCATTGGGTGTTCTGGTCGCCCAACGCTTTCGACCACGTGACCACCCGTTGTTGCTGGGTCGGGCTGAGTGGGCCGAGCCAGTCATTCAGGCGTTTTACCATGCGCTCGCTACGTTCCTTGATCTGCTGATCGAGCGTTGGTTTGAGGTATTCCTCCTGGCGCTTGCGCTGATCCTTGGCGAAGGCGTCGTTCATCTCTGCGACTTGTTTGTCGTCCAGCCCTTGTAGCAATTCGATGGCCGACGGGGTGATTTCCCGGGCGGTCTGGGCGATGGCGGCTTTCGCTTCCTCTGTGCGGGTTTGCAGCGCGGCGTCGGTGACCTGATTGGTCTCGACCATGGTTTGCAAGCGGTCGAGCCAGTCGAGGTATCCCGGAAGCTGTGTGCTGCAGTGCCAGCTCAAGTGCTCTTTAAGGCGCTCGTTGAACCAGCCTTTCTGCTCGCCGTTCATGTCCAGGTAATCGCTGAGCGTCCATGGAATGATCACATCGAGATTGCGATAGGCCAGGCCCACGCGGCTGCACGCACCGAGTGCGAGGCTGAGGGTGATGATGACGGCGAAACACTTTAACCAGCGCGGCATGGGGAATCCTTGCGAAGTTCTGGCTTCTTGAGTGGATTCTTATAAGAGCGCTGCATGAGCGCGGCAGTTCAGCCCATTAATAGAATGCGCGTTCGGCCTTGAGGGTAACCAGTCCGTCGCATTGGCTGTTGTGCCCGGAATAGGCCGAGCAGTCGCCGCCGCTGAGACTTGATCCGCTGTAGATCAAGTCCAGGTCGACGCCCATGAAGGGCCGGGAAAGTTGCACCGACCAATCGGTGAAGCTGCCGACATACCCGCCGTCGACGGACACCGGGGTGTTGAGCTGGTGGGTGGTGTATTTCATGCTGATCCCGATGCCGAACGGCTGATTGCCGCCCAGGTCGGCGAAGACGGTGCTGTTCTGTTTGTCGGGGTCGTTGCTGAATGCTGCGCCGAAACGGCTGCCCAGAAAAGTCAGGCCACCGAACAGCTCCTGGCTGTCGAGGGTGTCCACTTTCGGATAGCTGTAATGGATCATGCCGACTTCATAGCCGAGGGTATGATCGAAAGACTGTTTGAAGCCCATGTAGGAATCGACTTCAAGGTTGGCCCCGGGCGTCAGGCCCATGCTGGGTGCCCATTGGCCCACATAGAAGCCGCTGTTGTGGCTCAGGTCGAGTCCACCGTGGAACGAGCCGGTGCTGGAAGGCTTGACCAGTCCCTGCGCCATGCTACGGCTGGCGGTGGTGCCAAGTTTGAGATCGAAATCGCCCAATTCGCGCTGGAAGACTTGCGCGTTGGCGAACGAACACCACAACAGGGTGCCGAGTAATAAACAGGAGGGTTTGAGCATGCGTCACTCCATGACCGCGGAGCAGGAACTAAAACCTACTGAAACGCTTGATCTAGACGTGTGCAAGCATACCGGCGAATGCTCGGCATCGAGGGCCGTTCGTCGATTTTTGTAAATTAGATGGGTTTTGCGGGGTGTTGCGGGGAGGGTTCCAGTCCAAGCGCTTCGAAGCTCAAAGCGCTTATGGACCAGTTAACGCGGGGTGTTACTTCTTGCCCAGCGTAATCTGCTTGGACGGGCCGAACGTCTGGCCGCTGACGCCTTTGGCAATTTGCTGGATCTCGCCGCCGGACTTGAGGAACGCAGCGATCTGGTTGTTGATTGATTCGCTGGTTTCAACGGCTGGAGCTGGCTTTGCTTTGCTGTTGGATGCTTTTACACGCATGGCGGCCATTAACCTGTAGAAAATTAACTTGGCCATGCATCGTACAGGAAATACTTGACAATTGCTTGGTAAATATCCCCTCAAAATACACATCGTAGGGCGTATTTATTCACCGATTATTATTCGAAATAAGCCCCTAAGCCGCTGTTTTAACTAAGAACAAGGGGGATGAAATTCAGCCGTTTGATCGGGTGAGGAGGGCAGAAGTCATCCGTGCGGTCTGACGAGCGGCCAGAGACAGCCGGCAGAACCCACGGAAATCAAGGCGTTCGGAAGAAATTCCGCTGTCACCGGGCTGGCCACGGAAACGCCGCCCGCAAAACCGGGTAGAATGTCGCCCACGCAATGAGGGTATTGGAAATGGCTTTAGTCGGGCGTTACAACAGTTTGCAAGTGGTTAAACACACTAACTTCGGTTTATATCTGGACGGTGGCGCGGAAGGCGAGATCCTTTTGCCTAATCGTTATATTCCCAAAGATATTCCCAGCGAAGATGAAGATTGGCTCAACGTTTTTATTTATCTGGACAGCGATGACAAACTCATCGCAACTACCGAAAAGCCGAAAGTTCAGGTCGGTGAATTCGCCAGTTTGAAAGTCGTTGAAGTCAACAGCATCGGTGTTTTCCTGGATTGGGGTCTGCCGAAGGATCTGCTGCTGCCGTACTCCGAAGAAAAGCGCCAGATGACCGCTGGCGAATATGTCGTGGTGCACGTCTACCTCGACAAGCACACCCGCCGCATCACCGCGACGGCGCGTCTGGATCGCTACCTGGACAAGACCCCGGCCAATTACACCCCCGGTCAGGAAGTTGATTTGCTGGTGGCCGAAGCGACCGACATGGGCTTCAAGGCGATCATCAACAACAAGCACTGGGGCCTGATTCACAAGAACGAAATCTTCAAGTTCATGCGCGCCGGTAAAGAAGAGAAGGGCTTTATCAAAGAAGTCCGTGCCGACGGCAAGATCAGCCTGAGCCTGCAACCGGTCGGCGAAGAAGCGGCCACCAGCCTCAACTCGAAGATCCTTGCCAAGTTGCGTGAAAACAACGGCACCCTGCCGGTCAGCGACAAGAGCGACCCGACCGTGATTACCAATCTGTTCGGCGTCAGCAAAGGCAACTTCAAGAAGGCCATCGGCGCGCTGTACAAGAATGGCCAGATCGTCATTCATGCCGATCGCATTGAACTAAGCTGACCTCGCATCGGCCCCATGCAGGTCGATGGCATGGGGTTGAGCGGCTATGAAGAAATCACTATGGGCATACGCTGGCACCCTGCTGGCGTTTCTCGTGCTCGACGGCCTCTGGCTTGGCGTGTTGATGGCGCCCACTTATCGGACGCTGCTCGGTTCGCTGATGCTCGATTCACCGCTGCTGGCCCCGGCAGCGGTGTTCTATCTGCTCTATGTATTCGGTTGCGTGGTGTTCGTGGTGTTGCCGGCGAAAACCTGGCGACGTGCCTCGGCGTTGGGCGCGTTGTTGGGGCTGGTGGCTTACGGCACGTATGACTTGAGTAATTGGGCGACGTTGCACGGGTGGTCGGCGCAGTTGGCGTTGATGGACATGGCCTGGGGCACTTTTGCGACGTGTGTGGCCTGTTCTATTGGATTCCTGGCTGCGCGCAAGGCGTAGTATCTCGGCGGTTTGCAGTGACGCCATCGCGAGCAAGCTCGCTCCCACATTTGATCTTCAGTGATTACAAATATCCGGTACGACAACAATCAAATGTGAGAGTGAGCCTGCTCGCGATTGGCTACGTAGCAGTCACTTTTTCGGTTGTATACATAAAATCCTGCACCGTTTGCTGGCGGGGTTGCCCTGTTCATGGGCATTGTCGTGAGCTTCAACCCCTATTTGCTCGACGCTATCTGGCGCTGAAAGACCGGTTTGTCACAGGTTCTAGTCGTATGGCACGCATTCTGCGTAGCAACTCGTATACAAACCATGCCAGCTCCCGTGTGCAGTGTGGTTGCTGCATCAATTCCGGGGGCTGTTTCGAGGAGCCCCGCGATGACCGAGCAATTGCCCAACGGCTACAGCCCCCGCCTGTATAACGAGGATCTGGGGCCGCTGCCGCAGAAATGGAATTGGTACAACATCTTCGCTTTCTGGATGAGCGATGTGCACAGCGTCGGTGGTTATGTGTTCGCCGCCAGCCTGTTCGCCCTGGGCCTGGCCTGTTGGCAGGTCTTGATCGCGTTGCTTGGCGGGATCTGCATCGTGCAACTGATCGCCAACCTGGTGGCCAAGCCGAGCCAACAAGCGGCGGTGCCATACCCGGTGATCTGCCGGCTGGCCTTCGGCGTGTTCGGGGCGAATATTCCTGCGGTCATCCGCGGACTGATCGCCGTGGCCTGGTACGGAATTCAGACGTACCTGGCGTCCAGCGCCTTGATCATCGTTGTATTGCGTTTCTTTCCTGCAATGGCGGCCTACGCCGAACCGCATTTCGCCGGATTGTCCTACCTGGGCTGGTTCGGTTTCCTTAGCTTGTGGTGTGTCCAGGCGTTGGTGTTCTGGGCCGGCATGGAGTCGATCCGACGTTTCATCGATTGGGCAGGACCGGTGGTGTATGGCGTGATGTTCATGCTCGCGGGCTGGATCGTCTGGCAGGCCGGCTGGAGCAACATCAGTTTCACCCTTGCGGAAAAATCCCTGTCCGGCTGGGAAGCGTTCGGACAAGTGATTGTCGCCACGGCGCTGGTGGTGTCTTACTTTTCCGGTCCGACCCTGAATTTCGGTGACTTCAGTCGCTACTGCCGCAGCATGAAAGACGTGCGGCGTGGAAATTTCTGGGGCTTGCCGGTGAATTTTCTCGCCTTCTCCCTGGTTACGGTGGTCATCGTTTCCGGGACCTTGCCGGTGTTCGGTGAAATGCTGCACGACCCGATTGCCACTGTGGCGCGCATCGACAACAGTGTGGCCGTACTGCTCGGCGCCTTCGCCTTTGTCACCGCGACCATCGGCATCAACATCGTCGCCAACTTTGTGTCCCCTGCATTCGATTTCGCCAACGTCGCCCCGAGCAAAATCAGCTGGCGTGCCGGCGGGATGATTGCGGCCGTGGCCTCGATCTTCATCACCCCGTGGAACCTGTTCAACAACCCCGAAGTGATTCACTACACCCTCGACGTGTTGGCGGCGTTCATCGGTCCGCTGTTCGGGATTCTGCTGGTGGATTACTACCTGATCAAAAAACAGCAGATTGACGTCGATGCGCTGTTCGATGATGGCCCCAACGGTAAGTATTACTACAGCGGCGGGGTCAATTGGACGGCGGTTAAAGCGCTGATTCCTGCAACCTTCACGGGCGTGGCGATTACCTTTACCCCTGTATTGCAACCGATGGCGAACTTCGCCTGGTTCACTGGCTGCTTCCTCGGGGGCGCCCTGTATCTCGTGCTGGCCTGGCGCGAACAAACCCAGCAAACCGTAGCGGTGGCCACCACCGGATGACGCAATCGGGAATTTAAAGGTCCCGTTCAGGCGGCATTTTCTGGCCATCTGGTTAATAATCGACAGCATAATTTTTCGCCCCGGCGATGCTTTTTGAGCAAGCACGCCGGGGCTTTGCTTTTTACTGTCGAGTCACTGCCATGGATTGTGTTGTCGAGGTGTTCCGGTGAGCGCCACCCGGCGTAGCGCCGATGGGTTTGCCCTGCAAGTGATGATCGGGCTGTGCCTGATCTGGGGTGTGCAACAGGTCATGATCAAGTGGGCGGCGCCCGATATTGCACCCGTGATGCAAGCGGCGGGGCGGTCGGGTATTTCCGCGTTGCTTGTAGGACTGTTGATCTGCTGGAAGGGCGGCTGGGATCAGGTCGGTAGCACTTGGCGCGGCGGCTTGCTGGCCGGAGCATTGTTCGGCCTGGAGTTCTACTTCATCTCCGAAGGTTTGCAACTGACTACGGCCGCGCACATGTCGGTGTTCCTTTACACCGCGCCCATCTTCACCGCGTTGGGCGTGCACTGGCTGCTGCCCAGTGAGCGTTTGAGGCCCGTGCAGTGGCTGGGGATTTTCCTCGCCTTCGTCGGGATCGCCGTTGCCTTTGCGGGTGGCGTGTCCTGGGACAACCTCGATCATCGCATGTTGATGGGCGATGCATTGGGGGTGCTGGCCGGTGCTTCCTGGGGCGCGACCACAGTAGTGGTGCGCGCCTCGCGACTGTCGGAAGCGCCCGTCACCCTGACCCTGTTTTATCAACTGATCGTCGGATTCGTCGGCCTGCTGCTGATCGCGATGCTCAGTGGCCAGGTCACCCATGTCAGCCTGACCACGTTTGCGGTGGCGAGCGTGCTGTTTCAGGGATTGGTGGTGTCGTTCTTCAGCTACCTGACGTGGTTCTGGCTGCTGCGCCGTTACCTGGCGGCGAACCTGGCGGTGTTTTCGTTCATGACGCCGCTGTTCGGCGTCACGTTCGGCGTGGTGCTGCTGGGTGAGGAATTGAGCCTCAACTTCATCATCGGCGCCGTGCTGGTGTTGCTCGGCATCACCTTTGTCAGCGCTGAGCAGTGGGTGCGCCGTCGTTTGCGCAAAGCCCTTGGGCAGCACTGACCGGGCGCAGTAACAGCCCGCCGGCGATGAGCAAGCCGCTGCCGGCGAATACCAGCGCTGGCGCCAATCCGCCGCTGAAGTGGCTGCTCAAGGCTGCCAGCAACGGCCCGCAGAGCTGGCCCACGGCAAAGCACGCGGTCAGCAGCCCGGCATTGCGCTGGGTGGCGTGGGGCGCCAGCTCCCGGGAGCGCTGCATCACCAGTTGCATGCAGGCGAGGAACGGCGTGCCGCACAGGATCACCCCCAATGCCAGGCCCGGACCGCTGCCCAACAGGCAGGCGAAAACCCCGGCCGCCTGAAGCCACAATGTGGTTATCAGCCAGTGACGCGTGCCATTCGCGGTTTGTCGACGCAGGCTGACGAGGACCACGCCGATGGCCGACGCCAGGCCGAAGCATGGCCAGAACAGGTCGGCCTGCCATTGGCCATGAAACTGTGCGCTGGCCATTTGCGAGAGGAACGTGGCCGGGATGATGTAGCCCAAACCGTACAAACCGTAGATCAACCCCAACCGACCGATGCCTCGATTGCCCGAAGTGGCGGCGTGTTGCACGGTGGGCGCACTCGCGCCAGGTTGCGGCAGGAAAGGCAGAATCCCAAGCAGCATCGCCAGCCCTACGCCGGCGTATACCAGCCACAGGGTGGCAGAGGTCTGCCCCAGCAGGTTCGAGCCCAAAGCCAACAACCCTGTCAGAAAAATCCCCAAACCCGGTCCGGCAAATACCAAGGCGCCCAGCCGTGGACGTCCGGCGGCTGCGGCCAACGGCTGGCTCAACGCCGTAATCATCACCAACACCCACGCACTGGCGACGCCGGTGCCGAAGCGCAACATCAGGTGCGACCAGAAACCATTGGCCCAGAACGACGCCAGGGTCAGGAGCACGCACAGCCACAAGCCACCCAGCAGACGTCGCCGAATCTGCTCGGGGCGACGGGAGAACATCGCATCCACAGCGCCTACGAAGTAGCCAAGGTAGTTGGCCGCGGCAATCAGACCGGCGGCGGTCAGGTCGATCTGGCCTTCGCTGAGCAAGTGCGGCATTTGCGGGGTGAGGGCGAAACGCCCGATGCCCATGGCCATCATCAGGGCGATAAAACTGGCGGACAAGCGGATCAGCGGGGACATGGTCTGAGTTCCAGCGGAGGATCAATGACCGTCAGGCTAGGACTGATTGACTTTCTTTAAAAATGAATAATAGTGAGGAACTTATTCTGTATTGGAGAAGAACGTGGAATTCAGCCAATTACGGATCTTTCAGGCTGTTGCGCAGGAAGGCTCGATCACCCGCGCAGCGGAGCGTTTGCATCGGGTGCCGTCAAACCTGTCGACCCGGCTCAAACAGCTTGAAGAGCAACTGGGCGTAGAACTTTTCGTCCGCGAGCGTCAGCGTTTGCAGTTGTCGCCTGCGGGAAAAGTCCTGCTGGACTACACCGCCAAGCTGTTCGCCCTGCATGATGAAGCCAGTGCGGCGGTGCAGGGCGGGCAACCGGCGGGGGATTTCGTGTTGGGCACCATGTACAGCACGGCGGCGATTCATCTGCCGGCATTGTTGGCGCGTTATCACCGCACGTATCCAGCGGTGAACCTGCAGGTGCAGTCCGGGCCCAGCGGCGAATTGCTCGAAGGTTTGCTCACCGGTCGTCTCGATGCTGCGTTGGTGGATGGCCCGCTGGAACTGGCGGGCCTGGACGGCTTGCCATTGTGCGACGAACGGTTGGTGCTGATCAGCGAGGCCGATCATCCGCCGGTGCACAGTGCGCGGGATGTTGAAGGCCGGTCGGTGTTCACGTTTCGGCAGGGCTGTTCGTACCGGATGCGTCTGGAGGCCTGGTTTGCTCACGACCACGCCGCGATGGGCCGGGCGATGGAGATCGAGTCCTACCCGGGGATGCTCGCCTGCGTGATTGCGGGTTCAGGGGTGGCGTTGATGTCGGAGTCGATGCTCGCCAGCCTGCCGGGCCGTGAAAGCGTGGCGGTGCACCCGTTGGCCGAGCCGTTTGCCAGCGCTACCACTTGGCTGATGTGGCGCAAAGGCATGGTCGGGGCCAATCTGAATGCCTGGATCGAACAACAGCAAACGGTCTATCCATCGACGGCGTTTGAGGATCAGGCGATTGCTTGAACTAATGGTCAAGTATTTTGTTCAATTCAGTAACAGATCATTGCGGATTTGGACAAGCAATACGTAGGACTTCGGACTATTATCAGTGCGAAGCGGCTACAGAATTCCGGTCGCTCGGCACTACCCTGAAGGGGGCACCATGAAAGAGAAAATCCAAAACTGGCTGCACGATCTGGGTGTTGCACTCGGTTTGATTGAACCGCCTCTGCAACCTGTGCCTATTCGTACTGACGACGAACAACGCCGACGCCAGCAGCGCCGCCGGAAACGCGGCGCAAGTAGTGTTTGTAGCCGCTGCCGAGCCCGCGAGGCCGCGTTCGGCGGCGCAGACGCAAATGCAAAAGAGTGGGGCGGACTTTCAATGCCGCCCGATCTCGATCAAAAACCGGCTCAAGTCATTCGCCGTCCGGGCGGTCTTGAGCATCTTGTCTTCTTCCGCAGTAAACGCCGTCAAGCCCAGCTCATCTTCCAGATGGAAGATCAACTCTTCGATTTCCTGCTTATCCAATCCCAACTGCGCCAGGCTGACGTTGTCGTCGAAGTCATCCTGACTTTCCAGCAGGCGGCTGATAAAGCGATGCACGGCGGCGCGAACGGCGGCTCTTTTCATGGCTGTTCTTCGAGGGCGTTATTGTTGTTTTCCCTAACGTTGAGTAGAGCAGGCTTCAGGCATGTGAGCGCTGCCACTCGTCAATCATCGTGCGCAGATGCTCCCCGGAAAAACTGCCGAAATGCCCGCCGTGAACCGTGCGTATCGGCAACTCGCGCAAGCGCTGCAGGCTGCGGGCGTAGTCGTCGAGATTGGAGTGGTAGGCATCTTCGATCAGCGGGCCGTCGTAGATGATGTCGCCGCTGAACAACGTTTCGGTCGCCGCTTCATACAGGCTGATGCCGCCCGGTGAATGCCCCGGTGTGTGCAGCACTTGCAGCACGCGATTACCGAGATCCAGCACGTCGCCTTCTTCAATCATGCCAGTGGCCGGTGCGGCTTTGACCCGGTATTCGGCGTAGCACAACGGACAGTCCGGGTGCGCCTCGAACATGTCGTCACCGACAAACGCCGTGCTCAGGGTGTTCTCGCCATCGGGGGCGGCAAGAATCTGCGCTTCGGCCGGATGCACCAGCCGTTCGGGGAATTCGTGATGCCCGGCAATGTGGTCGAAATGGCAGTGACTGGCCACCGCCACCAACGGCCGCTCGGTGATCCACGGCAGTTGCTCGCGCAGGCTCACCAACCCCGACCCGCTGTCCAGCAACAGGTCTTTGTCGCGGCCCTGAACGTGCCAGAGATTGCAGCGGTAGAAGGGCCGGATGTAAGGCTCGTGAATCAGCCGAATGCCGTCACTGAGCTGTTTGACTTCGAACCACTGGTCGCGGCTGACGATCTTCATAAGCAGTTTCCTTCAGGCGAAAAAAAACGGGTGTGGCAACCGACGCCACACCCGTCGAAGAAAGCATCAAGTCGTTATATTCAGCTTAGGCGGGGCTGGCCACGGCTGCCGGGCGCGGGGACAGCAAGCTGACCAGCACGAAGCTCACCAGGCCGACGCCAAGGCTGTAGTAGATCGGGGTGTTGGCGTCCAGGCCGTCTTTGAACATGAACACCAGCGCGGTAGCGAAGCCCATGCCCATGCTGGCGATAGCGCCGGCGGTGGTTGCGCGCTTCCAGAAGATCGCCCCCATCAGCGGGATCAACATGCCACCGACCAACAGGTTGTAGGCCAGCGTCAGCGCGCTGATCACGTCGTTGACCACCAGCGCGATGCCGAGCACAACGATACCGGTCAGCAGGGTGAACAGGCGGTTGATGCCCAGACTCGACTGTTTGCCGCCACGCAGTTTCGGCAGCAGGTCTTCGGTCAGAGTCGTGGCAGCGGCGAGCAGGCCGGCGCTGGCGGTGGACATCATGGCCGCCAGTGCAGCCGCGATCACCAGGCCACGGATACCGTCCGGCAGGGACAGTTTGACGATGGCGGCGAAGGCGTTGTTGACGTTGTCCAGGTCCGGGATCAGCACGTGAGCGGCCATGCCGATCAGGGCGCAGGCCAGTCCGTAAAGGATGCAGTAGAAACCGGCGAAGGTCCCGGCGTACTGGGCGACTTTGGCCGACTTGACGGTGAACACCCGTTGCCAGATGTCCTGACCGATCAGGATGCCGAAGAAGTAGATCATGAAGTAGGTGATGATGGTGTCCCAACCGATGGTGGTGAAGCTGAAGGCGGTTGCCGGCAGTTTCAGCACCAACTCATCCCAGCCACCGACGCGATACATGCAGATCGGCAACAGGATGAACATCAGGCCTACGGTCTTGATCACGAACTGGACGATGTCGGTCAGGGTCAGGGACCACATGCCACCGATCGCCGAGTAGATCACCACGACGCCGCCACCGAGCAATACCGAGACCCAGAACGGCAGGCCGAACAGCACTTGCAGAACCGTGCCGATCGCCAGGATCGAGGTCACGCCGATCATCAGCGCATAGGCCAGCATGATCGCCGCGCTCGCGGAGCGGGCCATCGGGTTGTAGCGTTTTTCCAGCACTTGGGTAACGGTGTAGATCTTCAGTTTCAACAGCGGTTTGGCGAGGAACAGGTTCAGCGCCACGATCCCGCAACCCAGTGCGGCGCAAAGCCAGAAACCGGAAATGCCGTGGACGTAGCCCAGGCGTACGGTGCCGACGGTGGACGCGCCGCCCAGTACGGTGGCGGCCATGGTACCCATGTAGAGGCTCGGGCCGAGGTTCCGGCCGGCGACCAAAAAGTCTTCGTTGGTCTTGGCCTTACGCATCCCGTAGTAGCCGAGTATCAGCATTGCGGCTGCGTAGATGAGTACGACGAATAAATCCAGTGCCATGTTGGCGTGTCTCCGATTGTCTTTTTTATGGTGAAGCGAAAATCAATTCCTTGTGGGAGCGAGCCTGCTCGCGATTCAGGCGCCGCGGTGTCCCAGAGACACCGCGTCATCTTTAATCGCGGGCAAACCCGCTCCTACAGGTAATGCGTTTGATCAGGCAGTTTGTCGAACCGACGATTTACCGAGCGAATTCGAACCCTTGCTGCGTGCATCCTGCGGGCCGAACACTTCCCGTGATTCCGGGAACAGGCTGAGCAACGTCAAGTACACCAGCGACGCCAGGCCGAGGGTGACCGGCAGGCTGATGTCAATGCCACCCGCCAGATCGCCCAGCACGCCCACGAACTGCCCCGGCAGGTTCACGAAGCACAGACCCACCAGTGCGCTCGGGATCCAGGCACCCAGGCCACGCCAGTTCCAGCCGTGCGTGAACCAGTAGCGACCACCTTTCTCGCCGCGAGTGAACACTTGCAGGTCATCCGGGCAATAGAAGCCACGACGCACGACCAGGCCGATGATCATGATCACCATCCATGGAGTGGTGCAGGTGATGATCAGCACGGCGAAGGTCGACACGCTCTGCACCAGGTTCGCCGCGAAGCGACCGATGAAGATGAACGCGATCGACATCACACCGATCAGCAACGTCGCCTTGACCCGCGACAGTACGCGAGGGAACACGCTGGACATGTCCAGCCCGGTGCCATACAGCGACGTGGTGCCGGTGGACATGCCGCCGATCACCGCGATCAGGCACACCGGCAGGAAGAACCAGCTCGGTGAAACCGCCAGCAGGCCGCCGACGTAGTTGTTGGCCG
>Ga0157371_10001886_pt1 | contig 20974 bp, 49 predicted proteins | sample C45metaG_FD_113462 | JGI IMG/M metagenome (GOLD analysis project Ga0157371, IMG submission 113462) | Corn rhizosphere microbial communities from Kellogg Biological Station, Michigan, USA - C4-5 metaG | ecosystem: Host-associated > Plants > Roots > Rhizosphere > Soil | place: USA: Michigan...
CGTCGGCGACGGACTCGACCGTCGCGCCGGTCTCGGTGGCAGCCTCGGCCGCCGCCTTCTCGTCGGCCTCGATCTGGGCCTTCGTCCGGCGGCGGCGCTTCGGCCTCTCCGGCTCGGCGGGCGGGGCGGGCTCGGCCGTCTCGGCGGGCTCGTCGTCCTCGAGCGTGATGCCGGCGACGGCCTCGTTGTAGAGGACGCCCTTGTCGACGTCAGCGAGCTCGGGGTGGGTGGCCACCCACCGGAGGTTCGACTGGGCGTTCTGGGCGGCGGCCTCCTCGGCGGCGATCTTCTGGCGGGCGCGCTCGAGCACGAGACCAGCGCGAGCGGCGTCGCGGGCGGCGGCGATGAAGATGTCGCGGGGGCTGTCGGTCAGGTCGATCTTCGTCATGTGGATCTCTTCTCTGCTGGTGATGGGGTCGTGCGGTCAGGTGCGCCGGTCGCGCCGGGGAGTGTGGTGGCTCCCCGGCGCGAGGCTGTCAGAACGGCGGCTTGTCGTAGCCGACGGGGGTGCCGGGCGCGGCATACGCCGGCTCGCCCTGCTGGGGCTGCGTGGCCCACTCGGGCGGCGTGGTCGGGGCCTGGCCCTGACCGAGCGTGCTCGGGTGCTGCTGCGGCTGGAAGCCCTCGGGGGCGCCGTTGGGCTGAGCCGGGACGCCGGCATACGGCGCCGCGGCGTGCACCTGACCGCCGGGCGCGGCCTGCTCGGGCTGGATCTGGTAGCCCGCGACCTGCGGCTGCACGGCGCCCTGCTGGGCCGGCATCTGGACCGGCGGCGCGTAGGTGGGGGCCTGCTGCACGAACGTCTGCTGCGGGGCCGGAGCCTGCGGCTGGAACGCCTGGGGCTGCTGCGGCTGCTCGAAGAACGAGTCGGTCGCGACCTTCTCCGGCGCCGGCATGTACTGCGCGTCGTAGAGCACCTTGTCGTTGCCCTTGTCCGACGGCTCGAAGCCGCGGACGCCGACGGCGAGCTTGCCACCGATGCGCGGCTTCTGCCCCGCGGCCGAGCACGCGATGTTGATCGCGCGGTTCATGTCCGAGAACTCCTTGACGTAGAGCCGGCGCAGCCCCGTGTCCTTGTCGGGCGGCAGCGGCTGCTCGGTGGCCGGGTCCGTCGGGATGAGCTTGGGCTTCACGCCCTGCCAGCCGCGCAGCTCGGTCTGCAGCGTGATCGCGAGCTGCATCTTCGGGCGGCGCTGCTCGCCCTCGTTGCGGGGCTCCCAGAAGAGGAGCTTGCCCTTGTCGGAGTAGTCGCGCTGCTGCATCTTGGCCATCTCGGTGATGGTGCCGATGAGCGTCGCGCCGACAAGCTTCTCACCGCCGTTCTGGGTGGCGCCGAAGTCGAAGGACGGGATCTTCTCGCCAGTGCCGGTGAAGAAGTCGTCGAACGAGTCGCCGGTCTCGATCGCGGGCGCGGCGGGCTGCTGCGGAGCTGCCTGCTGGGGCTGGCCACCCCAGGGCGCCTGCTGCTGCGGGAACTGCTGCGGGGCCGGCTGGCCGTAGCCGCCACCCTGCTGCTGCACGGGCGCGTAGCCCTGCTGGGGGAACTGCTGCTGCGGGGGCTGCTGGAACCCCTGCTGGGGGAAGGGCTGCTGGGTCATGGTTTCTCCTGGTTCTCTGGGCAGTGATCGTGCTCAGATTGACGATGCTAGTGATTGAACAGTGACGTGTCAACCACGCTTGAGTGCGACCCTCTTGATCGCACTGACTTCGACGGCGGGGTGCTCCGGTATGCCGTCGAGAGTCCACGTGATGATCCCCGGCAGGGGCGTGGAGTTCTCGATGCGCACGACGCGGTGGAACGCGCCGGCATACCAAACCTCGTCGCCGACCCTCACCGTAGCGGCGAGGACCGACATGATCTTCTCTGGGTCAATGTTGCTCATGTGTCACATGTTGGCAGATTGACGGGCGCATGGTAAAGGAATCGTAAAACCCGACAGTGACACTAGCCCGGCGGCTCGCTGATGATCGGAAGGCGGCTGATCGGCGAGACCTTGCCGTGCATCGCCCCGCTGTCCGGGTCGTGCGTCTGCCGCCAGTGCCCGGCATGGCCGTCCCAGTAGGCAACGCGGTCCTGGGCATAGGCCACGTCGAAGACGACGTAGTAGCCGCTCTCCCGCTCCTGCTCACGCACCGTGACGTAGCGAGTCTCGTGGTCCTTGCGCACGGTCGCGACCAGCGGCGGCATCCCGTGACCGTCGCGCAGGGAGAAGCTGCTGAGGGTGACCTCGCCGCCGCCCGGCGAGCCGTTGACGATCCTGCGCGCCATGTAGAGCGCGAGCTCTTCGTGGGTGAAGGCCGCGACGATCGCGCTGACGTCGCTCTTCTCGACGTCGCTCATGCCGCCACCAGGCCGAGCTCGACCATGCGGCGCCGGCCGTATGCCGTCATCTGCGGCGTCCAGACGCCCTGGAAGGCCTGCGCAATGGCCGGGAACTCCTCGAGCGCCTGAGCCGCGCGGAGGTGCTCCCATGCGGCCTCAGTGAGCGCGCCGTTCAGGAGCTGCTCGTGCGCGTCGAAGGTCAGGTCGTGCTTGCGCTGCTGGAAGTCGCGCACCCGGGCCGCGTTCTTCGCAGCCTCCCAGCCCACCTCGAGGTTGAGGCCGACGAACTTCGTGACGCCCTCGCCCTTGGGGATGTGCACCCAGAACCCGACGCTGGGGTTGATCGGGTACTTGCCGGGGTCGCCGGGCACCAGTGACTGGATCGGGCTCGAGGTGTCCGTCTCCCAGTCGTAGACCTCGGCGCGGGCGTAGGTGGCCAGCTGGATCAGGTGGCTGTGCACCTTCGCCTTGCCGGTCTTCTTGTCGCCCAGCGTGAGGCCGAAGGCGTAGCTGTAGTAGAGGTCGTCGAATGTGCCGGCCACCCGGAGCTCGTGGTTGGCCACGAAGACCTCGCTCGCGACGTTGCGCAGGCCGTACTCGTGCATGCGGGCCCAGTAGGAGTCGACGTCGTTCTGCATGCGCTCAGGGACGCGGGGATTGCCCTCCTGGCCCGGCTCGGTGAAGCCGTGCACCGCGGTGCCCCAGTCACGGCCCGCGTGCTCGCCGGCGACCTTGCGGGCCTCCTCGATGCACTCGTCGAGCGTCTTGTTGCTGAGAGAGTCCTTCTTCCGGTCGCCAGTGAGCGGCTGGATGCTCGCGGCCTTCGCGGCGATGTCGGGGTCCAGCCCGACACCATGGGCGATGTGGCGCGTGTCCCAGGTGTGCAGGCCCTTCTTGTTCTCGACGTAGCCGGAGAGCGTGCTGCAGCGCGTGTAGGGGATCTTCTCCGTCCCGCCGGGCGGCAGGATCATCGGCCGGTCGTAACGGTCCCGCTCGACGCCGTCGGGCAGGTCGGGCTTCTCGTAGTCCAGCTCGAAGAACAGGTCGATCGAGGCTTGCTGGGCCTCGGTCATGGTCTCAGTCATGCCGACACCCCCAGCTCCGACGTCGGGATTATGGCGACACGGATCTGCTTGAGGCTCGGCTCGTCGATGCCGAGGGTGGCGAGCAGCGGGCGCACGCACTCCTCGGTGGCCACGAGGGAGTCGCCCTCGTGGGTGACGAAGAACTCGACCTTCTCGCGCGACTCGCGCATGAGGATGGTGACACGGAACAGGTTCATAGGGGCTCTCCTAGCCTCAGAAGCCGGGGGGCGGCTCCCAGTCGGTGGGGGTTGGCTCGACCGTATCAGTGGTCACTGACACGTCACTCGCGTGGTCGACGAGCCATGTCTTGAAGGTCACCAGGTCGGGATATCCCACCTGTTCAGTGGGATATCCCAGAGTCGCGGCGTCGCGCTCGATCTCCTGCCGCATGCGCTCGACCTGGTAGTCGCGGACGAAGCGCCGGTGAGCGCAGGTCGCCGCGCAGTTGCGCATGCCGGGGCTGCAGGGCATCAGGCGAGGATCAGGAGCACCCCGCACGCGACGAGGATGCCCATGAGGACCAAGAGCCTCGGCAGCGCATCGCGGCGTGCATCACTCATCGAGCCGCCGGGGTGCCAGACCTTCACCTCAGCCCTCCAGGGGTGCGTTGATGGTGGCTTCGAGCTCGTCGGCGATGCCGTCGGTGTTGGCGATGTCTCTACGCTCACGCAGTTCGGCGATGAACATGTCGAGTCGCAGCCGCAGGACAGCGGCCCATGCGTCGGCAGCCGCGATCTCGCGCTCGATCAGCGCCACGGGTCCGTTCTGCAGGATCTCGAGGTGAGCCTCTCGAGCAGTGGAGCGGTAGATCGGAGGCAGCTCCGCCCACTCGACGCGGTTCTGGCCGCGCTTGACGAAGTAGTCGTGGTTGGCCTTGCCCACGGCCTCGACGAGCTCCTCGAGGTATGCGGGCACGTCACCGGCCATGACCGTGCCCCAGCGTCTTGGCGGCCAGCGCCTTAGCGGCGCGGATCTCCTCGGGCGTCATGCCCTTCTCGATCTCGCGCAGGTTGCGATCGGCGGCCCGGGTCGCCTTGCGCACGGAGCGCTTCGACGCCCTCTCCATGGCCCGGCGCTCGGCGCGGTTCGGCTTGCGCACGGAGCGCTTCGACGCCTTCTCCATGGCTCGGCGCTCGGCGCGGTTCGGCTGGTACTTCACCTCGGGCTCCTGCGCCAGCATCTCCTGGGTGTGCGTGTAGGTTTCGTCGGCATCGTGGCTACTGGGAGCGACGCCGCCCCAGTAGCCGCCACCCTGCGGCTGGTCGGTGCCGACCTTTCGGCTGACGGTGGCGCGGACGGGGTCTTCCATGGGGTCTCCTAGGGGTCTCACTGGTGCATTAGTGACGATCGTAGAGGATTCGGGCGCCCAGCGCCAGCCGGAACCCCTCGAGGTTCTCCGCGTCGTGCGAGAGATCCCACAGTCGGACCGGGCCGGACTTGCGGCCGATGTCGACCTGCAGGCCGGCCTCGTCGACTAGGTGGATCTCGCCGAGGATGCCGCGCTTCTCGACCTTCCATGTCTTGCCGTTCAGGTCGGTCACGAAGTCGCCGGGGCGCACGTCCGACCACTGGCGGTCGACGAGAGCGCTCACCGGAGCACCTCGACGACGAAGCTGACGCGAGAGCACGACGGGCAGCGCACCTGGCCGAGGAACGAGCGCGTCGAGACGTGCTCGATGCCGCAGCGCTCGCAGTACCAGGCGTAGGTGCCGTCGTCGTTGGCGATCAGCTTCACGTCATCCATGCGGGTGCTCCTTGTTGTGGTCGGCGAGCCAGCGCCCTGCGTAGCCGCCCATCGCGCCCGTGCGGAGGTGCTCAGCGAGCAGGCCCGGCCTGGTGATGTACGCCGTGCGCGCGCCGAGGATGTCGACGGACACCACCTTCACGAATCCGGCGAGGCCCTCAGCCTCAACCTCCTCGCGGAGCTGGTCGGCGACATCGGGCGAGCAGATGATGACGCGGCGCACCTTGTCGAGCGCGGCCTGGATCGCGTCACCGTCCAGCGCGGCGCGGATCTCGACTGCGCGCCGATTGAGGCTGTCCGCTTGCAGTGAGAGGCGTGTCGGGTGTTCCTTGTCAACGTGCATCTCCGGGTTATCAATCCAAGCGAGGCAGACGTCTCGGTCGCGCTCCCACTCGTCGACCAATGCCTCGACTCGCGCCACCTTGGCCTCGGCAGCCTCGGCGCGGGCACCGCGTGACTTGGCCGCGTCGAGGGCCATGTCGCGTGAGCCCTCTGCCTTGGCGACTCGGTGAGTCAGCCGCTCGACCTCGGCCCGCAGTTCGGCAATCTCGGCGTCCTTGGCGTCGCGCACGCAGCGGCCGATGGGCTTCTCGGGCGTCGTCTCGACGGTCGTGGCATCGACGATGAACTCGAGCTTCGGGTCGAAGATACCCATCAGTCCCCCTCGGGGGTGCGGACGAGGTCGGAGAAGCTGACAGCCGACTCGTCGCGCTGACGCTGGGCCTCGCAGCGGACCAGCCACTCGACGACGTCGGCCAGCCCCTCGAGCACGATCTCCTTGGCGCGGCGCTTCGCCCACTCGGACTCAGCGTGGCGCTGTCCTCGGGCCAGCACCTTCTCCTCGCCGTCTTTGCTGATGTAGGTGAGGTTGTCGGCGTAGATGCCGAAGTTGAGCACGGCCGGCATGCCGTCGCCGATGAGCTCGATCTCGGGGTCGGGCGTCGTCCAGTATGGGAAGGCGAGGCCGTCGATGCGGATCTCGTTCTTCTGGTGGTCGACGACGATGCTGTTCGCGAAGCGGTGCTGGGTCATCGGGTCGCCTGCTTCCTGCAGTCGTGACGGACCTGAGTGCCGAGGGCCCTACCCTCGAAGTCGACCGTGCCGTCGCTTTTCAGTTCGCCGGTCTTGGTGATCTCGACCTGAACGTCCATATTGATCGGCCTCTCGCAAGACGGGCAGGGCCCGACCTCGCGAGTGACGGTGACGATGTTTTTCATGCGGGCCTCGATTTCGTGAGCATGCTGTTGTAGCCATTGAAGGACCGGGGCAGGGCGCCGTCGGCCAGGGGTGCGAGGTTGGCGTGGGAGCTGCCCTTGAGCCGCAGCCGCTCGCGCTCCTCGGCCTCGTCGTAGAACTCGGGCTCGCGCAGGACGGTGCGGACCTTGCCGCGCCCGGTCGGCCCGGTCGTCTCGTGGCCCCAGTAGGGCACCAGGCCCAGGGCCTCGAGCATCTCGACGTCGTCGCCGAGGCGGGCCACCGCGATGTCTCGCTCCCGGGTGCTGACTCGTGGCATCGCCATCAGAGGTGGTCCTTCTCGGCGCGCTTGATGGCGCCGAGGGCGCGGCGGCACAGGATACGGAAGGCGCCGACGTCGCCGACCGGCATGGTCGAGAGGAAGTTGGCCGGCGGGATGGAGCCGATGAGGGACTTGGAGCCGATGCCCCAGATGCCGCTCTCGCCCTCGTCCGGCGTCCAGTCCATGGGGACGTAGTAGAGCATCCCCGGCTGTGGCTCGAAGGCGTGGTCGTCAGGCTGCTGCGGCGCCGGCATGTCGACGGGCGGGGTCGGCCGAGCCTCCATGAACTCGATGAGGTCGGCGTCGTAGCGGCGATTGCCCTCGAGCTCAGAGAAGGTCAGGCTGGTGAGCATGCCGATCGGAAGCGTGGCGCCGTTGAGGTAGAGCGGGGCCTTGATGCGCGGGTTGACGGCCTGCCTGGTGTCCTCACGGCCGGCCTCGTATGCCACGCGGAGCGCCTGCTCGATGACGTACTTGCGATTGCTGGAGGCGGTGACGTCCCTGCAGACCGTCTGCGCCTCGGTGGCGGGGTCGTAGCTCATCGGTCGCCCTCCTTTGCGGTGGCCATGCGGTCGGCCTCGAGCTCCTCGGTGTCCTCGAGGCGGCGCAGCATGGTCTCGCAGAGCGTGCGCATCAGGGCACGGTCACCCAGCGACAGCAGGCCCGGCTCGAAGTGGTGAGTGCCGGTGGACGGCACTTCGTCGACATGCACGAGGTGGCGCGTGACCAGCGCGTACTGGTGCTGGTTGGGCATCGTCGTGAAGACGAGTGAGCCGGGCTGGTGAGCGCGCTCGAGCCCGGCGGCGTGTCCGGCCCGCCAGCCCTGGGAGACGGCCGCAGCGACGATCCCCTCGCGCGTGGGTTCGTCGAGGATGCCGCCCTCGGCGCGGCGCGGCACGTTGTGCAGGTCTGCGAGCACCGCCTGAGCAATGGCCGCGAAGTCGGGCGGGGAGTCGGGGGTCGAGTCGGACATTCTGCCTCCTGGTGCGTTCTGTTGCGAGGGTGGTCGATGTGACGATAGCCTAGTGATAGATCACTAGCAAGTGACCCGGACGAAGGAGATCAAATGCCGAGCAAGAGGAAGTATCGGGCACAGCCACTACAGGTGGTGTGCACCGAAGAGATGCGCGAAGTCATCGACGAGATCGCAGAGGGCGAGGTCATCTCGGTCGCGCAGGTCGTCCGCGAGTCACTCGACGGCCAGGGCCTCGCGGCCCGCTACGAGCAGTTCGAGCTGAAGAAGCAGCAGGGCAAGCTGCCCCGTCAGGAGGTGACGTCCTGATGGCCGGCCTTCGACACAACCCGCGCGCAGCCAACTGCGCGAAGAACGAGACCGGCGCCGGCGTCGAGGGCGAGACCTGCGACTACTGCGCCAGGAGCCAGTCGACGCCCGCCTCGGAGGACGCGCGGCCGATGGTGGCGCGCTTCCTCGAGCGGGTCGGGATCCAGCACGGCGCGCATCTCATCGACGTGCGCACGGTCGACGGGCTGATGCTGTCGGAGGCGCACCAGATCGTCGACATCGCTGTGCTGCCAGAGCCGTTCGAGGCCGTCATCACCTTGCAGCCGGTGGGCACGAAGGTGCGCCACCGTGTGGTCTGGTCAAAGATCTCGAGCTATCACGAGCTCTGACGGCGCGCAGCGAAGAGCCCGGCACCCCTGGAGGATGGTGCCGGGCTCTTCTGCTTGCGTGCGGTCAGCTGGTGACCTTGGACCCGCGGGCCTTCGTCGCGGCCTTCTGGGCCGGGTCGCTCGCGGCGTCCGTGGTGACCGTGGCCGCCTCGACGCCGGTCTCCTTGCCCTCGGCTGCCAGCGCGGCCTCGGCGGCCTTGGCGGCCTTCCCCTCGGCGGCGGCGGCGTCCTTCTCGCGCTGGGCGACCAGCTCCGGGTCGGACTCGACGGCGTCAGCCGGGTCGGTGCCCGCCAGGCGCTTCTCGAGCTTCTCCTTGCCGGCGGCGGCCTTCTCGGGGTTGCCCTTGCCGTTGGTGAGCTCGGCCGGCGTCTTGTTCGACGTGAAGATCGTCGGCACGACCTCGTCCGGGTCGTCCTCGGTCTGGTTGCCGAGCCCGTTGGCCATGCTCTCGCGCAGGTCGGGCAGCGGCTCGTCCTTGACGTTCTCCGCGAGCATCGGGTCGTGCTTCGCGAGCACGCCCATCTCGGGGTGTTCGTCGTCCTTGTAGCTGGGGGCGGAGGCGTACCCGTTCTGCAGGTACCACTCCGCCCGCTTCTCCTCGACGTCGACCGTCTCGCCGGACTTGCGTCCCTCGACGTCCTGGTGCAGCGTGATGCGCATCGTTTCGTGCCTTTCGATCAGTGTGGTAGGCCTACCGAGACTCAGCGTACCGCTAGTGAACGACGAACTCCTCGAAGGACCAGTTGAGCGAGGCGCGGAATGAGCCCCCGTTGCGCAGGCCGAGCATGCGATAGGGCCCGTTCTCGTCCCAGTGCACGGGGTGTGCCGGGTCGGCCCAGTCCTCGTGCTCCTCGACAAGCCTCCGCGCGGCCTCGGCGCCACTGGCCACGCCGACCACCTCGGTGATCTCCGCGCCGTATGCCGCGTGAGTGACGACGATGACGGTCAGGCCCGGTCCCTCGGGTGACGCTCCTGGCCGAAGCGCTTCACTGGCTTCGGCTTCTTCGCCTCCCGGGCCGCGAGACCCTCGGCGCTGCTCTTCTTCCCGTGGTGATGCTGGCATGAGTCCCTCAAGTTCGTTAGTGAGTCGTCGTCGTTGGCGATGATGTGATCCACCCCGCCGTCGGCCTTCCGCGGGCAGCGCGCCCCCGATGGTAGCGAAAACTCACAGCGCCAGCCGCTGCGGGCATGCACCGCTTCGCAGAGCTGCTTCCAGTTGCTCGGCAGCCTCGAGCGGCGGTTGGAGGTGTTCCAGGGCATTAGCGGCCCTTCCGCCAGGTCGACACCCAGCCTGGGATGTGATCCGGGCACCAGGCCCTGCCGTCACGCTGAAGGAACCAGCCCGCCTTGACGGCCGCGGAGTGACCCCACCGGTGATCCTTGAAGGTAGCCGAGCAGCCATCGTAGGAGCAGTGGCCCATCAGCGCCACCTCACGACGATGTCTACGAACCGAGCGCCGCGGCCCTCGCGCCAGCGGCAGCGGTGGCGACCGTCGTGGCGCCAGCTGCGGTCGCACTCGAGGGTCTCGGCGCGGAACTGCCGCATGGCCTGGCAGCGGCGCCTCACTGGTCCTCCTCGGGGAAGGCGACGTGGCGGTCGACGAACGGGCTGATCGGCCTGGTCGTCTTACAGAGACGGCATACGCCGCGCTCATCCCAGACGTGCGCCGAGCAGAGCGTGCGCTGCGTCGCCAGTTGGTCGGCCACTCGGCGGGCGATCTCCGCGCGGCGCTCCGGGCGGATGTCGTCGGCCTCGGTGAAGTCGGGCCCGGGCAGGCGCATCTGGCGATCGACGTTCCACCAGACCAGTCCGCTCGCGGTGATCAGGATGCCGGAGAAGATCGACGAAGGTCGGCCGACGAAAGCGGCGTGGATGACCACGACCATGCCGTAGCAGGCGAGCAGCAGGCCCATTGGGCCGACATAGGCGACGAGCCGCCGGAGCCTACTCATCGTCGATCCCAAGGATTTCGTCGGCCGTCGGGCGACGGAAGGCCAGCGGAACCAGCGGCTGCGAGATAACCATCCGGTCGAAGTACCCCTGCAGCAGGCTGGCCCGGCTCACGCCGGCGACCTCGGATAGCATGTCGGCGAGGGTGGCCATCGTCATCGGCGCGGGGTCGCGCCACTGGACCTTCGGGCTCTGCAGGCTCTGGATGAGCTCGTAGCCGATCGCGTCATGGATGTCCTCGGCACGCACCAGGCCGAGGTCGCGCTCGACGTCGGCGCGGGCGATGACGCGCAGCAGCGCGGCCCGAAGCTGCTCGTTCTCGGCGGCGACGCGCCCGAGGGCGGCCGAGCGCTGCCGGAGGCGCTCCTCGACGAGCCGAGCCTGCTCCTCGAGCGCCTCGATCAGGTCAGCCACGACGGTGGTCCTTCCGGATTGCGTCCTGACGGATCACGCGGGTGATCTCGGCGGAGAGCTCGTCGGGCAGCCGACGCATCGTGACCCTGGCCACGCTGCGCTCCCGCTCCTCCTCGAGCGCGAGGATGACGTCCTGCTCGAGCGCCGTGGCGCTGTGGTACGCGAGGTCTGCCGTTGCCGTGCGGAAGCCGCCGATGAGGATCAGGCTGGCGCCGCAGATCAGGCCGGCCAGCGCCCATCCGGCATACCCGTTGTCTGCGTTGAGGACGGCCGTGCCGGTCACGAGCACGTAGCCGAGGAGCATCTGCCACGTGCCGGAGCGCCGTGCGGCGGCGAGGGTGCGCCGCTGGCGCGGCAGGATGCGGACGAGGGTCTCGAGGTGTGTCATGGGGTGAGCTCCTTCTCTTGGGGCATTGTCTCGAAGCCGGTGGCCAGGGTCACGATGCAGGCGGCGATGCCGCCTACGGCCTCTGGCGGCGCGGTGAGGGCGTCGTAGCGCCCGGCGAGGTAGGGCTCGCCGTTCGGCGCGACAGCCCTGGCCACCGAGACACGCACATCGCACATCTCGACGATGTCGTACTCGAGCCGCGAGCGGCCCGAGGCCAGCATGCGCTTCACTGCTGGCCCCAGTTGCAGACCCACCCCGACTCGGCGGCCCACTGGTAGTCCTTGATGCACGACAGGGTGACGTCGTCGCCGGCCTTGAGCAGCGCGGCCCGGGTGTCGTCGACACCGTAGGGGCGGCCGTTGAGGATGACGACGTAGCGCTGGCTCATGGCCTTGCCGTCGGAGATCTGGCGGCTCGCGACCTGCTCAACCTTGCCCTGGACGACGACGTAGCGGTGGTAGTCCAGGTCGTAGGGGAACAGGATTCCGAGGAAGAGGATCGCGGCCAGGATGGGCGACAGGATGGCGCCGATCGCGACGCCGAACTTCCAGTCGGTGATGCTGGTCTCGAGGCCGTAGGGGCGGTCGTTGGCGTCACGCAGGGCGAGCCTGGCCCGCAGGTTGACGACCGCGACGAAGAGCCACGCGAGGGCGGCGAGAAGAAGGATGGCGACGCCGATGCCGCCGATGACGTAGCCGAGGCTGGGGGTGGTCTGCATGTCAGTTCTCCTGGCGGTCGATGATGATGGTGGGGCCGACGTTGATGACGCGGAACTCCATCTCCTGCAGCTCCGCGTTGAAGCGCTCGCGACGGTCGGCAGTGATCTTCGCGCCGGACACGACACCGCGGCTGCGGTTGTAGGCGCGGGCCGCCTCGATGACCGCGAAGAACGCGAGCACCATGGCGCCCGCGAAGCTGCTGGCGAGTGAGATCAGGCCGAAGGTGACGAGTCGCTTCATCGGGGGCTCCTAGGTCGTTAGTGATCCGTTAGTGAAGTATGCCGGAAGGGTGGACACTCCGCAAGGCGTCATGCGGCCGTCGATCCAGGCGTAGGCGAAGTCGGGATCCCACTTCTGCACGCCCTCCTGGGCGCCGCGCTCGCCGGTCTTGCGGACGTAGCAGGCGATGAACCGCCGGCCGTCGGGGTGGTCGCCGCGCAGGCCGACCACCGGGCTGATCTCGAGGACGTTGTTGTATTGGTCGACGCGCGGGCCCTCGGCCTTGCGGACTTGCTGGACGAACCCGGCCTCGGCGGCCTGCTTGCCCAGGCGCCGCATCCCGCCCGGGATCTCGGCGAGATCCTCGACCAACTCCGGCTCGGACCGCGGCGGGATCGCGGCCAGCCGGTCCTCGACCTTCGGCTTGGCTCGCTCGAGGGCGCGCTCACGGCCACGGCGGAAGAGCTCGCGCCACTCGAGGGGGTGCCTCGGGGTGCTCGGGTCGCGCCGCAGCACGCGAGCCGGGACGATGTCCGGGCTGAGCCACACCGGCTCGCCCCATGCCTCGGAGTCCCCGTAGATCCGGCGCTGCTCGTCGTCGATCCAGACCTTCGTGATCGGCACGGTGTGGCCGGCCGCGTTCACGGGGGCCTCAAAGATCTCCCAGGGCTGCAGGTCGAACGTGAGCATCAGCGCGACACCGCCGGGACGGGAGTGCCGGGCGTCGCCGACCCCGCGTCGGGCCCGGCGGTCGCCACCAGCGCGCCGATGGTGGCGAGCATGACCGCGACGACGCCGACGGCCAGCCGGCGCGGGATCTCGACGACGGTCATGGGGCCATCTCCAGGGTGATCGTGGCGTGCGGGGCGGGCGTGGTGGCGACCGCACCGATGGCGAGGGCCAGCCCAAGCGTTGCGGCGCCGACCGTGATGCGCTGCCGGGCCGCGACGCCAACGGCGAGCGCGAGGACGAAGAGGGTGACGACGATGAGCATCAGCTCTCCTGGTGGTCGTAGAGGATCTCGTGCAGCTTCTCGTCGGACTGGCCGAGCAGCCACCGGGCCGCCTCGGCCTTGTTCGGCTCGTCCTTGCCGTGGCGGCCGCGGCCGCCCGTGAAGCCGCGCTCGATCGCGATCTCGGCGAGGCGGGCGACGCCGGCCGCTGGCAGGCGCAGCATGAACTGCTCAGTCGCGGCCACGGCGGGCCTCCATCTCGTCGGCGAAGCGGTTGAGGATATCGGCGATGTGCTCGCCGCGCCTGGCGTCCACGGTGGCGCCCGGGGCGGCGCCACGCTGTATGGCGACGACCCGGCCGATGAAGGCATGCTGGCCGGTCGGCCAGTGGCCGGTGCTCTCGCGCATCTCGCGGGCGACCTTCTTGCCCATCGCTCGCACTTGGCTGCCGTTCGGGAAGGTCGCCACGATCCAGCCGTTCGCGTGGATGACACTCACCCCATGCTCGCTCGCGCGTCGCGTCGCATGGATCGGGCGGCCGAAGTGGTCGTAGCTCTCGCTCCGGACCACGCTGCGGGCCTCGGCTCCGGCGTGGACCGTGGCGATCCGCTCGAGGAGCTGAGACATTCGGTGCGCGCTGCCCAGGATGCGGGGCACGCGCTCGGAGTCGACGGCGGCCGCCCAGTCCTGCAAGGCGGCGCGCATCTCTGTGGTGGTGGGCATGTCGGTCATGGGGTCACGCTGCCTTTCGGGCGGTCTGGCGGATGCCGAGGACGGTCTCGACCATCGCCTGGCCAAGGAGCGGCGGGACGGCGTTGCCGACCTGCTCGTACTGCTTGGTGAGGTTGCCGGTCCACGGGTAGTCGGCCGGGAAGGACTGCAGGATGCCCGCCTCGGCGACAGTGACGCGCACGCCGTCGTTGCGGCTCTTCTTGCTGCCGTTGAAGCGGTTGCCGTTGGCGCCGGGCATCCCGACCAGGCCGCGCCCGGCGACGACCGGCGAGGGCTGCTCGGCGGGCCAGGCGAGGTCGAAGTCCTCGCCGGACTGGTTGTTGACGCGCTCGGGGTGGGCCTCGAGCTGCGCACGCATCGCGGCCGGGTTGGCGACCCACTGGAAGTTGCCGTTGTCCATCGACGAAGTAATCGTCGCGGACGGCTCGTCGACCGAGCGCACCGCGCCATGGGCGTTGCGGACGTCGCCCATGTGCGTGGCCCACTGGAAGCCTTTGGTCGTGATCGTGCTCGACGGCTCGTCCAGCGTGCGAATACCGCGGTCACGCTCGGCCGGGTCGAGGCTGCTGCTGCCGGTGTTGTAGTTCGACCGCTGGTGCGTGTGGTGGCGCGAGCCATCGAGCGTCGCGCGGGGGTGGTCGACGGGCTGCTCGACCCAGTGCCCGGCCTTGCGCTCGCCGTGGACGATGGCGCGGGCTGCGCTACCACCAAGGGCTTGTGGGTCCACCCCGCCGGCCTTTGTGCCGGCGGCAACCGTGACGTAGGGGCGCTCGGTCATGCCCCACTGCAGCGCCTGCGCCATCGTGACGTAGGGCAGCACGTCCTCATCGAGCTGGCCGCGCTTGCTCTTGTGCGTGTGGAACTTGCTGTGCGTCGGGAGCATGCCGCCGCTGACGTCGACCGACAGGCTCGCCAGGAGGACCGCGCGCTCGCGCGTCTGCGGCACGCCGTACTGCTCGGAGTGGACCTTGCCGGTCCAGACGTTGTAGCCGATGCCGCGCAGCACGACCGCGTAGGCCTCCCACAGCGGCAGGACCGCTCGGACCTGCTCCAGCGTGATCCACTCGGGCCGCAGCGCGAGGATGTAGCGCAGCGGCTCCAGCGACAGGCTCGACAGCGGGCTCTTCGCCAGCTCGCGCGTCTTCGCCATGATCTCGTCGGCACGCTCGGGGGTGCGGCCCATGGCTCGGATCGCCTGCAGCAGCAGGTCCGCGTCCCCGCGGCTCTCGCCCTTGCCCGCCATCGAGAATCCCTGGCAGGACGGGGAGCCGTGGAAGCCCCACACCTTGCCGAAGATGCGCGGGTCGAGCAGCGTCAGGTCGGCATGCAGGCGCGGGTGACCCGCGCGCACGGCGGTCATGCACGCGCTCGCGTCCCACTCGACGCCGAGCACCTGGCGCTCGGGGATCCCCGCCATCTTGATTGCCTCGGACATCCCGCCCGGCCCGGCGAACAGCTCCAGCACGAGCCGGTCGTAGGCGGCGAAGGCCTTGAAGACGCGGTCGACGATGCTCGTCAGGATGTGCATGCCGTTCTCGGCCTTCCAGCCGGTCGGGATGCCGTCGGTCATCTGGTGGCTCATGGGTAGGTCAGACCTCCTGGTTGTCGGTGTCGGCGGGCTCGTCCTCGTAGCCGCCCGCGGTCGTGGTGGCCAGGATGCTGGCCTCGTAGAAGCGGCGCAGGCCGTGCCCGGCCGCGTCGAACTGGCGCCCGACGTACTCGGCGCGGTGGTAGGCGGCGTGCTCGGAGAGGGCGCTCCACTCCTCGGAGGTGAGCGTGCTCTCCAGCGTCTGCAGCTCGTTGAGCATGCTCCGCAGGGCGGTGAGGGCGTCGCGGGTGGCGGTGAGCACGCGCTCGTCGCGCTGGACGTTGCGCTCGGCGGGCGTGCCGCCGCGGGTGATGGGGAAGGGGAACATTGTCAGAGCACCTCGATCTCGGTGATGTCGTGCAGGTCGATGGTCGTGCTGGCGCCCGTGTGCATGGCGTCGAGGTCGGTGTCGGCGATGACGAGGGTGTCCTGGTCGAAGAGAGCGATCGTGCCCTCGACCTCGAACGCCGCGAGGGCACCGGTGGCGTCGGCGCCGGTGTGGGTCACCTTGATGACCCAGTCGCTGGGCTGCTCGGAGATGAGGCGCAGCGTGCTGGCGAGCACCTCGTCGGTGGTGTCGATGTCGGCGTTCGTGCGGGTGATCTTCATGGGGGCTCCTTCAGCGGGTGATGTGGTCGTGGATGACGGCGGCGAGCACGAGCAGGGCCGCCATGGCGATGAGGATGTCGACGTCGCTCACGCGCGGGACTCCGCGAGCAGCGAGCCGTCGCGCAGGCACTGGCCGGGCTGGATCTCGGCGTAGTTGACGTCGTCGCGGACGTCGGCCCAGCGGTCACTGGCGCCGGTCTGCGCGCGGTGCTTGCGCCAGGCGGCCTGCATGGCGCGCTGGGCCTCGCCCTTGGTGTTGCCGAGGGCGACGAAGTGGTCGCTGTAGTCGAGCGTCGCGAGCACCATGGTCAGACCGCCTTCCGGCCGCAGCCGCCGCAGCGACGCTCACCCTTGGGCGTGCGGGTCGCGTGGTGGATGCGGAAGTCGCGCGGGCACAGGACGATGCTCTGCTTGCCCTCGTCCTCGTGGTTGGGGATGATCGGCAGGCGCGGGGCCTGCGGGGCGGGGGTCGTGCTGTCCATGGTCGAGCCTTTCGGGGTCATGACTGGCTGATGAGTAGATTATGGCATCACTGGCGCGGAAGTGTCAACTCATTGAGAGCTGATAGCCGAGTCGTGCCATGAGGCCGGCCGCCTCCTCGAGAGACAGGCCGGCCAAGCGGTTGGTGCCCGTGCCCCAGCGGGGATGCCCGCACCACAGGTGGTGTGTCGTGACGAGTGTCCACGTCGCGCCCCCGTCGTCGCTCTCGATGACGGGGGCGCCGACCAGGGCGCGACGGTTCACGACTCGGAGAAGAAGCGCCGGACCCACTCGGGCGACAGGCGCCCGAACCTCGCCGGGTCGTCCACGAACACCTCGCCGAGCGTCGGCGTGCTCACGACGACCGGGCCGCCGTAGGTCGAGCCGGTGAAGGTCACCAGGGCGGCAGGCTCGTCGGGGTACTGCACCTCGGCGACGTAGGCCAGCTGGCCCGCGATACCGGCATGCTTGGTGATGCGCAGGACGGTCGGCGCGGTGTCGGTGTGTGCCATGGTCAGGCCTTCCTGTTGCTCGGGTGCTGCGGGCAGTTGCTGTAGTGCTGACGCGCGCCGCTCGGGGCGTTCTCGCGCTCGCAGTCGGGGCAGAACGCGTCCGCGTCGATGTCGTCGGGGTCGGTGCCCCACACGTTGGCGGCCATGGCTCAGTGCCCCCAACCGGCGGCGGTGGCGTAGCACGGGCGGCCGTCCCACACCGTGGCGTAGTGGCCGGCGACGGTCGTGGCCGTCGGGGCGCCGTCGGCGTCGTGGCTCCACCTGGCGCGGTGCACGAACGTCGGCGCGTCGTGGTAGCCGGTCACCTCGCGGCGGCCCCAGCCGTACTCGCCCGCGGCGCCCTCGAGCGGGGCATACTCGGCGATCTGGCGCGGGCGGCCGGCGGGCACGACGTACTCCGCGCTGCCGCGGGACTCGTCCTGCAACTGGCTGCACCACGGCTGCAGCACGACGGACTTGCCGCTCTTCGTGTGGCCCACGACCTTGTAGAACTCGACGTTGGTCTGGTCGTATCCCCACGACGTCGCGAGGAACGCGCCGACGGGCGGCAGGACGGGAGCGGTCGGGCGGATGGCGGTAACGGTCATGGTGATCAGTTCCTCTGTGCGTTGCGGATGACGAGCGGGGCGGCCGGGGTCGTGGCCGTGTGGCGGCGGGCCGCGACGAGCGCGACCAGGCGGGTGACGATGACGCCCGCGACGATGGCGAGCGCCACGGCGGCGAGCATCGCGACGAGCGCGAGCAGGGCCGTCGGGACGGACGTGCCGGCGGGCAGCGCCGACAGGATGAGGTCGTGCATGGGTCACACCTCCGTCGGCGCGTCGATGGCGCGCATGATGAGCTCGCGGGCCTCGGGGCGGGCCTTGGCGCGGGTCAGGAACGCGCGCACCGTGCGCGCGGCGGCACGCATCTCGGCGTCGGTGATGTCCTCGGACTCCTGGATCTCGTTCGCGCCCCACGTCGTGCTCGCGATGTGCCCGATGGCGCGCTGCGCGGCCGCGCGGGGCTTGGCCCAGTAGGCCCAGCCGTCGCTGTTCTGGTCGGCCCACTCGGCGAGACGGTCAACCATGATGGCGAGCGCCAGGCGGTTGGGCTTGGCCGCTTCGGTGAAGCGGGCGCGGGCGTAGGCGATGTCGGACTCGTTCATGAAGCGTGCCATGGGTCGTGCCTTCCGTGATGTGTGGGCGTGCGATGGGTGGCCGGATTCTTAGGGACTCTTCGGGCCAACGTCCTCAGTTGCGCCGTCGGGCTTGAACCGACGAGCCCCCGACGGGCGGCGCGTGTCGTGCTAGAGCGGGTGGCGTCGGGTGACGATGGGCTCGGCGAAGGGGAAGGCGTCGAGCCAGGCCGCGACGCGCTCGGCGTCGCGGCGGGCGTCCTCTGTCTCTTGCTCGTCATACTCCGGCACGTCGTCGTCATCGAAAGCGCGCTGCGCTTCACCCTTGCGGATGTCGTCGCTCACGTCCTCCAGGTGCGGGATGATCGTCACGGTGCCGTCGTCGTCCACCGTGATGGACGCAGAGATGCCGGTCACGTAGGTGCGGCTCGCCATGGCTCAGCCCTCCGTCGTCGGCATCATCGCGGTGCAGAACGGGGCGCCCGGCGCCCAGGCGGCGCCGTCGTGCGTGAGGCACTGACCGTGGTCGGACTCCTCGCAGGCCGCCGCGTCCATGAAGGCGGCAAAGGCCTCGCCCGCGGTGGCGTAGTAGCGCACCAGGTCGGTGCCGCCATCCTCCACCAGGGTTCCGTCGCCCTCGGCGTCGTAGGTGTGGACGACGATCTCTCGCCCGTCGTCGTCGGGGCCGCCCCACGAGTCGTGACACTTGACCATGAGGCCGCCATCGATCTCGCGCCACAGGACCATGAGTCCGCCGGAGTGGTGGCCCGCGTAGCCGTCGAGCGCCGTCGCCATGTCGACCGGGTCGAGCGTCTCGAGTGTCGTCGCAAACGCGGCGTTCTGTCCGAGGAACGCGCCGCCGTCGTCGTCGAAAGAGTCCAGCCGAGTGGCCCGGTCCCACGCGAGGACCCAGTCAGCGGCGGCGCCGACGGTGTCGGTGGCGGCCCGGACGGTGTCGGTGGCGGCCCGGACGGTGTCGCGGGCGGTGAGGATCTCAGCGGTCAGGTAGTCGGTGACGTTGGAAACGCCCGCGATGACGTCCAGGCGGGTAACGGTCGTGCTGGTCATGGTCATGCCTTCCGTGGTGTGTGGTCGTGCGATTGGGGGTCGAGCCGTGCTAGGTCAGGCTCCCACTGTCTCGGCGAGGTGACGGGCGATGAAGGCCTGACGGGTGGCCGTGCGGCGCGCGCGGCGCTTGACGGACGCGGGGACGCGGGCCGCCTTGCGCTCGGCGCGCTCAGCGGGGGACATCATGACGCGGGTGCTACGGGACATCCTGGTTGCTCCTCTTGTGTGGTGGCTTGACTCGTTCAGGCGCCGGAGTGCCGCTCCGGTCACGACGGGGCCTAGGCCCCGTTTCGTCAGTTGGCGTAGATCAGGCCGTCGTCACCGACGTACAGGTCGAAGCCACCGAACGGCTTGGACAGGTCGGTGAGCCTGTCGCCCATCTCGCCCTGTCCGCGGTCCCAGAACCCTGCCCCGTGGCCGTTCCGAGTGAGCCAAAAGTCGTGGCCCACCTGCTCGGGCGTCCAGGCTGACACGTCCCAGCCCTCATCCTCAATGGACCCGAGGAAGGCTGACACGTCCTCGCGCATCTGCTCCAGCGTCTCGGGGGCAAGGTCGGACGCGTCGTAGTTGTTGTCCAGCGGCTCGCCGGCCTCATCGGTGCTGCTCCAGAGAGCGCAAGCGATGTAGTGGCTCAGAACGGTTCCGGTGTGCATGTCATCTCACCTATCTATGCGTTGGTTGGGTTGCTCAGGCGCACGTCATGCAACGGGCGGACGATGTGATGTTGTGGGCCGTTCCATCGGCACACACGATGGGCCGCCTGGCGGCCCCTGTTTCGTCAGTTGGCGCGGCCGCCGCGGGCGACGATCCAGGTGGTTGCCTGCACGGTGACCGGGTCGACCCCGAGCCGCTGCGCGGCGATGATGTAGGCGCGCTCGATTGCGTCATACACGCCGACGCGGGACAGGCACTGTTCGGCGTCGTCGCGCGGTCCCAGCGCCACGCGAGCGGCCCAGACGTCCACGGTCACGACGTCGCGCTCACCCAATAGGTTGGCCATGAAACGGCGCGTCTTCGGGGCGCCCTTGCCGAACGTGCTGCGCGGGTCAGCGGAGTCGAGCGCCTTGCGGGCCCGCTCGACGTTGGCGGCGATACAGGTGGGCGCGGTGCCCGTGGTGAGAAGCATCGTCGCGCCGAACAGGTTGCGCTGCCACGTCGTGCGCGGCGACAGGTGGGCGACGACGGCGGCCACAGTCTCGATATCGCGGCCAGTCTGGGCGGCGAGCGACCGGATGAAGTTCTCACCCTCCCCGTACCACTGTGCGCCCGCTTCGATGTCGGCCGCGGTCGCACGGTTGAACGTCGAGACGATGCGGTCGACGCATGCCCTGGTGGACGTTCCGGCGCGGTGCTGCAGAGCCTTGTTCGGGCTCAGTGACTTGCTCATCTGGGGGGCTCCTCTTGTGTGGTGGCTTGACTCGTTCAGGCGCCGGAGTGCCGCTCCGGTCACGACGTCCCCGTGGGGACGTTTCGTCACTCTGTGGCAGCAAGGGTCAGAGATGCCGTGCCGGCGCCGCCGGTCGACCTACGCGGACATGTCACGCGCTCTCACTCTGAGGCTTACTGCCTACTCACTCTTAAGTTCTCAAGGCCCCTGCGGGCTGCTAGTCACGCTGCCTGCCTGCCCTGCCTTGCTAGTGGCGGGGCCGCCGTGCTGCTGACAAGGACGACTCTGGCCTAGTGACGCATCACTGTCAACCCATAGGCCCATACCTGTCCACATACTGAGATGCATACCTAGCGCTGAGCACAAGGGCATGGCGCGCCCACCTCACTAGCGACGCATTTGGCATAGCGCCGGGCCGGCTAGCGGGGCTGAGCCGGGCCCGGCGCTGCAGGGGCAGGGACGTAGCGAGCGACGCTGTCCTGGTGAGCGCCGACGGGTGGGCCCCCGGGGGCCCCCTTAGGGGCGCCGCCGCCCCAC
>Ga0157371_10001889_pt1 | contig 20949 bp, 21 predicted proteins | sample C45metaG_FD_113462 | JGI IMG/M metagenome (GOLD analysis project Ga0157371, IMG submission 113462) | Corn rhizosphere microbial communities from Kellogg Biological Station, Michigan, USA - C4-5 metaG | ecosystem: Host-associated > Plants > Roots > Rhizosphere > Soil | place: USA: Michigan...
ATCCTCGCCCAGGAGTCGAACTTCGACCAGGCCAGTTCGCACGCTTTGCCCGGCGTGCCCGGTGACCCGCTGATCGCCAACTACTACGGCGCCGTCTACGACGCTAACGGCCTGATCACCAGCATCGACACGACCAAGGCCGACTGTGGCTACGGCCTCGGTCAGATCACCACGCACATGCGTTCCGGCGATGCCACCTGGTCGGCGACGCTGCAGCGCGAGGTCGCCACCGACTATGAGGTCAACATCGCGGCGACCGTCTCGTTCCTCGGGCAGTTCTGGAACCAGCTGCACAGCAGCCCGGAGAATGTCATCGCCAACGACGGTCTGGCGAATGAGATCGAGAACTGGTACTTCGTCATCTGGGCCTACAACTCCGGCATCCAGCCGACCTCGTCGTTCGGCAACACCACCGGCTGCACCCCTGGGCCGGCTTGCACCTACAACGGTCACTGGGGATTGGGCTGGACCAACAACCCGGCCCAGAACGCCTACGACCCGTCCCGCCAGCCGTTCCTGCAGAGCAGCTACGCCGACGCCGCGCACCCGGAGCGCTGGCCGTATCAGGAGAAGGTGCTCGGCTGGGCGCACTTCCCGCAGCAGGACTTCCAGACCGGCGGCTACAAGTACTCCGGCTCGATCGGCCTGCTGACATTGCCGCCGTACTTCACGTTCTGCTCCAGCCTCAACAACTGCAGCTCAAGCAGCACCTCCACTGGTTACTGCCTGTCTAGCGACCGGACGACTTGCTGGTGGAATGCCGCAATCAGCTGGATGAACAACGGCGCCGGCCACATCGAGAACTCGCTGGACTACCAGTCGGGGGCGGCTGAACCGACGGTCAGCGACCCATACCCGGCCTCCTGCACCGCCAGTGCGTCGCCGGTCGTCGAGACGCCCGGTACCACCGCGCTGCCGGCCGGTGCCGTCATTGTCGACGACCTACCCGACTCGAGCACCAACCTGACCAACTGCCCGACGGTCACCTCATCCGGCAGTTTCTCCTTGGCGTACGGCACCGATGCTGGCGGCAACCCCACCGCTGCCGTCGACACGCATCAACTCGGCGTCGGTTATCTCGGCCACTCGTACTTCACCCACACCGTTGCGCCCGCCCGAGCACTGGCCACGGTCACCGCGACCTGGAATGCGCCGCCGTTGCTGTTGGGTTGGCAGCGCGTCTGGGTCCACATTCCCAACAACGGCGCGGTGACGTTCCAGGCCGACTACCAGATCAATACCGGCAGCGGCGGCAGCCTCTTTCACCGCGTCGTCAACCAACGCTGGAATCAGAACAGCTGGTTCGATCTTGGGTCGTTCCAATTCGGGGCTGGCTCAAGCGTCAGCTTGTCGAACGCCACCCACGATGATTACAACGCCGGCGCTATCGACATCTCCTTCGACGCCGTCGCCTTCACGCCGTCAGTCAAGCCGACAGTCAGCTACGTCGCGGTCGGCGACTCGTACAGTTCTGGCGAAGGGGTTGAGCCGTACTATGCCAGCGCCGACAACGGCGGCGGCAGTTCCTACGTCAACAGCTGCCACCGCAGTCCGCAGGCCTACCCCAACCTGGTGTTCACCGACCTGTCGCTGCTGCACCCCGGCGAAGCGGAGTTCCACTTCCTGGCATGCAGCGGCTCAACCACCGACAACTTGCTGACGACCGACCATTCGCATGAGCTGCCGCAGCTGCAGACCGGATGGCTGGATGCCAACACGACACACGTGACCATAGGCATCGGCGGCAATGACGCGCGCTTCGCCGCGGTCATCAAGGGTTGCATCATGACGATTGACCCCTGCATGGACCCGAACTACCACCTGACCACCGACAACGGGGTCGACCCCGAACCGCTGACCACCTACGAGCCGAAGGTGATCGACGGCATTGGTCCGAAGCTGCAGAACGTCTACAACCAGGTCCACGCCCTCGCCCCGAATGCGCAGATCATCTTCCTGGGCTACCCGCACGTCGTGGCGACCCAGTTCCGTCGCAGCGACATCGCGTGTAACCAGCTCGACCAGCAAACCGTGGATTGGTTCGCCCAGATGGGTGACCGACTGAACGGGGTCATCTCCGGCATCGCAAGCAGTAATGGCGCGACGTTCGTCAGCCCGGTGCAGATCTTCGATGGGCCGCCGCAGCACGAGGCCTGCACCTTCGACACCTCTATCGAGTGGATCAATGCCGTGGTGGCGCACAGTTCTAGCGGTTCTGGCAGTAATACGCCGGGAACCGGTAGCTTCCATCCGGATGCCACAGGGCACCAGGCGGATGAGGCGGTGATTCGGTTCGCGCTGCATTAGCGCAGGCTTGCGACTTGTAGGCTCTGCCCTCGTGGCTGGGCTCGTCGCGGCATGCTCGTCGGGCAGCGGCAACGAACGCGCCAAGCTCCTCGCCCTGCAGGACTCCAGCTTGGCGCACCTGACGTTGACCTCCGCCGGCGTCAGCGAGGAGCGACTACCGGTTGGTGCGACGAGCGAAAATGACGCGACGTTGACCATCGCCACCGGGTTGTCGGCGGGTACGGCGGCGCAATCGGCAGCGGTCGAAGCAGCGATGCGCTTGAGGGCAGCGGGCGTTAACTTCGGTAGTGCGGACTGCACAACGCCTGACTTTGTCAGCTTGCTCGGGACCACAACCGTTTCCCGCGGTCAACAGCAGTGGCCGGTGGCGGTGCAGTTGCTCATCGAAGGACGCGCCGGCCAACGTGGTATCGGGCGAGTCAAACCACCGTTCGTGGATTTGGTGCTGACGATTCCCCGCGATAACAACGGCGGTATCTCTGGCGGTAACCAGGTGTCCCCGGCTTGCCCGCCAGCGTTGCGGTCCGCGGCTGGTTTGTCGTAAGTCGTGCGAACCGCGCGCCGGCGGCTTACCCACCTGCCAGGCCTCCCGGTTGACTCCTATTTGGCTCGACGACGCCACGCTTCTCATGCGCTTCGATGTCAGCCGCAAAGCTGCCGCTGACTACCTCACGCCGCTAGATGGTGGGCGGGCGACGACCTTCGAATGGTTGGCTACTGCTCTGCGTCACGTCGCACGGCATTGTGTTGGCCCGCCTGGACGGCACGGGTTGGCCTGCTGCCGTCGGCGCAATGACATCGAGCGCAGTGAGCGCTATCGGCAAGGTGCACCGTTGGCCATTGCCCTACGCGCCGGCTGAATCGCAACCCGCATGACGTCGGCGGCTACTCATCGCAGGGCGAGCAATTGGCGATGGCCACCAAGGCAACCGTCACGACGAACAGCCAAGGGTTACCGTTCAGTGCGGTCGCCAAGACCGTGAGACTCGCGGTTGATACTGCTGGCTGCTTCATCGACGTGCTTCCTATGTGCGAGGTGGGACCGTTTCGAGCGCATGGTTAGCCATCGAGGTAGCTAACGTCTTCTTGTGGCGCACCTTCGCCAGGTGGCGGATAGCCGACGAGCGTCAACACCGAACGATGCTCGCGAGGTTGACGGGCGGCGCGCTGCTAACCCACTAGGCCTGACTGGCCGGGGTAGCGGTCCCGGGACGCGTGGCGCGGAGTGCTGCCACCCGACCTGCATCTCTGATCGGGACTAAAGCGCGCGCCCGGATAATCCAGCGTGAGTGCCAACGAGCCCTTCTGAGATGGGTGAGGCGATGGACCAGCGCTACTTCGTATTTGACGAGCTGACAGGCGCTATCGATGACGCGGCCGCTCAGACATTCGATTCCATCATGACCGCGGAGTCCGCACTGGCGATGGCCTTCCATTGCTCCTCAGCGCAGCCTTCGCAACGTGTGGCAATCGCCTTCGTCGATGAAGTACTGGCGCTGCTCGAGAAACGGCTTCAATCATTCGCGGAACAATCGGACTTCGATCTGCTTTTCGTAATCCTCCGGCGCGTGCCACTTCGTGTCTTTTCGCTGAACTGGCTGCCGATAGTTGCCCTCTCTCTCGTCAAGTATGGCGGTCGCCAAGGGGGTACCAAGCTTGTCGCACAAGACGAGACCACCAGTGCACTCCAGGCTCTTGGGCCAGAAGTCTTTCGTGCGATTCCGATTGCTCTCCACATCGCGGCAGTGGCTAGGTTGATCGATTGGCTGCAGGGAATGCGGCGTTGGATCGGGAAGGGCGCGCGTCTCCGCCCGACCAAAGACGATCCCTGGCAGATAGTGGTGCCGGTAGATGTACAAGTGGCAGTCGACGCGTACGAAGCACGACGTGTCGGTCGACTCTTCGATGACCGCGGCATCTACGCGACTGGACTGATGAGTGAGGCGGTTACTACCGACAACATTCTCGCCCTCTCCCGGGCTCCGCAGTCCCTCTATGTGTATGTCCCGGAGCGTGACGCGTCCCGGCTCATGAACTGGATAGCCCTGCCCGTCGACACACAACGCCTCTGGGCGGTCATTGAGCCTTACCGCGAACCGATTGAAACGCAGCACCGGGTTCAGTTGGAGGACGTGTTTCACGTGTTGACAGCGATCTCCCGTTTGACGCTGTCCTCGATGCGGCCAATCAAGCACTTGGCGGGGACGGGCCTGATCTATGCGTCCGGTAATGACGCGACAAGTGACCAGCGGAGGTTCGAATTCACGAGTCACCTCCTGCAGGGGGCATATCTCCGGCGCGACGAGGCCACCTGGATTGCAGAGATTTCGAAGACTGCGACGCGTTGGGCCGCTTCGGGGGAGCCGTCGCGAGCCTCGGCTGAGCGCTTTCTGTCGGCATTCCTCGTCGCCGACCGCAATAGCATCGACGTACCTACCCTCCGTCCGCGGCCATTGATGGTTTCCAGTCGCTCAGGCGGCGTGTACTTCGACTTCGCAAGCGTGCCGGACTGGCTCGTGCAGCTGATCGAAACAGCGCAGGAGTGGTACCCATCCGTACACGGCGATCGATTCCACCTGGCCTTGTTCGCGCGGCTGAAGGCGGAGGGCCGGGCTCTTAACGTCCAGCGAAGTTGGCCGTTCGTCGACGATCGTGGCCATACTCGGCAGGGGGACATCCTCATCCAATCCAGCAAAGCTGTGATCTGTGTAGAGGCAAAGGCCTTCCGGAAGACTCGGGCCTACTTTCGAGGAGACCCCGGGGCCGTCAGGAGCCGGACGGCCCGATTGCGGTTAGCACTTGACCAGGCCGAAGAAGGTGCGCGCGCCGTTAGCCGCGGGAGCGCCAGCATCGATCTCGGAGAGCGCGCCGTCTTCGCCGTTGTATGTCTGCCGACCCAAGAGTATCTGCGGCCGCCGGACCGTTTCGGATTCCTCGCTCCGGGCGTTCCGAGAGTGTGTACTCCCGAGGAGCTCCTGCGGGCGCTCGCCTCCCTGTCTGAGTGACATCGAACTACTACTACGTTCCAAGCCGACGCGTTTGCCCGCGCCGCGCGAGGTGGGTACGAAAGGGCACGTCAGGAAGCCGTCGCTGTCGCAACCGAGCCGCAGGCGGCCGTGAAAGATGAAGACTAGCAAGAATCAATATGCTATGTCATGCTTTGCGCCTCGCGCGTCACTCGGGCGCGCGATCTTGGACGGGGTAAACAATGTTCTTTCGACGCGGCATCGTTGTCTTGGCGTCAATGTTGTGTGTGGTCGGGACGCTGGCTCTTCCGGCGTCGGCGGACCCTGACCCGAACACATGCAACGAAGTTGCAGCACGCGGGACGACCAGTGTGGTTATTTGCGTCGAGGTCACCTCAACGCAGCGCGCGGTAAACCTATGGGCTCTTGACACATTCTCCGGCACGACGCTCACCATCAAGAGCGCCTACGTGCAGCAGTGCAATTCGAGTTCTTGCACGAATGCCGGAACAAGTGGGTTTAGTTCGGCGACGGGCCCCATCGTCGTTACCTGGACAGGCGCATACGCACCATACGCGTTTGGTCACACGTACCAGGCCTGTGCAGACGTCGTTGTGGACAACGAGTCCTATGGACTCATTTGTTCGAAGACCCGAGCGAACTAGGTGTGAGGTCCCGCTAGGTCGTTGACACCGCTGGCGGCTGCTCGGCTACAAGTACGGTGCGAGCCCGATGGCGGTTGTAAGTGTGCAGCCATCGGGCCAGGGGTGGCTTGTTCACATGACGCGTCTCACGGGTGACACCTGGTCACGACCAAGATCAACTCGCGGTAAAACGATCTTGGATGGCGGCACAACTCAAGCCCACCAAACTTCATGAACTGCTCGGCGGTCATACCGCCTGGACTGACGAGCCATGGGACCACGCCCTGGCATTGGTTGCCGGGTTGAGCAGTACCTAACGGGTCAGGCGGGGCTGCCGGTTAGCGGCACCGCAGCCAGGGGAGGCTAGTTCGTGCGGCACTACAGCTGCCGCGCGGCTGTGCAGGTGCTGCACCACTGAACGGGCGTTATCGCCCCCCGCGTTCATATGCTCGGGCGGTACGGACTCATTCCTTGCATGAATGGCGCTAAGAGCTCGGGTTTCGGATCAAGAGGCTCAGGCGCTTCAATCGGCTGGCGGAGCGGGTCGATGGACGCGACGTGCTTGGTGCACCAGGACACCCACGCCTGCGCCTTCGAGCGCGCTTCACCTTCCTCAAGCTGGTCGACGAGGTCGCTCAGCACACCGATGTAGCGGCGCAGCAGGCATGTCTGCTCCCATCGCCGCGCCTGTTCGAGCAGAACCTCGACACGATGCTGTTCCTGCAACTCCTGCTTCGCCCGCTCGATCTGTGCTGCCCAAGCCCGCCGACGCTCCTCGTCACGTCGTAATTGTTCTTGCCGCCGCTCTTCCTCGAACCCCGCACGGAGTTCCAGCTCTTGAAGCACCTCTGCCAAGACGTTCTCGAGGTTCGCGCTTTTGCCATCCGACCAGGAGGATTGGCGGTACTCACGTCCCGACGTCACCCGGATCATCAGTCGGTTGCTCGGGACGTCATCGTGCGAGGGGATTCGATTCCACGGGTCGCGATCGCGCTGTCGGAGCTCAGCGGCCGTCGGCTCGTGCGGCACCCGGTCGACGACCTGACGCAATGCGACGCCGATGGAGTGACCCTTGATTTCGATGCCGAGCCATGGCCGGTCGGCCCACCTGTGGCTGCGCGGCAGCCCATCGCCCGGGACTACGCCGTAGCCGCGTCGTTCAGCGGCGGCAACGAGCCCCTGCACAAGGCGCAGTGCACGGCCGCGGGATGGGTGACTGATGGACGTTACGCGAGGGTCGTCCCGCAGCTGCGCAATCAGGGGGTGCAACGAACGCGCAGTCTTCGGCACGGCGACTGGTTCCAGGACGGCCGTTTGCCACGCCGGCGGGTCCGTGAGCCGGATGACGAGGTCCTCCCAACGTCGCCCGGTCTCCACCGTGAGCAGCTTGCCTTCGGGCACTTTGCCGAAGCGGATGGCTGACTTAACCAGGTTGCCGAATTGACGGCCGTCCTCGTTTCGGGTGACGCGCAGTTCCCCTCCCGCCGCAATCACTTGTTCCAGAAGCGCGTCAACCGGCGCCTTGCCTCGACGTCCCGGGGGGCGACCAGCGTCCCGTGACGGGACGGCGACCGAGCGCGCTATCGGCGCGGCTCGCCGGTGAGGGGAGGGGTTTCCTCGGTATCGGCCGTGCTCGAGGTAGTACTGGCCATCCTCCGTCACCATGGCCGCCCACGCGCCCCCTTTGCGCGTGACGCGCACGAGCTTGCGCGACTGCAAGGCGGCTGCGGTGGTCTTGTAGGTGGTGCCAGCCATTACCCCGTCAGGACAGCCGACGGCGACCCATTCCAATACCTCGACCTGATGCGGCTTGAGCAATGGCTTGTTCGTCGGCACGGAAACATCGTTTCAGGCGACCTGGACGGGTGATGGGCGCATCGGTTCATATGACATGGGTCCTGCGACCGGCGTACGCACAGTGGCGGTCGGCATCCGCCAAGACCACCCGCATACCGCTGCCACGGACTCCCCAACAGAAGAGATTCTCCGCTTTCGGCCGCCACGGCCCTAGATTGAGCAACGAGCAACCGCCGCGAGCCTTGGAGTGAGAGTTGCAGTTCACGGTGCTGACCGGGGGGCGGGTGCCTTCTACTGCTCGCGACGAGGCCTTTCTCGTCGAAGACAGTTGGGATGACTGGTTCACCTGGAACACCCTCTACCAGTTGACGTACGTCGACGCAGATGGCGTTCAGCACGAAATCGGTGGTGTCAAGATCGGTGAGTTCGCCATGCCAGCCGAACGAAGTCGCCCCGCGATCGACACGAGCTTTGAGCAGCTCGCGGACGACTTCTTCTCGCTCGGACAAGACGTCTCGTACTACGCAGGGCTGGCAGATTTACCGAATGCGGTTGGGCGAGAAATCCTCCGGGCTCTCCGAGACATCGCCTACGACGCCGAAATCTGGAATCGCGCCAAAGAGGAGCCGGTCGCTCGACGGTCTCTCATGCGGTTCGTCACAAGAACCGAGGTTGAGGGCCAGTATCGACGTGCTGCTCACGGCGGAGCCCCACTTACGCCGTACCGTTTCGCGTTCCACATTCCAAGGGAGCGACCAACGTCAAGTCCAGTCACGCTGGACTTCGTCGTAGTTCCGGAGTCGCAGCCACCGACCAACATCCACGTCTTGATCGGGCGCAACGGCGTGGGGAAAACCCATCTGTTGACGAACCTGACACTGGCAGCGGTCGATACCGAGGCAGAGCCAGAACTAGTCGGTGTGCTTGAAGTGACGGAAGGGGCCTCATCTACCGGCAGCTTCGCGAACTTGGTGACGGTGTCTTTCAGTGCTTTCGACACCGTGGAGCCACTGCCGCAAAGCCGTATCGACAGTGGCGTGCGCTACACCTATGTAGGGCTAAAGCGCGTACCGCGTCCAGGCGACGAAAAGCCACTCGCGCCAAAGAGCCCAGCCGCTCTCGCCACCGAATTTGGCAAAAGCGTCGCCGAGTGCGTCCAGGGCCCTCGCCTATTGAGATGGCGGCGCGCGCTGGAGATGCTGGAAGCGGATCCAATTTTCCAGGCGGCAGACGTAGCGGCATTGGCGGAAGCTGGCGCCGGTGACGAGGCACTGAAAGATCGCGCGCGCGACTTATTCAGGCGGCTTAGTTCAGGGCACAAGATCGTTCTGTTGAGCATTACTCGCTTGGTCGAGAGCGTCGAGGAAAGCTCCCTCGTACTTCTCGACGAGCCCGAGGCTCACCTTCACCCGCCCCTCCTGTCAGCATTCGTGCGCGCGTTGTCAGATCTGCTCATCAACCGCAACGGCGTCGCGATCATCGCGACACATTCGCCGGTCGTGCTTCAAGAGGTGCCCCGACGTTGCGTGTGGAAAATGCGGCGGCAGGGGTTTGAGTTGGGCGCTGACCGCCCAGATCTCGAGACATTCGGTGAGAACGTGGGAGTCCTCACCCGCGAGGTGTTCGGGCTTGAAGTCACAAGTTCAGGCTTTCACCAGCTACTTCGAGAGGCGCTCGCGGACTTTGGAAGTTACGAGGCGATCCTAGAGCGTTTCGGAGGCGAGCTCGGACAGGAGGCGCGGGCGCTCATCCAGGGACTCGTCGTCAATCGCGAGTCGGATACATAACCGGCGATGTGGCCACTCCCGAAGCCTTCCATGTCCGCGGAGGCAAGTTTCCGCCAATGCATTAGCCGAATGGTCGACGGTGACCTCCGCACGCGATTGCGTGCATCAGTCGCCGAGGTGGTCGTCGCGTCGCAGAAGTACGCGGCTGCAGCTTCCGCGGCTGCTTTGTCCGGGCTCGAGCGCAGTGACTTCAAGTTGTCAACAGTGTCGAAAACGGAGATGGTTGGTGTCTACGACAAGCGCATGGTGAAGGGCGCGGGCCGGTCGATTTACGACGAGCTGCGTAACGTGACCGCACGCTGTCCACTCTGCGGCTACCGCGACGTCACGAGCCTGGACCATCACTTGCCGAAAGCCGGCTATCCGGCGCTGGCCGTTACACCGCTTAACCTCGTCCCGGCATGTGGGCCCTGTAATCACGTCAAGAGAAATGAAGCGCCGGAGTCAGAAGACGGCCAAACGCTTCACCCCTACTTTGATGATGTTGAGTCCGACCTGTGGCTGAAGGGGGAGGTGGTCGCCGTTACACCTGCCGCCGTGCGGTTCTTCGTCGACCCGCCGCCTTCGTGGACGGTGACACTAGCGGCGAGGGTTCGGGCGCACTTCAACAAGTTCCGGCTCGCAGATCTTTACGCCGCGCAAGCAGCGCAGGAGATCACTGAGATCCGTCACTATCTGCGGGCGCTTCTGGCGCAGCAAGGTCCCGTAGCGGTTAGCCGGCACCTGACGGAACAGGCAGCCTCCCGAGCAGCGGCGCACGTGAATTCATGGCAAGCCGCAACTTACGCGGCGTTGGCTGAGAGCCATTGGTTCTGTAGCGGGGGGTTCGACGTTTAGAGAACACCACTGCTCCCTCGCGGCTCATCGTGACGGCCGTCGAGGCCGTACGCCGCCATTGATTCGAGCGGGCCGCCTCTCTCTGCCCTGTGTACATTTTGCAAAGCACGAAAGCGACAGACGGTTGGCCTACGTTCTTGGACTATGAGCAGGTCGGAGTCGGTTCTGACGGCCATCATCGCGATGGCCGTCGTTGTGTATGGGCATCTCGGGACCCAGCTGCCCGCGGTGATGCGCTTACTAAAGACGTCGCCGGTCGAAGCGCCGAAGGAGCCGGCGAACCTGCTGGAGCAGCTACTTCGCCGTAGCGGCGGGTCGCTCCGTGCCTTCCTGGCGCTGGTGGGCGTGGCGGTCGTCGGTACGACAGTCAATGATTTCGATCGCGACGTGCACAACGGCCTCGGCAACATGGTGTCCTTCCTCGTACTGGTTGCCGGGCTCATCGTATTGTGGTGGGGCTTCAGCGTCGGTTGGACGGTGTCTCGTACCGCCAAGGCTCGCGGAGATGACGCGGACGACGCATGGCTGCTTGCCACAGCCGTCTGGGCGTACGCGGTGGGCATCGTCTACGGGCTATTGCTGCTGGCCGGGCTGCTTGCCCATGTGCTGCGTCGAAACTGACTCGGGAGCGGCTATGGACTTAGAGGAAGATCACATCGACGTGCTGTTGTCTCTCGATGAGCTTGAAGCCGTCGGCAGCACGCAGCTGGTTACAACGCTTGACTTGGCGCGCGCCTGTCAGCGCCGTCGCCTCGATCGCGGCGAGCGGTCGTATTACTTTCCCGACGCTCCCTGGCACTGGTTGCGGCAAGAACTCGAGGACTTGGAGCGAGTCGGCTTGGTAACAATCGAGACGGACGTGGCCGAGTGCGGGTTAAGCAGTCCGTCCACCGAACGCTTGTATGTTCGGCTGACAGCGCAAGGCCGGGAGGTGGTTGCGAACCGGTCTCCCGGTTGAGTCGGCCTACTGCGCCAGTTGCTGCGTACCTACGCGGTGGTGGGCGGCTACGCTCGGGGCCGAGAATGGTAGCCCGCCAGCAGGGACGGGCTACCCGCCAAAGGGGGAGCGTCCCTGGATGCCGGTACACAGCATCGTGCTGCTCGAACTTTCGGTAGAGCACTTCTATAGCTCTACTTTCGGGCATGTCGCGAACTTCTCCGAGCAGCAGTACGACCTCTACGACCTATGGGTGCGGTTCGCAACCGAGGTCGAGGTCGAGGGCGGCAACACGCACCGGGAGCGCTACCTGCTCCCGCAGAATCTGCGCGAGCACGCGAGTCTCCGCGAGGTGCAAGTCGAGTTCGAGGCGGGCCGTACAGGGGAGCGGCAGACCGTCCGCGACACCAGTGACGGGCACGCCAAGGGAACGATCGACCCTCCGGACGCCGCGACCGCGCCGCTTCGTTCGCTGATCCGGGTGCCCGGCAACGGAAGGGTTGCCTATATGGCGCTGGAGGCGACAGGGCACCGTAGCGTGACAGGGCATTTGAGCCGGCTCTGGAAGAGCCGCTTCCGCAAACACACTTCGGGCTCCGGTTTCAAGCTGAACATTCTCAACTTGGCGGACGGCGCGGCCTGGAACGACTTTCTTGAGCAGGCTGAGCTACATGAGGTTGTCTTTCGTAAGTGGGTGACGCGACAGGGTGACCGGTCAGCGGCGCCACGTTGGGAGGAGTACGGCGTCAAGGGTGCCGAGGGGACCATTCTTCCTAAGCCGTGGGTCGGCCGTGCGCTGGGACGGCGGCTGCGGCCACGTGATGTCCTTTCGGTAGACATCGGCGATCCAGACGAGACCAAGATCGTCGTTGAGAGCGACGGCCGGAGTCGGACCATCCGTATCGGACAAGCTCTCCCAACCTTCACCTACGAGATTGAACCGGGCTCCGAGCAGAGGCCTGTCAGTAGTCGCTTCTACGCTGTGGCTCGGGAGCTTATCGACGGACAGCTAGCCGGGCCGTACGGTGAGATTCCTCGGGCCATGGGGGAGGAGGATGAGTTGGAGTGAGCTCGAAGATCGACCTGACGCCGCTAGTCGAGCGGCAACTGGCGACCTTCAGGGGTTACTCCGAGTTCACCGGCAAGCTCGATTTCTTCGTCTTTGTCTTCGTGCCCGTTGGCGCCGGTCTCGCGGTAGCCGTATGGGGCCCAGATGTAAAGGGCGTCGGAGCCGTGTTAGGTGGCGTGGGTGTCTTCACTGCGCTCTTGTTTGCGCTGCTAGTCAACGTCTTCAACCTCAGTGTGAAGCTCCGTCGCGACGAAGGAGTCCGACCGGAGCAGCCATTGGCACTCAACGTCGATGAGTTGTTTTACAACGTCGGCTGGTCGGTTGTCATTGGCCTAGCGCTTGTTATCACCATGACTGCGGCGACGGTGACTCACACAGCCACGGAAGCACTCGGGGGCGTCTGGGTCGGCCTCATCGTTGCCTTGTTTGTGCACTTGGTCATTACCGTGCTCATGGCTGTTGTTCGCATGGTTTCTACTTACGAGAGCATTGCCGACCTCGCACCCAAGCGCCCAGTGGCCCCCACGCGCGACACCAACTCGCACGCGGCCTAAGCGCCTGACCCGGAGAAGTCTGGCGGCCTACGGCTAGAACTCAATATCCTTAGCAACGTCGGCCACATGTTGCTGGTGAGACGCTGCTTGTCCTTGTTTAGCAGCAGCCTGAACTTCGTCTGCCGACTTGAGTTGGGCCTCATGCGCGTTGGTTGCTTCCACGGCGAGCCGCACCGTCTTGGCGTGGTACTGCTTGACCTCGTCGACGGTTGTTCCGTCGAGGACGAGGCTGCGGCCGCTCACATATGCGATGCCCGGTCGGTGCATCATCGTGAACTCAGACGGGTGGTCCCAGTAGTAGACGAGCATTTCGGCTTCGCGGGCGGATGGCGCGCGGTTCAGCTTGATAGGCACGCGGTACAGCGCGGAGCCGGACGACCCGTCATTGGCGGGCTGCCCAACGTTGTCGGTGTCGACGCCGAGGATGTCCAGGGAACCTTGATCGGTCATTTCTAGTGCTTCTTATCCTTCGGCGGGTTCGGGTCGTTGCCGCCGCCAACGGTGTCCGAATCGACAATCCGGCCGCGCTCATCCTTGTAGGTAACTTCGCCGCCGCCCAAGTTGGTCACAATCTCGGTGGCGCGCTTAGCGGCTGCCTTCTTCGTCGGCTCGATGGCGCTGGCCTTCTTGGCGTGCGGAGCGGCCACGCGGTAGCCATCACCCTGCGGATTGGGCTCGACAACGCGGCGGACCGGCCCGCCCTTACGAGGCGAGTTGTGGGTCGGCTTGCCGCCGCTGCTTTTGGCCATGTCGCTGCCTCCGGTACGACCGTTCGCGTGCATAGGCTTCGCTAGGAGTACGGGCCTGCCGTCGATTCATTACCGGCGAATCCGCAACCGAACCATGATGACCCCAAGATCAACCTGCATATGACAGTTGCTCACCAAGGCCAGCCGAAGAACGCCCGGATGGTGGCCGCCAGGTCGCGTAGCCCAGGCAACGGCTCGCGGGCCATCCAGACGAAAATGAGGAGGGCTCCGGCAACGATGCTAACGACGGTGATCATGAACACACTCCTTGAAGCTGCTCCGTGTCTCGGCCGGACGGCTGTGACGGCTAGACCTTTGGCCCTCGGTTTGGGTACGTGCTGTCTGTCTTGATGGTCACCGGCGCTGTGACGTTTCCGGCGCTTCATCCGAGGCTCTTTTGGAAAACCTCGACCGATTGCTGCGCGTCCGACGGACCGCTCACCGCCTCGCCCACGAGGAATTGCCTTCGCAGGCCTTACGGGGCCGCGCGCGCCAGCTGGACAGGGCGCGGCGTCGGAAAATGATTGGAGAAGTCTCCCTGCCGTGAGAAAATGATGTTGAATGGCAGCAGAACTTGAGCCCACCTATCTCCACGAACTGCTCGGCGGTCGTACCGCCTGGACTGAGGAGTTGTGGGACGAAGCCATCGTTTGGTTGCTCGACACGATTGGGCCTTCAGAAGCCGAGCATCTTTACGAGATGGTCTGGCCCGCGAAGGGCGAGACCAGAGCCACGCAAGCCCTGAAGAAGTTTCGCCACGTCGTCAAGGACCTGCCAGCCAAGGACGTACTTGCCTGGTTCGTGGCTGCCGATGACTTGGAGCGGCAAGAAGCTCAAGCTCTGTCCGAGTCTGGCGCAACGAAGGCTGAGTTGTGCTTAGGCGAGTTCCGGCGCTGGTCGCCAACCGTCTTGCTCGGTGCCTTCGATATGTTGCGGGATGGCGAGCACTTTCGCCTCGGAGTAGAGGATTACGCCGCGAGATAACGCGGGCAAGCGTCAGGCCAACGACAGCGCAGAGAACCGAGCTGGAAGATGCAGCTCCAACGGTATGCTGCATGAGAAACAACGAGGTAGTGCTGAGCAGTGGGTCCAGAAGTTGCTCGTGTCGAGCTGGACGGCGAGCCGGGGGGCTGACCCGTGAATGTCGTAGGCCGCTGATAGACCGAGGCGACATCTCGTCACAGTTCCAGGAGGAACCGGAATGGCCAAGCAGCCCGCGCACGACGACCTCCTCGATATCCAGGGGAACCTCGTCGGCTTCCTTAAGGACCATCAGCGTCTGCTGTTCGTGAACTTCCCGGACCCCGCCAGCGGTAAGCGGTTCGTCGGCGCTATGGCCGACGAGGTCAACAGCGCCAGCGAGGTGCGTGCCTACAACCGCCGCTACAAGGACATGGTCAAGCGGCACGAGGACTTGCTGTCCGAGCCGGCCGACTGGGTCAACGTGGCCCTAAGGGCCAGCGGTCTGGCGCTCATCGCGGCGCCAGGACACGAGACATTCCCGCAAGCCTTCCAGCAGGGGATGCGGGAGCGCGCCGCGGAGCTGGGCGACGTCGATAGCTCAGACCCGAGTGCCTGGGTGCGAGCCTTCGCGCCAGCTGCACCAGCAGTGCACGCCGTGGTGATTATCGCCGCCGATCTGCCCGATCTGCTCGACGACCGGACGAGCAAGGTCCGCGAGATCATCCAGAGCAGCGGTGTCAGTGAGAACCCTGCTAATGCCGAGGACGGCAACGCCCGGCCGGGGGAGTTTCGCGGCCATGAGCATTTCGGCTTCAAGGACGGCATCAGCCAGCCGAGCATTCCCGGGTTGGTGTCCTCCAGCAGAGGCGGCGATTCAATTGCGGCCGGCGAGTTCGTCCTGGGCTACGAGGACCAGGACGGTCATGTCGCCGGCACGGCGGTACCGCAAGCCGAGCATCCGACGCAACCCAGCGTGCCGGGTATCCCAATCCAGCGCCGTCGCCCCCCGTTGACCTGCCTGCGTGGACGCGCAATGGCTCTTTTCTGGTCTACCGGCGACTGAACCAGAACGTTGCTGGCTTCCGGGTCTTCGTAGCCACCACCGCCGCGCAGCTCGGCATGTCGTCGGACTTGCTGGGAGCCAAGATGGTCGGGCGTTGGGCTAGCGGCGCTCCACTGGAGCACGTGCCGGGCGAGCCAAGGGACGCCGAGGCTGGCGCTACTGACCCGTCGCTCGCCAATCCGGGCGTGCTCGAACCGGCGCACATCAACAACTTCAAGTACCAGCACCACGACGCAGATGGGCATCTGACGCCGCTGGCGGCGCATATCCGGAAGGCCTATCCACGCGACGAGCAGCCGCCAGGGGAACAAGAGAGCAACCGGCACCGTCTGCTGCGTCGAGGTATCGCCTACGGACCCGAGTTCCAGGAGAGCGAGCCGCCCTATCCCGGTTCCGGCCCGGTGCCCGATAACCAGGACCGCGGCTTGCTTTTTCTCTGCTACCAGGCTGACATCGAGGATGGCTTCGAGTTCGTCCAGCGCAACTGGGTCAACAACCCGGAGTTCCCCAGCCAGGGCGCCGGCGTCGACCCGATCATCAGCCAGAACATGGCGGCGCCGCCATTTCCATTGCCGGCCAACCCACATCTCGTGACCGAACGGTGGGTAACGACCACCGGTGGCGAGTACTTCTTCGCGCCGTCGATCTCTGGCTTACGGTTACTGGCGTCGTAGCTGGCGGCTTGCCTATTGTCGCGCCCCCTCAGGCAGTTGGTACGCGTACTTGCTGGCGATCAAGTCGCGGTCGTCGGGTGTCCACAGCGACCAAACGCGGAGCCGGCCGCCGGTCGTCATGACGCGCCCTTCGCCATTGCGCTTCCAGTCGATGTCGTCCACCACCACGAGATGGGCTGGCTGAAACTGCCGAGCGTGGCTGACCTCGTTACGTGTTAGCTCGATGGTCTCGATCTGCAACGAGCTGCCCTTGACTTCAATGTGGTGTTCCTGGCCGTCCAGTTGGAACTGCACGTCGTAAGGCTTCCCGAGCTTGACGAAGTCTGTCCCGCCCCGCGCTGCGAAGTAGTCGATGGCGCGGTCCACGGCGTGGGCCTCGACAGCTGCACGGAGCACCGGATCCTGAATTCGCGTGACAGACCCACGCGCGACGCGCCGCTTCCGGCGCTCGGCGTCGTCCTCTGCTGGTCGGTAATCATCAACGGCCTGGCTCGCCCGGTGGGTTGCGGCAGAGTGAACTCCCTGGAGGTCGCGCAGAATCGAGAACAGCTCGAGCGGGAACTTCATTAAGTAACCCTGCTGCGCCCGGAGTTGGCGCCCGCCCCACAGATAGAACGGGAAATAGATCGGCTTGCGGTTGCGTGCCTCCAGTGTGTCGGCGACCGCAAGGATCGGTTCTCGCAAGCTTTGAAGCTCGTCCGTCGTGAGTGGCGTATCGAAGGCGTTGAACCCCCCGAGTGGCACCATCCAGCCTGCGGTCGTCCGTGGACCAGGCAGGCTTCGTCCGGCGGTCCCACGAGGCTGCCATGTGTACTCAGGCGCGACCTCCGGTTCGGAGGTGGCCACGGACCAGCCGACCAGACCTCGAACCCCGCCGCTCGATTGCCAATGCAGGATTACGTCACCAGGTCGAACGTGTCCGACGAGCTCGTACGACCAATGCGCCCCTTGGAACTTCGGTGCGATGAGGATCTCGCCCATGGCGCCCGTCGTCGCCACTTCCATCCAGTACGGCTGGGCTTCGTCTCTTTCCCACCACGTATTCAGCACCATGCCGACAAGCCTGCCAAATGACGGCATTGGCAGGCCAGTAAGCCGTTGCTACTGGCGAGGTCCAACCAACAGCCAAATAGGTATGGCCGTTTCTATGGCGGTGGTCCAAACCGATCGGCGACGCAAACTGGCACGGGGATGGCCCCGTGCCAGTTGGGCGTTTGCCCTGCTTACACCGCGGGGCAGCCTTGGGAACCGCTCAGCGATCTGTCATCCGGTGTAGCCGGAAACCTTGCGATAACACCTGATGATCGAGGTCGGCGTCCCGCCGAGGGCATTATCGCAAAACCAGCCAGTGGTGCCGTAGACCCAGGACGACGGGTACGACGTCCATGTCTCGCCAGCCGGCAAACGGATTTCGAGGATGCCGACGTCGCCGGACGCACAGTCGTACTCACAGCCCCCGCTCACTTGGTACGACGACAGGCCAACAAGAACCGAGCGGTAGTCGTCGCTTCGGCAGCTGGTCCGACCGATGAGGCTGCAGAAGTCACCTGGGTACCCGGCGTATGCCGTTGATCCGATGAAGAGCGTCGCGGACGTTCCGCCGCCGCTCAAGTTCGCCGATCCTGAGCAAGTGATGCTGTCGCCGTAGTGGATCTGCCGCGTGACACTTCCGAGGCCCGGGTCCGGTGAATCCCCGAAAACCTCCAGGGTGCAGGTGCGACCGGCGCTCGTCGAAATCGTTACCGCCGAGTACGCATTCTGGGTAGAGGAGTTCGCGTTGGCCGCAACGCCAGGGGCCATGACTGACGCCGTCAATGCCAACGCGCTGACAGCAACTAACCGACGCCTCATTGCGCCTCCCTTGGTTTCGCGCTGCGGTAGCTCCGCAGGCCCGATCACCTTCCGATGACCGCATGGTCGGTACAAGCTGTCTTAACTACAAACATTGCAGACGGAATTTGTGAAGATCAGCGAGTAAGCTGTCGCTCGCGAGCATTTGTGTGTGCTGAGTTCCGAGTCGGTGTCGACCACGCAACAGCGCCACGAGGCCGCCTAACTACGCACCCGGCCATGGCAGTCCCGCAAGGGGGACGCCGCCCTTCTGCAGTGCTCTGTGGACAGTGTTGGCTGAGACGTCGAGATGCTCAGCGATCCGAACCAGCGGCCAGCCATCCGTGTAGAGCCGGGAGGCATCGGCGACGGCGTCCTCGCCGAGGATTCGGTAGCGCCTCGGCACCCCAGCACGCCGCAGATGGGCGGAGACCGTCTCACGATGGATGCCGAACTGTCGCGCAAGCTCATTGACGGGGGCGCCTGCTTGGTAGCCGTCGACGAGCTCGACTGCTTTGTCGGCAGAGAGCCGCACGAACCGCTTGAGCGGCACCCGCTGCAGCCGATCAGGTGGCGGACCCGTCAGATCTAGTTGCCGGTAGGCCCTGAGTGCCCGTAACAAGGGTGAGGACGGGTTCGAAAACTGTCGCTGGAGGACCACCACGCACACAACCGTGTACCGAATCGCCCTCTCTCACGCTTGAATTACTGTCGCATCGGTCGTCGTGTCGGCTCGGAACCTAAGTACTCGTATGAGAACCCGACCCCTGTTCTGTCGTCGCTAGCACAACGGCATCGGTACATGTTTTTCGGGCTTTGCGCGACAGGGGTGGCATGTACCGATGGTGTTGTCTATTTGACGATGGAAAGCGTCCGACGTTGCGCGCAGACTGTGAGGTATGGGAAGGCCAACCTTGTTCCACCACCACGTAGCAGCCGCGAGCGACCACGCCTTGGCTGTCGCACTGATTGGCGCCTCCGCGACTGTGATAGTGGCGGTGGCTGGTGGTCTTGCCGCGTACTTGGCGAACAAGCGTCAGCAGCGGAGACTGCTATACAGCGAGGCGATTAAGGCTGCTGTTGGCTGGAAGGAAATGCTCTACCGCGTTCGCCGACGCGAGAAGGGTCTGGAACGTGAGCTAATCAACAAGTTCCACGACCTTCAGGACCAGATTTCTTATTACCAGGCCTGGATTGGCAGCGAATCCGAACACATGCAGCGCAGTTATGACCGGCTGGTATCCGGTGTCAAGGCACGGACTGAGGACCTGATCACTGCGGCCTGGAACGAGAAAATCCGGCCGGTACCTGGCAACGCACGGCCCGACGATGAACACCCAAATCTGTCAGACCTGACGGATAGCTTCCTGGTCGACGTGCGTGATCACCTCTCGCCCTGGTGGTGGCGTCGGCGGAGGGTACGGAAGAGGAACTCGGAGGAGCGCTAGGTGGCGATGGACCTAAGCCGTTACTTTGCACAGTTCCTCAACAACATTGCCCTCGGCGAGCCTCAAGTCTCGCGGTTGAATCGAGCCGCCCAGACGATCAGCGCCTTCTTGGTCGACAGCTACGCCATCCCTCAAGATGGCGTGTTCATGCAGGGCTCGTATCCCAACCGAACTGCTGTGGAGCCGGCGCACGACGATGGCGAGTACGACGTTGACCTCGTTGCCATCTGTGTTCCTGGCGGCGTCAGCGCTGACGACGCCCTCAGCGACTTGGAGCGACGGTTTCGTTCTGACGGCCGGTTCGCCGAGCGGGTTCACCGTCCCCCGAAGAAGCCCTGTGTTCGGCTCGATTACGCCACCGATGACGTCGGCAAGTTTCACGTCGACGTTGTGCCTACGCGGATAAGTAGCTCTGGCATTGCACCACTAGATGCACCGCGTCGGGGCGACGGCTGGCATGAGACCGCGCCGCGCGAGTACACCGAATGGTGTCGACAGCAAGGTGATCTCTACCGCCGCACCGTCATGATGCTCAAACGCTGGCGCGACCAGCAACAAAACGTCAGGACGGCGATCAAGTCAATCGTCTTGCAGGTACTGGTCGCCACCTGCATGCCCCAAATTCCTGACGATGCGGAACGCATCGCTGCGACATTTCGTAACCTACACAACTTGCTCAAAGCCCTGCCACGTGCGCCAGAGGTCTCCAACCCGGTGCTACCAAGCGAGAATCTGGCAGCCCGCTGGACGGTGGAGAGCTTTCGTAGCTTCGTCATAGAACTCGACGAGGCAGTTCAGTGGTCCACCAAGGCGCTAGGCGCTGCGGACGAAGTCGAAGCCGCGGACGCCTGGCGCGAGCTTTTTGGCGACGACTTTCCCTTGTTGGCGCCGGCTCAACTTGGTATCAAGCTTGGCGACTGGAGCCACGCTCGCAATCCATCAGCCATGGGTTGGACTGAGCACCATGACGCCCGGTTCGCGGTCACTATTCGGGCGTCACAGCAACGCGGCCGCCGCTCACAGAACAGCAGGTTGCTCGAGAGTGGCGATCTCGTGTTTGCCCCTAACAAGATTCATTTCCAGGCTCAGGTCGTGGCACCACTCCATGTCTCCGTGTACTGGCAGGTTGCAAATACCGGAGCACACGCAAGATCCGATCGGGGGCTACGCGGAGAGATCTTCCACGGCCGCGACCTCAGTGGACGGCCGACAGTACGCGAGACTGAGAATTGGGAGAGCACTAAGTACACCGGCAGCCATCTCATCCGAGCATTTCTCGTTCGCGACAACAACGTCGTGGCGACGAGTGACTGGTTCGTAGTCA
>Ga0157371_10001892_pt1 | contig 20938 bp, 17 predicted proteins | sample C45metaG_FD_113462 | JGI IMG/M metagenome (GOLD analysis project Ga0157371, IMG submission 113462) | Corn rhizosphere microbial communities from Kellogg Biological Station, Michigan, USA - C4-5 metaG | ecosystem: Host-associated > Plants > Roots > Rhizosphere > Soil | place: USA: Michigan...
TCGCTCAGGTCATTGGTCCAGTCGTTGATCTTCGTGATGTTGCCGTTGGCGTCATAGGTGAGCACTTCGCTGAGTTGGGTCACGCTGCCCATGACGTAGCTGAAGTCGGAGACGAGCTGGCGGACGCTCCGGACCATGACATAGGCCGCACCGTTGCCATAGTCAAAGTGTGCGACCTGGCCGTCCGGGTAATAGGTGATGTTGCTGGCATAGCTGCCGACCTTCGTGGCACGGCCCAGCGCATCAGGGGCATAGTTGACGTTCTCGCCGTCGGGGTAATGCACCAGGCTCACGCTGCCGTAGGCGTCGTGCGCATAGCCGATCGCCCAGGCGCTCTGGCCGGTCAGCTGCAGCGACTCACCGGTCAGCTGACCCCGCTTGTTGTAGGTGGCGCTCCAGGTGCTGATGCCCGATTCGGCGGTCTTGGGGTTGCCCAGGGCATCGTAGGTATAGACCGTGCCTTGGGTGCCGGCCGGCGGCGTCAATTCCCACAGCCGGTTCATCGCGTCGTAGGTGCGCGTGGTCTTGCCGGTGGTCACCTGCTCCTGGCCGCAGCCGGTGCCGGTGATGGCGAGGCCTTCGGCGCTCCATGCCAGGTTGTTGGCGTTGTCGTAGGCCATCACCGCGCTGCCACTCTCCGGCTCGGAGGTGCGGCACAGGCGGTGGTAGCTGTCGTAGGTCAGCGTCTTGGTGACGTCCACGCTCTGCGTTGCATACAGGCCCGATTGCCGGATCGACAGCGGGTTGCCATAGAGGTCGCGCGTGATGACCTGGGTGACGTTCTCCGGCGCCTGGACCTTGGTCACCGCGTCGTAGGACGGCTGGTCGAACACCTGGTAGCTGGTGGTGGTGACGTTGCCCTTCGGATCGGTGACCTGTTTGCGCGCGCCGGACAGGTAGGCGGTGGTCGACGTCACGGTATTGAGTGGGGCTTCGGCGGCTTGCTGTACCTGGGTCAGCCGGCCCAGCGCATCGTAGGTACTGGTCGTGCCGCTGGTGATCGCCGCGAGGCTGGGGCTGCCGGCGACCGGGTAGGACGCGAAGGTGGTCTGACCCTTCCAGTCGTAGTCGGTGCGCGCGCTGGTGTGCGAGGCACCGTCGGTCATGCTGTAGCTGTCGCTCAGCACCGGCCGCAGCAGCGCGTCGAAATACGTGACGGCGCGCGCATTGCCCTTGCTGACGGTGCGACGCCAGTGGCCCGCGCCGATCCCGCGCTCGGCGGCGGTCACGTAGTCGTAGGCGAACGCCGTGGGATACCACGCCTGCTCGTCGCCGCTGGGGTAGGTGATCTGCTTGAGCCGACCGACCGCGTCATAGCTGTAGGACGTGGTGCTGCCGGCCTGGTCGGTGATCGACGTGATCTGGCCGAAGTCGTCAACGGTCAGGCTTTGCGTGTGGGTGTCCGGGTAGGTGATCGTCTGCGGGATGCCACGTTTGTAATTTTCGAGTTTGGTTTGATTGCCTTTGCCATCGATGAAGGTAAACAACTGGCCGGCGCTGTTGAACGTGTAGTGCATCAGTGTCTGGCCAAAGCGGGCGCGCGATTGCAGCGTCACGTCGGTCAGGTCGTAGGTGTTGGTGCTCTCGACTTCGGGGCTTGAGGCATTGGTGACATTGGTGACCTGCAGTGGCAGGCCGAGCACCCAATGCGGCAGATCGTTGAGATAGCTGGTCTGCTCCTCGAGTGCGTCCTCGACAATGCTGTTGGAGCGCTTGGTCTTCGTGATCTGGGCAAACTCGTTGAACGATTCGGCTTGCCACGTGTAGGTATCGCCGTCCTGGCTAATCGTGCGCTCCTCGAGCGGTGACAGCTGTTCGGTCTGCGCCGCATTCAGGTACATCTGCAGGGTCGAGCCGTACACGCTGGGCCACGGCCCCGCACCCGGCGCGGCATAACGGGTCTGTTCGCGCCGCAGCAACGCAGATCCGACTGCCCCTGCGTAGTAGTCCGTCTGCAGCAACAGGCTCTCGGAGGCATCGAAGCGGTTGCTGAAGGTATGCCGCGTGGCCTTGCCCTCGGGGTTGGTGACATCCGTCCACACGGTCGAGGCACAGCCGCTGGCGCAGTCCTCGATCGCGCTTTCATTGGCGGGGGAATAGACAAAAGTCCAGGTGCCGCTGGCTAGTCCTGCGCCGGACAACACTTTCTTGGTTACCGCCTGTACCGAATAGGCATCCGGGATGAGTGTTTTGGGGTTGCGCGGATTGGCAAGGCTGCATGTACCGGGCACATAGGAACGTCCGCGCAGGATATTCGTCACCGTGAAGATGCCTTGCAACCCGGAGGGGTGTCGGACGGTGAAATCGCGGCTCGAACCCACCCGCTTCAGAATCTCTTGACACCCCCCAAGATAATCAAACAGCTCATTCGAATACGTCGTCATGATGGGAAAATCGAACCCCCAGGACGTGCCATCCGGCAACTGGACCTGACTCAGTGCTGGCGTGCCATAGCTGTATGTCCAGGTGCGCGGCGCGCCGCCGGCAGGCTGCAATGTGGTCGATACCAGCCGGGCGACACCGCTGGGCGACTGGTAGGACAACGTCAGCTTGCGCCCGTCGTTCGCCGTGATGCTGGTGGGATTGCCGAGCGCATCGTAGGCATAGGTGAGGCTGTTGCCAAAACGGTCCTCGATACGCGACGCCAGCATCATGGCCGTCCGACGCAGCAAGGCCGCACCCTGCCCCTTGACCATCGCCGGGGCGTCCTTGTAGGCCAGCCAGTCAAACCAGTATCGGGTGCCGTCCGGCGCCAGCGCCAGGAATCCTTCGCCGGGCTGGCCGTTGGCTGTCTGCGCCAAGCAGCTGATCATCCAGTTCTGCTTGGTCACGATCGGAAACGTCATGCTTCCCATTGTGGGCGACAAGGTGTTCTGGGGGTCTCGCTTGAGCAGGTCCTGGCTGGCGCCATCCGCGGTGATCATCTGATAGCCGTGCCACCACTCGTTCGGCTCGTACTCCACGGGCGTGGAACTGGGGGTTTGCTGCACCGTAATATCTACCGCCTGGTAGAAGTGCGTACAGCGCTGCACGTCGTCAAGAAAGAACCATTGACCGCTCAACGTGAGATCCCGCGCCGACAACGTTTCGATCCGCGGTACGTTGAGCGTCCAGTCTGCGAGCACGCTGTTCGCGATGCCGACGTAGTACTGCGTCGCTGGCAGGTCGGCCAGCGTATACGTGCGCGTCAGCAGCAGATCGGGGCCATTGCCTGGGGCGTCGACATCGGTTTGCGTGAACGACACGCTGCCGTTGTAGAGATTGATGTTCTCGCCGAATGGCTTTTCCCCCAGCGGCTGGATGTCTTGCGACACCCGGATCTTCTGCTTGAATTCGTCCTCCGGCGTCACCGGAGTCGATTGTGCGTGGCACACGCTGGCTAACGAAAGCAGCACCGCTGCCCACAGGCAGATCCCTTGCCAATTACTTGCCATGTTTTCCCCTTGGTACCCGGCGTTGCGCACAAGTAGTGGGACAAGACTGAACCGAAAATACTTACAGTGTCAATCATCGAAAGGAGCAACATCAGGACCTTTGGCGCTATGCGGATCAAACTTTCAGACACCCATGCACTTGACCACCAACCGCTGGATGCGCGGCGATCACGCTCGCGCTAGCGAAGGTGCCTCCATTGATTGCGCGCCCGATCAACCGCAACGCACACAGGGGGCGTATGACGGAAGATATCCAAGAAGAAATCACGCTGCGCCCAAGCGCAGCGAAACTGCTTGAGTCGATGCGTGACATTGGGTATTCATTTCAGAGCGCCTTGGCCGACATTGTCGACAACAGCATTTCCGCCGACGCGACTGAGATAAGCATCCTCAATGATGTTGATCGTGCTGCTCGTCCATACGTCGTGATCGCGGACAACGGAACGGGAATGGCGGCTGACGAGCACACTGCAGCCATGCAGCACGGGAGCCGGAGTCCCCGCGATATTCCGTAAAGGATCTCAGTGAAGCGCTAGAGGTTCAGTTACTGCAAAAGTACTTGGCGCCGGAGCACCGTCGAGCCGGCTGCCTGCTGATCTCTATCACCTCCAACAGGCACTGGCGGCACCCTGGTAATGGACACCTGATGGATATCACTGAGGTGGTGGCGACATCTCCCAGCTCATCCAGGACTTTCCCGCAAAGAAGACCGGGGGACGTCGCACCAGCGACGGAAGTGCTGGGTCATTGCAATTACGCTGCTGCGTAACCTCGGCGTTGAAGTGCGCTTCTGGCCGCCAGTTACCCTTGCAGGCCCGGTGGCGCCCGCGCAAGTCTCCGGCAGGCGGAGCTCAACCCTAAACTGCCGGTCACGACAGGCAGCTTTCCGACCGCCCCACCGATGTCTCTGACTTCCTATGCAGTCGCGGCGCCCGAAGTAGCATGACGCTCACCAACCACATCCATATCAAAATGGCTCGGAAAAGCGAGCGCATATCAAAGCAGATTTGGCCACACTCACGTCACGCGGCCGAAAGGTTGAACCAACCTGAGCGGAAGGACTCCATGGTTCGGGTCGAACCCATGGGAATGTGGCGGGTGGGACATTGACGGCGAGATGTGCGCACAGAACCTCCCAACCATCTCCGGCACAGACATTCATTCGAAGCAATTGACGCGGGCGCTGTTCGAAATAGTTCAGAACCGCTGCATAGTGTGCGTTATACGCGTCGTCAAACAGGTCGCGGCGGTAAAGCGCCGTGCCGTAAACCTGAAAGTCAACCAACTCTTCGTTTTGCAATGCCGTGCTCTTAATGGACCGCGAAGCCCAATGTCGTGCGCATGACGCATGCCAGCCAGCTCTGTCCCGTTCCGTCAGGATGAAAGTGCTTCCAGGGTAGAGCCGATCTAGCTCGCGAAAGTGGCGACAAAACATGATGTCGCAAATGGCGTCGTGGTTTCTGATCGCCGCACAGTCCAGGTTTCCGGACAAAAGAGAAATAGTCGTCTCGTCATCCGTGGGGTTATGGGTCGTTCGGTAACCAAGGATGGAGAGAGCTCGGGCCAGAGAAGAGGTGCCCGTTTTGGAAAAGCCAAGGCCAAAAACTTTCTCGCGCACGATGAAACTCCTTATGAAAGCCAATCTTGAGAGGGTGGAGCGTAGGTCACTGTCATCGGCGGTATCATCAAGCGTCGATCCGATAGCTCGATAAAATGCTGCTCGTGATCCTTAACTGCATCCACGAAGCCGGACCAATACTGGGGGTGATACTGGAGTCCCAACGTCTTCCCTTCACTTTCACTGAGCATCTGACCAAAAAAGTGACAGCTATGGTCTTCTCCGAGAAGGCCTTCGATCCAAAATGTTCGTCTGTCCCCATTGGTGAGGTCCGTCAGAAGGGCCGATGAGCCCTCGCGAGCTACGTGACCAAGGACGCTTGCCCCATTGGGTATGCGAGGCCAATGGCGGCGACCTTGATCGACAACCCTGGCGATGTAGTTTTGAACGGACGTAGGAGACGGTTTGGGCCTGGCGGGCGAGGTAAGTGAGGCCAGTTCCTTGAGGAGCTTGAGGCGGTCCAGTTCGTATCGAGGCTTAAGTAAGCGTGCTGCCGTATGCCAAGCGACGCGCCTTTGTGCTTCGGGAATCGCCTTACGAAGGAAAGCGTCAATGCGCTGGAGCGTTGTTGCTTCATGCAGGCCCGGGGCTCCTTTCCTTCCGCCGACGACGCCGTCGTAAATCCAACGTTCTTTTCCATCTTTCATGGCACGCACAACTTCTCCGAAGCGATACCTCGTCCGGGTTTGCTGCTGTGCTCCAAAGTAGTCGAAAAGGATCTGGTGCATTTCATCCATATTGGGCTTCGACACCTTATCCATCTGAAAAAGTCCCAAAGAAAACGCTCTCCATGCCTCGACATACTTCCGATCGACCTCATTGTAAAAGGCGCTATTGAACGTCAATACTTGACCGAGCCCTCGATACTTCGCGATATGGAAGCTAAGTGAGTCCACAATGTTCTGTAAGAGACTCATCTCGCTACCAAAACCCTCAACAGCGCTGTGAACCTGCGCATGTGACCAATTCGGCAATGCATGCATGTTTCCAAAATCGAGAAAGCCGCCTGAAATTGTCACGTTCGAGGAAAAGAACCCTCCACAGAACAGTCGGTGGACCTGCCCAAATGCAATCTGTTCTACGATTGCCGCAAGAAGGGCACGGACCACGTGAAGCTCGACTCCCGGCACCGCGTCGCAGGCTGCTGATGTCATCCAGGTATGGATAACTTCCTTGGTCCGCAGGGCATCATCCGACTGCTTGTTTGCATAGCCGGTCACGGACGCTTTGAAGAGCGGGGCGCGCTCGGCGTGCGCAATTCGAATGGCCGCGGGACGAATTGCGATCGCCCGTCGAACACGCTGATCGTGGATATCGGACTTGTCTGGACTTGAAAACGTGAGTCCGGTGTCGATGATGGCAATGATTGGAACGGCTTCGTGGGGAAATTCCGCTGCCGAGATCTCAGCGAAAATCGCCTCCCTGATGCCTTCCATCAGAGACAGGCATCCATGAGCGTGGCCCGCGCGCGAGTTAACACTCACCAGCGGAGTTTGTCCCACTCCTTTGGCCTGGAAGCATCCATCAATGGCGACGCGGCCGCTACCGCCGTGTGCAGCCATTCCGGTGGAGCTCCCGTAGCGATCTGCGTGAAGCGTCCGAGTGTCATTGGCGTCTACCTCGATGACCTTTTGCGACGCGACATATGCGAAGTCGCCAAGGATCCAGCGACTGACCTGGTCAAGAACAACTTGATCTGTGAGGTTAAAGTGCCGTTCGCTAAACCAACGCTGGTTAAGCCAGCTGATTGACGCATTTCGAAGCCGGCTAACCTGGAACGGAACAAGTAGTTGCGTGCTCCACCGCCCCAAATCAGGCAATCCCGCCTGGAGACGGTCTATCTCCTCAGTTGAGAAGTATGCCTTAAGGCCATGAGGCGCCATCTAGTCACCCTCCTAACGGTTCCATCGTCATTGCGCCGAATAGATTTAGCCCACGCGCTCTGCGTGAAAAGATGCGCGGCCTCTCTAATGCACGATCGGACATCCCCGCTAATCAAAACAAAGTCCAAAATCCATAAACGGTCCCCTTCGTTCCATTCGCTAATGTGCAGCAAAACGTCCGGATCATTGACCAATCGATGCTCAGTATCTGCAGCGAGCCAAGCCCATGTGATGTAACCGATAGGGATGCCGGATTCGTTGCGGAAAATGTAGACCTGATCGTGGCGAATCGCCGGCTCAAGCCAAAGTGCGATGCAGGCAACTGGATATATGCAGTAGCGTGTCGAGGCGCCCATGAGGCTGGCGACGATTCCAATCTTCGCGAAGAACTCATTTAGACCCCGTTCGTCCCCTTTACTCCGTGTTGCCGGACGCGTGCTGGCCTTGGCATGGATAGACGACTTCGCCATCCTATGAATCCTTGGTCGACCGCGGCACGATGCACAACGATGTCTTATCGAAGTCAAATTGAAGGTCCGAAGTAGCTAGTATCGGCGCGCCCACGAGAAACGCGGGAAATTCGAGGGTCGATATGACCGGCGTGTCTTCGTAGCTCAAAGCTTTCCCACCCACATTGACCTTCAGGTATCGGGTTTCAGCCGGTACTGCAGAACCTCCCGTTTCCGCAGCACCAAGGGGTTGCAGTTGAGTGCCTGCGACGAGTGGCGGCGCCGCACCCGTATCGACCGAAGCTTTGACAGTTTTTCCATCAGCTTGTGCGTCAAAAACTAGTTTGCCGTCCTCGTTCCAGGAAGATGCGAAGCTCAATACCATAGGAGACTTACATTCCCTGGATGCTTGACCAACCACGATGCCCGACTCTTCAAAAGAGAACTGCTTCAATCGCGCCAAGAGTGGAAGTCCGAGCACGACCCGGTCGGTTGTGAAATTACCCGAAGGGACAACGACGACCATGACGTTACGCAAGGTCAACGGTCCGAGCGTCAGCTCCTTAGCCAACCCAAATCTTTGATCTGCACCCACTGAATCCCGGCCGAGTGTTGGTAACGGGGGTAGCCCTTTCACTAGCGTAGTGACACCCAAGGCGTCGGCGTGCAATTGATCCATGACAATTGAATAGCTCAGACCGGTGTCCGCGACGGCCTCTATGTTCTTTTCGTTGATCGATACGTTGACCGCCGGAACCGTTTGTAAATTCCCAGCCCGTTGGCTCATGTCGCCCCCTGATCCCATGGAGGTAACGTTTGAAGCATTTGTGTAGGGTATGGTCGTGCGACCAGGAGCTAGGCGCTCCTCGGTTGGCGACACCGACTTGGCAAGCTGGACAACATCCGCCTGATCGAATGCATTGCCAAAGGTAGATCGACCACCGCCCGCCCGCTCCTTCGCGGGAAAACCTGCCTGCTTCGCCCACGACAAAGTCGAAAAGATCTGATGCGTATCAGCCAGAACTAGCGCGGCACGATAGGCGACGGTATTGCATGACAGAGCCTGAGGCAGGTAATTACGCTTCATGTCGTCATCTCGACACGAAAGTGACAACGTCAGTAGCTTCTTAAAGTTGTAGCTCTTTTGAGCTTCGACCATCTTGGCTGTGTTGTCATCCAAGTCCACGACGCGCAAGGTGTCTCTGGCACCTGCAGCGTCGCCTACCCACAGGCGTTGGTCGAGAGCGCTGGCCCCACCAGGCGGGTACGCACTAGCGGATTGAGCTAAACACAACAGAGCACCTAGAGGGATGAGTCCTACCCATCCTAATGAAGTTCGCAAACTCAAAATGATCTCCTCAACCGCGTGACCTTGGACGATGGCCCGCTTCTATTGATCGTCTCCCTCAGCTATGTGTAGCCTTTGCCATACAAATTGACGGAGTTGGCGCATCAAATCGAAAGCTCACTGTGTTGTTCTTAAGAACTCCGTTGCCCAAGACAATATCTTGCGAGGTTTTCCAAGACGATGGGACGACCGCTTGATACTGCAAGGACCATGAGCCGACAGCAAGATCAACCTGCTTGCCATCGGAAACTGTTTCGCTGAAGCCCGGTCTGACTCCGACAACGATGGGACTATCCGAAATAAAATTCGCCAGCGCGGTCTTGCCGCTGATCGATGTCGGAAAGACCTCGGCACCATTAAGATCAGGCCCAGATGCAAATGAAAGTGGTACGCCGGACTTGCAAATATCGCTACCCGTACGAGCTACGGTCATTCGGTTGTCGCCAAAGGTCACTTCGCCGAACTGCCGAAGCATTGGCATGCCTACCACAGTTTCAGGCGGCATGAAGTCAGACTCCATGACCGCTACCGCCACGTTGTGCATGACAAGCGGGCCGAACTCAACCGATGGCGCAAGATAGAGATCGATTTCCGAGGTATATGGATGAGAGTGGTAGATGGCGGTGGCCGAACCAATATTTTTGACCAGCTGGATGAGCCCCAGGGACTTTTGATCACTTGGTGAAATGGTGATCCAAACGGGTGTAAACGTCGATCGATTGGTAACGACCGTCGCAGCGACGGTACGGCCTCCTACCCTTATTGAAGGTTTTGGACCAGATGCCGTTGGCAGCATTGCACTGATGTTCGGAAACAGAAATGTATGCGTCGCATCCTTCCAAGATACGCTCACCTTGGGGGCCTTATGGAGCGCGCCTTCCAGATCAGCCGTATCAAGCCCATTATCAAATGTATTTACGCCTCCAATGGACTTAGTCAAAGCGGGGAGTAACTGATTTCTTGCCCGTATAGCCTCCTTCAGAAACGTATTCGCGTCACCCAGGCTCAATGCGCTTGCGCGTGCGATACCATTGGCTCGAAGCGCCAATAACAAGTCGCCCGGAGTGCCTCGCTGAAAGCGGACGTCTTCGTAATGGATAGCCAGTCGAAGCAGGTTGGGCACATCGTAATGCAGTTGGGCATCATCCAGCGCTCGGGTATCCGAGTGAACATTGAGCTGCCCCTCAACGCGATGCACGGCATTGGCATCACCAATCTCCAAAGCCGCAGATAATGGGTCCGAAGGCGCTGTCGGGAGACTTGCGATTGTCGCAGCGCTACACATTGTGAGCGCCAATCCAGAAATTATTAAAAGTCGATTTTTATTTCCTTCGTGCATACACTCGCCCTCTCGCCGCGAGATGGCACGCGCGCGCTGCGCGTGCCATCTTCCACAGATTAATACGAATATTTTACCGTGAACCCTACCGAATGATTCGACGATAAAGTTCCACTTACTTGAAAGTTCCCAACGGTGTCTATTACGGTGCCTGAATAGTAGTTTCCCGATGGATTATAGGTGAGCGCACCCAGAAATCCGGAACTCTGCGAATAGAGCCCGAAGCTACTGGCACCCATCTCGAATACTCCGTAGGATGCTGATGAGTTCGGAACGTACGGCGAATACAAATTCCAACTGGTGGCACCGCTGAAGCCGCTGCCGTTCCAGGTCCAGAAGTTTTCCTCAGCAGGTTGAAATACGTTGTTGTGCGTGGCGTTGCCAAGCATGGTGGATTGTGCACGCCTACCACCAGAAATCTGAGCAAGTTCGCTAGATGACAAATTACGCATGGTCTGTCTCCTTCTGGTGCCGAGGAAACGCCGCCTCGGCTTCAGCACCGCAGCCTCCGGCCATTAAACTCCGGTTGCTTGAAGTTCCGCTTGTGCTGCAGCGCGCACCACTACGGTGGCAATACTGCCCTGGTGGAACTGCAATACGCGATCGGCCCTCGCCGCAACTTCGGGTCGGTGTGCGATTTGAATTCTTGTCATGGTTAGCCCGGCTATGGCTTCGAAAATTCTCCTTTCGCATGCCACATCAACGTGACTAGTTGCTTCATCCAAAACGAGGATCCGCGGATTTCGATACAGTGCTCGAGCTAGGAACAGGCGTTGCACCTGTCCACCCGACAGCGACGAACCCATATCGCCGACGAGGCTGTGGTAGCCCATTGGCATAGCGACGATGTCATCGTGTATTTGAGCGAGCCTAGCCACTTGTTCGATGCGGCCGAGCACGGCACTCTGATCGAAGAAGCTGATGTTGTCGGCGATAGATCCCGAGAACAGGATATCGTCCTGCATGACCGTACCTACCATGGCCCGGTGTTTAACCTTGCCTAGCTGGCGAAGATCGATTCCTCCAACTTCGATAGATCCCGCTTGCGGATCAAGAAGCCCGAGCATGAGCCTCAGAAGAGTGCTCTTCCCGCATCCGGACGGACCAACGATGGTGACCGATTCACCCGCGTCGATGCTGAAGCTGCAATTTCTCAGGATCCATGGCTCGCCGTCGGCGTATCGAAAGCTGACATCGCGAAAGGTGATGGCTGGGAAGGGGTCTGGTCCGGACCAGGACGACTCCGCGTGCGACTCCGGTGGAGTCAAGATGATGTCGGCTAGGCGCTCACCCTGTATGCGAAGTAGCTTGAGGTTGATCAGATAGTCGATCAAGTTGCCCGTGCGAGAGGAGAACTGATCCGCATAGGCGACAAAAGCGATGAGCATGCCCGCGCTGAAAACATCGCGCATGGCCAGCCATGCTCCCAACCAAAGCACGCCGATTCGCTGGAAGCCTCCCACTAAGCTGTTGGCCGACCCGAATAGCAGCTGCAGGCGCTGGACGGCAATGGAAGTATTAAGCGTATCGGCTGTCGTATTGAGGAAACGGGCCGTCTGGGCCGGCGTTTGGTTATGGAGGCGGATGGTCTGGACCCCTCGCACAGACTCCATGAAGTGGGTTTGCTGGACAGCGGCGACGGTTATCTGGTTGAGGTTCGCAGCGTAGAGCACCCGGTAATAGAGTGCGCGGAGCCCCACATAGACAGCAAATACCACCACAGCGACAGCAGTGAGTAGCGAGCTGTAGATCAGCATCATCCCCAACGTAAGCAGTGACATCGCACCATCCATGACGACTTCAACAAACCGCGTAGTGAGCGTCTGTTGGATGGTGTTAACCGCGCCAAAACGAGACACGACATCGCCTAGGTGACGCTTCATGAAATAGGCTTGGGGCAACCGTAGAAGGTGTGCGAAGACATTTCCCGTCCAAGCCATATTGAAGTGCGTCGACACCCACATCATGGTCCAAGTGCGTAAGGCCGATACCGCCGTCTGAAAAAGCGTGAGCAACGCAAAGCTAATTCCAAGAAACGTCAGGAGGTCAAGGTCACCACCGGCGAGAACTTGGTCAACTACTATCTGGAGAAACAACGGCGCGAGGAGAGCACAAATCTCAAGCACGAGCGCCAAGCCAATGATTTGTGCTATCGCCTTTCCGAGCCCGTCGATCGTTCCAGCAAGCTTCTTCAAAGAAATCGGAGGCGGGGGGGCCTTTCGCTCGAACGCCGGCGTCTCCATCAACTCCAAGGCAATGCCGGTGAAGTGGCGCGCGAACTCCCGTCGGCTCAAGCGTCGCTCGCCTACGGCCGGATCCAGTATCGTGTGGCGCTGTTTATCCACGCGTTGCAGCACAACAAAATGGTCCAAGTCCCAGTGCAGAATGCATGGCGTCTGTAGCTGGTTGATCTCATCAAGTTCCAGATGCAAGGGACGGCTTTGAAGACCCAGTGATTGCGCCATTTCGACCAACTGAGCAGCAGTAATACCCTTGAGCGACAGCGAAAAGCGCCTACGCAATTCCGCCATCGTTAGGTGACATCCGTGGTAGCCAGCGATCATTGCCAAGCACGCCAGGCCGCATTCTGCAGATTCGGTCTGCAACACAAGGGGTACCCGCCGACCAGTGCCGAAAAACAGGCTTCTTTCGCTAGTCAGCTCTTCGGGTGATCTACCGCTGAATCGCCAGCCAACACGCTTTGAGACCCGAATCGAAGAAGTTGGCGTGCTCATTGCGTTCCCTCGAAGTGCTTGCTAATGCCAAAGAGCGGCTCAAACACCCACTCCACCAGCCGACGGCGGTCCATCATGATGTCAGCATCAAGAGCCATACCCGGCTTCAGAGCCTGCTGCTGGTTGTAGGCTGTGATGGCTTGCTTTTCGATCGCAACCTGAACCCTATAAAGCGGCTGCTCAGGCATTTGACCAACGAGAAGTGAAACCTCGGCAGGAGTCAAAGTGCTACGTGAAATTTCGAGGACGCGACCACGTTGTAAGCCGAATTTCTGGTAGGGAAATGCCTCATACCTGAGGTTGACAGGCTGCCCGATTTGCACGAAGCCGATCGCGCTACTGGGCACCAGCAGCTGTGCCTGAAGTGGGGTTCCTGCCGGAACGATCGCTACGACGGCTTGCCCCGCAGTCACCGCCTGACCATTTTTCACAAGGACTGATGAAATGGTGCCTGTCCGCGGTGCGCGCAGCACGCTGGCGCGCTGGGCCTCATTTTGATCGAGCGACTGCTGCACTTGGGCGAGCTGTCGGCTAGAGTCGCTCAGCTTGTCCTGAGTATCCAGCGGGAGCTGTGTAAGCTGACCATTGATGGTGCTGAGTTGTTGTTCAATCTGGGAGCGCTCGCGATTGAGCGCCTTGACTTGAGCTTCGGCGTCCAGCGCTGACGTCTCCTGTTGCTGGACCTGAAAGGACGAGACGTAACCCTTATCTAGCAGCGGCTGTATCTTGTTCAACAGGGTACGAAGGCTCTGTACCTGCTGACGCTGAATGGCCAATTGCTCATCGAGCTGCTGGAGTTGCGTGCGCAACTCGCCCTGCTGTGTCTTCAGCCCCTGCGCCTTGTTTTCAGCTGACACTTTCGTATCTGCGATATCGCTCAACAAGTGTGAGCGCTCGATATTCAACTGGCCGATGATGGCTGCCGCAGTATCGCCCATGCTGGCGCTCACCGTCGCACCCGATAGCATGACTAGGACATCGCCCTTTTGAACCCGTGCGCCCTCCCGTGCGGTCACTTGCGTGACCGTGCCTGGAGCATTGGTGGTTAGCTCAATCAAGCCCGCTTGCGGCACCAGGCTTCCGGTTACGCGTTCACGCCGGGTGTAGTGACCAGTAAAGAGCCATAACAAAATCAGTGCGCTGACTAGCAGTGCGACGATCGTCCAGACCCTATGGGATATAGGGCTGGCAAGTTGAACTTTACCCAGCCATTCCACACGCCGCGCTTCCAGCACTTCGTCAAGGAACAATCCTTGCTCGCCCATGACTGCATCGCCCGTTCTACTTCTGCCCTGTTTTTTCTCTCTAGCAATGGTGCGTTTCAATTTCAATATTTGAAGGGAGAAACTGAGAACAGGTTCGCTCTTGTGTAAATTCTTCCGCTCTGTCGTATTTTCTTGAGCGCAAGCCAATGTCGGCGATGACCGCCCCGTCATCCAGCGAACAATGTCCGCTTACGACCGATAGTGTTGAAAAACTCGCTTCGAAGATTTGAGCTCGTTCGAAGCGAAAAAGCCCGGCGGCGACAATCGCTTTCTGTCGGCCCGGATGTGTGCAAAATTGTACAGAATCGAATTGTCCTTGCCGTCACGGCACCCAGATCATCGCGGCTCAGCAGATTGATTGCGGAAAAGGTCTGCCCTAACAGCAACACGACAAATCCTGCCCACCACGCGAACAGGAATCGGCGGTAAATGCCATAGGCACATGCCAACAGAAGTACCCCGTTCAAGATGGCGCCACATTGCATCGCATCGGGATAGTGAGCCATCAGCGAGCTGTCCGACGGAGTGTCATGTGCAAGCGCGTGTTGCAGCGCCCCCTGCAAAGCACATCACACCGAACAAGCAAAAAACACCCGTGACAATGGCGATGAATCGCGGCAGAGCATCGCCATGCTGGATCGGCGACTGCAGCACAGGACTACCGTCAGATGCAGGCGCATTCAACGCCGTACGAATCACACCTGACGGCCATGCGGGATCATTGCGCGAAAACCACGCAGCCAAACGTGTCATGCCCACAACCAACACAAACATGCCAAGACCGGGCAACGCGGCTAGCGCTGCGGCTGGATGGCGTATACCCGCCAACAGTGCCAGCAGAACAAAAAACGCACAGAAGAACGCCATGAATATCTTGACGAACGTATTCAGCGTAAACCGACCGGCAAGTACTACCTTGTCCTGACGCTGTTCAAACCTTCCAACGAAAAAAGGGTTTGAACGAACTGCCCACCATCGGAATCACGCGTTGCAGCGATACGCGCGATTCGCTGACGCGCCCCACCGCCAACTGTTCAGACACATTGAAACGTGACCATGCTCGCGTGGCTGCCTTGAGCCGTGCTACGGAGTCGGCCAGGCCATATGAACTCGCAAACTCGACTGGCTCCGAGCCTATCTAGAGATCCCTGAACCAACGAACCATGCAAGCCCCCCTACGTATTTGCTGTCTCCGACGCCACCGTTTGAGTGTATATCTTGGGCTTAATGAATCTGACTCTGGCCGCGATGCTTACCTGTCAGTCGCCAGCTTCAACGGTGACAACGTGCGCCTGGATCTTGCCGTCGACACTGCCCCGCCCGAATCGCCTGGCGATGGCTTTCGCGGCGACCTCAGTGGTTTCGCCGAGCCGGGCGGCATCGCGGGCCTCGATCTCGTTCCGCAGCGGGGTGCCCTGACAGTACGCCATGGCGGCGACACGGGGAGACTCCGCGCGGCTGTGCGCCGCGACGATGTCGATCCGCGGCGAGCGGGTGAAACCGCCCTTGGCCAGGTCCCGTGCGATCTGCTCGCGATCGTGATAACCGTGGGGTGTGCGGGCCATGAAGCGCGGCGGGTCCCACGGAAAGACGGATGCCAGCGCGGTGGTGACGACGTCGGCGAATTCGTTTTCCCCGATCCGGCCTCACACGCTGAAAATGAAGACGCCCCCTTTTCTCAGCACCCGACGCGCCTCGGCGAACGCCCTGGACTTGTCCGGAAAGAACATCGTGCCGAACTGGCACACGACAGCGTCGAACGTCGCGTCCTGGAAGGGCAGCCGCAACGCGTCTGCCTGGCGCCACTCGACGACGCGCGGGGTTCCCACGGCGCGGGCATGATCGAGCATCGCCTGATTCAAATCGGTGGCGACGATCACGCAGCTTTCCGGCAGTGCCGCCGCCATGGCGCGCGTGGCCACGCCGGTACCGGCGGCGATTTCCAGCACCCGGGATAGCGGCCTCGGCCTCAACCGGCTCACCAGATCCGCCGCATACGGCGCAAAGATCAGCGGCACCATGTACGTGTCGTAGAGTTTCGGGACGGAACCCGCAAACACCGCGTCGGCATCACGACCACTCATGGCGCTGACCTCATCGCAATGCCGCCCTGGCCAACATGACTGCCGCGACGCGAGCCGACCGCCGCGGCACCGTCAACGGGGTTGGCGAACCGCCAGACCTGCAGACCTGCGCGAGCTCGGTGTTCGCCGCCAAGCCTGCATGAAAAAACGATAGCACCGTCCATGCCGCACCGATGAGCAGAGGCTGATTCACCGACCAACGCGATACCGGTGAATCGGCTACCCCTGCTGACTGGGCTTTACTTCCCCGTTCCGGTTTCGCGGACTGGTTTCGCAGGTTCCTATCGCCGCCTCGGTGTGCCTTAATCCCTCCATTCCCTGGCTGCCGCGAGCGGAGCATGGCCCTGCGCTGGATCATCTGCCTGTTGCTGCTGCTGAGCGCCGACGCGCGGGCCGGCGACCCCGTCGCCACGGTGCGCGTCGCCTTCGACCGCGACGGCATCACCGCCATCCACGTGCACGGCCATGCCGACCAAGCCACCGGCCGCGCGGTCACGGCCGACGACCCGGTGCGCATCGCCTCGATCTCCAAGCTGGTCACCAGCCTCGGCGTCATGCAGCTGGTGGAAGCGGGCAAGCTCGACCTGGATGCGGATGCGTCCATCCTGCTCGGCTGGCGGCTGCGCAACCCGGCCTACCCGGATACGGCGATCACCTTGCGCCTGCTGCTGTCGCACCGCTCCAGCCTCACCGACGCCGCCGGCTCCTGGCAGACGCCGCTGGGCGGCGAGCTGCGCGACATCCTCAAGGACCCGCGCGCCTGGGACACGAAACACGCGCCAGGCAGCTACTTCCGCTACACCAACCTCAACTTCCCGCTGGTGGCGCAGATCATGGAGCGCGCCACCGGCGAACGCTTCGACCGGCTGATGGCGCGCCTGGTGCTGCGCCCGCTGGGCATCGACGCCTGCTTCAACTGGGCGCTGTGCAGCGACGCCACCGCCGCCCGCGCGGTGGTGCTGTACGACGCCGACGGCAAGCCGGTGAAAGACGACCACCACGGCCGCAAGCCCGCCTGCCCGATGACGCCGGCAGCGATGGCAACTGCGACCTGTCGCGCTGGCGCGCCGGCGAAAACGGCGCGCTGTTCTCGCCGCAAGGCGGCCTGCGCATTTCCGCCAGAGGCCTCACACGTATCGGCAGGCTGCTGCTCGGCGACGGCAGCATCGACGGCAAGCGCCTGCTCCAGCCCAGCTCCATCCAGGCGATGACCACACCCGAGTGGCAATACCGCCCCGGCAACGGCCTGACCTACGAGGAAGACACTGGCGGTGACGACGCCGGCTTCTTCTGCCGCTACGGGCTGGCCGTGCAGACGCTGGCCACGCCGGTGCAAGACTGCTGCGACGATCCGTTCGGCGACGGCGTGGCCCGCGTCGGCCATTCCGGTTCTGCGTACGGACTGCAGGCCGGGCTATGGCTGGATCGCAAGAGCGGCACAGGCGTGGTCTGGTTCGCGACCGGCATGCCGGATGAGCGGCTGGGCGGGAAGTCGGCGTTCAGTGCGGCGGAAGAGGCACTGGCGCACTAGCGCGCCACCTTGACACCTCCCGGGGGATTGTCCCCGTTCAAAGGGGTCCGTCAAACTCGGGCCATCTCAACCTGACCCCACGCTTTCCCGTGGTGGAATCCCTCGCCGACGTGAAGGAACGTGCGTCTGGCATGAGAGGTAGCCGTCGCCGGTTTACGATCAACCCGCTCTATCGCGAAGCGGATGGATGATGACTTCTCAACAACCTGCTAGCTTCTTATTCAAGATAAGTATATCTCGCCCCTTAAACCATATCTTCACAATTCATGATGATGCAAATACCTGAGCTCTTGCCGACCAGACTTATCGGCCTATGTGTTTCGCCACCATCAACAGATATCTCCACCATCATTTCCTTGTTCTCGAAAGATTCAAGATCTCTTATCAACTCCTTTATGGATTTTCCACGAACAACCCAATCGGGCTTAATCTTATTTGATCCCATAACATTAATCTCCAATACGAACAGTCAAATCAGAATTGTAAGTTCCTAGTCTAGTCACCTTGGAGCGCAATGCATCAACTGACTCTCCTACCTTCCAGGCACCACCATTATGCCCATCTACATCACGAGTAATAAACAACTTACCGCTCTTAAATACCGCTTGCCCATGGACAGTCTCACTTATCCTCCTGAATCCCAATTTATTAGCCGCAATTGAAGCATCCTTTGTTGTTCTAAAAACCACCCCCACAGCTACCGCACTTTTTGCACCTAAACCAAAAATATTTAAAGCTTTACCGACTGGTCCAAGCCACCAGTACTTTACTGTGTCAGTAACTTGCTCTTCAACCACATCCGCAATGTCGCTCGCCCCTTGCCCGACAGCAGCAGCGCCATTATCCAGCGCCTGATTCGAGCAACCCATAGTTCTACAATTTTCAATATCTCCTTGCCCTGCATCATCACTTTGAGAGCCGGAGGAGCGGTCGCATCCATCTGACGTGTCCCGCATTCTCTGGACTTCCCTAGAAACTTCTCCGTTTCCACCACATGCCATTCCTGTTGGATCAAGATTTATTATCGGATTATTATTTGCATAGCCATAACGGTTAAGATTAAAGATATTTCCTACTTCAACCTTGGCCGGATCCACGCTCAAAAATCGCCCCACCGCTGGATCGTAATACCGCGCCTGCATGTACACGAACCCGGTATCCGGGTCGTTCACGTGCCCGGTATACCCCACCCCGTTCGGCGCCGCACCCATACTCGGCACCGACACCCCGTACGGGGTGTACTCGAACCGCGCCGTGATGTTGCCGTTGGCATCGGCCTCCGCCAATGGCGTGCCCTGCGGGTCGGTGTACACGTAGGTCACGGTGCCGGCGTGTGCCGCCGCGGCCAGCACCCCAAGGGCCAACATCGTCAGAAGACGTGCATGCTTATTCACCGGGCACCCCCTGCACCGAGCTCGCTTCGGCGGGTGCCAGCAGGCCCAGATCCGACTGCAGCGTGATGGAGCCGTAGTCACTCCAACCCGAACAGCCCGTGGCATTGCACGCCTTCACCCGGAACTTCACCGTGCCGCTAGCAAACACCAGCGAACTGGCCGAGGTGTTGGGGCCGGTGTAGAACGTGTCCCCTATGGAGGCCCCCGGTTCCGTTATCTCCACCGTGTAGCTGGTGGCGCCGGCCACCGCCCCCCAACTCACGGTAACCACCGGCTTGTCGGTTGGCCCCGAGGCACGCACGGTCGGCTTGGCCGGCACGGCCGGAATCACGCCGACGGCGATGGTTTTGGTGGTGCTCCATTGGCCGCAGCCGTTGGCGTTGCACGCCTCCACGCGGTAGCCATAGCTGCCGCTGGTCTTGCCGCTGATCGCCATGCTGGTAGCTGCACTGTTCTGCACGCTGATCCAGCTGCCGCCGTTGACCTGTTCCTGCAACGTGTAGCGCGTGGCGCTGCTGACACTCGTCCAGCTGACCGTGTAGCTGCCCGTGCTGCTGTTGGTCGGCACGCTGAGCGTCGGCACTCCGGCGGGCGCGGATCCGCCATGGCCCGTGCTGGCACTCCATGCGGAACAGCCATACGTGCTGCACGCACGTACCTGGAAACTCACCGAACCTTCGTCCAGGACAAGGATGCTGGCGGAGGTGTTCGGGCCGTTATAAATCGTCGTGACTCCGCCGGCGTCGGTCATGATGGCCTCGTAGCGCGTCGCCCAAGGCATGGCGCTCCAGCTCACCGCGAAGACGGGTTTCCACTCCGGGCCGCTCACAGAGACGTTCGGCGCCGGCGGTGCGGCCGGGATCAGGCCCACGGCCACGACCTTGCTGCTACTCCAAGGCCCGGGCCCTCCGGCGTTACTCGCCTGTGCCCGGTAGCCGTAATTGCCGTTGGCCTTCCCACTGAATGCCTTGCTGGTGGCGCCGGTGTTCTGCAGCGTCGTCCAACTGCCCCCGTTGATTTGCTCTTGCAGAATGTAGGTAGCTGCTCCGGCGACACCGGTCCAGCTCACCGTATAGGTACCCGTGCTGCTGGTCGTGGGTGCACTTACGGTGGGCGCCACCGTGGGCGGCAAGGTCACCACGACTGGCGCGCTGGTGCGGTAACCACTGCAGCCGACCACATTGCATGCCTTGACGCGGTAGGTGTAGCTGCCGTTTGCCGTCTGATGCATCGCCTGGCTGAGGCCGGAGCCCGCATAGACGGATGTCCACGCCGCACCATTCAGACTCTGCTCCAATACATAGTTGGACGTATTGGCCGTATCGGCCCAGCTCACCGTGTAGCTGCCGCTGCTGCTGCCGGGTACGGTGATCGAGGCGGGGATGCCTGGAATCACCAGGATCAGGCTATTCCGGGCGATCATCTTGGCACCGAGGTAGATGAAACTCGTCGCCCTGTTGCTGACCGGCTCGTACTGGTACATCAGCTGTCCGGCCTGACTATAGAAGTAGTACGTGGGGGAACCGCCGCCCGCGGGCGTCTTCATCACGCGACGCCCTGCCGCATCGTAGGCGTAGTCGCCGTAGCCCGGGATCTGGGTCAACTGGTTCTTCTGGTCGAAGACTAGGTTGGCGCCGTTCTTGTTAATGACGTTGCCGCGGTTGTCGTAGACGAACGTGCTGCCGGCACCGCCGCTGATCGACCCCAACCGGTTGCTGGCGTCGTAGTTGTAGATGAATGTCTGCGCGCCGGTGATCCGCGTGCGAAGGTTGTTGAGCGGATCGTAGGTGTAGCTTTCCGTGCCCCACAGGCCGGTCGCCTGGGCACTGGTCAGCCGGTTCAGCGCGTCGTAGCCGAA
>Ga0157371_10001894_pt1 | contig 20932 bp, 18 predicted proteins | sample C45metaG_FD_113462 | JGI IMG/M metagenome (GOLD analysis project Ga0157371, IMG submission 113462) | Corn rhizosphere microbial communities from Kellogg Biological Station, Michigan, USA - C4-5 metaG | ecosystem: Host-associated > Plants > Roots > Rhizosphere > Soil | place: USA: Michigan...
CCATATAACACCCAAGCAATTTGCGTCGAATGACCAGATTGCGGTGTGGTGAAGGCAGCATGAATCGAAAATTGGCAAGACCCACAAATATCACATACCCGATTTGCTGAAGCGTTGCGCCACGCAGGCAACGACTCGGTACCCGAATTTCTTGACGACCATAGAGCGTTGGAACCACCTGATCCCATCCCGAACTCAGTAGTGAAACGACGCATCGCCGATGGTAGTGTGGGGCTTCCCCATGTGAGAGTAGGTCATCGTCAAGATTAAATTCCAGAACCCCTGATTGCTCACGCAATCAGGGGTTTTGTTTTTTCCGGCGTCGAACATCAGGTATAAAAAAACCACCCTGGGGTGGTTTTTTTATACGTCATCACTCGCCGTAATATTCACAGCCGCTTGTGCAGGTTTCATGAATTCTGATGCGAGACAGCTCAGGCAGCAGCGGTTTCAGCTCAATCCAAATCCACTTCGCCAGGTTTTCGCTGGTAGGATTTTCCAGCCCGGGAAGGTCATTCAGGTAGTTGTGATCCAAGCGCTCATAAAGGGGCTTGAAAATCGCTTTTATCTCAGAAAAGTCGCGTATCCACCCAGTGTGCGGGTCAACCGGACCACTGAGATAGATCGCGACCTTGAAAGAATGTCCGTGCAGGCGTCCGCATTTATGGCCTTCAGGCACATGGGGCAGGCGATGGGCAGACTCGAAGGTGAACTCCTTGAAAATTTCCACGTTGTCTAAAACTCGATATCAAATGCGATTGCTAGTTTATCAGGTGTACGAGCGATCAACACGTCGATGACCATGACGAAGGATAAGCGGCCAACGGCTAAAGCCGCCGGGACAGTCGGCGTATGATGATTCAGCTTCAGTTAATTTGCATGGCGTATTGTGTCCACTGCCCATGCACAAGCCAAGCGGAGACCCCGAATGCACATGCCAAAGACCGCCCTGGGGGTTTTCATCGCTTTACTCGGGACCCATAGCGCCCATGCTCGAGACTTGAAGCCAGATGAAATTCTGAAGTTACGCGAGGCAGGTACCCTCCAGGCGGTCGAGTTGATGAACGCCGCCGCTCAGGAGAGACATCCCCACAGCGTGATTCTTGAGACTGAAGTCGAGAAGGAGTACGGCAGGTATTTTTATCAGCTGGAGCTGCGCGACGCACAGGGGATAACATGGGACCTGGAATTCGATGCTGTCACCGGACAAATCCTCAGGGACTATCAGGATCGTTAATGAGAGGACATATACCCGCGGTTCGTGCATTGCTCGTCTGTGTGTTCACGATCTCTACGATGGCCATTGCACGCGATCTGGACCAGGATGAAGCGCTGAGTCTGCGCCGACAGGGTGTGATTCTGCCGTTCGAGCAATTGCTCAATAGCGCGCTGGCCCGCCACCCCGGTGCTCGACTGCTCGAGGCTGAGCTCGAGGAGGAAGGCGACCTTTACGTTTATGAAGTCGAACTGCTGACAGTGTCTGGCATGGTGCGGGAAATCGAGTTCAATGCCGTGACCGGCCAACTGATCGAAGATAAGGAAGATGACTGATGCGTCTGCTTTTGGTGGAAGACAGTGTTCCGCTTGCGGACGAAATCATTGCCGGGCTCAATCGGCAAGGCTACGCGGTTGACTGGTTGGCAGACGGGCGCGACGCGATTCACCAAGGCGCGAGCGAGCCCTACGACCTTATTATTCTGGACCTGGGGCTGCCTGGGGTCCCCGGTCTTGAAGTGCTCAGCCAGTGGCGCGCGGCCCGGCTTGCCATTCCCGTACTGGTGCTGACAGCCCGCGACTCTTGGGCTGATCGGATAGAAGGCCTCAAGGCTGGAGCAGACGATTATCTGACGAAGCCATTTCATCCGGAAGAACTACACCTGAGGATTCAGTCACTGCTGCGGCGTGCTCGAGGGCTGGCCAATCATTCCACCCTCGAAGCGGCAGGCCTGCAACTCGACGAGGGCCGACAATGTGTCGTTCAGGGCGCGAAAGAGGTACAGCTCACTGCCGCAGAGTTTCGTCTACTCCGTTATTTCATGTTGCACCCCGAGCAGATTCTTTCCAAAAGTCACTTGGCCGAGCATCTCTATGACGGGGAGAACGAACGTGATTCGAACGTCTTGGAGGTTCATGTCAACCACCTGCGGCGCAAGTTGGGTAAAGCGGTCATAGAGACGCGGCGTGGGCAGGGCTACAAGTTCGGCGGGGCGGTGGTTTGAAGTCTATACAATCGCGTTTGAGCGTTGGTCTTTTCAGCGTTCTGCTGATTGTCGGCCTGATTGCCGCCCAGTTGAGTCTCTGGGTGTTCGAAATCGGCATGCAACGTTATCTGGAAGCCGGTTTACGCGACGAAAGCGAGAATATGCTGGTGGCTATTTCCCGCGGCAGCACAGGCTTGCAACTGGACGAGCAACGTATATCACCTGCCTATGAACGGCCTTTTTCCGGTCGTTACTTTCGCATCGACTTCCCTGGCGGCAGCTGGCGTTCCCGTTCATTGTGGGATCTGGAGCTACCGCGCCCCGAAGCAGCAGGTTTGCACAGTGATGTTGAATTGGGCCCCGAGGGTCAGCATCTGTTGGTGCTGCGTTCGGACTATCGTCGCCTGGGACAGTCCATTTCCATCAGCATTGCGCAGGACTACACGCCGGTACGGGCCAGTTTCCAACGTGTTCGTACCATCGGACTCGCCTTGGGGCTGGCGGCCCTGTGCATTGTACTGCTGCTGCAACGCATGACAGTCAAACGCTCCCTGCGCCCGCTCGAACGCACTCGGGAGCAATTGATTCAGCTGCAGCAAGGTCGTCGCTCGCAACTGGAAGATCAGGTTCCTCTGGAACTCGAGCCGCTGGTGCTGCAGATAAATCACTTGTTGGCGCACACGGAAGACAGCCTCAAGCGCTCGCGCAACGCGCTAGGCAATCTCGGGCACGCGTTGAAGACGCCCATGGCAGTTTTGCTCAGCCTTGCTGCGAGCGAGCGTTTGAGAGCCCTGCCGGAAGTCAGTCAGGTGCTGCGCGAGCAGCTCGATTTCATTCAGCAGCGCCTGGCACGTGAACTCAATCGCGCGCGACTGGCTGGCGATGCGCTTCCTGGCATGCATTTCGACTGCGACACCGAGTTGCCTGCGCTGTTATCGACCCTTGAGATGATTCCTGGTAACCATCTTCTGATTCGAAGCGAAACGGCACCAGGCCTGGTATTGCCCTGGGATCGTGAGGACATGCATGAGCTACTGGGTAACCTTCTGGATAATGCCTGTAAGTGGGCAGACTCAGAGGTGTGTTTGACGATTGTCGAGGAGGCGGCGCACTACCGACTATCGATTGACGACGATGGCCCGGGTATTCCCGTCGCTGACAGACACCAAGTGTTGAATCGAGGAGCACGCCTGGACGAGCTGACCGAAGGCCATGGTCTGGGCCTTGGCATCGTGCGTGACATTGCCGACAGCTGGGGAGCGGAGTTATTGCTTGCAGAGTCGCCCGCAGGAGGCTTACGCGTCGAGTTGAGCCTGCCCCGGCGAACTTAATGGCTGTTGTTGCAGTTTTTTGCGACCCACCATAAAACTCGCCTGCCTCAAGGATGACTAAGCTCTGGGAGCACGCTGCTCTTGAGGCTCTAGACATGGATCTGACATGAACGAAACCAACCTGCAAAACAAAACCCTGCTGTTATTACTGATCCTCGTCACGCTGGCCTTTATCTGGATTCTTCTGCCCTACTACGGTGCTGTGTTCTGGGCCGTGATATTGGGCATCATCTTTGCGCCCGTACAACGTCGTCTGATGACGCGGCTCAATCGCAAGCGTAACCTCAGTTCTCTGTTGACCCTGCTGTTGTGTCTGATCATCGCGGTCTTGCCGGTGATTGTCATCAGCGGTCTACTGGTTCAGGAAGGTGCAGCGTTATATAAGAATATCGAAAGCGGCAAACTGGATATTGCCGCCTACCTAAGTGATTTTCGCAGCATGCTGCCACCACCGCTTCAGCAGTTGCTCGACCGTCTGGGCATGGGCAATCTGGGCGATTTGCGCGAAAAAATCACCAAAGGTGCCATGCAGGGGAGTCAGTACTTTGCCACTCAGGCCTACAGTTTCGGGCAGGGCACCCTGGATTTCATTGTCAGCTTCGGCATCATGATGTACTTGTTGTTCTTCTTCCTACGCGATGGCCCTGAACTGGTACGCAAAGTGCGTACGGCCGTGCCGTTGGCTGAACACCAGAAACGCCGCCTGCAGATCAAGTTCAACCGTGTGGTGCGCGCCACGGTCAAAGGCAACCTGCTGGTGGCGATCACCCAAGGTGCCCTGGGTGGGTTCATCTTCTGGTTCCTCGATATTCCCAGCTCGTTGCTCTGGGCGGTACTCATGGCGTTCCTGTCATTGTTGCCGGCAGTAGGGGCAGGCATTGTCTGGGCTCCCGTGGCCGTTTACTTCCTGATCAACGGTTACATCTGGCAGGGCGTTGTATTGTCCCTGTTCGGCGTGTTCGTGATTGGCCTGGTCGATAACGTGCTGCGTCCGATTCTGGTCGGCAAGGACACGAAAATGCCTGACTACGTGATCCTGGTTTCCACGCTGGGCGGGCTGACGGTGTTTGGCCTGAACGGTTTCGTGATCGGACCATTGATCGCCGCGCTGTTCATCTCGGCCTGGGGCATCTTTGTCAGCACCAAAAAACAGGTCAGGCTGCCGCAGGATATCGCCTGAGGCCGTCTTGAGCCGGCAGAGTCGAGTGGGAGAGCAGATCACCTGACTCACTGACCTGCCGGCTGACCTTGAGGTGATCGCCACGCTTGGGTACCATCGCCCATTTTTCGAGTGGTCCGCATGCCTAATCCGATCCCTTTGAAGGATCACGGCAAGGAGCAGGTGTTGGTCAACCGTCGCCTGGTTGCCTGCGCCGTGCTGGTCCTTGCGCTCAGCCTCGCCTTGGTCGGCCGCCTGTATTTCCTGCAGATCATCGAGTTCGCCTATAACTCGACCGTCTCCGAGAACAATCGTGTGCACGTGCTGCCGATCGCGCCGGAACGTGGCCTGATCTATGACCGTAACGGCGTGGTACTGGCGGACAACCGGCCCAGTTTCAATCTCACGCTGACCCGCGAGCGCGCTGGCGACTGGAATGCTGTGCTCGATCGTGTTGCCCAGGTGCTGCAACTCCCGGAGCAGGAACGGCGGCAGTTCGACAAGGAGCTCAAGCGCGCCCGGCATCCATTCGAACCGGTCACGTTGATGTATGAGCTGAGCGAGCAGCAGATCGCCCGGCTTGCAGTGGATCAGTTCCGCCTGCCGGGCATTGACGTGCAGGCGCAGTTTATTCGCCAATACCCCCACGGTGCCCACTTCGCTCATTCGGTGGGGTATGTCGGCCGCATCAACGAGAAAGAAGCCAAATCGCTGGATCAGACCGAGTACCGTGGCACCCAGTCGATCGGTAAGACGGGGGTCGAACGCTTCTATGAAAGTCAGCTACACGGTCATGTCGGTTTTGAAGAGGTGGAGACAAACGCCCAAGGCAGGGTCATGCGTGTGCTGAAGCACACGGACCCGATACCTGGCAAAAATATTGTCCTGAGCCTGGACATCCATCTGCAGGAGGCGGCGGAGAAAGCCTTGGGCGATCGTCGCGGCGCGGTTGTATGTATCGATCCGAAAAACGGCGATGTACTGGCCATGGTCAGCAAGCCCAGCTTCGACCCCAATCTCTTCGTCACGGGCATCAGCTTCAAGGAATATGCGGCCCTGAGAGACTCCATTGACCGTCCGCTCTTCAACCGTGTGCTGCGCGGGCTGTACGCACCCGGCTCGACGATCAAGCCAGAGGTGGCCATTGCCGGCCTGGACACCGGTGTCGTGAACCCTCAATCCAGGGTATTCGATCCGGGGTATTACGAGTTGCCCAATTACGAGCACAAGTACCGTAACTGGAATCGCAGCGGTGACGGCTGGGTCGACCTCGACACGGCCATCATGCGCTCCAACGACACGTATTTTTATGACTTGGCGCACAAGCTCGGCGTCGACCGGCTGCACGACTACATGACCCAATTCGGCCTTGGCCAGAAGGTATCCCTCGACATGTTCGAGGAAGCCGCCGGGCTGATGCCATCGCAGCAATGGAAGCGTGCCACCCGGCGGCAGGCCTGGTTTCCGGGCGAAACGCTGATCCTCGGCATTGGGCAAGGCTACATGCAGGTCACGCCGCTGCAACTGGCTCAAGCCACGACACTGATTGCCAGCAAAGGCGTGTGGCATCGCCCGCACCTGGCCGAGACCGTTGGCGGTGAGGCGCCGGTGGACGATAACCCGGTGGCTGATATCCACCTGCGTGATGAGCGTGAATGGGATGAGGTCAACCGTGGCATGCAGAAGGTCATGCACGATCCGCGCGGTATTGCCCGTCAGGCGGCGGCCGGCGCGCAATACCGTATTGCTGGCAAAAGCGGTACCGCCCAAGTCGTTGCCATCAAGCAGGGTGAGCGTTACAACCGGCTCAAGACATTGGAGCGAAATCGCGACAATGCCTTGTTCGTAGGCTTCGCGCCTGCCACCGCGCCCGAGATCGTCGTTGCGGTGATGATTGAAAATGGCGAAGCCGGGGGGCGAGTCGCCGGGCCGGTGGTGCGCGAAATCATGGATGCGTGGCTGCTGGATGAACAAGGGCGTTTGCGAACGCCGCCGCCGAAGGTCGCCAAGGCGCCGGTGGTGGGGCATCCGTTGAGCTGACGAGCGCGGATGACTGCCGCCTATACAGTTGAAGTGTGCTGTATTAATACTGCGCAACTGTTATGTAGAGGTACGCGGTGATTGGGTTAGCCTGAGTGCTACGAGCCACCCACCTGGAAAGTCGCCGCCATGACCCTGTCTGTCGATCTGCTGTTTGCGTTCGTCCTGTTTGCCTTGGTGACGTCCATCACTCCCGGCCCGAATAACATGATGCTACTGGCATCAGGACTCAACTTCGGTTTTCGACGCACCGTGCCCCACATCTTTGGTATCAGTATCGGCTTTATGGTGCTGGTGCTGGCAGTGGGTTTTGGCCTGGGTGCCGTGTTCAAAGCCTACCCGATGGTATACACCGCGCTGCGCTATGCAGGCGGCGCCTACCTGCTTTACCTGGCATGGAAAGTGGCAACCGCAGGTCCGGCGGACGGCGTGGCTGAAGCCGACCGGCAACCCCTGGGCTTTTGGGGGGCGGCCGCCTTTCAGTGGGTCAATCCCAAGGCCTGGGTCATGGCGGTGGGTGCGATCAGTACCTACACGCCCTTGCAAGGGTACTTCTTCAATGTGATCGCCATCGCCCTGCTGTTCGCGCTCGTCAACGCCCCTGCGGTGGGCCTGTGGGCCGGGTGCGGCACGGCGTTGCGCAAGGTGCTTCAGGACCCGAAATGGCTGCGCGTATTCAACATCGGCATGGCCATCCTGCTCGTGGCTTCACTGTACCCCCTAGTGATCAAGGGTTAAGGAAGGCAGGCTGCTAGGCGGCCTGCTGTCATCATACAAGTGACTACTATATAGTTGCCGCTATGACACCCGTGATGACTTTCTACCCATGACCAATCAAGCCTTGTTCACCGGCCTGCGACGCAAGACAGGCAACCTCGCTCAGGGGTTGGTGGATGACTTTTCACGCATGATCAGTGAAGGTGCGATCAAGCCAGGCGACAAGCTCCCCAGCGAAGCCGAGCTGATGACTGCCGGCGGCGTCAGTCGTGCAACCGTCCGCGAGGCCTTGTCGCGGTTGCAGGTGTCCGGCCTGGTGGAAACCCGGCGAGGCATCGGCACTTTTGTGCTCAACCTGCCAGGCTCCACGGTCGCCAGGCTCGACCCCGCAACCATCGTGACCTTGCAGGACGTCACGGCGATTCTCGATGTGCGCATGAGCTTCGAGGTCGAGGGCGCAGGGCTGGCGGCGCTTCGTCGCACTGAAGAGCAGTTGGCTGCCATTCGAGATGCGTTGTCGCGCTTCGAAAACGCAACGGACACCACCGGTTCAATCGTTTCCGACTTCCAGTTCCATTTGCAGATTGCGGCGGCTGCCAACAATCGCTACTTCACTGACATCATTACGCACTTCGGCACCAGCATGTTCCCGCGCGCACGCTTGAACACCACAGCTATCGCTCGCCTGGATCGTCAGCAGAAGCACGAGCGTCTGGTTCGTGAGCATGAGCATATCTACGATGCCGTCGCCCGTCAGGACTATGACGCCTCGCGCGCGGCCATGCGTATTCACTTGGCCAACAGCCGTGCCCGGGTGGTGAAGTCCCATCAGGAAATGGCGCAAGACTGAGGCCGGGCCGATGCGTTTCCTACCGTCGTAAAAAAGCCCCTGCGAAGTGCTGCTCGCAGGGGCTTTTTCGTTGCGGCGCGAACGTTATCCCGCCAGTTGGAAACCGGCCTGGTGAACCAGATCCAGCAACGGCTGCGGGTAGACGCCCAGCAGGAATGCAAGCACAGCGATTGCCAGCAGCATGACCCCACCGGTACGTTGCTCCCACTTCAACGGCGCATCGTGTCGGCGCAGATTGGGCTCCATCAGGTACAGCGTTACCATGACCCGCAGGTAGTAGAACACGCCGATCGCGCTACCGATCACCAGTGCCGCGACCAGCCACCACAGGTTCGACTCCACGCCCGTGGCGATGATGTAGAACTTGCCGATGAAACCTGCGGTGAGCGGGATACCAGCCAGCGACAGCATCATCACCGTCAGTACTGCCGTCAGGTAGGGGCGACGCCAGAACAGCCCGCGGTATTCATACAGCGCATCGGCGTCCCGACCGTTATAGGGCGAGGACATCAGGGTGATCACGCCGAACGCACCCAGGCTGGTGATCACATAGGTCACCAGATAAACGCCAATCGCTTCCAGCGCCAGGCCCTTGCTCGCCACCAGGGCGATCAGCAGGTAGCCGAAGTGGGCGATAGAGGAATAACCCAGCAGGCGCTTGAGGTTCGACTGAGTCAAGGCCAGCAGGTTGCCGACCAGGATCGACGCCACTGCAATCACGGCCAGCGTGTCATGCAGGATCCCGCTGCTGGCTGCCGGTGACAGCTGGAACAGACGCACCACCACCGCAAACACAGCCACCTTGCTGGCCGTGGCGAGAAAAGCCGCCACAGGCGCCGGGGCACCCTCGTAGACATCGGGCGTCCACAGATGGAACGGCACCAGCGACAGCTTGAACGCCAGGCCCACCAGCATCATCGCCAGGCCCAACTGCGCCAGCACGCTGGGGACGCCGGTCGCCGCCAGTGCTGCACCGATGCCGGCAAAGCTCAGGCTACCGGCATCAGCGTACAGCAACGCCATGCCGAACAGCAGGAACGCCGAGCCGGCAGCCGACAGCACCATGTACTTGATACCGGCTTCCAGCGAGCGCTTGTTGAAAAACGCGTAGGCGACCAGGCCATACACCGGTACCGAGAGCAGCTCCAGGCCGATGAACAATCCCGCCAGGTGTTGCGCGCAGACCAATACCAAACCGCCGAGTGCCGACATCAGGATGAGCAGATACAGCTCTTCGCGGTTGCCAGGGTAACCGGTCGCGCCATCCCCCAGGTAGGCATGGGCGAGAGTGACGCAGGCAAGGGTGGCGACCAGAATCAACGCCATGTAGAGGGCGGCGAAATGATCCACGACCAACAGGGGCGTCACCACGATCGGTGTGGTCTTGAGTGCAGGGAGAATCGACAGCAAGGCCAGGTTGAGCCCGGCGCAGGCGATCAGGAAGGTTTGCGAATGATTGCGCCGCCAGGCGATCGCCAGCATCACCACGACGACGGTGAGGCTGGTGATCAAAAGCGGTGCAAGCGCAATAAAGTGTTGAATCGTCAGGTCCATAGCGCTCTTACCGGGCCGAAGCGAGTTGAGTGAATGCGGTGCCGAACCACTGCTGCACGCCACTCATGGTGGCGGCGGAGGTGTCGAGGAAAGGCTGCGGATACACACCGAGCACAATCAGCAGGACCGCAAGGCCCAGCACCATGATCAGTTCGCGATTGTCCATGCCGGCCAGGACTTCATCCGACTTGGAAGGGCCAAAATACGCACGGTGGATCATGATCAGCGAGTACACCGAGCCAAATACCAGGCCGGAGGTCGCGATGGCCGTGATCCACGGTGCCACGGCAAAGCTGCCCAGCAGGATCAGGAACTCGCCGACGAAGTTACCGGTGCCGGGCAGGCCCAGGGACGCTGCGGCAAAAAACAGGCTGATTGCCGGCAAGTAGGCGATACGTGACCACAGCCCACCCATTTCGCGCATGTCGCGGGTATGCAGACGTTCGTACAACTGACCGCTGAGGATGAACAGTGCTGCCGCCGAGAGGCCGTGGGCAAGCATCTGCACCACAGCACCTTGTAAGGCTTGCTGGCTACCCGAGTACAGGCCGATCAGTACGAAGCCCATGTGCGAGACGCTGGAAAACGCGATCAGGCGCTTGATGTCCGATTGCGCGAAGGCCAGGAATGCACCGTAGAAAATACCGATCAGGCCGAGGGTCATGGCAATCGGCGCGAATTCCGCCGAGGCGTTGGGGAATAGCGGCAGGGCAAAACGCAGCAGGCCGTAGGCCGCCGTTTTCAGCAGAATACCGGCAAGGTCCACCGAGCCAGCAGTCGGGGCCTGGGCGTGGGCATCGGGCAGCCAGGAATGGAACGGTACCACCGGCAGCTTCACTGCGAATGCGATGAAGAACCCCAGCATCAGGATGTATTCGACCCCGGCGGGTAGATCCGCCTTGAGCAGGTCGCTGTAGTTGAAGGTCAGCACGCCGGTGTTGTTGTAGTTGACCAGTACCAGCCCCAGGATCGCCACCAACATGATCAGGCCGCTGGCCTGGGTGAAGATGAAGAACTTGGTAGCGGCGTAGATCCGGGTCTTCTTGCCATCCGATGAGCTATGACCCCAGAGCGCGATGAGGAAATACATCGGCACCAGCATCATTTCCCAGAAGAAGAAGAACAGGAACAGGTCAAGCGCCAGGAACACCCCGACCACGCCGCCCAGGATCCACATCAGGTTGAGGTGGAAGAAGCCGACGTGGCGCTGGATCTCTTTCCAGGAGCACAGCACCGAGAGAATACCGAGCAGGCCGGTCAGCAGGATCATCAGCAGCGACAAGCCATCGAGCGCAAGGTGCACACTGATGCCGAAGCGCTGGATCCAGTTGACCTTGAACTCCACTGCCCAGGCCGGTTCGACGCCTGGGGCAGGGGCCAGAGTGAAGTCCCCGTGCGCCCACAGCCAGAGGCCGAGCGCGAGTTCCAGGGACATGGTCAGCAGCGCAATCCAGCGTGGCAGGGTTGCGCTAGAGCGCTCCGCCAACCAGCACAGCAGGCCACCGATGAAGGGGATCAGGATCAGCCAAGGCAAAATCATGACGGGGTCAGTTCCTTTCGCAAAGTCGCAAGATTCATATCAGACCGCCGCCACAACGACGGCACCGAGCACCAGCACGGCGCCTGCGGCAATGGACACGGCATACCAGCGCAACTGTCCGGTTTCGGTCCGGCTCATGGCGGAGTGACCGCCCTTGGCCATGCGCGGAATCAGACCGATCGTGCGATCCACGGGGTCCTTGCGCAGCAGGTGGCTGATCAGCAGGTACGGTTTGACGAAGAGTTTGTCGTAGATCCAGTCGAAGCCCCAGGCTGCGAACCACCAGGCCGAAAGGAACCGCCCCGGACCGCTGTCGGCGATCCGGCTGACCAGCCGACGCTTGCCCAGGAACAGCAGGGCCGCCAGCAGAATGCCGGCCAGCGCGATGGCGCCGGATGCGATTTCCAGACTGTGCTTGGCTTCGCCGCCGGCGTGACCCACGCTTTGCGGCAACACCCCGGCGAGGGGCGGGTGGATCCAGGCGCCGACGAACGTGGACAGCACGACCAGCACGCCCAGTGGCAGCCAGTGGGAAATACCGTGGCCGGCATGCGCTTCGGTCTTGGCTTCACCGTGGAAGGTGATGAAGATCAGACGGAAGGTGTACAGCGACGTCATGAACGCACCCGCCAGACCGGCATACAGCAGCCCGTTATGGCCGCTGGCGAATGCCTCCCAGAGAATTTCGTCCTTGGAGTAGAAGCCCGCGGTGACCAGCGGCAGGGCCGCCAGCGCAGCACCACCGACGATGAAACTGGCATAGGCCAGCGGCAGCTTTTTCCACAACCCGCCCATCTTGAAGATGTTCTGTTCGTGGTGACACGCCACGATGACTGCGCCCGAGGCCAGGAACAGCAGGGCCTTGAAGAACGCGTGGGTCATCAGGTGGAAGATGGCGCCGTCCCAGGCACCTACGCCCAGGGCCAGGAACATGTAGCCGATCTGACTCATGGTCGAGTAAGCGAGGATTCGCTTGATGTCGGTCTGCACCAGCGCGGCGAAGCCGGCCAGCACCAGTGTTACGCCGCCCACAATGCCGACCAGGTGCAGAATGTCCGGCGCCAGCAGGAACAGGCCGTTGGTTCGTGCAATCAGGTAGACGCCTGCCGTTACCATGGTCGCGGCGTGAATCAGGGCCGAGACCGGTGTAGGGCCCGCCATTGCATCCGCCAACCAGGTTTGCAGCGGCAGCTGTGCCGACTTGCCGACGGCACCGCCCAACAGCATCAGGGTCGCCAGAACGATCCAGAAGTCGCCGACCTTGAAGTGCTCCGGCGCCCGTACCAGCAGTTCCTGGATGTTCAGGGTGCCCAGTTGCTGGAACAGAATGAACAGGCCGATGGCCATGAACACGTCGCCGATCCGGGTCACCAGGAAGGCCTTGAGCGCGGCATTACCATTGTTGCGGTTGCTGTAGTAGAAACCGATCAGCAGGTAGCTGCACAGACCTACGCCCTCCCACCCGAAGTAGATGAACAACAGGTTGTCGCCCAGCACCAGAAACAACATGCTGGCGATGAACAGGTTGGTGTAGGCGAAGAAGCGCGAGTAGCCGTCTTCTCCACGCATGTACCAGGAGGCGAACAGGTGGATCAGGAAGCCGACCCCGACCACCACGCCCAGCATGGTGATCGACAGACCGTCCAGGTACAGCGTGAAGTTGGGCGCGAAGCCATCCACCGACATCCACTGCCAAAGCAGTTGCGTGTACACGCCGCCGGGCGGCGGCGCCACGTTGAACTGCCAGATGACATAGGCGGCGACGACGGCCGAGAGGCCAATGGAGCCCACGCCGATCAGTGCCGACAGATTCTCCGAGAAGCGACCGCGGGAGAACGACAGCAGCAGGAAGCCGATGAGGGGAAATACAAACGTCAGAAAGATCAGGTTCATCCGCGCATCTCGCTGGCAGCGTCGATATCGAGAGTGTGGAAGCGGCGGTACAGCTGCAGCAGGATTGCCAGGCCGATACTGGCCTCGGCGGCTGCCAGGCTGATCACCAGGATGAACATGACTTGTCCATCCGGCTGGCCCCAGCGTGCACCAGCCACGATGAACGCCAAGGCTGAGGCGTTCATCATGATTTCCAGGCTCATTAATACGAACAGGATATTACGGCGGACCATCAGGCCGACCAGACCGAGGGTGAACAGGATGCCGGCGACAGCCAGGCCATGTTCGAGAGGGATAGCAGGCATGTCGTTACTCCTTCGCCTCGTTGCGGCCCAAGTGGAATGCCGTGACGGCGGCTGCCAGCAGCAGCATCGACGCCAATTCGACGACCAGCAGGTAGGGGCCGAACAGGCTGATCCCGACCGCTTTCGCGTCGACCGTGGTCTGGCCGATTGCCGCAGCGCTGGGGTTCGCGAACAGCACGTACATCAGTTCCAGCAACAGCAGTGCCGCAAGAAACACCGGGCCAGCCCAGATACCTGGTTTGAGCCAATCGCGTTCCTGCTGCACCGAGGCGGGTCCCAGGTTGAGCATCATCACCACGAAGACGAACAGCACCATGATTGCGCCGGCATAGGCGATCACTTCCAGCACGCCCGCGAAGGGTGCGCCGAGGGCGAAGAAGGTCATGGCCACCGCGATCAGTGAAATGATCAGGTAGAGCAGGGCATGCACAGGGTTGGTGTTGGTGATCACCCTGAGGGTGGAGACCACGGCGACGCCCGATGCGAAATAGAAAGCGAATTCCATCTTTCTTCCTTAAGGGAGCAAGCTCTTCACGTTGATCGGCTCGGCTTCGTTTTGCGCAGCGCCTTTCGGCTTGCCGGCCACGGCCATACCTGCAACACGGTAGAAATTGTAATCGGGGTTCTTGCCCGGGCCGGAAATCAGCAGATCTTCCTTCTCGTACACCAGGTCCTGACGCTTGAACTCGGCCATCTCGAAGTCCGGGGTCAACTGGATCGCGGTGGTGGGGCACGCCTCCTCGCACAGGCCGCAGAAAATGCAGCGCGAGAAGTTGATGCGAAAGAAATCCGGATACCAGCGGCCGTCTTCCGTCTCGGCCTTCTGCAAGGAGATACAGCCCACCGGGCAGGCCACCGCGCAGAGGTTGCAGGCAACGCAACGCTCTTCACCGTCGGGGTCGCGGGTCAGCACGATGCGGCCGCGATAGCGCGGCGGCAGGTACACCGCTTCCTCTGGATACTGCAGGGTGTCGCGCTTACGGAAGCCGTGGCCGAAGACCATGATCAGGCTGCGAAGCTGGGTACCGGTACCCTTAATGACATCACCAATATATTTGAACATGGGTCAAATCCTCACTGAACCGCGCCGGCTGGCGTGTTCAACAACACGAGCGCCGCCGTCACCAGCAAATTGATCAGGGTCAGTGGCAAGCAGAACTTCCAGCTGAAATCCATTACCTGGTCATACCGTGGGCGCGGGATCGAGGCCCGGAGCAGGATGAACAGCATGATAAAGAACGCCGTCTTCAGCGCGAACCAGACGAACGACAGTTGCGGCAGGATGCCGAACGGGCCGTGCCAGCCGCCGAAGAACAGGGTCACCAACAGCGCCGAGATGAGAATGATGCCGATGTACTCACCGACGAAGAACATGCCCCATTTCATGCCGGCGTATTCGATGTGGTAGCCGTCAGCCAGTTCCTGCTCCGCTTCCGGTTGGTCGAATGGATGACGGTGAGTCACTGCCACACCCGCGACGAAGAACGTACAGAAGCCGAAGAACTGCGGAATGATGAACCACAGGTTCTGCGCCTGATAGTCGACGATGTCGCGCATGTTGAACGAGCCGACCTGGGCGACGATGCCCATCAGCGACAGGCCCATGAACACTTCGTACGAAACGGTCTGCGCCGAAGCTCGCAGACTGCCCAGCAGCGCGTACTTGTTGTTGCTCGACCACCCGGCGAAGAGCACGGCATACACCGACAGCCCCGCCATGGCGAAGAAGAACAGCAGGCCGATGTTCAGGTCGGCGACGCCCCACGTCGGTGTGATCGGAATGATGGCGAACGCGATCAGCAGTGCGCTCATGGCCACCACCGGCGCGAGGGTGAAGATCACCCGGTCGACGAAGGGCGGGTTCCAGTCTTCCTTGAAAAACATCTTCAGCATGTCGGCGGCAATCTGGAACATGCCGAAAGGGCCGACCCGATTGGGGCCGTAACGGTCCTGCCACCAGCCCAGCAGGCGCCGCTCGACGAAACTGAGCAGGGCACCACAGACCACCACGGCGAGCATGATGACCAGCGCCTTGACCACGGCGAGAATGACATCGATCACTTCAGGCGTGAACCAGCTCATTGTGCTGCCTCCTGCAGCGCCGTCACGCGGCTGCCTGCGAATGCCGGAGGAATGCCCGCCAGGCCGGCCGGCAGGCCGACCAGACCTGCGCCCAGCTGTTCATCGATGCGCACGGGCAGGTTGACGCTCGTGCGGTTGTCCAGCTGCACGCTGAGCAAGGCACCCTCGTTCACACCCAGGCGGTCGGCCTCGGACTTGGCCAGCGCGACATAGGCTTGCGGAATGCGCTCCTGCACCGGCGCGGCACGTGAGGAATTTTCCTCGCTGCCAAACAGATGGAAGAACGGCACTGCTTGCCATGTGCCCCGATCGGGGGCAAAGGCGGGTGGTACCTGGCCAAACCAGGCCAGTTGGTCACCGGAGGTTTCGATCAGTCGTGTGCCGGGGTCGCCGGCACGCAGGTGGCCGCCCACCTCGTCCTGGAATTTGTTCCAGGCCTGCGGTGAGTTCCAGCCGGGAGACCAGGCGAATGGCACCTGCTGGCGTGGCTCGGCGGAACCCGAATACCCTTCCATGGAAAACGAGAAGGCCGTATCCGGGTCTTGTGAGGTGCGTGGCTCGTGCACGCTGATGTTGGCGCGCATGGCCGTGCGACCACTGTAGCGCAGCGGTTCGCGTGCCAGCTTCAGCCCCTTGATGCGGAACGCGGCGGACGGCGCGGCATCGACGATACGCGCCAGGGCAGGCGTGCTGCCGGCCACTGCAGCCGTCACGTGGTCCAGTTGCGTCCAGTCCACGGGCTGGTTGAGCAGGGTGGCACGCAGCGCATGCAGCCAGCGCCAGCCTTCGTGAACAAGAATGCTGGCGTCCAGGTACGTCGGGTCGAAGACCTGGAAAAAGCGCTGCGCACGGCCTTCCTGGCTGACCAGGGTGCCATCACCTTCGGCGAAACTGGCGGCTGGCAGCACCAGATGGGCGCGCTCCAGGGTACGGGTATGCTGATGATCGGCCACGATCACGACCTTGGCCGCCGCGAGCGCCGCATCGACCTTGGCTGCGTCGACCCGGGTGTACAAATCGTTTTCGAGCACCACCAGGGCGTCGGCATGACCGTCGATCACCCGCTGCAGCGCTTCGTCGACACTGGCACCGCCGAGCATGGCCAGGCCCAGGCTGTTGGCCTCTGGAACGATCATGCTCAACGAGCCCGCTTTTTGCCGGGCGCCCAGCGCCTTGGCGATATTGGCGGCCGCCTCGATCAGCGCAGGGCTGCCCAGCGAGCTGCCGCTGATGATCAGCGGGCGTTCGGCGGCGAGCAGGGCATCAGCGATGCGCTGGGCCAGGCCCAGCGCTTCATCGTCAAGACCGTCGACGGCAGGCGCGCCGGCGTCGATGGCGTGGGCCACGGCGAAACCGATACGGGCCAGATCGGCCGGTGCCGCGTGCACGCACTCTTCAGCGATATCGTCCAGGCGGGTGTCGGACAGGCTGGCGATGAACACCGGGTTGAGCTCGTGCTGGCCGATGTTCTTCACTGCAGCATCGAGCCAGGGCTGTACACGCATGGCATCGGCCATGGCTTCGGCCTTGCCCTTGACGGCCTGGCGTACGGCCAGGGCCATGCGCGCCGCTGTCTGGGTCAGGTCTTCGCCAAGGATGAATACCGCGTCATGGTCTTCGATGTCGCGCAGGCTTGGAATCGGCAAAGGGCTGTCTTTGAGCACCTGCAGAATCAGCTGGATGCGCGCCAGTTCGCCAGCCTCGATGCCGCTGTAGAAGTGCTCGGCGCCGACCAGTTCGCGCAAGGCGTAGTTGCTTTCCAGGCTCGCCCGTGGCGAACCGATGCCCACGATGGTACGCCCACGAAGCAGGTCCGCCGCCTGGTCGAGCGCGGCGTCGAGGCCGAGCTTGACGTTGCCGTTGGCCAGCAGGGGCTGACGCGGGCGATCCTTGCGATTGACGTAACCGTAGCCAAAGCGGCCACGGTCGCAGAGGAAGTAATGGTTGACCGAACCGTTGTAGCGGTTTTCGATGCGGCGCAGCTCGCCGTAGCGTTCGCCGGGGCTGATGTTGCAGCCGCTCGAGCAACCGTGGCAGATGCTCGGTGCGAACTGCATGTCCCACTTGCGGTTGTAGCGCTCGGAGTGGGTTTTGTCGGTAAATACGCCGGTCGGGCAGACTTCGGTGAGGTTGCCGGAAAACTCGCTTTCCAACGCGCCATCTTCCACGCGCCCGAAATAGACGTTGTCGTGCGCCCCGAATACACCCAGGTCGGTGCCGCCGGCGTAGTCCTTGTAGAACCGCACACAGCGATAGCAGGCAATGCAGCGGTTCATCTCGTGCGCGATGAACGGGCCCAGTTCCTGGTTCTGGTGCGTGCGCTTGGTGAAACGATAGCGTCGCTCGTTGTGACCGGTCATCACGGTCATGTCCTGCAGGTGGCAGTGCCCCCCTTCCTCACAGACCGGGCAGTCGTGCGGGTGGTTGGTCATCAGCCATTCGACGACGCTGGCGCGAAACACTTTGGCTTCTTCGTCTTCGATGGAAATCCAACTGCCGTCGCTGGCAGGTGTCATGCAGGACATGACGATGCGGCCGCGGGTGTCGTTTTCGTCGGTGTATTGCTTGACCGCACACTGGCGACAGGCACCAACGCTACCGAGGGCGGGGTGCCAGCAGAAATAAGGGATGTCGAGGCCCAGCGACAGACATGCCTGTAACAGGTTGTCTGCGCCATCGACTTCGAGCGATTTGCCGTCTACGTGGATAGTGGCCATTGTTCAAAGTTCTTCGTTGGCCCGCGGGTAGGCGGGCGTGGCTAATGGAAAGCTGTTTGCCCATCGCCGTGCCGTCGCAGTGTCGATTGCGGCAGGCTCGGCGCGGGCAGCGGAGGGCACGGACCCTGCGCCTTGAAATCGTGTTATGCGCCGACGGTAATCGGGCGTGCCAGGTCCGGGCGTGCTGCGCTGCTACCGGCAGCGATGCCTGCTTCGAACTCCGGACGGAAATATTTGATCGCGCTGCCCAAGGGCTCCACGGCACCGGGTGCGTGGGCACAGAACGTCTTGCCCGGGCCGAGGAAGCCGACCAGGCCAAGCAGCGTTTCGATGTCGCCAGCCTGGCCTTGACCGTTCTCCAGCGCGCGGAGCAGCTTCACGCTCCAGGGCAGGCCGTCGCGGCAAGGGGTGCAGAAGCCGCAGGACTCACGGGCGAAGAACTCTTCCATGTTGCGCAGCAGCGATACCATGTTGACGCTGTCGTCGACCGCCATGGCCAGGCCTGTGCCCATCCGCGTGCCGACCTTGGCGATGCCGCCGGCGTACATCTGCGCTTCCAGATGCTCGGGCAGCAGGAAACCGGTGCCTGCGCCTCCGGGTTGCCAGCACTTGAGCGTAAAGCCGTCGCGCATGCCGCCGGCGTAGTCTTCGAACAGCTCACGCGCCGTGACGCCGAATGGCAGCTCCCACAGGCCGGGATTTTTCACCTTGCCCGAGAAACCCATCAACTTGGTACCGTGATCCTCGCTGCCTTCCCGGGCCAGGGATTTGTACCACTCGACGCCATTGCCGACGATCGCCGGCACGTTGCACAGCGTCTCCACGTTGTTGACGCAGGTCGGTTTGCCCCACACACCTACGGCGGCAGGGAAGGGGGGCTTGGAGCGCGGGTTGGCGCGCCGGCCTTCGAGCGAGTTGATCAGCGCGGTTTCTTCACCGCAGATGTAGCGGCCGGCACCGGTGTGCACGAACAGCTCGAAATCGAAGCCGCTGCCCAGGATGTTCTTGCCCAGCAGGCCCGCTGCCTTGGCTTCGGCCACGGCGCGGTTGAGGTTCTTGGCGGCAGTGGTGTATTCGCCGCGCAGGAAGATATAGCCACGATAGGCCTTGAGCGCGCGGGCGCTGATGAGCATGCCTTCGATCAGCAGGTGCGGCTGCTGCTCCATCAGCATGCGGTCTTTCCAGGTGTTGGGTTCCATCTCGTCCGCGTTGCACAGCAGATAACGGATATCGAGCGACTCGTCCTTGGGCATCAGGCCCCATTTCACACCCGTCGGGAAGCCGGCACCGCCACGGCCCTTGAGCCCCGCGTCCTTGACCGTCTGGACGATTTCGTCCTGGGAGAAGTCGGCAAAAGCCTTGCGCGCGGCGGCGTAGCCGTTCTTGGTCTGATACTCGTCCAGCCACACCGGCTCGCCATCGTCGCGCAGGCGCCAGGTCAACGGGTGGGTTTCAGCACTGCGCGCGATGCGGTTGGCAGGCCCGAAGGAGGTAATGGTCATACGTAGCCCTCCAGCAGTTGGGCGACGCCAGCAGGCTGTACATCGCCAAAGGTATCGTCATCGATCATCAGCGCCGGCGCCTTGTCGCAGTTGCCCAGGCAGCAGACTGGCAACAATGTGAAACGCCCGTCAGCGGTGGTCTGGCCCAGACCGATGCCCAGTTGGCTCTGGATCTGGCTGACCACCGATTCGTGGCCGCCGATGTAGCAGACCATGCTGTCGCACACGCGAATGATGTGGCGGCCCACAGGCTGGCGGAAAATCTGGCTGTAGAACGTGGCAACGCCTTCGACGTCACTGGCGGGGATGCCCAGCATTTCGCCAATGGCGTACAGGGCACCGTCCGGCACCCAGCCACGTTCCTTCTGCACGATCTTGAGCGCTTCGATGGACGCCGCGCGCGGGTCCTCGTAGTGATGCAGCTCGTGCTCGATGGCCGAGCGTTCGGTTTCGCTGAGCGCGAAACGATCTGTCTGGATAAGCGTGCTGTTCATGCTTAGCGGTCCACGTCGGCCATAACGAAATCGATACTTCCCAGGTACGCAATCAAGTCCGCGACCATGCTGCCTTTGATCACCGAAGGGATCTGTTGCAGGTGCGGGTAACTCGGGGTGCGAATCCGGGTGCGGTAGCTCATGGTGCCGCCGTCGCTCGTCAGGTAATAACTGTTGATGCCCTTGGTCGCTTCGATCAGCTGGAAGGCCTCGTTGGCCGGCATGACCCGGCCCCACGAAACCTGCAGGAAGCGCGTGGGCAGGGTTTCGATGTGCGGCAGCGTGCGCTCTTTCGGCGGCGGCGGGGGCAGCGGGTGATCCGCCTTGTACGGGCCTTCCGGCATGTTGCGCATGCACTGGTCGATGATCTTGATGCTCGGGCGCATCTCCTCGCCGCGGGCCATGCAGCGATCGTAGGCTTCGCCATTGGCGGCCAGCGGTACTTCGAATTCGAAGTTCTCGTAGCCGGAGTATGGCCGCGCTTTACGCAGGTCGAAGTCGCAACCGGTCGAACGCAGGCCGGCACCGGTGACGCCCCATTCCAGGG
>Ga0157371_10001896_pt1 | contig 20922 bp, 13 predicted proteins | sample C45metaG_FD_113462 | JGI IMG/M metagenome (GOLD analysis project Ga0157371, IMG submission 113462) | Corn rhizosphere microbial communities from Kellogg Biological Station, Michigan, USA - C4-5 metaG | ecosystem: Host-associated > Plants > Roots > Rhizosphere > Soil | place: USA: Michigan...
AGAAGAGGAGGGTAGAGGAGGGGGGGGGAAAAAAAAAAATTTGGGGTGTGGGGGGGGGGGGGTGATGGAAAGAGAAGGATTTTGTTTTTGTATGTAAAAAATGATATACCCGACTAAAATGGTTTTTTTTTTTAAACCCGACCAAACATCGATGGCTCGTTTTGTGGTGTGTGCATGGTGGAATGAGTAGGGGGAGGAGAAGAAGGAGAATGAGGAGGAAGAGTAGGAGGAGGGGGAGGGCTCGACGACGCCCCTCGCAGCGACACAATCGTAGCCCAGAGTACGAAGAACACAACGATCACGGCAACGACGAGGCATCGGTCACGTAGGCGCGGGAAGTTGGTGCGCAAAACATCCTTGACCGTTTCGGAAAAGATGTTGGCCACGGTAATGGCCAGACATGTGAGGAAAATGAAATTGAAATTGACACGCGTTGTCTCCCAGAAGCGCACGATTTTGGGATCGCGAAACTTGGGTGGGGGCCGTCGCAGCAGCGGTTGTTTTTGTGGATGGTTGGTCTCAAGTGGAATCGCAATGCGATGCTCGGGAACGGGGTCCAGTGTCGACGACAAGGAGGGACGGTAAAACAACGATCGCATGTTTGTTTCCGACACACACACAATTTGGATGCCACGAGTCAAAAAAAAAGAAAGAAAAAAAATGATGCTAGATACTATATAGTTTTTTGTATGTGTTGCTAAAAAACAAAATCCATTTCATCGCGACATTTTTGCAACGTCACCTTTTATGTTGATCGATGGGAAGGCCGAAGGCGGGTATTGCCGCACCGAATTGATGGGGGCGATTGATGCTGGTATTTTGCATTAGCACTTCAAGATGGACAACATGATCTTTAATTTCCGACGCACTACTTGCCGGGAGGTTCGGGGGACCGACCGGCTCCTCCTCCCCCGTGTACGACATGCGCCATTTACGATAGGCATCGAATGATTCTATGACAAGTGTCAAGATTTTCGATTGTCGATACGCTTTGGATGACGCGAATAGCTGCAGTGCAAGTTGCACCATCATATTTCGTATGATGTTTTTTTCATATGATGTGATCACTTTGGATGTCGCGGCGCGCGATGCGTCGATTGGGCGCAAATCCACACACTGAGATTCAACGATACCGCGCACAACATCCAACCAACTCGTGTGTACGTCGGGTGTCACATCCGATCCGTTCGACTGTCCAAATCGTCTTGTTTGATCCAGATATTGGGTGTAAGCTGCCATTGTTTCCCGGTGAAGATATGCAATGCCACATAGTGGGGAATCGTCAAACGTAGGCGGTTCGAAATGTGCTACGATGCGCTGGGCACAATAACATGCATGACACGCGACGAGGAAGGTTGTTGGTACGATACCGATCGGTTTCCAATCAACGTAACACACCGGGTTCAACGATGTCTTAAATAATTGCGACTTTGCGGAAGACGAAAGTAGCCATGACTTGTGAATGACAGACGCATTCCAGACGGACTTTATGACGCCGAAATTATGCACACTAGATGCGACCGCCAACTCACATTCATTTTCGTTTTTGAGTGTTTCGTTTGAAAGTACGCACATTTTTATCTGGGTCGCATTCGCCTGTTCGTTCATCAACAATCCACACGTGACGGGGGTCACCTTGTGCGGTTCGTTTTGGAGCGAAATGAGGTCACTACAACGCTGGTAGCGCAATTTAATGGCAACCACTTCCGAGATTGACTGTTTTTGTCGCATCAAAAATGCAACGACTTGCATAAACCCCATGTCGACCAGACCGCCGAGTTTCTTGATGCCTTCATTTACATACAGTACTTTATCTGGGTGACTCAACACGAAAGTCATGAGTTGTTGTTGGAATAGCGCCTGGCTGGGGAGGGACAACCATTGGATGTATCCGCTGACTTGCTGTATGTACGACTCGGTATCGTCGTCCGATATCTTTTGTCTAGACGTAGCCGTAGCCGCATGTGTAAACAGCACGACAAGCGTGTTTGGTGTGGGGTATGTGGGAAACGATAGCAGGTCATCGTCGGTGTACGTCTCATCGTCCTCATCCACTTCTTCATCCGCATCTTCCTCCTCATCGCCCTCACCATCGTCCTCCTCATCGTCCTCCCCATCGCCCTCCTCATCGTCCTCCGCCTCCTCCTTCTCCTCCTCACCGTCATTCACATCTCTCATCGCCAACTCGACCGGTACATCGTCTGCATCCGTTGTCGCATTGAGCAAGCCGACGGGAGCCGTGATCGTCTTTTTTGCGTTCGTCATCGCCTTTGCCGTTCGACTCACGTAACGCAGGCGCGGGCAACGCATATATTCGAGGTTCTCCACCGCCTGACAGATCAACGTGACGTAGTGTGACATTTCTAATTGGTGATTCGTTGAAATCACCGCAAGTACATGGTTGAGTGACGCGGAAAACCCGATGTGTATGAAAAAACGCACCAGTGCAAGTGAAGCGTCCAGGTCGTTATTTATCACATCGACCAGTTCCCCATCGTTCTCTAGATACCACAACAGGGTTGCATCGCGACTGGGGTCGTTGGATTGGAGAGCGTGTGCGTTTTTGCAAAACGTGACGAGCTTCGGTGACATGTGTTCGTACAACTTATTGTGGATCATAGTGAGTTCGTGCTCGGCGTCGTATGTGTGGATCGTTTGATGCGTATCGTGTATGATGTCGTAGGCTTTTCTTGCCAACCAAAGATCATTCACCACAGTACGCACATCCCTATCCAAATCGAACAGCGCCTGGTGTGCGGTATCACGCGGGCTTGTCAAAAACAAATAGGCAAACATCGCATGTTTACTGGTGTCGTCGACGTCGTCGATCTCTTCGTGGTATTGCAATACTTTATCGATGCTACACGATTTGAACCGATAGAGTAGCCACTTGGTGCGCGTGATGATGACTTCATCGCGCTTGTTGTTGGTGCTGTCGCCGTGGACCGTCGCGTGGGTGGACATCCACTCGTCGCGTATATATGCACCATATGGCTCGTAAAACAAGTGGGCACAGAATGGAGGTAGCATAACGAGAAACTCTTCCCACCACGATAAGAAACGCACGCGGTATTTGTGTGTGAAACGCACAAACTGCGCAAACGCACGCGGTCGAATCTGAACCGTTTTTTCGACACCCAAGAACATAATTTCATCTTTGTTGATCATATGACTCAGTTTCGGTACCATGCTGTTCCACGCGTCACCTTTCACTGGCACATCTTTCGTCAGATATGCGCCGAGTGTCTTAACAAACATCATGATATCCTTTGCATTCACGTTATGTGACGTCCACATGTTGAAGATCGGCACACACTTCGCTTCTGCCTCGATCTCGGTCGTATTGTAGCGCTTGGCATACGAGGAACGAATCATCGCGAATGCGTCATGTGCCCACGACGGCGGTGCAAATAGCAGCAGCTTGCGAAACAAATTGGATGAAATACCACCCGCCATGTAAATGATGTTGGACGCCTCGTTTTCGTCGGTCACATGGAAACGATTTCGAGATGGCTTGTGGGACATCATATGGGGCGTGTTTTCGGGCTGGCTTGTGTATGCAACGAATGTACCGACGAAGTCGAGGCATGTGTTCCACATGCGCGTGTAATCGACGATCGCTGTTTCACTGAGCGTACACCAGCGATACGCAGTCAACACATTTGCAAGCGTCTCGTGAATGCGAAACAAAATATGGTTCGTCGTCTCGACTACTTGGTCCGCTTCGCCGGAACCCGACGGCGCAGCGACGGGCGCCAGATAGTGGAAAAAGGACACCTTCAATAATCGATCAACCACATGGACGTTGCATCGCACGATAGCCGCATTCAGCAGCGTAAAAAAGCGTGTCGCGCGCTCACGATCCGACACGATGTCGAGTGCGCAATGGATGCGATGCGGCAATATGGCGTCGTTCGCATCATCAGTGTACTCACCCAATGCAATACCATGTCGTAATTGCATGTATGCCTGGTCGCTGATTTTGGTGTGGGGTGACAGCTGCGCGTGCATCGTCACGACACCATGCGTTTGGAGTGTTTTATCTTCCATCTGTTCCACTTGACTCAGCATTTGCTGCACTGTCAATATGCCGCTGTTGTCGCTGTGTAGGTAGAGCGGTGCAGCTTGATGTAGAGGCACGCCATTGGATGATACAAAGACGTTCAGTTCGTTGCCCGGAAAGGGGGCGATACTCGCAGATTCCACGATCACCGTACTTCCGTCTGGATCGAGTTTGCCGTCGTACGGTGTCCCATCATGGAGAAGCGACGGTTCGTTCTTGAGTGCGCGATGAAGTGGGTTGAAAAATGCGGACGGAGACGTCATCTCGAGATGGGTGGCGATTGTATTTTTTTTTGTGTGTGTGTGTGTGTGTTCAGCGCCAAATGGAATGATGAAGAAAAAAAAAAAGATATAAACAGTCGAGTCAGTTAAAAAAGAAAGAAAGAAAAAACGTCGGGTTGCCTTTTAAAAACGGGTTCAATCGATATCGACTTTTTATTTTTCTTCACATTAGAGACTGATATTGTCACAACCTTTTTTTTTTTTTGCATTTAAACGACAACGGTGGAACAAAATAATTGTGCGTGTCGCCGACATGAATGTGACTTGGTGTCTTGTTTATTTATTGCCTTTCCCATGGCACATGCTTGCCGGCACAACTGAATTGGCATATGCATTACGCGATTGCAACGGCGAGACGCTTCTCGCCAATCAACAATCGATTGCAGCATGGACACATCAATCGACGTATGATGGCCTGGGTCCATTCGTGCCTGTTTTTGCGTGGTCGTCGTCGTCGTCGTCGTCTGATGTATCGCGTTTGGCATCATTTTGTCGGACAGCTATCGAGACGACGCGCACCGTGCCGGTTCAGCTTACGTGTGTCGCAGGCGAACCAACACCTTCCTGGTGGAATCGGACGCACGTACCGACAGCACCATGTAATGACGCATGGTCGCGTGGTAAAGTGGAAAACGAGCGTACTATTGCCTATTTGAGTATTGCATTGTTTACACTCGTGTGTCTCGTGATCGCTTCCATTTCATCGACGTCTACTATGCGACCGGTGTCACTCCCCGCATTTCCACCACTGTCGTATGCATTGGCCACGCTTCCAACTGACGACGTAAAAAACGACGAGTGTGCGATGGACAACGAACTGCCTGTCCGACCCTATGTCGAAGATGACGATGGGACGTATTTCTCGCCCTATGGAAATATTCGCGACGTTCCCAACGAAGAACACGCAGCCCTCCATGAATTTTGTCACACAGTCGATGCACTTTAATTTCATACAGCAACATAAAAAAAAAACGCACGTAGGTACGTCCTTTCTTTTTTAAATAGTTTTTTCCACCCTCGGATCGTCCGTTTTTCAATTTCCAAGTCATGATGCCCGTTCGTTCGTCGTTTCTTATTTTTTTGTGTGTGTTTCTTGGTTTGCATCATATGTCGGTGGTGAGTGCACAATTCGTCAATTATGAGTCGTATCGAACGACAGTGGACCGTTTGCCACCTCTCACGGCCAGTGCCAATCCGTGGCGCGTAAGCAACGATTTGCGCATTCCACAACTCTATATACCACTGTCGTATGGCCCATTTGGTGTCAACACACAATTGCCACGCGAGTGTTTTTTGTACACACGCGGCTCGCCGGATCCGGGCGAAGTAGAAAGTGAGCGACCTTTGCACCCAGACGCTTGGCCACGCAGTGTGAATCGAACTGGTGCAACATCGTCTTCACCACGCTGGTATGGCTTTTTTTGCGTGACGGAAGCGTCGCGCCTCAACAAAGCCGACGGTACGACATTCAGTTTTCTGCGTGATATTCGGCCCTATCTCGATGCCAAGAATAGCACCTGGTCGCAACGCGTTTCATGGGGCCTCCGCGGATTCGCATACTATCTGTGCCGCAACATTGACGACAAGTGGATCACGTTGAATGCCAAGCGCGAAACCGTGTATGATCGCTTCGTTCCGGAGTCGGGCCGTGACCCCGACTATGTGTGCGATGAGAGTTATCTCGGCTTCTTCCACCAAGGCCTACCGATGCCACCCAACTACCCCGACCCCGTCACCTACGTCATTCCCAATCCACACATCGAATATTATTGCGTCAATCACACCGTGTTTTTCCCGTTTGGTAACAACCCCAACGACGATTTGACCGACGTCGACGGCCAGGAAACCGAACCATACACCAAATACACACTGGAATGTTTTGCACGCGACGAATTCGCCAATCGCTATCTCGACGATTTTAGCAATGCGTACAATGGTGGCGTCGGACTACCCCAGACACTTACATGTAGTGACATCAGTGCGACCGGCAGTATGCTCAAGATGGTCGAAGCCTGTTCCATGTCGTTTGTGGTACCTGCGGTACCGAGAGCGACAAACGGGCCGCCAGCGACGGTAACGGCCGCAGCGGGCTCCGGTTTTCGATGCCTCGTGCAATGTCGCTATCCATGCATCACACAGACGGAATACATGACGTATCAAAGTCAAACGGCATCTTCGCTGTGCCTTCCCACTGCACGCAATTCACAGTGCAACCGCGACGTGCGCAGCATTGCCCATCAATTTTGCGAGCCGACCGAGACATTGTCGGCATTTCAAATCGCACCGAATCGTGGACTCAATACATTTGAAAACGATATCATATCCGAATGTTCGATTGGGTCACTCGGGTGTCGGGTGCAGTGCCACTGCAAGGGCGAACGTGGCTGTCCGAACCACGTTCGATGCAACGGACATGGGACATTGTACGACACGTCCATCGAGTCACATCCACCCCTGACACCGACCTGCATGTGTGAACCGGGCCGAAAGGGAGACACGTGCGAGATCGCCGTCTCGCATGTCATTTGTAACCACGGTCAAGAGTTGTAAAAAAACAAATGTTTTTCCTAGTTTCTCTCTCTCTCTCTCTCTCACGCACGCACACACACACACACACACACCCATGGATTGATATGTAAAAAAAAATATGTTTGGTAGATTTATGAAAAAATATGCTTACATACGATTCGTCGTAAACCATCTGTTTTTCTTTTTTTCATTCAAAGTTGCTTCCCACCACAAGCAACACTACATCGTTTTTTTTTTGGCGGCGCCATGTTGTCGGTGATTACACTTGATGCGTTTCGAACGTTGCATAATCCGGCGCCATCCGCTTCTGAAATTGCGAGTGCGATACGCGCTATTGATCGATGGTGTAAGTCGGAACCACATAAGCTGTTAAACGCAAATGGTGACCGTGATATACCCGATCCGGCCGCAAAAATTGATGTAACAGATGGTAGCTTGACATTTGCCGGTATACAACGCATCATCACCACATTCGATTCTATTGAAGGTGGTTCCCATTTCATCGACCTAGGAAGTGGCGATGGGCGTATTGTCCTTTACGCATCCATACTCAGTCGGCGTTGCACACGCTTCACTGGCGTTGAAGTGGTTCGGTCGCGTTTCCGTGCGAGTATGGAGCAACACCCCACGCTTGCACCCGTATACGAGTTTCATAAAAAGTACAATCGACGAGTCGAATTTTTCTACAACGATTTCAACCATATTTCCATTCAGCCCATCTTGCGCCATCAAGTGTCGCACATTTACATGTTCGATCCATGTTTCACGGCTGAAACCCACATGAGCTTAGATTCGGTTCTTTCACACTCTACGAGTGTGTGTGCACTGGCCACATGCCACCCCATCGCTACTAGACGCTGGACACATACACGGGAATTGTTTTTACCTAGCTCCGTTACGACTGTAAAGGGTAGAATGAGTGTGTCCCGTCAACAATTTTCGATGCAAGTCTATCGCCGAAAAGACACATTGTTTCCGTTGCCGAAAAGTATGACTCATTTTTACGTATCATCACCACTAAATACGCCCGTGATTCGTCAAACGAGCGCGCGTGAAATTTCGCATGCAGTGCAAGAGATCATGGACGACGATAGTAAGCATTTGTCGTTTCCGATTCGTCTTTGCAATGCCGAGGCGTTGGTGTCGAAATATCATCATGTATTTGAAAACCAATTTGAATCTTTATTGCACCGACAACTCCGTATATATCGTTTGCTACTGGAATGGTACGGGCGTATCGGTACGACGGTTACGATCCAAAAATTTCGATCACGACAAACCATAAATGTGGTGCGCAAAACGGACGAACCGCCACGAGACCAAATGGACGCCTTATGTAGCCTCCGCTATGGAAAAACGTCACTGGCCATCAGCGGGATGGTGGGTGTTTATTTCGCGGACCACGTGGGTGATGTCGCGGCGGATCCCAAGCATATAACCGACAATTCTCGGCGAATAACGCGGCTTCAAACCAATCTCGCGTCCGGTGGGGTGCACAAACAGAGCAGTATAACCGATAAGGCATTGATTGCGTGGTTGAAATCCAAATCGACTAATTCGGTGTCCGCATCATCGGCCAGATCATCATCATCAGCAGAAGCAGCAGCAGCAGCGTCGTCGTCGTCGTCGTCATCATCAGGGGTGGACGACGCGCGTTTTGTCGCCACCTACGATGGATTCTTCATGACCGATGATGAACTAGACGACATGCCATTTCGAGTGAACACAACTTATGAATTATCACACAACGTGATTACATCACTGGGGTTGGCTGGTTCATTGAACCTGGTCGGAAATCCACTTGCCGTCGGTCCCATGCTTAATGATGCTCGACTACCGCCAGGCTATACGAAACAAAACATGGTCCCATTTCATGCCAATTGCATTACGGACCCCATAAATTCAGATGCGACCAAGATCGACCATTTCCGTACCATCGAGAACAACACCATGACCATTAGTAGTCTACTATTGACCATCCGGCGCATTCCCAACGAAACAATCGAACAGCGCGAAGCCAATCCATTGGGCGAAGCATTTCTCAACTATGACAGTGAAAATAAGGAAACTGATACGAAACGGACAAAAAAAAAAAAGAAATTGAGTTTATTAAATCGTGTGAATGCGGCCGGTATGTATACGGAGGAATGTTATGTGTGTTTTCGACACCAGCAGTCGCTCGACAATCAACTCATTAAATGTCGCTCGCCACGATGCACGCGAACCTATCATCGGCATTGTATACATCCACACATCGAACGTTTTAAAACGTGGGCAGCTCAACTGGCATGGACGTGTCCACTTCACGATGTCGTCCTCACGCATACGATCGTTCATCCGAGTCTTGGTCGTTTTTATCCGCGTTACGAAGAACCAATCGAGCTACCCGAGTCGAACACCACGTATTTGTCGGCCAATCATGCGGATCGTATCACGTCGGATGAAAAACTGAATATACTGTTCAATCGGGCTAGGCGGAAATCGGTTCTTGATAATTGTGTGTTTTGGGGACTGTCGTGTGGTTCGTCGAAGAGTATGCCGGATCGTTTTGATCCGGTTAAAATACAAAAGCGTAAAATGGAGGAACTGGTCGATGAATCGTTGCATCATCATTCACTTGCATCATTCACTGGACTTGCATTACGTGCACGCACAAATATACCCCAAGGAAAATTCATCATTTTAGATCACCATTTCCACTCGCATATGCATTGCAACTTATGGTCGACGTTGCATTATGACGAATATGGGACCGGCATACTTCCGTGGATACATATGGGAACGATCGACTACAATGCGAACATTACCGATAAGGAGAACGATAGTTTCATCAATACAGAAATCACGGCGGTTCAAAATTTCAATCGAAATTTCTTTGATCATCGAGCGGCCGATGCGAAACAATGGGACAAGTATCCCATGACACTGCCTCTCGTATTAAAAACGACACATGAAATTAAGCAGGGTCAGCAAATTTTTTTCGCACAAGAAGTTCATGGTGGTTCGATACGAATGCCGCTGCACATGCGGCATGACAAAATCAAATATACATTAGGCAACGAGAGACTTTTGGAATATATTTATAAACGCAAATTGAATGACGCGACAGTCGATGCATCGTTATATGTAACCGATTTATCGGATGCCATTAAGCGATGGTCCATGCTCGTGGCAGACATGGGGGAACTTCCAATCGTCCGTAATTTGAACGATGGTGATCACAGACGACACATCACAACCTGGTTCAATAATGAATATCAGCGCCTTCTTGCAAACCAAGTGGTTGGTGAGGCGACGGACGATGCGGAGGAGGAAAAGAAGCCGGTTGCCGCGGCAGCAGCAGCAGCAGCAGCAGCAGCGACGGCAATGGTGGTGTCGTCAGATGATGAACATGGTGGCGAGGAACAGGGGGACGATGAACAGGGTGACGAGGAACAGGGTGACGAAGAACAAGGTGACGATGAACAGGATGACGATAAACATGATGACGATGAACAGGATGACGATGAACAAGGTGACGATGAAGAAGATGATGGAATGTTGGGCTCAAGGCCCGAATTACCAATTATAGTGAGTAGTGATAGTAGTGTAAATGACGTCGATGAATGAAATTTCTCTCTCTCTCTCTCTCTCTCTCTCTCTCTCTCTCTCTCTCTCTCTCTCTTTTCAATTGACCATTTTTTGTCTAGAATCATCTTTATATGAATTAACATATATAAAATTATTTCCACCACAACCAAACAATAAACGCATGCAAGCATGCAGTGGTCGCAAATGATGCAGCCGCGACAAGTGTGCTGGTGCCCCACGCAGTTACGATTATGATGCCGATGCACCATGGTAGCAAAATCCAGAAACATCGCGTGTGTCGCGTGCTAATGACACAAGCTAGCGCGACTTCCACCGACATGACGATCGATGTGGGTTGAGGATATAGGGCGCAATTGATGAGAATAAAAGCCATCCCGGTCCACATAACGTCGAATGCAATGGTGGGATCGTCGATCCACCACGTTGGAATAGCGATCCTTTCATTATAATCGTCGATGTGATGCGTGGCGTCGTCGGTGTCGACACACATGGTCTCATACGACGGCAACAATATCCACAGTGCGTATAGACGCAAGATGTTGGTAAATACGACGAGTACGAGCAGGGTCGATGTCGGGTGTGTGAGTGAATCGGCGATCAACATCAGGAAGAAGAGTGCAAAGTTTCGGTGTATATACGCATCGATGCATGCCTCCTCTTCGACCGTGGTTACATCGCGTATGCGAAAGCAGCGCTTTTTATTGCCGTGTGTATCGTCGTCGTCGTCGTTGTTGTCGTCACCCACCCGCGCATTGTGTCGCGAATCAGACGATGGAGCCAGAATCAGACCAAGTAAGGCAGAGTTGCGCATAATCGGAAGGTTGGTTCTCGTGCCCTGTAGCAATTCTAAGCCATGAATCGGCTTGGCTTTGCGTGTAAATGTACTCGGTGGAATGGGTGATGTAATGGGCGACGCGCGCGGTACGTCGCCATGGAGGGGGGTCGGCTGTACATGGGTGGGTAGAGAGACTGGGGTCGTACTCGGTTCAACATTCCATTGAAGTGGATCCATATGCGCATGTGGACCAGTGGAATAGAAGGCAATCGGGGTAGGTAGTGGTGCGAGCACGCGGAATTGTGGAAAGGCGTACAGTGCCCAAACCGTATGCCCGGCACCGATTACACACAGCACAATCGTTGCCACCAGATCGACGGTCGAGAATGATTGGATCACAATGTCGATGATGCGGCACCAGATTAGAAAGGTGCACATAATTTGAATGGACACCACGGCAAGCATGTTTTCCCAAAAACGATCGCGCTGCATCATCGTAGCACCACGAACGAAAGAAGCAAGTGGGATATTTTTGAAAAAAGAAAAATGTATGTTAGTCGAAAAGAAGAAAAAAGACAAAATAAGGTGTGGGCTATGAGAGCAAAAACAAAAAAATAAAAAAAAAAATAATAATAAAATTAAGAAGAAAAAATAATGTATTTGTTTTTTTTATCCGTCGATGTTGCTGATTTTGTTTCGCTTCTGTTGGTGTGGACTGCCTGTGTCGCCGTCGTCGCCGTCGTCGTTGTCGTCGTCCTCTTCAAAATCCGAATCCCATTCTGTCTTACGTTTTGGTGCGATCGCGTGGAAAAAGGTCGATCGTCGCGGCGTTGCCGTGTGATTTGCAGACGCCGGCTTCTGTTCATTTGTGCTGTTCGTCCACAGCGTCTGATTATGGCGGCTCGGAATAGGTTCATATTGTCCGTCAAGAACAAGTGCGTGGTACACGCCAGGATTCAAATGCGTGTGGTTGACGTGCACTGTGGTGTAGGGGCGTAGGTTGATGCGACGTTGTGCTAGGTCGTAGTAGTTGGGTGAATGATTGATGATGTCTCGTGCATCATGGTACTTCCCACCAAGTATCATGTATTTCGTACATCCTCGGAGTGTCGACGCATCGTAGCCCGTTACACGTTCAATCCGTGCGCACATATCCGCACGTGTCGATGGTGTCGCATGCAACATACTGGCCGCTGCAATATGCGAGGGGTAGAAATGCGTGCTGTGTGGGTAGAGTTGAAATGTGTCGATGGCTTTTGTGGCCACGTCAAACATAAACACACTCAAAAACCATTCGGCTTGCGATAAATATGCCTGTCGTAGTGCGACAATGGCTGGATGCTCCACGGATGGTGATTGCTGCGCATGTGGTGTAGCATCCGTTTGCATCATTGTGTTAGCGATCGCGTCAAAATCGCACCGAATCGTATGCACTGCTTGTTGGATGAACCAATGGAGCCAGTGCAGTGGCGTCTTTACATGCAATGTAAATTCCAACGTGGTGAGAACACGCGTTTCGACGAGCTTCAATTCGGCCATCGTCACCTCGTCGTCCTTACATAGTTCTGCCAGGGTGAGTGTTTCGATATCTTCCATCTTGGATGCGATGAGTATACACACGGCTGCACCCATTTGCCATGCGTCTGGTGTTGCGTCGGCATGAATCCGGTAGCGATCAAAATAGGAAATGGCCAATTGGCAGGTGAAACGATGAAGTCCAAAATCGTGAGAGAGTTGTTGAATGGCGTGAATCATACTCGCGCGAAGTGTAAAGTCATTCTGCGTTGTAGGTTGTGTCACGTGACATGCTTGTTCGACTCTCCACATGTCCAAATTGTCGTCGTCGTCGTCGGTTGCGTCGTGGCGCGAAAGATCCAGCGTTGCTGCCAATGACAGAATCAATGGGGTGGAGCTGACGTAATCCGACGATGGAAGGAAAAGTGGGGAAGTGCATGTAATGCGTGTAGGTGCCGCACCGATCGAGGAGGAGGAGGAGGAGTGATTGTACACTGGGGTGGACGAATCCTCACCCGAAACAGTCGGTTCGTCTCGATGCATCTGATGTATCTGGGTAGACACCAACGTATGTGAGTTTTGTAAAAAAAACGAAGAGGTGTAGATGCGATTTGTTTTAAAATCGATTTCATTTTTTTTTATTTTTTATTTTTTGAAAAAAATAAAACTTGAGACACGCACATTTTCTTACAAATCCATTCATCCCCCCCCCCCACTCCCACCCTATATTACACAACTTGCAGCCATCATGCTCATCCGCGACGTGAATACGATCATCGCATGTTACGTGTGTCGCTCGTCGGATATGCTACTGGTCGACATCCATCGCATCGATTGGCCGGAACTGAGTCATAACCCACATCCGCGCGCCATCGCGCTGCTGTGTGCGAACCAAGACAAAATCGACTGGGCGCAGCTGAGTGCGAACGCACACCCCGACGCCATCGCGCTGTTGTGTGTGAACCAAGACAAGATCAACTGGGCGCAGTTGAGTGCGAACGAACACTCCGACGCCATCGCGCTGCTGCGTACGAACCAAGACAAGATCAACTGGCAAGTGTTGAGTGTGAACAAACACCCCGACGCCATCGCGCTGCTGCGTGCAAATCCGGACCGGATCAATTGGAAATGGTTGAGTTGCAACACACACCCCGACGCCATCGCGCTGTTGTGTGCGAACCAAGACAAGATCAACTGGTCGTCGTTGAGTCTGAATGAACACCCCGACGCCGTCGCGCTGTTGCGTGCGAATCCGGAACGTATCACCTGGTCGTTGATGTGTGCGAACAAACACCCCGACGCCATCGCGATGTTGCGTGCGAATCCAGACAAAATAAACTGGTGCATGTTGAGTGTGAACGAACACCCCGACGCTATCGCGCTGCTATGTGCGAACCCGGATCAGGTTGACTGGTCGTCGTTCAGTGTGATCGAACACCCCGACGCCATCGCGCTGCTGCGTGCGAACCAAGACGAGATCAACTGGTGGAGGCTGAGTTGCAATGCACACCCCGATGCAATCGCGCTGTTGCGCGCGAATCCAAACAAAATCGACTGGAGCTACCTGGGCACGAATGCCCACCCCGATGCCATCGCGCTGCTGCGTACGAAACCGAACCGGATCGACTGGTATCATTTGAGTGACAATCCAGGGCTGTTCACACCGGATCCGGTCCGTTACCGCATGAACACAGATCGTATGACCAAGCTGCTCACCCAAATGCGCATCAAAGATGGATCGTGATCTTTGCTTTCAAAAAATTGAAATCTTGTTTCGAACCAAAATAATAAATTGTTAATCGATTTCATTTTTTATTTTATTTTTTGAAAAAAAAAAATAAAACTTGGGGACACACATTTTACTACAAATCCATTCATCCCCCCACACACACTCTCCCCCCCTATATTACACACGTACACAACTTGCATCATGCTCATCCGCGACGTGAATACGATCATCGCCTGTTATGTGTGTCGCTCGTCGGATATGCTACTGGTCGACATCCATCGCATCGATTGGCCGGAACTGAGTCGTAACCCACACCCGCGCGCCATCGCGCTACTATGTGCGAACCCAGATAAGATCAACTGGCCTGAACTGAGTCGTAACCCACATCCGCGCGCCATCGCGCTACTGCGTGCGAACCCAGACAAGATCGACTGGCAGTGTTTAAGTGAGAACAAACATGGCGACGCCATCGCGCTGCTGTGTGTGAACCCGGACAAAATCCACTGGTGGCAGCTGAGCGGGAACGCACACCCCGACGCCATCGAGCTGTTGCGTGCGAACCAAGACAAGATCAACTGGTGGTGGTTGAGCCAGAACGCACACCCCGACGCCGTCGCGCTGCTGTGTGCACACCCGGACAAAATCCACTGGTGGCAGTTGAGTGGGAACGCACACCCCGACGCTGTCGCGCTGTTGCGTACGAAACCACATCGGATCAACTGGTGGTGGCTGAGTGGGAACGAACACCCCGACGGTATCGCGCTGCTGCGTGCGAACCAAGACAAGATCGACTGGCAGCGGTTGAGTGCGAACGAACACCCCGACGCCATCACGATGTTGCATGCGAATCCAGACAAAATCAACTGGTTATGTTTGAACACGAATGCCCACCCCGATGCCATCGCGCTGCTGCGTGCAAACCCGGGCCGGATCAACTGGCGGAAAATGAGCCGCAGTCCCGCGCTGTTCACACCGGATCGGGTCCGTTACCGCGCGAACACAGATCGCATGACCAAGCTGCTCACACAAATGCACATCAAAGATGGATCATAGTCTTTGCTTTCAAAAAGTTGAAATCTCGTTTCGAACCAAAAATAATAATTGTTATCTTTTTAAATCGATTTCATTTTTTTTTTTATTATTTTATTATTTTTTGAAAAAAATAAAACTTCGGGCCACACATTTTACTACAAATCCATTCAATACCATCATCCCCCCCACCACCCTATATTACGCAACTTGCATCCACCATGCTCATCCGCGATGTGAATACGATCATCGCCCGCTACGTGTGTCGTGCGTCGGATATGCTACTGTTCGACATCCATCACATCAATTGGTCGGAACTGAGTCGTAATCCACATCCGCGTGCCATCGCGCTTCTGCGTGCGAACCAAGATAAGATCAACTGGCAGGAACTGAGTGTGAACAAACACCCCGACGCCATCGCGCTGTTGCGTGCGAACCAAGACAAGATCAACTGGTGGCAGCTGAGTGCGAACAAACACTCCGACGCCATCGCGCTTCTGTGTGCGAACCAAGACAAGATCAACTGGCAGCGGTTGAGTGCGAACGAACACGCCGACGCCATCGCGCTGCTGTGTGCAAACCCGAAACGGATAAATTGGTCGTGTTTGAGTGCGAACGCACACACCGACGCCCTCGCGCTTTTGTGTGCAAACCAAGACAAGATCGACTGGTGGTGGTTGAGCAAGAACGCACACACCGACGCCATCGCGCTGTTGCATGCGAACCAAGACAAAATCAACTGGATGCGACTGAGTTGCAACGAACACCCCGACGCCCTCACGCTGCTGTATGCGAACCCTGATCGGATCGACTGGCAAGTGCTAAATGTGAACAAACACCCCGACGCCATCGCGCTGCTGCGTGCGAACCCTGGTCGGATCGACCGGGGGTGGCTGAGTTGCAACACACACCCCGACGCCATCGCGATGTTGTGTGCGAATCCAGACAAAATCAACTGGTTATGGTTAAACACGAATGCCCACCCCGATGCCATCGCGCTGCTGCGTGCGAAACCGGAACGGATCGCCTGGCATCATTTGAGTGAGAATATAGGGCTGTTCGCACCGGATCCGGTCCGTTACCGCGCGAACACGGATCGCATGACCAAGCTGCTCACCCGAATGCGCATCAAAGATGGATCATAGTGGTTGCTTCCATAAAAATTGAACTATCGTTTCGAACCAAAAATATTTAAATTGTTAATCGATTTCATTTTTTTTTATTTTATTATTTTTTGAAAAAAATAAAACTTGGGGCACACATTTTCCTTACAAATCCATTCATCACCCCAGCACACACTCTCACCCACACCACACTCCCGCACGCCCACCACCCTATATAACACGCAACTTGCATCCATCATGCTCATCCACGACGTCAATACGATCATCGCTCGTTATGTGTGTCGCTCGTCGGATATGCTGCTGATCGACATCCATCGCATCGATTGGTCGCAACTGAGTCGTAATCCACATCCACGCGCCATCGCACTGCTGTGTGCGAACCAAGACAAGATCAACTGGCAGGAACTGAGTGTGAACAAACACCCCGACGCCATCGCGCTGTTGCGTGCGAACCAAGACAAGATCGACTGGGTGCAATTGAGTGGGAACTCAACCCCCGACGCCATCGCGCTACTGTATGCGAACCAAGATAAGATCGTCTGGTTGGAGCTGAATGGGAACGCACACCCGGATGCCGTCGCGCTGTTGTGTGCAAACCCGGAACGGATCAACTGGTGGCATCTGAGTGGCAATGAACACCCCGACGCCATCGCGCTGCTGCGTGCGAACCAAGACAAAATCGTCTGGTGGCGGTTGAATGCGAACAAACACTCCGACGCCATCGCGTTGCTACGTGCCAATCCGCACCGAATCAGACGGTGGCAGCTGAGTGTGAACGAACATTCCGACGCCATCGCGCTGCTACGTGCGAACCCGGAACGGATCAACTGGTGGCAGCTGAGTGCGAACAAACACCCCGACGCAATCGCGCTGTTGCGCGCGAACCCAGACAAGATCGACTGGCAGTCGCTGAGTTGCAACACACACTCCGACGCCATCGCGCTGCTGCGTGCGAACCAAGACAAAATCGACTGGAGCTTGCTGGGTACGAATTCCCACCCCGATGCCATCGCGATGCTGCGTGTGAAAACGGACCAGATCGACTGGCATCATTTGAGTAAGAATCCAGTGCTGTTCACACCGGATCCGGTTCGTTACCACGCGAACACAGATCGCATGACCAAGCTGCTCACACAAATGCGCATTCGTTTCTAAATGTGAGCAAAAAATGGCTTTGTGCACCAAACTCAAAAATTCAAAAAAAAAAACTGTTTCATTACCGATTTCAATTTTAATAGTACCTTGGGTTCGCAAGCGACCCCTATTGGTCGTCTCATCAAGGAGTTGGCCAAGTCGCGTCGCATTCTGCTAGTGGATGAGTTTTTCACGACGAAAATGTGCTCGGGATGCAACCTCTCTGGAATCGGAACTCGACACTCGCGCATGTTCGACAATCCGACTGCTTCCACTCTGAGTCATGGCTATACGCTGCGATCGACCAGCGCGCTCCAAATCAAAACAACCGTCCCGCCGCAGCGCCACAAGAACCACCCGACGTGCGCGATGGCAACGTGCCGACGCACGATCGAACCGGCTGATATGAAAGAGAGACGCGAACGCCGCGAGGAGAAGCGTGCGATTCTCTTCCCGCCCGATCCGGGTAGACCAACACGACGTTCGTTCGATCTGCTTTCTGTTGCGATCCATGGCATCCGACATTGCGTGCACTGCGGAAGGTTCTGGAATCGTGATCTGAACGCGGCTCGAAACATCGGATGGGTGTTTATCGGCGTGTGGATGGAAGGTGAGCGACCCGCGCACCTTCAACGCCCCTCCGTTTCGACGTCGACTGTCTACGCCAGCGAGAAGTTGTTTTTGCACCCATTTTCGCTACCTCAGATGCAGTTCACCATAAGCAGAAAGCGCAAGCAATAACCTGCAAGCACAGCCTCTTCTTCCACATTCAGCGAAGCGCACCCCATCATTTGATAGCGCTTCTCCAGTTCGTTTTCGAACAACTTTATTGTTTTGTTTTTTTTTATTAGCAACGATAACGTATATGCCAGCGTGATTGCAATGTTTCATGTTCGGGTGCCGGCGTGGATGGCGTGTAGGGCGTGCGAATGATGACATTGCCCGTTCCGTGTGCCCACATGGCGAGAATCTGTTGTTTACGTTCGTCTCGCGATAGAAATGCGCCGTCGTGAAGCGGTGTGAGTTGTAGTAGATCGACGATTTGAAACGCCTCCGGTGTGACCAGGGCCACAAACGATGCACCAACCGGGAGCGAGCACATCAATTGTCCCGACTCGTCGGTCGGCACGCCGCGCCACGTGTAGATGCGCCATGTGGCCGTACACGGCGATTCTTGGGTCAGACACGCTAGACGCGGCATGCAAGTAGAAGCGACGGTCACGACAGATGCGTGGGGCGTCTCGATCCGAGTCAGTCGCCAGCTGCTGAGCATACGCAACCGATCGCGCTGGTGGTGGTGGTGGTGGTGGTGGTGGTGCGGTGATGACGACGGGCCACCCAGGGTCGTTGCGACCGCGGGGAACCAGGTGGACTGCATGTAGCGCACGATGGCTGCCATGGAATCGTATGTGTCGTTCCATGGCGCATACTCGTCTTGCAATTGTTGCGTTCCATGTGTCACCTCGTCGGAGACGTGCGTCCACACGGCATCACCGACGACCGCGTGGAAAAATTCGGATGCGCATGCGTCGGTGATGGGCGCGCTTGTTGTCGGTGTCGTCGCGGACGTTCCGCGTCGCTTGAAAACATGGTGATGATGACGCATGGTTTGTTGGAGAAACGACTTCCACGCTGCAAACGTCTTGGAGCGGATGCTATGCCAGTCGGTTGTTGTCTCGATGCGCTGCATTCGATGCAGCCAGTCGATGATGCATTCGACCATGGGCGATTGACGTCGGCATTCGATGCCCATCCACACGCGATGACATGATGTGGGTGTGGGCGCAACGAAATTCGACACGTGCACATGCGACTCTTCGAAACACGTCCCGAGCACGTAGAGAAGCTCGTCGATACACGGGTCGTCGGTCGAGTGGTGCACGATCATGACGCCTCCCGCGCGACAGACACGTAGTGCACACGCCATCTGTTCGAGATGGGTGGCGTCGAGGACAATGGATATGTCGACCGAATGATGTGCGTGCGGCATGCCGGTACGTAGCATCAGGCCGGATGCGTGTGGGGTGAGATGAGACGGGTACCACGGCATCGTTGCGTCGGAATGTTCGTCGCTGTCTAGGTAGACGCACAATAACCGCGACTCGTCCATCAGCCGCATAGCCCAGATCCAAGGCGCCGTTTCCGTTGCCGCAGCAGCGTTTGTCTGCATAAAATCGTGTGTGCGACTGCCGTGGTAAATGGTCAGCATGTTACGCGGTGGAACGTGTGTGGTGCATGGTAACGTGTGCAGCATTTCGAGCGCTGTCAGGACCAGGCCGTTTTTCAAGTAGGGGAAGCACGGATGATGTTGCACGAAGTAGCTTGGTTGTTGCTCCATCGTCAGTCGAGTGGTCGTCGTGGGCCGCGTATAGAATGCGGGTGGACTAGCGTGTGCCGCAGTCTCCGGGTCGTACGGTTCGATCCATTTCCAGGCGCGGTACAAAAACACTAGAAGTGGAACAAAAAATATTTGACGTGTGACGTTTTTGCAAAGCAAAGGGCGCGACTCGCCGCTGTGCGTGCGGTTGGGCAGTTGCAGTGCGGATACTGTGCATGCAGAAAAAGTGGGAGGTGCAGATGGTGGCGGTGGCGGCGGTGGCGGCGGCGGCGGCGGCGGCGGCGGCGGCGGCGGCGGCGGCGGCGGCGGAGAATGAGGAGGGTAAGAAGGAGGGAGAGACGAAGGGGGAGAAGAAAGAAACGAGTGGGAAATCGACGTGGTGGCGTTCGTCATGCTTTGGACCGTGGGGTGTGTCTGAGCTATCTGCTCCTTGAGATGCTGCAGTGCAATCCATGTAGGATACAACGCATGTAGTTGTTGTGGCTGCTGCTGCTGCTGCTGCTGCTGCTGCTGCTGCTGCTGCTGATGATGATGATACGGATGATGATGCGACGATGCCGATGGTGGTCGCATCGGGTGTGACGGTTGATACATCAAAGGCGCATACTGCGGTGGGTATTGCGGTTGATGCATCGCAACAGTGGCCGGTGGGTGATACGACGAGCCGGTCTCACTTTGCGTCCGAACCGACATGGTTGCCGCGTAGATGGACGCAATGTCATGTGATAGCATGATGACGCCTCTGTTGTGCGGATGGTGTGCGGGTGTGTGTGTGGGTGGGGGGGGGGGGGGGGAAATAAAGGGAAAAAAAAAA
>Ga0157371_10001897_pt1 | contig 20921 bp, 19 predicted proteins | sample C45metaG_FD_113462 | JGI IMG/M metagenome (GOLD analysis project Ga0157371, IMG submission 113462) | Corn rhizosphere microbial communities from Kellogg Biological Station, Michigan, USA - C4-5 metaG | ecosystem: Host-associated > Plants > Roots > Rhizosphere > Soil | place: USA: Michigan...
ATGGAAAGATATGCGGGATCACTATGCGGATTATGCGCTGATCCCCGCCACTGAGCATTACCGCGCGATGTGTCGCCAGTTAAAGATGGCTGTTTTTAATAAGCATCTTATGACAGGGCAGCGGCTGGCAAGTTATCTCGCGCCGCTTTGCGGTGTGGTGGGCCAGCCTTCATTTTATCAGCATCAGGTTGCGCACTATAATGCCTGTTACACCTGTGACTTTGCAGAAAAATTGCCGCAACTCCGGCTGCCTGTGCAGATTTTATGGGGTGCCGAAGATGAATGGCAACCCGTTGAGTATGGAAGACGTTTGCAGCGCGACATCGTTTCTTCCACGCTACATATCTATGAACAGGCCGGACACTTTTTAATGGAAGATGCTCCTTTGCCTGTCGCCGCACAGTTAATTGATTTTGTTAATCAACATAATATGAGGTAGACCCATGATCCTGATCGGAATGCTGGATTCACCCTATGTCAGGCGAGTTGCTATTTACATGAAAGTATTGGGTATTCAATTCGAGCATCGGCCACTTTCGGTATTCAGCGATGTAGATACTTTAACGAAAATTAACCCGGCCATTAAAGTTCCAACGCTTATCACAGATGATAATCAGGTGCTGATCGACTCGACACTGATTATTCATTACCTTGAGAAATATTGTGGTCATTCGCCTGCACCCATATCAGCGTCCGGAGCGGAAAAACTTCGGGATCTGCATCTTACCGGCTTCGCCCTGGCAGCCTGCGAAAAAGCAGTTCAGATTGTGTACGAGCAGCGTCTCAGGCCGGAAGAAAAACAGCATCAGCCTTGGTTGAGTCGGGTAACTCAACAACTTCATGGTGCCTGGCAGACGCTGGAGAACGGGCTGCGGGAAAGTCATCCTGATATGCTCTCAGTAGCCGGTATCAGCATCGCGGTGGCCTGGAGTTTTACAGAATTGATGCTGCCGGATACCGTCAGCAGCGCGCTGTATCCGGAAGCAACCGGGTTTACATTATTGGCCGAACGGCGACCAGAATTTTTGGCAACCCCTTCCAGTTAGAGATGGTGGACTGAGTCTCACTGTTGCAATATTTGTGTAATTTTAACACTTACATCATCAGAATCAGTGTGTTGCAAAAGGCGACCCTATGGAGGCCTGTTGAATATCTATAAAAAAGACTAACAACGCTTAATTCTAAATAAAGTACAAAACGTTTGCATCTGCTCTGCTCATAACTGGCTATGTAATGCGCACATATCTGCTCGCTGCCAAAAGCGGACATTGCGTGCGTATGAAAAAAGGGGGAATGCTTATGGCAATCCCCTTCGTATTGACAAGAATCAATCAGCTTTGACAGAACCGGAGCCGGTTTCCAAATGGATCGTAGACTTCCAGAATATCTCCCCAATCCTGCTTCACTATTTCCGGGCGACCATAGCCATATTTCTTTTCGTGTAGCTGGTCTCTGAACAACTCAATATTCTGCACAGGTATAAATATCGTTGCTCCCGGACTGGCGTCACCATGGTGTTCAGAGAGGTGCAACTGTAAACCCTCGCGTGCAATGCCCAGATACAAAGGTAAACCCGGCTCGAACCGGTGTTCAAACTCAACGCTGAATGACAGAAACTCGATATAAAACTCTCGCGCTTTGCGCTCATCGAACATTCGTAAAATGGGTATAGTCTTGATGAAATGTATTTGAGGCTGAGGAACTTGTGTGGTCAACGCAGCCGATGCTGTGTTCCAGTCCCTGTAACCTAGCTGGTGTGAAACAGTTTCGAGTGCGGAGGAATAAGAAATTTTATGACCACGCATTTCGAGAGAATTTTTTAACTTCGCAGCCATTTGCCTGGCTTGCTCGATTGATAACATAATTTCTCCTGTCGTCAGGAAACAATGGTGCCCGCATTACCAAATCCCGACCGTCAAGAGTGGTTAAATCAAGGAGGTTGAGGCCGAACATGCTTTCACCTTTTCCATCCAGGAAGCGAGCGGCAGGCAGCACTGGCCTGACGTGAGCATATACAGGCCCGGCAAATCACACAAGTATTGAGGTTCGAAGGCGTACACGTCCAGCAAACTTGATTTTGCGACTACCAGACCCCAGCTTCTCGTTCATAGCAGCCTTTAAAGCATCTAAGGTTTTGTAGATTTTCCATTCCACATAAATCATAGTCTTAGCCAGCGCGTAATGTCTGCTCTGGAAGATATGACGCCAAAAGTCGAGCAGTATTCTATCGATGAGATGTTCCTCGATCTGACCGGCATCGATGGGTGCGAGGACTTTGAGCACTTCGGCCACCGGCTGCGTGCTCACGTTCTGGCCAGAACCGGACTGACCATCGGGATCGGCAGTGGCCCCAGTAAAACTTTAGCAAAATCTGCGCAGTGGGCATCGAAAGAGTGGCCCCAGTTTAAGGGAGTACTGGCGCTAACGCCCGGAACCCCGAAGCGGACCGAGGCGCTGCTCATGCGCCAGCCCGTGGAGGAAATCTGGGGCGTTGGCCGGCGCATCGGCAAAAAGCTGAACCAGCTCGGCATCACCAACGCGCTTGAGCTGGCGCGCACGCACCCCGCTTTTATCCGGAAGAACTTTTCGGTGGTGCTTGAAAGGACGGTGCGGGAGCTGAACGGCGATGCGTGCATTCCCCTGGAGGAGATGCCGCCGGCAAAGCAGCAGATTGTCTGCAGCCGCAGTTTCGGTTCACGCATTACCACCAAAGTGGCCATGCAGCAGGCCCTGTGCCAGTACGCCACACGTGCCGCCGAGAAGCTCCGGGGCGAACGCCAGTACTGCAGACACATCAGCGTGTTTGTGCGGACCTCGCCGCATGCGGTCGGCGAGACATTCTACGGCAATACGGCCGGGGAAAAACTCACCCTGCCCACGCAGGATACGCGCGATATTATCGGCGTGGCCATGCGCGCGCTGGACCGCATCTGGATTGATGGTCACCGGTACATGAAAGCCGGCGTCATGCTCGATGACTTCACGCCTCATGGCGTCAGCCAGCTTAACCTGTTTGACGACAACCGGCCACGGGCCAACAGCACGCAGCTGATGCAGGTACTCGACGGCATAAATCAGTCTGGTCTGGGACGGATATGGTTTGCGGGTCAGGGAATTGATACCGAGTGGAAGATGAAGCGGGATATGCTGTCACCGGCGTGGACCACACGCTGGAGCGATATCCCTGTCGCGCGAGTAATGTGATCAGATACGAAATGTATCATCCATATCCGCGTTCTCGAGCAAATTATTAATTTTACTTTGCTCACTAATTATATTATCCACGAGTTTAAATTGATACCTTTCACGGGCATGACTGTTTGTATAATCTTTACCATCCATTCCATAGAATCGGGTGTTATATGGATTATTGTGAGACTGAGTAACGCGATCCAGTTCACCCAGATGTACTCGGAGAACTTCATAACTAGCCGAAATTTTAGTCTGTAACAAGTGGATTTCGGCAGTCCTTTTTGCAACCTGAAGCTGCTCTGCAGTTGCCACATCGTTTTGTTTTACCTCTTCCCTCTGTGCTAGATAGGTTTTGAGGACAAACATGACGGTGACGAGAGAGATTATTGGATTCAGTAAGCCGCCAAAGTAATCGCCCAGAACCCCCCAGTCAGCAGGATTATCCGACAAGGAATAATGGGCGAAATGAATCGCATAGACGCCTATTGCAATTAGGCCTGTTAAGATGCACAAAGCTATACATCCATTGAACATCCAGTTTACCTTATGCACTTCTGTACTCCCTGTTGTATTAATATCCAGGCTTAAAATTTCGCATGCGAAATTTAACGGCGATGTAATTCTCTGACGTGGTTAGTCAGAGCGTAGTGATGTCTGGCCCAACGCCCGCGTTTTGCTTCAGCATGAAACTGCAGACCCGGACTCGAGGTAGTTGAATAAAGGATGTTTATAACCCCGGCGTTACTCAGAAAAGATGCCACAGTCCTGATATTAGTACGCGTATAACCACTGTTTCTCTCAAACACGTCCAGAGACAGAGTGTCTTCCCCTGCATCGAGTGCATCCAACAGTGCAGAGATGAGCCGGGAAGCAAGTGAACGACGGCCTGATTCGTTTATAAGATGATCGAGTTCAGTAAATGTCATGGCTTACTCGCTATAGCTTTTTTCTCGTACGGTAGTGATGGTCTTCTTCGATGGCTGCAATTATCCACCCAGTGGCAACTTCACGTGAGATGCCCTCAGGCAAAGCAGCGCAAATGGATGCCCAGTCATTTTCAGGCCGGAGACGGATGTATAGGGCAGCGAAACCAGCCCATTCAGTTTCTGTCTCTGGTCTCCACCCGCTTTTTATAAGCAGATCGAAAGCTGACAAAGCAGCCCACATTGGGGATACCTTTCGCTTACTCCATTCACTTAGAGCAGAGCCTGGCACCGCAGTCTCACGAGAGATTAGTCCGGCTTGGCAGGCATGTTCAGTAAGGAAAGCGGCTTTTTCAGCCGCTGTTCCTGTTGAACTTTGGGCCCAGATATTTATGACGCTTCCCCGGAACTTGCCTGCAAGCTCTGTGAATGGGGTGACGGGATACTTGCTCAATCGCTTTACCTTACACCCAGGAGCATAATTTCGCTTGCAGGCACATGCATCTCGCCATCTATGGTTTTGATCCAGACCATGCCAAAATCGTCAGGAGATTTATCGAGCATCAAATTGCATTCCAGCCCCTCGAACGAATAAACAGGAAGCAGGGCAGTTTTAGGCTTTGATTTTACTGGCTCGGGCCTGATCTCAGGATCGGCAGGAAAGGGAGGTATTGCTTCCTGAGAGGAACCATCATTATGGTCAGTATCACCGCCTTCAGATTTCGCATGCGAAATCTCAGGAACTGACGAGGTTAGTTCTGTCGGAACGTTTTTCTGACGCCCACGGAGCTCATCAAGTTTTTTCTTAACCTGAGCACGGGTAAGCGTCTGTCCCGCGTTCGATTGGGTAATGAGCGTATCTGCAGCACTCTCATTCAATTCATTCAGCTGAATCAGCGAATAAATTAAATCAACGTCGGAAATCGCCTTGCTGCGAAGCAGTTTCTTGATTTTATCGGGAGCAGATTCTATGCGCATGTGTTTGCTGACAAAAGCCGTTGGTTTTCCAACAGCTTTAGCTATCTGTTCCCCGGACATGCCGAACGTTTCTTTCAGCTGGGCAAAACTGACAGCGGTGGCCAGAGGTTTGAGTCCGGACTGCTGAAGGTTCTCGATCAACTGGCCCAGAATTCGCTCTTTCTCGGTCTTAGGCGGCTTACCAATATAGATTTCAATGAACTCATCCCCACGCTTCTTCATAGAGCGTACGCGTGTTGCACCCAGCCATACGCGGTAACCCTTTTTGTCTCTCGGGAAGCATCGCGGGGGCGAAAGTGTTCCAAAATCCTGCATAGAATCAACCATGCCGGAAATGATTGCATCGTCAAAGTCTTCCTCAGGACGAACCTGCTCAAGTTCGTAAATTTCATCAGCCCTGACGCGAACTATCTGCCCTTCTGTTTCAAGTGAAGGGCGTGCGATTTCGGAACGAATTTGCAAGGCTTCAGAAGTACCTGTAGGCGCAGCAGCAGAACGGGTTGCCACACTCGCTGCAACCTCCGGCAGTACCTGATTAGGTGAAGTACTACCGACTTTCTTTTGCTGAAGTTTTTTCTGAAATTTACTGGAGGCCATTATTGCTTACCTCCAGTCAGCTCAACGATTCTTGCTGTCAGCTCCTGATATTGATGCGCAGGCTTACTGGCTGGCGCGTATTCTTTGATTGTTTGCCCCAGTTCAATCGCTTCTTTAGCAAGGTTTTTAACCCATGAGATGTACCCAAGAACCTTTTCCGGACCGTAGTTTTTTTCCGCCAGTATCTCAAAAAGCTGAGTCAAGTTATGCGTTTCAACAGGGCTGAGGTAACCATCCAGTAAGCCCTTACTGTAGCTCTGCACTGATGCCTGAGTAACGTAAGCCCCAAGAAATTTCAGTTGGGGGTTGTAGTTCTTTTTGATCCTTTGCATGTATGAAAGCTGCTTACCAACGCCGATGCGAGACTGCTTTTCGAGGAGCGTCGGTATCATCAGATAGTCAGCCACGAGGTGTGAGGCGATAAGCAAATTGCTGTAGTCAGGTGCAGAGTCAATGAAGATATAATCGTAGTCATAGCGAAGCGCTTCCATTCGCTCTTTAAAATCAAATATACAGTCCTGAGGACGATAGTTGATCTCATTAAGCTCGTTCGTTGAGCCGATGATATGACGTCCATCAGGCAGTTCGTGAGGTTTTACCTCGGTATTAAGATAGAACAGCTGATGGGCATTGGCTTCGCCTGGATTAAATGTATTTCCCATTGGGTCCTTGTCAATCGACAAGGGAAGTTCCTCAGGGAATGTTCTCTCTGTCAGACCTGACGTAGCATCAAAATCAATCATGAGCGTTTTAAGCCCCGATTGTTGCATGTTGTAGGTTATTTCATTAGTTGACTGAGACTTTACTACACCGCCTTTCTGGTTACCGATGATGATAACCGTACCTGCACGTTTTGAACCCATCGCTTCATCCTCAAGATTTCGCATGCGAAATTTTTGTGATGGCTCGTCGCTGACTGGAATGGCCCTAAAGGACCGGAACTGACTAGCTCCTGAGAGTCTGGCGTTTCGCCCTGAATGTTAGCCGGCTTTCCGGCAACACAACCAGTATGCCAGGCCAGAGATAAAGAATCAATATTGATTCTTTATATTGTCTGGATTTCGCATGCGAAATTAAAGTGATAACCGGTTAAAGATTTCGCATGCGAAATTTTTTAATCGGTAGAGCTCCATCTGCTTAGTCATTTAGGTGCTGAAATTTTCCAAATAGGTGACGGCTAAATGATTTATCAGGTTCTTTAGGCCAGTTTTGCGGATCTGTTACTAACACCCCTATCTGACGCATCCCTTTGTGCTGCTCTGATTTACGTTCACAATAATCTTCGTCCGTATAGCCCATAGTTTCGATTACAACAGCATGTTTTGCGCCATCTGGCTCAATCACGTTGATCAGAAAGTCAGGCAGGACATAGCCTTTCTCGTCGTCAACGGTGACCTCAATATCGAAGAGTGGGCGCTCCAGTGACAGCTCAGGCGCTGAATTTTTTCTGGACAGCCAGAGTGCTGATTCGAAAAGACTGTCAAGCGTCTGCCGCTCAAGGTTACTGTCTACAGGAACGGGGCAGGTGCGACTGTATATGGCATGCGCGTAAGCTTCGCTGCAGATAACCTCACCAGTCGATGATCGTCTGTATGCCGCAATGACCAGGTATGGTGGACGAACGCCATCCTGCGATTCACCGTTTATACTGACGCCTTTTTCAGGCGTGAAATGATATTTGTCACCCCGGATTTCATACACAGCTTCATCGCGGCTGACTTCATCCGTGACAAAGATCTGGTAGAAAATCCGGGCTTTTTTGGCGGGCCATCGCGAATCAGGCTTCTCCAGCTTAACCATATACGCTTCAAGCGCCTGCTTACTCATCCACGGTTTGAAAAGAATAATCTCTGAAAGAGTACGGCTGCGCATAAATTCCTGTTTCTTAGTTACAGCCGTTAAAAGCCGAAGGGATTCAACGAGAGGACGTGTAGGTTTTGGATGTAAGCGATCAATTTTGTTAAATCCGGCATCATCTATAAGCGTCAGTAACACTCTGGCCAGACTGGTGCGCCGCTTACATCGTGTTCTGTCAGGGCTGACAGTTGTTGATGCTCCTGCTGCACGGATGGTTACGTCCGTGTCGTCTGCAGGAAGAAAATTGCGATAATTAATCCTGCTGCTGCCGGGTAATTTTCTGGTGCCGCTTCGCGTGGCAACTTCATCATCATCAGCTTTAAACTCACGATACATGGGGCAGGTAAGGGCATGTTCGTGGTTAAAACCGGAAAGGAAAAGCTTACGTGTATCTTCCCTCATCTTCGCACTGTTTAGTGCCGGAGATTCTCCCGGGACGCAGCTGCACTGCAGCCATGTTTCTTTCTGGCGCATGGTGAGTATGACCGCTTCTGCAATGTGACGTCTTTCCGGCCTGCCTCTACCAAAAAAATCATGTACCGCTGACTCTTCTTCATCTGTCAGCTCACGGACAAGAGCACCCCGTGGTGCTTTCTTTCTTACAAGCATCATGCCCATAAAACCCCCGTAAAAAATAAAACCAGAAGATTTCGCATGCGAAATCTTCTTCTGGTGAATGGCCATTAGTAAAGGAGCATGCTGGTTATTATGTCTGATTACACTGGGAGTTATAGCTTCAGGATGCGTAGGCTGCAGTTTTTTGCTACTCGAGTAGAACTCCAGCAAAGTGCTCATCCGCATGGGCTACTGAATCCGAAAAGAGTTGTACTCCCTCCGGGGACTCAATCTGGGCAAAGATTTCTTGGACACCAATATTCATAAGTTTTTCAACTAACGTCGGGCAGCCTTCTGGAAAATTAAGAGCTTTAGTATTGAACCGCGGCTTGAAGTGCTGAATCATCATAGCTTCAAAAGTCTCAATGATATCAGGGAAAGAGAGGAGTGGTGGCTCAACGGGAGACGGACGATATAAAACAATGGATACGGTCTGCAAACTCGGTCGATTGTTTTGCTCCGCTAATAACGTTTGTAGTTTATCATGTCCTTCACCCAGACGATCTTGAGCTTCACGTCCCTCAGCTTTGGCTATCCCAATATATTCTACGCGACAAGGAATGGGCGGATGGAGTTCTGCAAAGTTCAGAAGAAAAGACAGATCGCAGGGGAAAGCCTTCGTTCCTTCCCAGTCTCCAGTGAACCCAAAGCTATCTGGAAAGAGGCCAAAATTAACCGCACGTACATCCGTAAATTTAAACCTAGGCCAAAAGGTAATTGTCTTTTCTGTGATATAACCCGGAGTTAATTCAAATCGAACATTGGCCTTAAAGGAACTTGGACAAAGCTTACATACTGACTCCGGCACAATCATCACTCTCGAATGGGTTACTAAATGATAGATTTTGAAATCACCAAATTCTCCTTGCAATTGAAGAAGACGATCCTTGCTAAGGCTAATTTCTTTTACGCCATCCATCATGCCTGCAGGTTGTTCCAAATATTCTATAAACAATGGGTCAATAACTGTTGACGGACCTGACTCGAAGTTCAAAATCATTAGGATATCCATTTAGTTGAGTTTGTATTAATCTACAATATATTACGTAGTCCTGAAACTGATTACTTTGAAAAGATTTATCATTTCAAACCATGGTATGTATACTTGCACCCGATGATATTTGGTCACGCCCAGCGCTAACACCTTCCTGCAGAATTCGTTGAAGTCGAAATTATTCGGTCTATAGGGTTCTGTAGTCTTCTCGGGTTAATACCTTACCGGTATCAGAATTAAGGCGTACCAGCGTGATGCGTAGTGTGGCTATAACAATTATTAGCTGGCGTCATAATCTTAAATGGGAGTGGAGCAAGCTGATGAGGCACTGCGCTGATTGAGTTGGCTAACGCGGGGAGAAACACAGATCAAAAGAACTGACTTCAATCCTCCTCTTGATTCACCTGATTTAGAAAAATTTTTGTCATTAAGCAACAGCGAAGCAAGGAATGCAAAGTCGTTGATTACAAAAAATATAATTACTTCAAAATATTGTATTTTTTACCCGCTATAGGTACTAAAAAGGTAAAATACTGCTTTAAGTATTTACGGGGTTAAAGAAATGTTTGAGGGCGTGGAATTTGATAGCGATGTGGTAGCTGGTCTGGAGTGGCTTGCCTCCACTCAAGCGGATAAAGGTAGTTTTTATCAACGCTTAGAAAAAGCTCAGCGCAGCTATATCTCTGCAACAAGTAAAACCGCTAACTTTGGTAAACCATTCGATCCTTCCTGGCATGGTCCGGACGCTGTTGCAGGTTTTCTGTCACAAGCCAAGTCTCTGCTCGATAACCGCAGAGCATATGAAATATCTGTAGCTTCGCAGATTATTCCCTGGGTGAAGCGCCTTGGCCAGTGTGCCCGAATGTTGAAAACGATCGAAGGTGCTGAGGAACGCGCCCGAAGAATGCTCTCAAACAGTGGAGTTTCACCTGACACAGCGTTGTTTGAATTAGTTCTGGCCGGGAACTATGCTCTCCATGGCTACCGGGTCGAATTTATACCGGAGCAAAAAGGTGTTAAGAAAACGCCGGAATTCAAATGCAGTATCAGTGAAGATGATTATTTCTTCGTAGAGTGTAAAAGGCTTCAGAAAGGTTCCTATGCCATACAGGAACTGGAATTACATAATCGCCGAGCCCATCTCGCTGAACTGCGTATCAACTCTAGAAAAATGAATATCTGGTTCGATGTAACTTACAATTGTGAAGTCAAAGATACTCCTGAAAATTATCTCATTAATCACCTTAATCAGTACACGGGTTCGTTATATCAATGGCAGGATGAATACGGATGCGGGTTTATTAAACCTGCTGACTTTAGTCAGATAAAAAAGGACATCGCGGAAAAGGGCTCTTTACTGTTTAATATCAAACTGGCACGTCTCATTAAGGGCTCCCAACTCGAAGATGAAAATTACAGCGTATTTGCTACTGGAAGAGCCGATGAACGGGATGCACGATACATCACCCACGCAAAAAATGCCTCTCTTTTAACATGGCGATGTGTTAATGAAAAATCGTTTGAAGCCAGATCCAGACATATAACAAAAACGCTTTCAGAGATAGACGACCAGCTTTTTGGGTATGGTCTGGGCGTAGGTCATATCGCCATGGATGTGGATGTTCAAAAAGATGTGGCTGACAAAAGAAGATCCAAAAATCATAATGCTGCTAAAAAATTTGCGAGCAAATCAGATATCGTTCGGCTCAATATTCATTATCTTGTTCCTCGTATTGACGAGAAAAGCTCATGGTTAATAGACGAAACTGTTGACGATTTTTATACCCATGATTTGGTAAAAGAGATCATCCCTGTGATGCAGGCTTTTCCTGACGCAGTACTTTTAGATAACGGCTTACCTGGATGGCATCAGAAGTAAACATAAATTAACCCGCATCGTTTTTAATGCTGTGGCCGGATTGATTTATTACAAAGGCCTTTTAAGCATCGCCACAGCCTCACTGCCCGGCATCGAAAACTGCACCCGGTGCCTGGCCGCCACGTCCAGCGCAAACACCTTCGTATAAACCTCCGTCGACTTCATGCTCTTGTGGCCCATCAGGCTCTGCAGCGCCTTCAACGGAATCCCCGCGTAAAGCATGTGCATGGCGTAACTGTGCCGGAACGTATGCGGCGTCACCGGTACCGAAAAATTCACGCCGTCCTCCGCTGCGGTGGCTACCGCTTCATTAATCCATTTGCGGACGGTCCGGTCGGTCACGGTCCACAGCCGCACTTTTTCCGTCCGGCCGGTTTCCGGGTTGCGCCGCTCCAGCGGAATGCGCAGCGTGGCCACCATCATCTCGAGCTGGGCAATGTACTGCGGATCGGACAGCGGTACCAGGCGGTGCGGAACCACTCCCGAGGGAAAGCGACCGGAGCCCCGGGCTGCTTTTTCACCACGCTGTTTCATCGTGGCCAGCTTCACGAAGGGATGGGGCGGCGTCAGGGTGAAGTCGGCCCGGGTCAGGGCCAGCGCCTCATTGATACGTGCCCCGGTGTTCCACATCGTGGTCAGCAGCATCTTGCGGTGCAGATCCGGCACGTAGTGGAGCAGGGCGCTGACCTCCGGCGCAAGCAGGTATTTCGGCAAATCGTCAATGAGTGCGGCCATCTGACGGAGCGCAAGCGCGGACGGATAGTCAATGGCCACCGGCAGCTGGGCAGCAGCCGGTGACTGAAACAGGGTGGGCAGATTCATTGTCATAAAACCTCAGTTACCGGCAGTGGCGTGCTGACAGGGCTTGGGAGCTTCCATGACGCCAGACCAGTGATGAGCCTGAAACAGTGCGTCATGAAAAACCCGGACGGAGCAGCTGCCGGCCATCCGGCGGTCAGCTGGCTGGTCAGGTTTTTCGCCGTGTTGCCGGTCAGCTCACTGAAAGCCTTGTCCGTATGCATAAGGGGTAATGTTCCTGTGTGCGTGTCCCGGTATTCGGAATCTCTCATTAGCCTAAAGAAGATCCATTTTGAATGCCGCCTCATCAGGTATGCTCAAATCGATTTCAACCGCGCCGGCCGGAAGAGAACTGAAGGTCAGTGCGGTACCAGAAAGCTGTACCGACCAGTCTTTCATATCCGGAGCATCGAGCCGGCTGGCCATTTCTTCGTACACGCCGTTTTCCTCATCAAGAAGCACAAGGAGGTTTTCGCCAAGGGAGTTGACGGTCCGGAGAAGCCAGCACGTCCGGCAGCCGTAACCTGCCCAGTATGCGACAATCTCCGCCGGAGAATAACTGTTCCCTTTGTTAGTAAAATTTTTGTTAGCCATAAAGTAATTTCCTTATCAATATTCACGTCCGTGTTTGTATTGAACCTGACAATCACACCCGTAGCATTCACCCTCACATCATGTGACATGAATCAACTACAAGCCTGCTAAATATCACTCCCGCAATTACCGGAAGGGCGGTTTCATCAGATCCGATTTACTGCATATATTGCATTTACCGGAACCACACCGCGACCAGAAATCGTGAAGAGCGACGAAAAAACCTGTCACCGTCCTTCCCGCTGAGCAGCTGCGATAACCGGTAAAAACCATATGCAACAGTAGTATAGGACACATTCTTTTTCTGTTTCTCGAAAATTTTTGGTACCGGGTACGGAAGATCCGGTTCTTACCGAAAGCGGGGTGCCAGACATTAATACCAGACTGCTCCCACAGCAGGTGCAGAAGCCCCAGCAGGGTCATCGATGGCCGCCGTTTGCGTTTCACAGGTTCGTCGTCTGAGACGTTCTCAGGCGGTTTTACTTCAGAAGGTGCCTTTTTCTGGAGGCCAGTAGGCAGTCTGACCACAATGGTGCCATCCGCTGCAGCACGGACCGCTTCCCCCTGATAAATCTCTGCCTGCCGTTCATCAGACCACACAGAATAAAACCGGCAGTCAGGTTTATGCTCATTACCCGTGAAGGCGTATGAAGATAGCCAGCAGTGTTCGGTATCCCGTGAGTAATGAACCTTCAGCCGTCTTTTGACAGGATCGTTTTCTGCTGGCAGACACCTGCAGGCCACCACTGTGGTTTTTTTATTATCCCGGGAGTGTTTAAGCCAGCGCTGCCAGGTGGAAGTTTCATTGTGCTAGAAAGTCTCACAAGCCTTCCGCTGGCCAGTGAAGTGAACCGGTTACACTTTTTTCTTTATCATATACAGTTCGCTCAGCAGATTATATTTCGCCTGTAAGTCATGAATAGTTGCACTGTTCGGGCGATGACTCAGCCCAAAGCCGTTTAAATTCATTCTGATATTGCTGACTCAGGAATGAATTGCCTCGGTTAACCAGGGCATTTTCAGCAGATGAGGTGTAGTTAAACGCTCCCGTCTGTAAGCGATTGTTTACTGCCATAATACATTTGTTATGCATAATAATTTACTGCGCATCCTTTCTGACCGGACCATGCAGGCTTGTTCAAGCATGACCAGTGGCTTTTTTTTTTGATCAAAGATTTACGCGTATGCCGAGCCGTAATGGCTGTTAAAGGTAGACGGGTAAATTTTTACAAGACTACGCTGGATGAATTGCCACTCTAGCGTTACAGTCCGGTGAAAACCCGTCTTGAAGTTAGAAATTACATATGCAAAAAGGGAAAAATGACAAAAACAGAATGGTTAATGCGGTTCAGGCGCTGTCGCTCGATGGATACGCTGGAGACGGTATATGAACACCTGAAACATAAGGGTGATTCGAAAGAAGAATTCGCAATTACGTCAGCATACGATCACCGTAAGGCTGAGTTAACGGTCAGAAAATTGTTTGATCGCGTGCCAGCGCATATATGGAGACTCGTCGAATAAGATACGGTGTGAAGCAGTAAGGTTTACTGGTAACTGGCATTGCCCATACAAATTTTTTGTATGGGCAATGCCAGTTGAACAAGCCGAAGGCGCGTTAGCAAAAGAATCATTTATCCACATTTGCACAGGCTCGATCCAACATTGATCCAATTATGATCCTCATAGTACCTAACAGATCCCGCAGTCTCTGAGCCCTTGCCACATCTGGCTTGAAGCACTTTTATGATGTGTGCTGGAGGGATCTGCGTGTGTTCTGAAGGGAGGTTCGTGTGTGCTGGCGGGGTGGTAATGTGTGCTGTTGGGATGTAATGTGTGTGCTGTTGGGATACAAGCCATTTTTACTCACAGACAGATCCTGTAACTCAGAGATGAGATAACCATATGACAGATAAGTCATTTATTAGCGATGCGCTTTATAGTGACATGGTCAGTAGAGATAAACAGCTCACAGTTAATTCTAACAATACTGTTCAGCCAGTGGCATTGATGCGCCTTGGTGTTTTCGTACCTAAACCCACGAAATCGCAGGGTGAAAATAACATTGTTGATGCTTCAGAACTGTTTTCACAGCTGGAGATTGCACGGGCTGAAGGTTACGACCATATCAATATTTCAGGCCCCCGACTTAATATGGACAGCGACTTTAAAGTGTGGATAGGGGTTATCTATGCCTTCAGCCGATACGGTCTGACATCCAACAAAATTGAACTGAAATTTACTGAATTTGCAAAGGGTTGCGGTTTTTCCGCTAAACGTATAGACGGCAGGCTACGGCTCTCAATCCATGAGTCCTTAGGTAAATTACGTAATAAATCAATCTCCTTCAAACGTGGGCGCGATGCCAAGGGCAGTTATCAGACAGGCCTTTTGAAAACGGGTTATTTTGATGCTGAGAAGGACATTGTCCAGCTGGAGGCCGATGAAAAACTCTGGGAACTATTTCAGCTGGACTACAGAGTCCTCCTTCAGCAACATGCCATCAAAGCACTTCCCAAGAAGGAAGCGGCTCAGGCTATTTATACTTTTATCGAAAGCCTTCCTGCTAATCCTATTCCGGTAAGTTTCTCGCGTTTGCGTGAGCGCCTCTCTCTCAGCAGTTCTGTAAGCGAGCAAAACCGCACGATTAAAAAAGCGCTTGAGCAGTTACAGAAGATTGGTTACTTGGAATTCTCACTGGTTCGCAAAGCAAGAGAAAATTTCGTAATTATTCATAAGCGTAATCCGAAACTGAAGCCAGCTGATATCTGAATGTGTGCTAACGGGATAACGGCATTGTTCACGCTATGGCCTTCTACTTTACAATGGAGAGTCTTCTGTCCCGCCAGCACACATGTTTAGATAAGGCAAGGCTTAGCTCCGGTAATCCGCTAGTCCACGTGTCCAAGACTCTGACTCTCACCATTAGCCCGTCAGCACACACTAACGGACGATCAGAACGTATCTGTTACCCTCCTGCACATATACATTGCCCGCCAGCACACACTAATGGACGATCTAACCGTATCTGTTACCCTCCTACACACATATACTGCCCGTCAGCACACATAATTATCATGTGTCAGAGTTCAGACCTTACTCCCGTCAGCACACATTTTTGGGATCATCAGACAAAGTTACCCGCCAGCACACATGCTTATGGCTTTCTGCTGGATTAATCCCTTCAAAACACATTTTCAGCATTTGCCATAACAACCACCCTCCAGCACACACTTTTGCATTCATGAAGCAGAGATAGCCCGCCAATACACACCTATTTGCCCTGTTGCCGGAAAAACCACGTCCACTTCTTTACATGGTATCGCATATCCCCCTGTAATTAATCCTTATTTAAATGTACTGGCCTCAAAGGGTGTCACTGCGATTTCACCTGACTCAATTCTGTTATTTCTGGTGCCCGTCAGCACACATTCCCGTCTAGGATATCCATATCCCGCCAGCGCACACGTATGATTGCAGAATTGACGATAGTCTCAGCTGTCATTTTTCTCTGAACGACACTGTCTCTCTGTTCAGCAGTGTGGAGGAGAGTTATACCGACTCACTAAAATGACTGATTACGTCTGCGTATAAAAGGTGTCGTCATCCGGATTTTAGATGCGTGTGAGTATTCTGAAAAATTTTCCTGAAACTGTAATTTTATTACCTGCAGAATTACTATCAGAAACAACTACAAACTCCTGCTACACAGGGAATTTCAGTCTGAAAAAAAGATATAATACGCATTAAAAACATATGTTTATAAGTTTAAGCGTCTGGGGATATATTCTAGTTAATGAGTGTTGTGTCTTCATTCTGATTCCCCAAACATTTCTTTTTTAAACCTGTTTTCTGGTGCAAAAGAAATAATCACATGTGATATATTTTATTGTCTGTACAAAAAAACCTGACTTTCTAAAATTTGTTGCTCAGTCATGATTCCTGTGTACAATCGACACAAAGTTGACAACGGAACGGTGACATGAAAAGCCATTACGGTGGAGTGGACGAAACAGCCCGCAGGGCTAGCGCAATGTTGCGCAGTATAAGCGATGATATATCTCTCAGAAGAAACGAGTTCGGACTTGATCAGTATTACCAGACATTCACACGTAACTCCGTGGCTAATCTTCCCAAACTCAGCCGGCGTGCAGTCGAGCAGGCGATTGATGAAATGGAAGCACAGGGGCATGTCTTCGGCAGGAAAGATGCTGGCAACACCCGACATTATGCGCTGACCATCAAAGACGTTGTTGATATCTATGCCCACCGCAAAGTGCCAAAGTACCGTGATTTGCACGCTGGGGAAGGCCCTTTTGTTATTTTTGTCGTTAATCTGAAGGGCGGGGTCTCTAAAACTGTAAGTACCGTTACACTGGCACATGGTTTACGTGTTCATCAGGACCTGCTCCAGCATGATCTTCGTATCCTTGTGGTTGATCTGGATCCCCAGGCATCCAGTACCATGTTTCTCAGTCAGGAAAACAGCATTGGCTCCATAATGGAGACAGCCGCACAGGCAATGCTTAACGATCTTGATGCAGACCAACTCCGTGAAGATATCATCAAACCTACAATCATTCCCGGTGTGGATGTTATGCCTGCTTCTATCGATGATGGTTTCATTGCCAGCCAGTGGAATGATCTTGTCAGTGAGCACCTGCCCGACAAGCTACCCTCAGAAGTTTTGCGCCGAACCATCATTGACCGGGTGGGGGGGGATTATGATTTTATTTTTATCGATACCGGTCCTCACCTTGACGCCTTCATGCTGAATGCGCTTGCGGCAAGCGATTTACTGCTTACTCCTACTCCACCTGCACAAGTGGATTTTCACTCCACGCTGAAATACCTCACCCGATTGCCTGAAATGATTGAACAGCTTGAGGAAGAAGGAATTACGCCGCGTATAAAAGGCAATATCGGTTTTATGTCGAAAATGACGTCAAAGCGTGACCATGAGATGACGCATGGACTGGCGCGCGATGTCTTCACGTCTTACATTCTCGATGCCGTACTCCCACGACTGGATGGTTTTGAACGCTGCGGAGAGAGCTTTGATACGATTATCAGCGCCGATCCTGGTTCTTATCCAGGCAGCGCTGAAGCGCTCAAAAAAGCAAAACGGGAAGCAGAACGTTTTACTCAGGCTGTATTCAAAAGGATTGAGTTCATCAGAGGTGTGAAATGAAGAAAGAAATGGTAAAGCTGGGCCGGCAGCTAGGCAATTCCAGTTTTTCTAAAATGATGACTGAGTCAGACAGCGAGCGGGTTTTTACCCTGAAGTCTGGCGCCCAGGCACGTTTTGTTCTGACCAGGATTCTGCATGACGATATTGAAGCACAGACTTTCGTCGACGCCAGCGTCAACGGTCGTGACCAGGCCTTTCTGACACCCGAATCAGTCAGTGATATCTCCCGGACTATCAGACTGCAGCAGTTCTTTCCTGCTATCGGCCGGGAAGTAGGCGGGCGTATAGAGATATTGGATGGTTCACGCCGCCGGGCAGCTTGCCTTTATAACGGAACGACCTTTGAAGTGCTTGTAACGCGCGACGCATTATCTCTTTCTGATGCAAGACAGCTGGCCGCTGACATTCAGACTGCTAGAGAGCATACGCTGCGTGAACTCGGTAAACGATTAAGAGTGATGTATCCTGCGGACATGAATCAGTCAGATATTGCCGCCGCAGAAGGACTGTCGGCGGCCAAAGTTACCCGTGCGTTTCAGGCGGCTTCAGTGCCTGAGGAGGCCATTTCGGTTTTTCCATCAGTCAGCGAGCTTTCCATCAGCGATTACCAAATCCTGCTTGATGTGGCTGATAAAGCCCGGATAAGAGGTATCAGCGCGGAGCAATTAGCAAGTAAGGTTCGTGAGCGCATGGAAAGAGATGCTGAAATCCACAGGTCTGACCCTAATTATAAAGCCAAGATTATCAGCTATTTCCGTGCTGAAAGCGCTGAACCTAAACAGGAACCGGCCAGTAAAAAAATCGTTACTGAAAAACTGGCTGAATTTGCTGATAAGAAGCAGTTTGCAAGAAAGAAAACGGACTCAGATAAACGTGTTGTCACTTACGAATTCTCACGCCTTTCTGCCGCCTGTCAGGCTGAACTTGATGCAGCAGTAAGAAACGTCATCGAACGCATGGTCGTAAAAGGATAGACGAAGGCCTTACATTACATTGCGGGGACACAAATTTTCCCCGCATTAAAATATACTTAAATGGTTGTTTAGCAAGATAAATTATTCCTTTTTTCAGCATGAAATTCCCGATAGAACACTTTCTCTTACAGTCTGTCACTTCAGAGCCAGCTCTGGTCAAGACAGAGAGTTTTGCAAAAAAACAACGTGCTATGTAATGAACGAATAGGCACGTACAAGACTAAATCGATTTTGTCAGAATCAGCAATTTCTCTTCAAAGCTGCGCTGATAAGTTAATGTCTTTGTTTCCCGGTTACCTAAACCAGCAGAAGGTTGATATATCAGCTTAAGGTACTAGGCAGCGGGCCGGGTATTTCAGCCGGTTCGGTTTGAGGCCAGGAAAAGTGATCCGCTGAGTGCGCATGCGCTGAATCTTCAGACCGGCTCACCTGCCGCAAGCCGTGAAGTCAAACTGCACAAAAAAAGGGGAGGCAAGGGCGCACTTTCCTGAGAGAGCTGACCAGGAGAAGGGCATATATTACCGCCCTCTGACCTATGTGATGGAAGATACAGCCGGACATTTGCTGCGTGCTCTTCAAAACAGTCGGTCATTGCAAAAACAAAATCGCGTTCAGCTGATCTGACTATAACCTGTACTATTAACATTCTGTTGCCTTAAGCGCTTCCTGATAGCTGGCAGGGCTCTCACAATCTCTAATTTTGCCCTCCCATGAATATTTTTTCCTTTAAAAACTTCTTAATATGTCTGCGTAAACTAGCGCCTCAACTCTGACTCATTGACGAGACTATTGTTAGTAGAACATTACTTACCCTCGGCTTTTGCCTTTTGCCCCTGACTTACACTGCTGTCCATGCGGCGCCTGACGACTGGCTGTGCTGAGAAAATGCAGTGAATTGAGACCCAGCTCTCTTTTGCCCGTTAGCACAATAATACGCGTCAGATTGCCGGTCTCGAAACCGCACTGCGCAAGGCAGAGCAGAACTGCACTGAAGTCAGTCTGCTTAAGCAGCGCCAGAAGAAAGTGGATGAGAAAAAATTCAAGGTGTAGGAGAGTGAACGGGAACTGATAAAAGCGAAAGTAGAAGGATGCAGCGCCAGCACAATCCAGAAGCACGAAGATAAACTGGCTGACGCTCGCCTAGAACTGAAAGAAGCCGAAGAGGCCTTAAGTAAGTAGATTATCCGGGACAGTCTGCAGTGCTGGCCCGCTCTCATTAAGCCTCAGTCATCGCAATGCTCGTACTGCTCTGGTCAACTTATCAGTCCGCACAATTCTTGTTCAGGCCACTACAGGCTTTAGAACTCTGAGCGCCTGTTCTTATGCGCTTGACAGATGCAGTAATGGCCGTCTTGTTACAATAAACTATTTAATTTTAGTCATTCTGCCAAACCGTGCCGATGAAAGCCTATGAGGTGCCAAGAGTGGCTCATATCTGATATATAAATTAATTCAGTCAGTTAAAGTGCCGCTTCACATGCCTGATCATCCCGGATGGATTCCCGAAAAATCACAAATCATCCCGTAGCGTCCTGGTTTATCAGCAGCGTTACACTGGTATTCGTGTCGCTCAGTGTCACGAGGATAGTACTGAACGTTACCACATTAGGGGAGCAGAAAGGACGTAATGAGGGCCTGGCCTTGCAGAATCAGCGGCTGACGGAAGATCTCAGACTTGCGCAGACCAGATATAATGTGGCGCAGGTAAGCCGTGACAAATTTATCAGTAAAAAGGCCAGTGAACTATCCGCTGGATACTGGGAGAGCATTGCGGAAGTTAATATGCGGTACGATAAGATAATACAGGAAAATGCGGGTCTGAAAAGTACGCTAGCCGCCCTCAGCAGCGCGAAGCGCCAGCAGGAAGCCATATGTAAAGCATCCCGCCTTCAGGAGCTCAGCGCTGCGCAGAACGAAAACAGTAAACAGATTGCAGAGGCGCACCGGCTAGTTTCTGAAATGAGTGGCAGGGCCGGTTATAATAGGGCGGAGTGCGAAAAAGAAGATGAGAATACGTTTTCAAATGTCTGCCTGCAGGTCTCACTGGCTGAATCCCGGATCCGCTCGCAGCGCGAAAAAATAAGCTCACTTGAAATATATGGCGAGAGACTGAGTAGTCAGCTGATGGCCTTGAAGGTAACGAGTGACAGGACCCGCCTGAAGCCTTCACTTCATCGTGACCGATCCCCGGCAGGAAGAATAAGCCTTGAACCCTCCGCCGGGCCCATTGTGAACCGCACCCCGAGCTGGCGGGTGACGTCCAGCGCAAACACTCTGATATACCATTCGGTGGACTTAACGTCCTTATGGCCCATCAGCGTCTGAATGA